>Ga0315276_10006503_pt1 | contig 10770 bp, 8 predicted proteins | sample YL17G05_0_MG_FD_204542 | JGI IMG/M metagenome (GOLD analysis project Ga0315276, IMG submission 204542) | Sediment microbial communities from Yellowstone Lake, YNP, Wyoming, USA - YL17G05_0 | ecosystem: Environmental > Aquatic > Freshwater > Lake > Sediment | place: USA: Wyoming | collected... | reverse complement strand
CCGGCTGGAGCCGGCGCTCCAGCGCCTTGTCCTTCTCGATGTGCTTGCGATACTCATCGAGCGTGGTGGCGCCTATGCATTGCATCTCACCGCGCGCCAGTGCCGGCTTGAGAATGTTGCTGGCATCAATCGCGCCCTCCGCCGCTCCCGCGCCGACCACCGTGTGGAACTCGTCAATGAACATGATGATCTCACCCTGCGACTGGCGGACTTCGTCGATGACTGCCTTCAGCCTGTCTTCGAACTCGCCTCTGAACTTGCTCCCGGCCACGAGCGAAGTCATATTCAGCGCGATCATCCTCTTATTTTTGAGCGAGTCGGGAACATCATCGGCCACAATCTTCTCCGCCAGGCCCTCAGCGATGGCCGTCTTTCCCACACCCGCCTCACCAATGATGATGGGGTTGTTCTTGGTGCGCCGCGTTAGAATCTGCATCACCCGGCGAATCTCGTCGTCGCGGCCGATGACCGGGTCCAGCTTGCCGTTCCTGGCCAGTTCAGTAAGATCGATCCCGTACTTCTCCAGACTTCGGTACTTGCTTTCAGCTTGCCTGTCCATAACCCTGTGGCCTCCTCGGATATTCCGCAAAGCTCGATAGACGCTCTCCTGGTCAACGCCGTTCGCACGAAGGATCCGGGCAGACTCACCCTGGTGCTCTCCGGCAATGGCAATGAGGATGTGCTCTACCCCCACGAACTCGTCCTTCAGCCTGTCTGCCTCGGCTGCCGCAGAGTTCATAACGCCTGGAATGCGCGGCGTGACAAAGATTTGCGCTCCTTCGTTGGCAACCTTGGGCACCTTTTCCAGTACCAGTTCTACCTGCTGTTTTACCAACTGATCGCTGACACCCAAGCCCTTCAGGATCTCGCTCGCCAGGCTGTCTTTCTGCTCCAGCAGCGCCATCAGGATGTGCTCAACGTCCCACTGGCTGTGGTGATATCGCCTGACCAACTCCTGAGAAGCAGCCAGCGCCTCTTGTGCCTGTTCAGTCAGCCTTTCCGGCCCCATAGACACCATGTTTCACACTCCAGAGAACCCTTTAGATGGGGAAGAACAACGGTCGCAGGCGTTCAGTTCACTCGGAGAGAATGCCCGGACAAGGAGCATGTCTGCACTCCGGCGCGACCGCTGTCATCCTGCAATTCTGCATCACCAAACGCTCCACGAACGCACAACTAGATTCTATCACAGGCCCCTGGGCGCTCATATGTGATGCTGGTCACACCGGGGAATCGGTGCCGGGAACTTTCTTCCTCGGCCGGTGCAGGACGTAGCGGCTGCGAACCAACTCCCACTTCGATCCTGTCATCATGAAGTACCTCTTGAGATCTTTCTGGCCCGGGTGCACCGAGAAAGCATAGATCAGGTTGGGGTTCCAGTTGTCCACGGCAAAGACGCCGATCCTGTTGATGGTCAGATACTCCTGGTTCCTCTGCACCCAGCGCTCCTCCACCAGGAGCGGCACTCCCAGGGTTTCCTGAAAGGCCAGCATCACCAAGCCATAGTCGTGGTCGACGCCATTCTTCTCCCGCAGCCCAACCAGCTTTCTGGCTTTGGACAGCGCCTCGTCATTACAGCGCTCGGCCAGTTCCATGAAGAAGCCGCGCCCTTCCTTCTGGAAGTATAGCTCGACATCGGCCCGCTCAGCCTCTGCATAAGCCTTGTCGTGCAGAAGATGGGTGAAAGCCTCTATCAAGTAGGCTCTGGCAGCCTCGTCGCTTTCGAATCCTTCTTGCGAGCGCAGGGGCAGGTGCGCGGCTAGCGGCGGAGTCTCGATCTCCCAAGCGGCCGCTCTCTTCTTCTCTTCCGATTCCAGCTTGCCCTCGCAGTGGAACAGATCGGAGACTTCTTCGCCCTTGTCATTGACAAACTTGATGCTCAGAAGGAGGGCCACTCCTTCCGGTATCTTCTTGCGCTCCAGGATCTGGAGGTTCCTGACCAGGTAGTGAGCCGGCAAAGGCAGCTCAATGTAGACGCCCTTCTCAGCAAAGGTGCTGTTGATCTCGCCCACGGTCAGCATCTTGTCCGGCGGTTTGTTCATGGTGGTGAGGCCATTATAACAGAACGAGCGCGCTCGGAGCCAAGGAGTTGGCCCGGTGAGTGTCAGGTCACAGACCTGACCTGGCGGGTGAGGTGGACCCCGATGCGGTGGGGCAGGGACCCGAGAGGCACGAGCGCCACGGATTTCAACGCCCCCGGTGCTTCGCGGCTACCCCCTCTTTGGCAAAGAGGGGGCTAGGGGGAGTTCGAGTTCCTTCGCGATCTCCGCCAAGACGCCTTCGATGCTCTGCAGGACGTCAAGATTGTTGAACCGGATGGTCTTGATGCCCAGAGAACTCATGTACTTCTCGCGTGACTCGTCATATTCTCTGCCGTCGTCGGAGTAGTGTTGACTCCCGTCAATCTCGATAACCAACTTGTGTTGCGGGCAATAGAAATCGGCTATGTATTCACCGATACCATACTGACGATAGAACTTGTACCCCATGAATTATCTGTCCCGGAGTTTCTGCCACAGAGCCATCTCCGCTTCGGTCTGGCTCTTGCGGAGGTTCTTTCGTTTGCCTCTAGTCGAAGGTCTATTGAATACTTGCATATCTAACGCCCCTGGGCTTCGCCGCTGCCCCCTCTTTGGCAAAGAGGGGGTTAGGGGGGAGTTCCTCTCACGTCAGCTCAGCATACTGGCTTGTCTTCGATCCTGCAACGCCCCCGCGGTTCGCGGCTAGCCCCCTCTTTGGCAAAGAGGGGGCTAGGGGGAGTTCCCCTCCACGATCGCCAGTCATGCTTCGCCGTATTCTTCGGCGATGCGGTGCTCCCACCCCATTTGAGCACAAGCACCACCGAAGCCATCCCCATTGGTTCAGGCCGCGCCCGTATTGTATACTCCAGCCCAGAACGATCGGCCTAGGAGAAGCATGAGAGTATTCAAGTTCTGGCGCGTCGCGGAGACTACGGCTCTGATCGATGGGACGGAGAAATCCATCTCCTGTTTTGGCGGCTCGAATCGCTCAGAGGCCGATGCACTCGCGGATGGTCAGAGGCGTCTCGAGGCGGTCAAACGGCGCATCGCCGGGATGGACAAGGGCAAGACCAAAGGCCTCGACTACGAAGGAGACATTCGAGAAGAGCCGCTCAAGTGGATCGGAGACCAGGACGTTGTCACCAGAAACCGCTACGGAGCCGAGGTCCTGAATACTACGTCCTTTGTCTTCGTGGATATCGATGAGCCCGTCTTGCGCATATGGCAGATCTTCGGGCGTCCCCGTTCGCGCGAACAGAGAAAGCAGTCCATCCTCCAGTTTCTCGCCAAGCGATTCCAGAAGCCTGACCTGAAGGGACTCGGGATCCGAGTCTATGAGACGCACAGCGGTGTCAGGCTCATCCTCGGCATACAAGCCATGGATCCAAGATCGAAGCAATCCAAGAACCTGTTGCGCAGCTTCAATGCGGATCGCCTCTATACAGCCCTGTGCGCCAGGCAGAACTGCTACCGGGCCCGGCTCACACCCAAACCGCACCGGATCAAAATGAAGCCGATTCGTCTGCGGTATCCCTACGAGGAGAAGGACCGGGATCAGATTGACGCCTGGACAAAGGAATACGATTCGAAGAGCCAGGGGTTCTCCTCGTGCCGACTGGTACAGGTACTGGGGAACGAAATCGTCTCGCCTGCAGTCAGACTCCACGACGAGAGGACGAGAGCCCAGTCGAGTCTGCCGTTGGCATGAGAAGTGAAATCTGAGGGACATCCTCAGACTCCCGGCAGAGCGTCGAGACATTCATAACCATCGAGGTCGGATGATGGAATGAGTGCCCATGACTTCGGGCCATCAATCGTGTTGAGTGCAATGGATTCCTAGCAACACAGAGTTTGGACGGGGTGCTCGAGCAGAGTCGAAGCCCATCACACCAAAGTGTCTTGTGCCTGTTGAAAGATAGAGGGGCACTAGCAGTGGGGTTCGCTTAGTTCCTTGGGAGCAGTTGTAGTCACCACATTCGGTTGTTAGTCAACCATGAGTCGCATCTGGCGGGCGTTAGCCACGGCCTTGTCTTCGTAGCAGTTGTTGAAGAGCACGTGGCATTGCTTCGTCTTGTCGGCAAGCTCTTTGATCTTCGGTGACCATTCACGAAGCTCTTCTTCCGAATAGAGGTAGTTGAATCGCTCGGCTGGGCCAATCCCTTGCTTCTCCCATGTCTCCCGATTGCGACCGTGGAAGCGTACCAACGACACGTCTGAAGTCGCCTCGGCTATGGGGGGTACGCTGGACTTGAACCCTTGAGGTTCATCGACGCAGACGAAGGGTAGCCTGTTGTCCCGTAGGAAGGCCAGCGTCCTTTCCCTGTTCTTTTCGTTGACCCAGGAGTTGTGGCGGAACTCGATGGCGATTCGGTACTGCTTCAGCTTTTCTGTGCAGGAGAGCATGTAGTCCCGTTGCTCGTCTCCGGGGTAGTACCAGGGTGGAAACTGAAAGAGAACGACTCCCAGCTTGCCCGCGCTGTCTAGGGGAAGGAGTGCTCTCTCGAAGCGCCCCCATAGCTCTTTGACTGCTTCGGAAGGCAGGTCCTTCTGATAGATGTTCTTCTTCTGCGCAGTATCTTTGGGCAACGCCTCTCCGATGTCTTTGGGAAGTGAAGTGAGAGGAGTCGGGTGCATCGTGAACAGCCGGAAGGCCTTGATGTCGAAAGTGAACGCTGCACCCGTTCGCTCTACCCAGAGCTTGGCGGTCGCTTCGTTGGGCATGGCATAGTATGTGCTGTCCACCTCAACCAGTTGAAACTGGCTGGCATAGAACTGGAGTCGGGCTTCTGCTGATTTGGCGGAGGCCGGATAGAAGCGCCCGGATTTGATCAGCGTAGGGTCTGTCCAGGAGCAGGTGCCAACGAGGATTTCGCCTATTTGTCGCTCCTTGTTCTGGAGTTGTGGTGCCATTGTAACACAGGTGCGCAGGCGGGGAGGGTCAGCAGCGTCGTTTTGGTCAGGCGAAGTTCCTAACCCTGGACACTGGCATTGTTTGAGGCAACTCCTCTTGATGGTGTTGGATGGACTGCATGTGCATGGCTACTACGTTGATCACCCCACTGTGCTTCTGAAGGATTCCCTCCACCAGGACTACTGGGGCCAGTCGAGCGACTTGACGGTACTTCCCATAGACGTATGGTCTGAGGATAACGTTAATCAGACCCTGTTCGTCTTCCAGCGTCATGAAGACGTGTCCCTTGGCCGTACCCGGCGCTTGTCGGCATACCACACAGCCTGCCACTCTTACCTTTGCACCCGAGCTGGTAGCAGCCAAGTTGCAGCTCTTGATGACTCCCTCGATATTGGAACGAAATACCTCCATCGGATGGTGCCTGGCAGATAAGCCCTGCACTTGGTAATCTGCAGATACCTCATCCACCAGCGTCATTTCCGGTAGGCCCACTTCGGGTAGCGGTAAACTTAGAGGCATTGCGTCAGGCGGCTGCTGTACCAGGATCCCCAGCCGCCACATTAGCTGCCGCCGGGGTACACGGAGAAAATCAAACGCACCCACCATGACCAAGTTTTCTACTGCTTCTCGATCCAGCCTAGTTCTAGCGTAGAAGTCATCCAGCGAGGTGTAAAAGCCTTGTCTTCGCGCCTCTTCTATCCTTTGCCAGGCTTTATCACCCACGGCCTTCACGTAGCGGAAGCCCAGCCTTATCTTTCTTTCTTCCACTGTGCACCTGGCACGGCTGAAGTTGATGTCAACAGGCAATACCTCGATGCTCTTTTGCTTGGCGTAGTTGACGATGACTTCCGGGGAATAGAAGCCCATAGGCTGGCAGTTGAGCAGAGCACAATAGTATTCACATGGGTAGTAGAGCTTTAGCCAGGCGGAACGGTAGGTAGTCTCCGCCAGAGCCGCCGCGTGGGCCTTACAGAATCCAAACTCCGCAAAGCTGGCGATCTGCTGAAAGGCTATACTGGCCACTTTCTCATCTATGCCGTTTCTACGAGCGCCATTCATGAATCCCTCTCTCAGCTTCTCCATAGCCTCTCTGGAGCGCTTGCGGCTCATGGCCCGGCGCAGGGAGTCTGCTTGGCCTGGAGTGAAGCCAGCTATGACCATAGCCACCTGTATCACCTGTTCCTGATAGATGATGACCCCCAGAGTCTCCTTGAGCACCGGCTCCAGGCTGGGGTGAAGATAAGTCACCTTTTCCTTTCCTTGCCTACGGCTCAGATAGGGATGGACAGCGTTGCCTTGGATAGGTCCGGGCCTTATGATGGCTACTTCGGCAACTAAGTCCTCGAAGCAACGGGGCCGGGAACGGGGGAGAGTGGCCTGCTGTGCCCGCGATTCCACTTGGAACACGCCCAGCGTGTCTCCTCGACATAGCATGTTGTAGACGCGCAGATCGTTCAACGGGATGTTATCCAGGTTCAGGTCTTTACCCCGGCTCTGCCTGATCAAGTCAACAGCCTCATGAATAAGAGAAAGCATGCGCAGGCCGAGCAGATCGATCTTGACTAGACCGACATCGCTGATGTCGTCTTTATCCCACTGGGTCACTACGCGGCCCGGCATAGAAGCCTTCTCCAGGGGCACGATGTCGCTCAAGGGTGTAGTAGAGATAATCATTCCGCCCACATGGATACCCAGGTGTCTTGGGAAATCGGCTATCTGGCGGCACATCTCCAGGAACTGCTCCCAAGACTGTGATCCCAAACAGCTCTGGAACTCAGTTAGTCCGGACAGGCTTTCTTTCACATTCGCCGCAGAGTATACGTCCAGAGACCGAGCCACCCTATCGATAAGGTCAGGAGGCAAACCCATAGCCTTGCCCACTTCCCTCACCGTGCTCCGAGCCTTGTAGGTCACCACATTGCACAGCATAGCAGCGTGGCTAGGGCCGTACTTCTGATAGATATACTGGATGAGCTTCTCACGCTGGTCTTCTCTGTCAGAGGCAATATCGATATCAATGTCGGGTACGGCCGACATCTCGTCATTGAGAAACCGGCCAGCAAAGAGCCGTTGCTCTACGGGATCGACGCGGGTGACGCCAAGGATATAAGTCACGATGGAACTGGCCGCCGAGCCTCTGCCTTGGGCGGGAATATCACATCTCTTGGCATACTCCATGATGTCCCATACCGTTAGGAAATAGCCAGCTAAACCCAGCTTGTGTATAAGGCGCAGTTCGTCTTTCAGCCGCCGCTCCACTTCCTCCGTCACGGGCTGGTATTTGTGACGAACCCGCTCCCCGCAGAGCTTCTCCAGATAGGTGTCAGCAGTCTCACCTGGCGGCGCTGAGAAATCGGGGAAGCGGTGGCTGGACAGGTCTGGGTCCAGGTTACATTCCTTTGTTATCCGCAGGGTGTTGGCCATGGCTTGAGGGTATTCGACAAACAATCTGGCCATCTCCTCAACAGACTTGAGATAGTATTCGGAATTGGGTCGCCGCAGGTGGTGGGAGCTGTCTAGTGTGCTGCGGTTTCTAATGCAGACCAGGATATCCTGCAGGTGGTGGCCTTCTCTGCTGGCATAGTGCACGTTGTTCGTGGCCACACAACCGATCCCTAGACTGGAAACTAGACCCACCAAGTCACGGCAGAGCCGCTGATCCTTGGGACAGAGGTTGTTATGAAGCTCGATGTAGAAGTCTTGGTCAAAGATATCGAAGTACCGACGGGCTGCCTTGATGGCTTCGTCTCTTCTGTCATTCAGGATGAGGCAGGGGATTTCCCCCTTCTCGCAACCGGAGAGGCAGAAAAGCCCATCGTGGTAGCTCTCCAGCATGGCCGGACTCAGGGAAGCCTGACCCTTGCTGTGACCAACTTGGGCTTGGCTGATAAGGCGACAGAGGTTGGAGTAGCCTGTCATATTCTTGGCCAACAAAGTGATGTGGTAACCACCATCAAGCGTCATCTCTGCACCGATGACCGGCTTGATTCCCTGCTCCTTGGCCGCGTTGCGGAACTTCACTATGCCGTATAGCCCGTCGTGGTCAGTCAGAGCCAGAGCAGGCATGCCCAGTTCTTTGGCTCTGCACACCAGATCGTTAGGAGAAGAGGCCCCATCGAGAAAAGAGAAGTGGCTGTGGCAGTGAAGCTCAACGTACATGTTTAGCACCTTTGCCAGTACCAGGTTCTGGAGATCAGGTCCTGAAATGTAGTGATAACCGTGCCGTCGCTCAACTCCAACTCGAAGTAACGGCGTGATATCTCCTGTCGCCACCACTCATCATCAATGCGCCAAATGTTCCTGATGCGGGCTACCCGCCTCTGTCGCCCCTTGAACCAGACGAAGATAGGACTGCCGTGATCGTCGGCTATAACTCGAATGTCTCTGGGCGCATTCAACGGCGTGACCATATCTGCAACCCCTATCCGTTGAGGTGGGCATCCATGAGAGCTACCCGGCGCTCCGGTATGCGGGAGTCGGGATCGAGTTCCACCACTCTCTTGAGCGGGCTGTGGCCGAACTTATGCTCCAGGTTCCTCTCCAGGCGCTGCAGGGCTTCCTGTTGACGGCTTCTGGTGCCTGTTGAGAGGGGCGACTGCTGGCCGAACTCCCTACCGAGCTTGGCCAGAGCCAACTGAACCTCTGCCAATCCTTCAGGCAGAGAGGTCGTTTCCAAATGACGCTTCAATATGCCCAGCATTTCCTGCTCCGAGTCCAGGGGCGTCTTCAATACCACGGTGTCCTGCCATGGTCTTCCATTGTCGAAACAGAAGCGGAGCCTTATCTCGTGACAGACCTGGTAGCGGCTCCTCAATACAGGGACCAGTCTCCCCAGAAGACTGCCGATAGCCGCCAGTAGTGCGTCCATATCCCCTAATGGATGATCGAACGATAGCGACTGCTCCAGCACATTGGGTTTGGGTCTAGGCTTCACAGCCCTCTTGTCTATCCCCTTAGCCAGGCGGTGGGCCATCAGGCCATCCTGGCCTAGTTGGCTATCGAGGGCGTTTATTGGCAGGTCAGCCACTTGACCCATAGTGCGCAGACCCAATCGCTTGAGCCAGGTTATGGCTTCCGGTGCAATGGGCAACAACTCGATGGGTAGTGGCTGCAGAAAACTCCGCTCTTGGCCGCTTGTCAGTATCAGCGATCTGGTGGAAGCCAGCGACGCAGCTATACTAGCCACGAACTTGTTGCTGGCTATGCCGATCTGAGACTGTAGCCCGGTTCTGTGGATAACCTCATTGCTGGCTTGTCCAGCCAGATTTTCAGCGGGGCCGAACAAATGTTCCGTACCTGAGATATCAAGAAAGGCCCTGCCTAAGCTGTCTGCCTCCACAACAGGGCTGAATTGATCCAGGATATCCAAGACCTCATCAAAAGCTCTATCATATCCGGCTTCATTGACAGGGAGAAAAATGGCATCAGGACAGCGATGTGGGGCCTGTCTCAGTGTCATCCCAAGGTATATGCCTGAAGCAGTAGCCTTCTCGGAGCAGTCGAATACGGTCTTGCGCTCATGCGGGAATCCACCGATGACCAGCGCAGCATGGGCCAGCTCGGGATGCCTCTTCAACTCCCACTGTACTGGTAGGTGGGGAATGATGAGACAAAGAATAGTCATGATCGTCCTCTGCCGCGGGTTAAGGAGTGGGCTTTAGATTGATCTCGTCAGCCTACGGATGACGCCGATTACTCTTCCTTGGATCTCTACATTGCCAGGATCGTGGTACACGGGTTTCATTTGACTGTTGGCTGGCTGCAGCCGGATACGGTCTCTCTCTCGATAAACCTTCTTCAGAGTAGCCTCTTGTTCTGCCTTGAGCCACACCGCCGCCATTTCACCATTATTCACAGTATTGGTGGCCTGCATGATAACAACATCAGCGTCATTGATGAGGGCGTCAATCATGGACAGCCCTTGGACCTCCAGAGCATAGACGTTGCCTTTGTCGGAAGCCATGTCAGCCGGAACTTCCAGCATCTCTAGGGGTGCCTCGTGCCAAGTGTCAGACTGAGGCACGGGGATAGGTTGACCAGCGGCAATGTAGCCCAGGAGAGGCACCTTACTCGCAGCTTCTGCCCTCTCGGTCAGGGTGATGTTCCTGCTTATGCCGGGGGCGCGTCTAATATAGCCTTCCCTTTCCAACAGCTTGAGATTGTGTTGCACCGAGGAGATAGATGAGGTATGACGGCCTTGGCGGATCTCTCTGATAGTAGGCGCATATCCCTTCTCCTGTGTGAACCGGCGAATGAATTCGAGTGATTGCTGGCATTTTGGTGGAAGTCGAGCCATTTTGCCCTCTATAGGTACAAATGTACCTATATTAGTGGATTTTGTCAAGGTTGTGGGGGAACTAGGCAGAGTCGAACTCCCCCTGAAACGCAGACCGACTACTTGGACAGCTGCACCCATCTATGTGGAGTGGTACGATTTGATGCCATCAGCAGCCGCCAAGGTCGTGGGCCGAGGCTAGGAAGGGCAAGAGGCTGGAGGTGGAGGTACCCGCCGTGGTGAAGTCGGGCAACGTCCTTGAGCTCCGCGGCGCCTGTCAGCCTACTGACGGCCCCGCCGGGAGACACACTGATCAAGATCAAGACCAAGTAGATGCCGCGGCCTGTGTCAGATCGTATTCGGTGATCATGATGCAGCCGTTGCCGGTAGCCAGTTCCCAATAACGAAAGCCGCCGCAGGTTTGTTGTACCTGCGGCGGCTATGCCTGCTCGGATGGTACTCCGCCCTATTTCGCCGGCTGCACCGGGGATACGTTAACCAGTTTTCCGGTCACCTTGGCGACCATTTCTTTGATCAGCTCCTCGGTGTCGACGGCCTTGCCG
>Ga0315276_10006501_pt1 | contig 10775 bp, 11 predicted proteins | sample YL17G05_0_MG_FD_204542 | JGI IMG/M metagenome (GOLD analysis project Ga0315276, IMG submission 204542) | Sediment microbial communities from Yellowstone Lake, YNP, Wyoming, USA - YL17G05_0 | ecosystem: Environmental > Aquatic > Freshwater > Lake > Sediment | place: USA: Wyoming | collected... | reverse complement strand
TTGTTCATCTAGAAAGAAAGATGAAACTGAATTGTATGTTGTTGAGGGAGAGTCTGCCGGTGGGTGTTTTTCTGGAGATACCAAGGTTGCTCTTGCTGATGGGAGAAATATTTCATTTAGAGAACTTGTAAAAGAAAATGAAGATGGAAAAGAGAATTTTTGTTATACTATCCTAAATGATGGAAGCATTGGAATTGAGAAGATAGAAAATCCAAGGGTGACTTACACAAATAAGGGAGTGATAAAGATTACTCTTGATAATGATGAAGAAATTATTTGCACGCCAGACCATAAGTTTATGTTAAGAGATGGAAGTTATAAACAAGCTAAAGATTTGACTGATAAGGATTCATTGATGCCATTTCATGGTAAAATTCCTATTATTTTAAGGACTTATAACCATAAAATAAAAAGAATTGAGTTTCTTAGCGAGAGAATTGATGTTTATGATTTAGAAGTTAGTAATACTCATAATTTTGTGCTTGCTTCTGGAGTATTTGTGCATAACAGTTCAAAATTAGCGAGAGATAAGGAAACTCAGGCAATACTCCCGCTTAGAGGAAAGATTTTGAATGTTGAAAAAAGCAATCCAGCTAAATCACTTGCGTCAGAACAGATTTCAAATCTTCTTACGGCAATGGGAACTGGAGTTGGGGATAGTTTTGATATTGAAAAATTAAGATACGGAAAAATAATCATTATGGCTGATGCTGACGTCGATGGACAGCACATCAAAACTTTATTGCTGACATTATTTTATAGATATACTCCTCAGCTAATTGAGGCTGGAAATATATTTGTTGCGGTTCCTCCTCTTTTCAAGATTAGAAAAGGGCAGACAGACACTTACGTTTATTCAGATGAGGAGCTTAAGAAAATGATTGAAAAAATTGGCGGGAAAACTGATGTTCAGAGATTTAAAGGATTAGGAGAAATGAATGGGGATCAGCTATGGGATACAACTATGAATCCCAAGACAAGAATATTAAAACAGGTTTCAATTGAGGACGCTGTTGAGGCTGATGAGACATTTTCTATTTTAATGGGAGACGCTGTTGAGCCAAGAAGAAAATTCATTGAAGAAAATGCTAAATATGCGGAGTTGGATTTGTAAAATGGGAGAAAATAATTTAGAATCTAGCAAGAAATTTCCAATGAAGATTTTATTAGTGTCTACACTTTTATTTATTTTGGCTATTTTATCTGCATTAGCGGGTTTTTATCAATTAAACTTAAAAATGCCTCAGCAAATCACATTTTTATTAAGTTATTCTCATCCATTTTTATGGGGGTTTAATGTTGTTAATGCAATCTTAAATTTTTTAATCTCAGTAGGGATAATATTAGTTTTTATTTATCTAATTAAATTGAAGAATTGGGCAAGAGTTTCTGCGGCATTAGTATTCTTTTTAGCAGGTTTAGGGTATGTTATAAAAACTGTTTCAACTGCAGCTATTCTTCTTTGGCCAATTTCACTTGTGTTTATGATTTTTTCAATTTTTATGGGGATTTATCTGCTATTCAGCAAAAAAGTTAAGGAGGCATTTAATTAACATGGGAAAAAATTGCGGATGTGATTGCTGCTGCGGGAAGGAAAAAGAAAAAGATGGTGAGATAAAGTTTTATTTTTGCCCGAAATGCAGAAGTACAAAAGTTTCTCAGATACAGGGATGGAGAAATGCATTCGGGCTTATTCAGAAGTGGAAATGCAGAGATTGCGGGTTTGAAAATATGGGTTTTCCTATAATTGCAATAAAGAAAAGCAAACTTAACAAAAAAATAAAAAAACAAAAGAAGAAAAAATAAAAAAATGAAAACAAAGACTAATGCTTATGTTGGGAGAACTGAAAGAAGTTTAGTATTGAAGTATCCTGTTGGATTGAATAATGAGGAAATATGCCATTTTTATCCGGCTGATGAAGACGTTGGGAAAACTGCCTACTATCTAAAGCTTGAGATGAAAGGAAGAAAATTAAAGTTTATTCCTCTTAATGATAAACCTCATGGGATAAGTCCTGTTGATGAAGAATATTTAAATAAATTAGAAAAATTGTGCGCGTAATATGGTGGAAAAGGAAGAAGATAAGAAAGAAAACGAGAAGAAAGAAGAAAAGGAAGGCGAGAAGAAAGTGAACGGAAATGGGAACAGCGAGGATTTAGCTAAGAGAAGAGAGGATATGAAAGAGAATATTGAAGCTAAGAAGCTGATTGATGCTGAGATTTCTGAAGAAATGAGAAGCGCTTACATTAATTATGCGATGTCAGTTATTGTTGCCCGCGCGCTTCCTGCTGCTGAAGACGGATTAAAACCAGTTCATAGAAGAATATTATGGGCAATGAATGAACTTGGATTGCAGTCAAACAAGCCCACAAGAAAATCTGCGAGAATAGTTGGAGATGTTTTAGGTAAGTATCATCCCCATGGGGATATGGCTGTTTATGATGCTTTAGTCAGAATGGCTCAGCCATTTTCTCTTCGTTATCCGCTTGTAATTGGGCAGGGAAATTTTGGCAGTCTTGACAACGACCCTCCAGCTGCGCAAAGATATACAGAGGCAAAGATGGAAAAGTTGGCGGAAGAACTTATCGAAGATATAGAAAAAAATACTGTTAAGATGCTTCCTAACTTTGATAATACTATGGAAGAGCCTGAATTGCTTCCTGGAAAGGCTCCTAATCTACTTTTGAATGGAGCAAGCGGAATTGCTGTGGGAATGGCAACTAATATCCCCCCCCATAATTTAATTGATGTATGCGATACTATTTCGGCGTATGTTGATAATCCTGAAATAGAAATAGAGAAGTTGATAAAGATTATTCAGGCTCCTGATTTTCCAACTGGGGGGCAGGTTTCTGGAGAAATAAAGGAAATTTATACTCTTGGAAGAGGAAAACTTGTAGTAAGAGGAAAGGTAAAAGTTGAAGAAGAAAAGGGAAGAGAATTGATAATTATCACAGAAATTCCGTATCAAGTTAACAAGGCAACGCTGGTAGAGGAGATTGCTAGATTAGTTCAGGAAAAGAAAATGCCTGATGTTTCAGATATTAGAGATGAGTCTGCGAAAGGAAAAATAAGAGTTGTTGTTGAGTTGAGAAAGGGCGCTGATTCAAAGTTTACTATTAATCGGTTGTTTAAGTATACTGCTTTGCAATCAAGATTTGACGCTAATATGCTCGCGTTAGTTAATGGACAGCCTAAACAGCTTAACATTAAAGAAATAATAAAATGTTATGTTGACCATAGAAAGAAAGTTATTAGAAAAAGAACTCAGTTTGATTTGGATAAAGCTGAAGCCAGATTGCATATTGTTGAGGGGTTGTTAATTGCTCAGAAAAGCATTGAAGAGGTTATTGCTTTAATCAGGAAATCTAAGGGAACAACCGAAGCGTTAGAGGGCTTGCAGAATAAGTTTTCTCTTTCGGCTAAGCAATCTCAAGCAATTCTTGATATGAAACTTTCTCAGTTGACAAGTTTAGAGCTGGAGAAACTGAAGAAAGAAGAAAAAGATTTAACTGAATTAATTAGAGAATTAAAATTGATTTTAGGCGATGAAAAAGAAATTTTGAAATTGATTAAAAAAGACTTGAGCGATTTGAAGAGAAATTATGGAGATGATAGAAGGACAACTATTATTGGAAGCGTTAGAGAGCTTGAGGAAAAAGATTTGGTTGATAAGAAGGAAGTTGTAATTACAATTACTGATAAGGGATATGCAAAGAGAATAGATATGAAGTCGTATAAAGAGCAGAACAGGGGCGGAAAGGGGGTTATTGGAACTGAACTTGCTACTGGAGATTTTGTAAAAACTTTACTTACATGCTCAACCCATGATTACTTATTGCTTTTCACTAATAGGGGGAAGGTTCACTGGATGAAAGCTTATGAAGTTCCTGAAATTGCAAAGTATGGAAAGGGAAGACCTCTTGTTAACATGCTTGAATTGAAAGAAGAAGAGATTACAAGCGTTCTTTCTGTCAAAGAGTTTAAGGATTATTTAATTATGGCTACAAAACTTGGAATGGTAAAGAAAATTGCGCTTGAAGAATTCAATAATCCTAGAAAGGGAGGAATAAAGGCAATTGAGCTTGATGGAACTAATGACTTGCTTGTGGATGTCAAGCCTGTCAAGGATAAGCAGGAAGCGCTGCTTATTTCTAAGGATGGGCAGGCAATTAGATTTAATTCGGATGAAGTAAGAAGCATGGGAAGAAGTTCTTATGGAGTTACAGGAATTAAGATGGACACGGGCGATTTAGTTATCTCTTTGGAAGTTTTGCCTTTGGAAAATGTGAAAGATTTTTCAATTTTAACAATAACTAAGAATGGATATGGAAAGAGAAGCGATATCGAGGATTACAGATTAACTGGGAGGGCTGGAAAAGGAGTTATCAATCTGAAGGCTACAGATAAAACTGGAGAGATTATTACGAGCCAGTCAGTTTTAGAAAGTGATTCAATTATAGTTACAACTTCTAAAGGAATTGTAATAAGAACAAATGTTACTGACATACGAATTATGGGGAGAGCTACTCAAGGGGTAAGAATAATCAAGCTTCAGCAGGGAGATAGTGTTACAGATTTAGTCAGAGTTCCGGTTGTTGCTGAGATTGTTTCTGAATAAAAAAATATGAAGATAATGAATAAAATTAACTGACAGCAAATGATTGATGGATTGTTTTAAATTTAATAATTCTTGAAGAAATTATAGCAACTTCAGGAAAATTGCTTTTCAAAATGTGAACATTTATTTGAAAATTAATAAGAATTTTCCGAAAAGCAATTTTCACAACAGCGAAGTTGGAAATTAAATTTTGAAGAGATTAGTCTTGTTCGTATTTCGTAGTGTTTATTTTGAATAGCAATCTTTTTATATCCCTTATTTGTAGATTTTTTATGGCTTCTAGGGCTATAAGTTTGGAAGATGAAGTTGAAGATGGGGCTTGGATTAATTATCATGATCATCCGTTGATAGAATATGGGCGATTAAGCAGGGATGAGCAAATGAGATTGCTTGAACAAGTTAGAATGGGAACTGTAATATTAAAATTAGATGCTAAAAATACAGATTGCTCTTTTGAAAATGGAGGCATTGTTATTAATTCTGTTCTTTCTGGAATGCTTAAACAGAAATTAGACGAACTTGTTTCAAGAGGGTACATTCAAAGATACAGTGTTTCTAGAAATAATGGCACTAGCGTGATTAACCTGCATAAATGCCCGGACAATGGATATAATTTTACTAAAAGCAGCAGAACAATAGCTCTTGCGTTTAGGCATAAATTAGCAAAAGAAGCAAAGGAGAGGTTAATGCTTGGAAATCAGCCGTTAATTATCTCCAGAGCGAAAATTATGAAGTGGAAATACAATTTAAGTGATTTTTTTCTTGCAGATATTATTCAGGAGGGGCAGTTTGGACTCTACAGGGCAATAGACCAGTACCGTCCAGAAAGGCACATAGAATTCTCAACTTATGCTACGTATTCTATTGATAATGCGATTAAGCGACAAATGCGTGTTATGGACAAAATTATTGTTGTTTCGCGCCCCATGACTTATTTAGTTTCATCTCTTGAAATGGATGCTTGTGAAAATAGAATAAGTTTTACAGAAGCGTGCAGGGAGAGAAAGCTTGTGCCTGGGGCTATAAAAACGGCTGTGCGAGCGAGGGATGCTACAAAGATTACTTCTTTTTCAGAGACTTTTGGTGAGGGCGGGGAATTTGGAGATACACTGCCTTATTCGGGAGGTTCTGGCAAGGAGGTTGTTGAAAAGAGTTTAATGCTTGATTATGTCCGCAAGCTTGTTGACAGGCTTTCGTGGAAACAAAGGCAAGTTATAGTGATGAGTTATTTTTGCGAAGAGCGCTCCTCTTTTCGTAAGATTGGAAAATCATTGGGTGTTTCCAGGGAGAGAGCCAGGCAAATTGGGGCAAGTGCGATAAAAAAGCTGAGAAAATATGCTGGTGTTGATAAGTGAAATTAACTTGAAATAAAATTGATGTGAAAAAATAGTCTATTCAATGCAAAATTAGATTACAAATTAAATTAATGATTAACCTAAACTTTAGCAGATTTTAGAATTATTTTATCAAATCAGAAAAGTTATTCTCAGTTATATTATTTCTGCTCAACAATTCAAATTTTGATATCAAATTAAGAATACTAATTCAGATTATTTCGCCAAACCCAATTAATCTCCAGTGGCTGTCAACGTTTCTAGCAATTCCTATGTTTTCCTGCTTGAATGGAACTATTGGAATTTTTAGTGAGAGTTCAATTTCATTTCCTTTCATTTTTAAAACTTGGCCAACCGTTATTGCCGTGTTTATATTAAGCATTAGAAGTTCATTTGTTTTTATATTGTCAACTACTCTTTTTTCTGACATTCCTAAAACTTCTTTGAATAGTGTGAACTTAATCTTTGGGTTATAGGTTATTTCAGGAAGTTTACCAGTGAGGCTGGCTACACAGCCTGATAATGCGTCTGCTTTTGTCATTATTGTGTCTAGCTCTGTTTCTAAAGCCAGGGATGCTCCGGGTGTTGCCTCCTGAATTTTATGCGAGCCTTTGAATATTCCTAATATCTTTGTCTTTACTGTTTCGTAGACTATTCTATTTTCTTTTTTTAGGGATAAGCCGGGCTTGATTTCAATTTCGTCACCTACTTTTAATTTTCCTTTTTTTAGAACTCCGCCTAGGATTCCACCCTTTAGTTCTGAAATCCTTGTTCCAGGGCGGTTGACATCAAAACTTCTTGCTATTACAAATACTGGATCAGACTTAATGTCTCTTTCTGGAGATTCAATTTTTACTAAAGCCTCAAGAATTTTGTCTATGTTTATTTCCTGCTGTGCTGATACTGGAATTATTGGAGAATTTTCTGCAATTGTTCCTTTAACAAATTCTTTTATTTTATTGTAACTTTCTATTGCTTTCTCTTTTGAGACTAAATCAATTTTATTTTGAACTATTATTATATTCTTTAGCTTTTTTGATTCAAGAGCTAGTAGGTGTTCTCTGGTTTGGGGTTTTATTCCCTCATTTGCTGCTATTACTAAGATTGCTGCATCGATTAATGCTGCTCCTGATAGCATTGTTGCCATTAACATTTCGTGTCCGGGAGCGTCTACAAACGTTATGTATTTTACTGGTTCGCCTTCTTTCAAGTTATACCCTTCTTTTGATTTTCTGATTATGCAGTCTGCATATCCTAATTTTATTGTTATTCCTCTCTTTAGCTCTTCAGAGTGAGTGTCTGACCATTTTCCAGTTAGCTTCCATAACAAAGTAGTTTTGCCATGGTCTATATGTCCTACCATGCCTACATTTAGGGTTAGTATTTTGCTTACATCTATTGATTCAGTCGGTTTTTCAGTTTTCTTCTCGTTTGCCATGTTTCTAGTTAGAATTAGGGGTTTAAAAGTTTATTGAACGCATCTGTGTTAAAATTTCGTGCTTTGTGCTAAGTATCTCATCTTAATTACTCACAAAGCTTCACTATATTAAAAGTTTATTGAAGATAATTATGTTATATGCCCCAAAAAGTTGCCTAATGCAAAGTTTTTTCTGGGCAAATCATAGATATTCTAATATCAAAATATTACTGCTTGCCTTCATTACGGGGCTTGTTTTATCCAATTCTATTATTGCGTCTCTAAGGGCTGCCCCGATATCGGTCTTAGCATCATTAGAATCAAATAAAACTGCGGCTAGGTCTGCTCTTTTTCTTACGTCTTCCTGAAACTCTTCTGGTAAATTATACATGAAAACTAATTGTATTTGTCTAAGCAATCTATGGTATGCACTAAATCCACCTGGTACAATTGTATCACAGATATCAAACGCGCTGTAAAGTCTTTCTGCAGCATGTCTGGCACCTTCTAAATCCCCTCTGCTAACAAAATTTACTATAGCTTTCTCACCATCTGTATATATTTCATTAGGATGACTATCATCATGAGTCTGAAATAAACAAAGTTCTCCCAGGTGAGCTGTATCCATTTTTCTTACCTTTAATATAAAAGATATAGCAGTATATATAAATTTATCCTTGAGAGATTCTGTAAAGATAGCGGAAAAAGTTTTCACTTTTCAATTTAAAACTTAAGATACTAAAGTGAAAACTTTTTGGGTGATGGAAATTATTACCGACGGAAACAAAGCAATAGCTTAAAATGCCCCGAAAGGGCGTTTCCGTCGTGGAATCCATAGCATCACCCATTAATTTAACAGAACCCCTTGAGAGGGCACTGTCAGGTTATCGGGGGATGCCATAAATAATGTAAAGAATGTCTGCGAGAATACATAAAAAAATTTGGTTATCTTAGAATATTAAAACAATAAATACGACGGATTTTTAAGTAATTATAGGAAAAGAAATTAATAATCGGACTTTCTTTTCCTATCTATCAAGGAAAAAATTTCCGAAAATTTATTTCCGTTGATATAATTACAAAATTGAATAGTTATTAGGATTGTAGATTTAATTATAAATATGAGAGAAGCAGGTCATACTCCTTTAAGTTGACAGTATCCCTTGAGAGTAAAAATGTGTCCAGAAAAAATTGAAACTAATTATGTTAGGCTTTTGTTTTCTTGTGGGCTGATATAGATGAGACGACTGGGAAGTTTTGAGAGTAGAGTGGGAACTCGGCAGAGTTCCAATTGTATTAAGAGAAATTTTTTTATTATCTTGGTCTTGGCAGTTCAAGCAAGCCTTCTGCTGAGTTTATAATATGAAAAAGATCTCTATCACTTAATTCTTCATGTCCGTTTGTTGTTCTTTCTTTATTTATTTTTGACTTGAATTCTAAATATCTCAATTTACTTGCTTCAAGTTCAGCTAGAGGTTGATTTCTTACTATTTTTTGAAATCTGTCAGGGTCTGGAAAATATTTTCTGAGAAATTCAGTAGTTATGTATCTTATCTCTAATTCCATCTTAACTTATTGTACATTCTCCAAGCTGAGTTAAACTTTCTCTCGATTTTATGCTGTTCTTTAAATGTGGGAAGTGAGTGAGACTGTTTCCATGCACGTTCACATAAACCTTTTTTTGCACCATAATATTCTATCCAGTCTTCAATCGTTAGATTATTCTTTAAGTTTCCTGCATACCATTTGTTATATACTGATTGAATTGATGCATATGAACTACTGATTTCGTTAATTATCTGCTGAACTAATTCTTTTACTTTTGCCATTTTTTATTGTAGAAATATGTCTATTTAAGAATTACTGTGTTGGAGTTTCCTGAGCTTCTGGGTTTTCAGATGGTTTTTCTTCTTTCTTTTTAGGCTGATTTTGTTCTGGAAAGACTTGTTCAAGCTTCTTGCTTCCTGACTTTAGAACCTTTAGGTTAATTTGGGCAGTATCTTTAGAAATTGTGTTTCCTCTCACTGTTTTTTTTAGTCTCATCCCCTGAGGAACTTTCTTTATTGGATGCTTTCTTAATCCCTTTGGCTTTGTATGCATTCCCCAGCCTTTTAGCAATAGAACTCCTTTCATTGCGAATCCTTCTTCATCTTTTTTTCCTGGGAATCCTGAGCTGTCGCTTGTTCCTGTTATTTCTAAGCTGTATCCTTCTAAATCTGCTGAGATTTCCTTCCCGCTTACTTTTTCTCCGATTTTTCTGCCTATCCATTCCTCGCTGTCATTCTCTATCTTCCAGGCTTTTCCTTTTTCAGATATGTTTAACTTGAATACCATTGAACATGATAAGAAAGAGGGTTTTTAAAGATTAGGGTTAGGTAAGAGTGTTAATTAAAAGTCACCTAAAAGGCATTGTAACATCATAAGGTCTTAATACCACAAATAAAAATCTTATTTAGAATTTATAAAAATTAATCATATATATAAACTAAGAATAATAATACAGAAATTTTCTTTATTTTATATTTTTTCCCTATTTGTTCACATATTTTTTTTAAATCTTCTTCTGTATAACTTTTGGATTTTAGTCCTTTAACCCAACAATCATTGAAGTAGTAATCTTTATCTTTTACATCAAAATCTCTATGTCCTCTGTCTTTATAGATATTTTCTCTCTCTTTCCAGTATTCTCTATCATAAACCGTAAAGACAAGATTTTTAGAATGTTTAGCAACTAATTCCATTATTTCTAAGCTATCAATATTTCCAAAGGTATTCATCATTGTAAGAGCTAAATCAAAATCCCCATTTTTTTCTAAAAAATCTTTAATATTCTGATTAATAATATGAACATTTTTATTACCTTTAAAATAAGGTTCTACTATCTCAATCATCCTATTATCTTTATCAACAGCGAAGATTTCCTTAATCGATTTGTCTTTTAATAGAATATTAATAATTCTTCCACTCCCACAACCCAGTTCAAGTATCTTTTTAGGTTTTTTCTCTTTTAGAAATTTTGTTATTTCCTTGCTCTCAGCATCACACATTTCATACCAATAATAAAGTGGCTTAGGAAACTTCTTCCAATATCTTTTATTTACTGCATTTTCGGTTTCTCTTAAACAATTAAAACATGGGTGAATTGATACCTCTTCTTGTTTTAATCTTTGAGTAAACTCTGGAAGGTTCCCAGAAGGATACTGTTTCTCTAATCCTTCTTTTATCTGTGGATTAATCATTTTTATAAGAGGGGTTTTATTCCTTAAAAACCTTGCTAACAACTTGATTTAATTAATCCTAACCAGCAATTTTCTCCCAAATCTAAATCCTGCCCTGCTAATTGACAAAGAATTTTTATCCGTTACTCGAACCATCTGCTTGCCTGTCTACATAACCGCATTT
>Ga0315276_10006500_pt1 | contig 10775 bp, 7 predicted proteins | sample YL17G05_0_MG_FD_204542 | JGI IMG/M metagenome (GOLD analysis project Ga0315276, IMG submission 204542) | Sediment microbial communities from Yellowstone Lake, YNP, Wyoming, USA - YL17G05_0 | ecosystem: Environmental > Aquatic > Freshwater > Lake > Sediment | place: USA: Wyoming | collected... | reverse complement strand
GCTCAATTACGCGCCGCCGGGTCACCGCCCCTACCCCGCGTCCATCTGCACGTCGGTCAACCACGTGGTCTGCCACGGCATTCCCGGCGACAAGAAGCTGAAGCCGGGCGACATCGTGAACATCGACGTGACCGTGATCAAGGACGGCTGGCACGGCGACTCGAGCCGGATGTTCTGTGTCGGCACGCCGTCGATCCAGGCGAAGCGCCTGGTCGAGATCACCTTCGAGGCCATGTGGCGCGGCATCCGCGCGATCAGGCCGGGCGGACACCTGGGCGATATCGGACACACGATCCAGACGTTCGCCGAAAGCCATCATTTTTCGATCGTCCGCGAATTCTGCGGGCACGGCATCGGCCGGCAGTTTCACGAGGAGCCACAGGTGCTGCACTACGGCCGGCCCGGCACGGGCATCAAGCTGCAGCCCGGGATGATTTTCACCGTCGAGCCGATGATCAACACCGGCCGCGCGGCAATTCGCGCGCTCGCCGACGGTTGGACGATCGTCACCGCGGACCATTCGCTTTCCGCGCAGTGGGAGCATACGGTGCTGGTGACGCCCGACGGCCACGAGGTGCTGACGATGTCGTCGGGGGCACCATTGCCGCCCCTTGCCTGACGCCGGCCCGCAGGCCGACGCGCGATTCATGACTTCCGAAACCGCTGCCGCGATGCCGCCTGTCGGCGCGCCGGCCGGTGCCGCGCACCTGTGGCGCGGTGAACTCAAGGCTGGCCGAGCGGTGCTCCGGGCGGCGTTCGACGCGCGCCCCGATACGCCACGGCTCCTGCGCGAACACGCCCGGCTGGTCGACGGCGTGGTTGCCAGCGTCTGGAGCGGGCTGGGTGCGCCGGCCGAAGCCGCCCTCGTCGCCGTTGGCGGATACGGCCGCGGCCAGCTTTTTCCACATTCGGACGTCGACGTGCTGATCCTGCTGCCGCACGCACTCGATTCGGCGGGCACAGCGTTCGTCGAGCGTTTCCTCGGGGTGCTCTGGGACATCGGGCTCGAGATCGGCCACAGCGTGCGCACGATCGCCGAATGCGAGGCCGAGATGGCAGCCGACGTCACGATCAAGACCAGCCTGCTCGAGCACCGGATCGTCGCCGGATCGCGGTCGTTGCACCGCGCGTTCGGCCGCGCGTTCGCCGCGGCGATGGACGTGCCGTTGTTCTACGAGGCCAAGGCGCTGGAGCAGCAACAGCGGCATCTCAAATATCACGACACCGCCTACAAGCTCGAACCCAACGTCAAGGAGAGCCCCGGCGGCCTGCGCGACCTCTCGACGGTCCTGTGGATCGCGCGCGCGGCGGGGCTCGGGCGAACGTGGCGCGAACTGGCGCAGGCCGGGCTCATCACGATGCAGGAAGCGCGCACCGTATCGCGCCAGGAGCGGCTCGTCGGCGCGCTGCGCGTTCGGCTTCACTACCTTGCGGGGCGGCGCGAGGACAGGCTGGTGTTCGACCATCAGAACGCGCTTGCGCGCGAGCTCGGCCTTGTCGACACCCCGGCGAAGGGCGCGAGCGAGCAACTGATGCAGCGCTACTACCGGGCGGCAAAGCTCGTCAGGCAGGTGAACGTCATCGTGCTGCAGAATCTGCACGCGCGGCTCTTTCCGATCCCCACCGAGCCGGTCGCGATCGACGGCGATTTCCAGGCGATCGACGAGCTGCTGCACGTTCGCGACGAAGCGTTGTTCGAGCGGCGGCCAGCCGCGATGCTCGACGCGTTTCTGACGATGCAGCGCCATCCGGAGCTGAAGGGCATGTCGGCGCGGACGTTGCGCGCGCTGTGGCGAAATCGTCACCGGGTCGATGCCCGCTTCCGCCGCAACCCCGAGAACCGCGCCCGATTCGTCCAGATCCTTCGCGAGCCGCGTGGCATCACGCACGAGCTGCGCCGGATGAATCTCTACGGCATCCTCGGGCACGTCGTCACGGCGTTCGGCCGCATCGTCGGCCAGATGCAGCACGACCTCTTCCACGTTTACACGGTGGACGAGCACATCCTGATGGTGATCCGCAACCTGCGCCGCTTCACCGAATCGCAGCACGCGCACGAATACCCGCTGTGCTCGCGGCTGATCGGCGACTTCGAGCGCAAGGAAGTGCTCTACCTCGCCGGGCTGTTCCACGACATCGCGAAGGGCCGCGGCGGCGACCATTCCGCACTGGGCGAAATCGAGGCACGGCGCTTCTGCCGCGCCCACGGGTTGCCCGCCGATGACGTCGAGCTCGTCGCGTGGCTCGTCGCGCACCACCTCTCGATGTCGACAACCGCGCAGAAGCAGGACATTTCGGACCCGGAGGTGATCGCGGCATTCGCCCGACACGCCGGCAACGAGCGGCGGCTGGTGGCGCTCTACCTGCTGACCGTCGCCGATATCCGCGGCACCAGCCCGAAAGTCTGGAATGCGTGGAAGGCCCAGTTGCTCGAGGATCTGTTCCTGGCGACCCGCGCGCGGCTGGCGGGCGCGGCGGGGAACGTCACGCTCGCCGACAGCCTGCTTGCCCGGCAGCGGGAAGCGCAGCGGCTTCTGCGTCTCTACGCGGTGGCGGACGGGGCCGAGCGCGCGCTTTGGTCGCGGCTCGACAACGTCTATTTCCAGCGCCACACCGCGGACGAGATTGCGTGGCACGCAAGGCACTTCCAATGGCGCGTCGAGGGCACGGCGCCGGTCGTCCGGGCCCGCCTCTCGCGTGCCGAGGCGGGGCTGCAGGTCGCCGTCTACCTGCCCGACCAGAAGGATCTGTTCGCGCGCATCAGCGGCTTTTTCGGGCGCCGTGGATTGTCGATCGTAGAGGCCAAGATCCACACGACGCGGCATGGCTACGCGCTCGACACCTTCACGGTGCACGACCCTGCGGACCCGGATGCCGCGTATCGGGATGCGATCCAGTTGGTCGAATTCGAGCTCGCGAAAGTGCTGAAGGATCAGGAGCCGCTGGAGCCGCCCGTGGTAGGACGCGCCAGCCGGCATCTGAAGCACTTTCCGCTCACGCCGGAGGTGACGATCTTCCCCGACGACAAGGGGACGCACTACATCCTGGAGATCGTCGCCGGCGATCGGCCCGGGCTGCTGGCGAGGATCGCCTACACGCTCGCTCAGGCGAACATCAACATCGTCAGTGCCAAGATCAACACGCTGGGCGACCGCGCGGAGGACGTGTTTCTGATCGATGGCGCGCGTCTCCACGACGAACAGGCGCTGCTCCGCCTGGAAACCACGCTGTACGAGCAACTGCGCCTGTGACCCGCGCCGGGCGCCGGGCCGGAAACCTCACTCCTCGTTCGGCGCGCTATCCGGAAAGATGATGTCGGTGAAGCCGAACCTGGAAAGGTCGCGCATCCGCATCGGATAAAGGATACCCAGCAGGTGGTCGCATTCGTGCTGGACCACGCGCGCGTGGAAACCGGTCACCTCGCGGCGGATCGGTCGACCACGCGGGTCGAATCCTTCGTAGCGCAGTTGCCGATAACGCGGCACGACGCCGCGCAGGCCCGGAACCGACAGGCATCCTTCCCAATCTTCGTCCCGCTCGTCCGACAGCGGCGTCAGGACCGGATTGACGAGTTCGGTATACGGCACGGGCTCGGCATCCGGGTAGCGCGGATTGTGGTCGACACCGAAGATGACGACCTGCAGCAGAACGCCGATCTGGGGCGCCGCGAGGCCCGCGCCATTCTTCGCGGCCATGGTGTCGCGAAGGTCGGTGAGAAGGGTGTCGAGGCCCGGTATGCCGAACGCCGCCACCGGCGCCGAGCGTTGCAGCAACAGCGGATCGCCCATGCGCAGGACGTCGCGGATCATCGGATCACCTCTTGGCTAGATCAGGGGTGTGACATGCTCGAGCAGCGCCCGGACTTTGTCCATCGCGGTTTCCAGCACTTTCGCGATGCCCTCCATCGAGATCTGCTCCGACGAATCGCCGCGACCGGCTGCATGATTGACGACGACCGCGATCGCCGCATACGGCAGCGCCAGTTCGCGCGCGAGCGCCGCTTCCGGCATGCCGGTCATCCCGACCAGCGTCGCGCCATCGCGCTCCATCCGGTCGATCTCTGCCGCCGTCTCCAGCCGCGGGCCGGACACCGCGCCATAGACGCCGCCATCGGCGAGCGGTATGCCGGCCACACGTGCGGCCGCGAGGCATTTTGCCCGCAGCTCCGGCGTATAAGGGTGCGTGAAGTCGACATGCACGACCCGCTGATCGCCGCCGTCGAAAAACGATGCTTGGCGGTCGTGCGTATAGTCGATGAGCTGGCGCGGCAGCACGAGCTCGCCCGGCGCCGCATCGCGGATGCCCCCGACAGACGCCACCGCCAGTATCGCCGTGGCCCCCCGATTCTTGAGGGTCCACAGGTTTGCGCGGTAGTTCACCCGGTGCGGCGGAATGGTGTGGCCATGACCGTGTCGCGCCAGGAAAATGACGTCGCGGCCGGCGATCTGACCGAAAAGAAGCGCCGACGAGGGCTCGCCGTACGGCGTGCGGACGACCTCGCGGCGCGCAACGGCGAGGGTAGAAAGACGGGTGAGACCGCTGCCACCGATGATCGCGAGCATGGACGTTGCCGGGGTGCCTGGGGATTTGCGCCGGCGCGGGAAACCCGGCCGGTTGTTGCGAAAATATTGCCGCTGTCGCGGCCCGCCGGTCTGTCGCCCGACGAAACTGGAACTCTCCGTCAATTCATGACATTATCATGGAAACCTGCGGCGCTTGCTCAAAGCGGGCGCCACCGAATATTGTAGCCCGGGAGACCCACGACATGTACCTCGACCGACTGTTCAAGATGATGGCGGAGCGGCAGGCGTCCGACATGTTCATTTCCTGCGGCGCGCCGATCAGCTTCAAGATCAACGGGGTCGTCGTGCCCCTTGCTGACCGGCCGATGGACATCGACACGGTCCGGCGGGTCGCCTACGAGCTGATGACCGACGGCCAGGCGCGCACGTTCGAGGACGAATTCGAGATGAACCTGTCCCATCTCGACCCGACCGTCGGGAACTTCCGGATCAACATATTCCGCCAGCGCGGCACGATCTCGATCGTGGTTCGCTACGTGCGGAGCGACATCCCTTCGTTCGAGCAGTTGAAGCTTCCTCCCGTCCTGCTCGACCTCGTCATGGAAAAGCGCGGGCTCGTGCTCGTCGTCGGCGCGACGGGCTCGGGGAAGTCGACGACGCTGGCGGCGATGATCGACCACCGCAACGCCAACCGGACGGGACACATCCTCACCATCGAGGACCCCATCGAGTACCTGTTCCGGCACAGAAAGAGCATCGTCAATCAACGCGAGCTCCATGTCGACACGAAGGACTACACTAAGGCGCTGGCGAACGCGTTGCGCGAGGCGCCGGACCTCATCATGATCGGCGAGGTCCGCGATCGCGAAACCATGCAGCAGGCGCTGCTGCATACGCTGACCGGCCACCTCTGCCTCACCACGCTGCACGCGAACAACAGCTACCACGCGCTTTCGCGGATCATCAACATGTTTCCGTACGACGCGCGTTCGGGTCTCCTGTCCGACCTTTCGATCGGCTTGCGGGCGATCGTTTCGCAGAGACTCGTGCGCACCAAGGACGGCATCCTCCAGCCGGCCGTCGAGATCCTGCTCAACACGTCGCTCATCGCCGAGCTCGTCAAGAACGGCGAGATCACGCAGATCAAGGAAGCGATGGAGAAATCGCTGTATCCCGGATCACAGACCTTCGAGCAGGCGCTCTGCCGGCTCTACATCGACGGCGTGATCGGTTACGACGAGGCTATGGTCGCGTCCGACTCTTCGACGAACCTCGCCTGGCTCATCAACCAGAATGCCCCGACCGCGCGCGTCGACAGCCTGGACCGGGGTGAGGCCGAGCCGACGCCTCACCGGACGCACAGCGACTTCACGGCGCTGCAGATCGAGCCGGAACTGCTCGACCGGCCGCATTAGTCGACCAGGCCCTTCGCCCATTCGCGAAGTCCAGGCGACGAAGAACCGGCCCCTCACGCCTGCCGACATTGCACGCATGAACCTCGCCTCCGTTCGCGGTTCGGCGCCGTTACCTGCCGGCACGCTCGTGTTGACACGGGCACTGATCGAACGGCGTTCGCTGACTCCGGACGACGCCGGCTGCCAGGCATTGATCGCGTCGCGTCTCGTGCCGATGGGTTTTCGCGCCGAGACGCTCGTTTCGAATGGCGTCACGAACGTCTGGCTGCGTCGCGGAACCACCCGTCCGCTGGTCTGTTTTGCAGGCCATACGGACGTGGTGCCCACCGGTCCCCTCGCCGAATGGGCATCGGATCCCTTCCTGCCCGCAGAGCGCGACGGCTGGCTCTATGGCCGGGGAGCCGCCGACATGAAGGGCTCGCTCGCCGCTTTTGTCACGGCGATCGAGGGATTCGTCGCCGCACACCCGGCGGCGGGCGGTTCGATTGCGATGCTGGTCACGTCGGATGAGGAAGGCCCGTCGATCGACGGCACCGTCAAAGTGGTCGAGAGGCTCAAGGCAGCCGGCGAGACGATCGACTATTGCGTCGTCGGCGAGCCGACGTCGGTGGACCGGCTCGGCGACATGATCAAGAACGGCCGGCGCGGCACGCTGTCGGGAACGCTGATCGTCAAGGGCGTTCAGGGGCATGTCGCGTATCCGCAGCTCGCGAAGAATCCGATTCATCTGGCCGCCCCCGTTCTGGCCGAGCTCGCGGCAACCCGGTGGGACGAAGGAGACGCCCATTTCCCGCCGACGACGTGGCAGTGTTCGAATATCCACGCGGGAACCGGCGCAGCCAACGTGATTCCAGGCAGGCTCGAGGCGATGTTCAATTTCCGGTTCTGCCCGGTGAGCAGCAGCGAGTCGCTGGTGCGGCGGCTCGAAGCAATCCTCGCCAAGCACGGGCTCGACTACGACCTCGCGTGGACCGGGTCGGGCAAGCCGTTCCTCACCCGCCGCGGGACGCTGGTCGACGTCGTGACCGGGGCGGTGCGCGCGGTCACCGGCATCGCCCCCGAGCTCTCCTGCACCGGAGGCACTTCCGACGGCCGTTTCCTTGCGGACATCTGCAACGAGATCGTCGAGCTCGGCCCCGTCAATGCGTCGATCCACAAGCTGAACGAGCGCGTGAAGGTGGCCGATCTTGCCGCGCTTTCGGCGATCTACCGCGGCATTCTCGAGCGGCTGCTGGTGGCCGAACGGCGCGAATGAGCACGGCGGCGAACGATCTCGAGACGCTGCGAGACTGGCTGCGCTACGCCGTGTCGCGCTTCGGCGAAGCGGGGCTCGCCTTCGGCCACGGCACCACGAATGCGTACGACGAAGCCGCGTACCTGTTGCTGCATTCGCTGCATTTGCCCGTCGACCGCCTCGAACCCTTCCTCGATGCGAGGCTGACGCACGCCGAGCGCGCGCAGGTCGCGCAGCTTCTCCAGCGGAGGATCGACCAGCGCGTGCCGGCGGCGTACCTCACCCATGAAGCCTGGCTGGGCGAGTTTCGTTTCTACGTCGACGAGCGCGTGTTGATTCCGCGGTCTTACATCGCCGAACTGCTGCCCGGCGGGCTCGCGCCCTACGTCGACGTTGGAGAGACCAGGACGGCGCTCGACCTCGGCACGGGATCGGGATGTCTGGCCATTCTGCTGGCGCACGCGTACCCCGACGCGGACGTGGACGCGGTCGACATCTCGACCGACGCGCTCACGGTCGCGCATCGCAACGTCTCCGACTATGGACTTGCGGACCGCATCAATCTGATCCGCTCCGACCTGTTCACGAACCTCACGGGGAAAACCTACGATCTCATCATCAGCAACCCGCCCTATGTCACCGCGGTGGCGATGGCCGACCTGCCTCCGGAATACCGGCACGAGCCGGCGCTGGCGCTCGCCGGCGGCGAAGACGGCCTCGACGCGGTGCGCACGATCCTCGATGTGGCGCAGCGGTTTCTGAACCCCGGCGGGACGCTCGTGGTCGAGGTCGGGCAAAACCGTTCCGCAACGGAGATCGCGTTCCCGCGGATCCCGTTCGTATGGCTCGAGACCGAGGCGTCCTCCGACAGCGTCTTCCTTCTCAAACGCGAAGATCTGGCCGCATCCCGTTAGGATATCGCGAAGAAACCTTTCATCCGCCGGACGAGGTCCGCCGTGCGGCCGACGGCCTGCCGGGCGCGCGCCTCCGCCGAAAGCGTCTGCAATTTGGCATCGTTGGCCGCTTGCCGGGTCGCCACCACCAGCGACACGACTTCGACAAGTTCAGGCCGCGCCTTGAGAATCGCATCGAAGCCGGCCTTGTCGAGGCGATAGCAGAGCACTTCGTTCTCGGCGACGACGGTCGCGCTGCGGGCCTGCCCGGTCAGCAACCCCATCTCGCCGAAGCATGCAGGCGCCTCGAGCACCGCGAGCCGGTCGCGCACGCCCGTGCCGCTCCGGCTGTCATCGAAAACCGCGACGCGGCCGCGGGCGAGGATGAAGAGCGAATCCGCCCGCTCGCCTTGCCGCGCGATCACGTCATCGGCGACATAAGGGCAATCGAAGAGGTCGGCCGCCAGCGCGCTTCGCTCGGCGTCGGTCAACGGCAGGAAGAGCTCCAGCCGCGCCAGCGTGGCCTCGCGGGCCGGGATTTCATGCGAGTGGCCGGGGTCTTTCGTTCGTCCCCTGATCAGCACGCGGTGCGGATACGGGATCTCCATCCCCTGGCGCGCGAGCGTTGCCGCGACGTGCAGGCGCACCTGCGAGTCGGTCCAGAAGTCCTCGGCGAGATTGGTGAGCCAATAGCGGACCACATAGTGGAATGCGCTTTCGCCGAAGTTCGTGCACAGCACGTCCGGCGGCGGGTTGCGCGCGACATGGGGGATCTCCGCCCGGGTCAAGGCGGCATCGACCTCGGCAATCACCCGTGCCGGCTGCGTCTCGTAGGACACCGTGAATTCGACGTCACGGCGCCACGGGATCCGCTCGTCGCCGCGCCGCGCCACGACCATCACGCGGCTCTTGCTGAGCAAGCCATTGGGGATGATCACGGTCTCGCCGTTGTTGGTGGCGATGGAGACATACCGCCATCGGATGCCGATCACCTGCCCCATCACGTTGTCCACCCGGATCCAGTCCCCGATGCGGCAGGTATTGTCGAGCTGCAGCGAGATGCCGCCCCACAGGTTGCCGAGCGTCTCCTGCAGCGAGAACGCGAGCACGGCGGTGACCACCGCCGATGTGGTGACGACGCCAGCCAGATTCACGCCGACCACGGTCATCCGCAGGAGCGCGAACACGATCAGCGCCAGCGCCATGAGCACTTCGGCGAGGATCTGCGGCGGCGCGACCCTTCGGAGTGCCGCCTGGAACGCGAACGTCACCGCGATCCGCGCGACGCCGATCGCGACCATGACAAGGGCCAGCTCGCGCAGCCCGTGACCGATTGGCCCGTCGGGCACTCCGGCGCCGAAGCCAGCGAGCAGGACAAGACCGCCCAGCCCCACGAGCATGACCATCGCCATGCGCACCGTGCGCTTGCGCAAGTCGCGGCGCAGCCAGATCGTGGCGAGCGCCAGGGCGAGGCCCGCGGCCACGAACAGCGCGGCGTCGTTGATCAGGTCGGAAGTTGGCATGGCAAGTCGCGCATTCGGGTGCCGGGCCGCATCGGACATTGCACGCGGTGACGCGAACGCAATCGGATTATAGAATGAGGCCTGCCCGGCCGGCCGCGTATCGTGGTCCCGGCGCTCTGGAGGCATCCTTGGCCATATCCCGCACCGGCGGCGAGATCCTCGTCGCAAACCTCCTCGCGCAGGGCGCCACCCATGCGTTCTGCGTTCCCGGCGAAAGCTTTCTTCCGGTGCTGGACGCCCTTCACGACGCTCGCGATCGCCTGAAACTCATCGTCTGCCGGCAGGAAGGCGGCGTCGGCTACATGGCCGAAGCCCATGGCAAGCTGACCGGTCGCCCCGGCATTGCCTTCGTCACGCGGGGGCCGGGCGCCTCGAACGCCGCGATCGGCATTCACACGGCGGCGCAGGATTCGACCCCGATGATCGTGTTCGTCGGCCAGGTCGGCGGCGATTTCGTCGATCGCGAAGCCTTCCAGGAGATCGACTACCGCCGCATGTTTGCGAGCGTGGCGAAGTGGGCCGCGCAAATCGATCGTGCCGAGCGCATCCCCGAGTACATCGCGCGCGCCTACCGTGTCGCCATGTCGGGCCGGCCTGGCCCGGTCGTGCTCGCGCTGCCGGAGGACATGTTGACGGCGCACGCCCAATGCGCGGACGGGCCCCGAGTGGATCCGGTCCGTGCTTCGCCCGACGCCGCGCAAGTCGCGGCGGTTCGTGCGCTCCTCGCCGGTGCAAGGCGACCTCTGGTGCTGGTCGGCGGCAGCCGGTGGGATGTCGACGCGTGCGTCGCGCTGCGGCAATTTGCCGAGGCGAACGAACTGCCGGTGGCCTGCGCATTCCGCAACCAGGATCTCTTCGACAACCGCCACCCCAACTATGCCGGCGACGTCGGCGTCGGCGTCAATCCGAAGCTCGCCGCCCGTATCCGCGGCGCCGACGTTCTGCTCGTCGTCGGCGAGCGGTTGGGAGAGATCTCGACATCCGGTTACACGCTGCTCGAGGCACCGACACCGAAGCAGCAGCTGATTCACGTGCACCCGGGCGCCGACGAGCTCGGTCGTGTCTACCAACCTGCGCTCGCGATCGCGGCGACGCCGGGCGCCTTCCTGGCCCCCATGAATCGTGAATCCCGGCTCGACGCAGGCGCCTGGCGCGGCACGCTCGCCGCCACGCGCGCCGACGTTCTG
>Ga0315276_10006499_pt1 | contig 10777 bp, 7 predicted proteins | sample YL17G05_0_MG_FD_204542 | JGI IMG/M metagenome (GOLD analysis project Ga0315276, IMG submission 204542) | Sediment microbial communities from Yellowstone Lake, YNP, Wyoming, USA - YL17G05_0 | ecosystem: Environmental > Aquatic > Freshwater > Lake > Sediment | place: USA: Wyoming | collected... | reverse complement strand
AATGGGTATATCCGGGAACGGGGGCATCGGGGGTATACGGGGGATAGGGGGGTTAAAAGGGATACAGGGGGAGGGAGTACGACGGTTTCGCTGAATCAAAATATCCAGAATATTCAGCAAAGAGAGAAAATCAAGGCATTGTCCGATCGGCCAGTCATTGGCATTGGATTAAATCGAGAAGGCGACAGGATTGTTTATTATGATAAAGAAACTGGCCAAGTTTTTCGCATTAGTTTTGATGGAAAAATTTGGGAACGCATTTCAGATGTTCAAATTCAGAGTATTACAAAAGTAACATGGGCGCCCACCAGAGACAAAGTCATTATAGAACAAACCTTTCGACAGGGCTCAGGGCAAGCTTCAGCGATAAAATATGTCTATGATTATAATGCAGGCAAAAAATATAATTTAGACAGCCATATCAAAAAAATCGTCTGGTCGCCTGATGGGCAGAAAATTTTATACCATTATTGGGATCCGCAAAACCAGAGCAATGTTGCGATTGCTAATTTTGATGGCTCCCATTGGTTTTCAGTCACTCCCAGCGAAATGTCAGGCCTTGATTTTGCCTGGCCTAAACAGGATACCGCGACTTTTATCGCACCCGAAGGCAGTTTTTACGGAGCAACGCTTTATTATATGAAAATCGCGCCACCCTATAGTTTGATAAAAATGATTGATAATAAATACGGATTTTCAGTTAACTGGTCGCCAAAAGGGAATAAAATGATTTATTCTGTTAAAGAAGATAAAGATGCAACGAATGCCGAGCTTTATTTGCGCGATTTAGATAAGGAAACAGAAACAAATTTGAGCATTAATGCTTTGCCTGAACATTGCGTTTGGTCAGTCAGCGAAAATAGCGTTTATTGCGCAGAAGCAACCCAGAATTTTTTGGGTATTTTGCCTCAAGATTATCAAAAAAAATTATCCCTTGGCGGGGACAGTTTTTGGAAAATTGATTTGGAGGCGCGCCAGATTAAAGAAATTTATATTCCTAAAACAGGGGAGCAGATTTATGATACAACCGAAATGATTGCGTCGCCATTAGAGGATTTTATTTTCTTTGTGAATAAATTGGACGGGAAACTGTATAGCCTAAGCCTATAAAGGGGATATAAGAGATAAAAGTGCTAAAGGGGATAAAAGGGGGAATTTTTAATTTTATCTTTATGAGACAAAATTCTTTAAATGAAGCTCCTTACAAAAAATTAATTGTTTGGCAAAATGCGCGGATTTTACGAAAGAAGATATATGATATTACACGAGGTTTTTCAAAAAGTGAATATAGAAGAGTAAGTCAAATGAATGACGCTGCGCGTTCGGTTAAACAGAATATCCAAGAAGGATATGGTCAAACTCTGCCTAAATATATAAATGCGTTAAGAAATATAGCAAAACCATCTTTATCAGAATTGCGTGGAGATATTGATGATTGTTACGAAGATAATTTAATAAGCGAAAGTGAATTTAAAGACTTAGATAGCTTGTGTTGTAAGACTGACTATCTTTTTATGAAATTGATAAGATCACTAGAAAATAGAAGAAAAGAACAAAAATAGATTTTTCAATTTTTTTCCTTTATCTCATTTATCCCTTTTAACCCTTTTAGCCTTTGTGCTCCTATTATTATCCAAAATATCATACTCAAATCATTCTTCCAGTAAGGCGTATCGATTAATCCGTGAATAAGGATATAGGTCATAATAGACATTAAAATAAGCCTGACATAAATTTGTGAGGCATTTTTTTTATCCCCATTTATTCCTTTTAATCCCCTTATCCCTTGTATTCCTTTCTTATAGAACCATACTAGTATCATTATGAAACCTATTAGTCCCATTATTCCTGTTTGGAGCCAAAATGCCAAAAAAAGATTATGCGGTTGAGGCGCTGCCCATTCTAGATAAGGCGGGAAGAATTGTTGATAATTAAGATAGTATTTTTGAAACATTCCTGGGCCAATGCCAAGCAACCAGTGATCTTTTAAGATATGAATGGCTGAGTGCCAGACCATAAGCCGGGAATGAAAACTGGAGCGTTCCGAAGTCAAAATATTTTGGAGTTTAGGAGAATGGAATTGGAGAAGAACAATAAGGGTTAAAAGGGATAGAAGGACCAAAAGGGATATAAGGGTACGAAAATTGAAATATTTTTTTCTTTCCCATTTACCCCATTTATCTCCTTTATTCCTTGTATCCTCATTTTTATTTCCCCATATAAAAATTATTCCTCCTATTATCCCTATCCACGCGCCGTAAGAATAAGTAAAGTAAAGAGAGAACGAAATAACAAGCACGATAAATAGCCATAGCGTTTTTTCTAGAGATTTTTTAGTCATAAGCCATAAGCTATAAGCCATAAGCCAAGCGGGTGCTAAATACATTGCTAAATGATTAGGGTGGAGAAAAAATGCTTTGAGCCGACCATCATAGGTCAGATTTTTTTGGATTAGATAAAAAATACTGATTAAAGCAACAGCAAATCCTGATAAAACAAAGGATTTGAGAATAGAATAGATTTTTAGAAACTTATTGTCATTCTGACCAATTCGTTTACGCTCATTGTAAACTCCGCGAAGAATCTCAGTATCTTTATCAATGATTATTAAAAAAAATAACACTGGTAAAAAAATCCAGCTTTTCAAAATTCCAGCGCTTGTAATTTTATCAATGGAAAAAATCGTTGAAATTGTTGCGCCCAAAATTAGCAATATGATTCCAACAAAAAGCAATTGATGATCATTAAAGCCATTAAAGCCTTTATAGCCCTTATGGTTTTTTTGTTCCTCATAATCCTCATAATTCCTTCTAATTCCTCTTATAATCCTCATTAATACTAAAACGCCAATCATTACTTCAAGCAAGTTTGTTGGAAAACCAAAAATTTTGAAGCGTACGAGATAAGTAGGGAGCAGAAAAATGATTAGATTAATAAACCAGAAAGGAGATTTAACAAAATTAGATGATATTTTTTGCATTATAATTTTCAATTTTTAATTTTCAATCTTCAATCAATAATTTTAATGACTCAATTTCTCAATTTAATTGGAAAATTAAATCATTTGAAAATTTATTGGAAATTGATAATTGTAAATTGAAAATTTGAAACGCTGCTTTGGGGAAAATATTATTAATTAATAACCATGAATATCATAAGCCAGAGATTGCGAGATTTATTCTAAATGTATTTTTCGTTCCATCTGTTCGATTTTTTTCCTCAATAGCGGGTAATGATTTAAATTGCTATCTTGTTCAAGCAGCATCGAAGCTTCTTTTTTAGCCAGTTCAATTAACTCAATGTTTTTGAGTGAAGCCATAATTAAATCAGGAATGCCTGATTGGCGGTTGCCAATAAAATCTCCGGGACCTCTTAGTTGCAAATCTTTTTCTGCTAATTTAAAGCCGTCTTCCAGAGTTACCAAGGCTTGAAGACGCGCAGAGACACTGGCAATTGGCATATCAGTCAATAAGAAACAATATGATTGAAAAGTGCTTCTGCCGACTCTGCCGCGCAATTGATGAAGTTGCGCCAGGCCAAATCTTTCCGCCCCCTCAATCATCATAATTGTTGCGTTGGGAATATCTATGCCGACTTCGATGACTGAAGTTGAAACCAAAATATCGATTTTTTTATCTTGAAAACTTTTCATAATCTCTTTTTTTTCTTTGGATTTCATCCTGCCATGCAAAAGCCCTAAATTTAAATCAGGAAAGATTTCTTTTTTGAGCCGGAGAAATTCTTTTTCCGCTGCGCGCGCTTGAAAATTTTCCGATTCCTCGATGAGGGGACAGATAATAAATGCTTGGCGCCCGCTTAAAACCTCTTTTTTAATAAATTGATAAATTTTTGGGCGTTCTTTAGGAAAGATAATGCTTGTTAGGATTTTTCTTCTGCCTTTTGGCAATTCCCTAAGTTGAGATATGTTTAAATCTCCATAAAAAACGAGCGAGAGAGTGCGGGGAATAGGCGTGGCGCTCATGGAAAGCAGGTGGGGACGTTGATGATTATCAATTTTCAATTTTCGATTTTCAACAAAATTATTGTTATTTTCTTGATTCTTAATTCCAGATTCTGCATTTAAGAGCATTGATCTTTGTTCTACGCCGAAGCGGTGTTGCTCATCAACAACCAAAAAGGCCAAATTTTTGAAATGAACCCCTTTTTGAATCAAAGCATGAGTGCCGATAACAAGTTTGATCGTACCATTGGCAAGGTTTTTAAGAAGTTTTTCTTTTTGAATTTTTTTTGAATTTTTATCGTTAGTCTTTAAAATTCGCGCTTCAGCTCCTATCAATAGCGCTAAAGTTATTTCGATGTTTCTTAGATCCTTGGCAAGTTGGTTAAAATGCTGGCGCGCTAAAACCTCGGTCGGCGCCATAATGGCGACTTGATAGCCTTGGCTGATGACACTTAAACTTGCGATTGCGGCCACGATAGTTTTACCAGAGCCGACATCGCCCTCAAGCAATCTTTGCATTGGATAGGGCTTTTCTAGATCTTTAATAATTTGCCAAGCTGCTTTTTTTTGGTCGATGGTTAAAGGAAATGAAAGGTTTTTAACAAATGACTTGACCAGATTTTCCTGAAAAGGAACGCTATATGATTTTTCATATTGTTCGCGGAACTTTCTTTGTTTTTCTAAGAAGAGTCGGATTAAGAAAAATTCATTAAACGACAACCGCTTTTCGGCTTTTTTAAGTAAAACCAGGGAAGTGGGGAAATGAATTTCTTTCAAAGCTCGGGCAAGTGAAATAAAATTATTTCTTTTAAGGATTTCTTTGGGCAAAAAATCGGCAATGTCTTTGATATTTTTAAGCTGAGCCCAGATAAGAAATCTTAAGTATTTTGAAGTGACGCCGGGATTTTCGCGGTAGACAGGAACAATCCTTTCACTATGAATACCAATTTTTTTTAAAGAAGATGATTCGTTACGGGAAATGACTTCGTATGCGGGGCTTGTGAGAATTAAACCTTTTTTGGCATTTTTTAGATTGCCGATAAAATTCGCGATGTATCCTTTTTTGAGTTGTTGAATGATAAAGCGCTGATTAAACCAGATGACAGGCAGGGCGCCGGTTTCGTCTTCAATAATAGCTTCGGTAATGAACATTTTTTTCACAGGACTGCGGTATGTTTTTATAGTAAGGATTTTTGCCTGAAAAGCATATTTTTCTTCTGTGCTGGCTTGATTAATAGGAGTGATTTTTGAGAAATCTTCGTGATTTCTGGGAAAATAAAAAAGTAGGTCCTTTAAAGTTTTGATGCCTAGTTTTTCAAAATACTTGGCATGTTTAGGACCTACGTAAGGAATTTCTTGGATAGGAGTATTAAGTTGCATATTGATTTTGCCGAAATAATGCGTCCCCGACAGGAATTGAACCTGTAGTCTGAGGTTCCGCAAACCTCCGTTTTATCCATTTAAACTACGGGGACATTAATTTGCTGACGCTCCCTGCCTGCCGGCAGGCAGGTATCCAGTTGAGCTATGGGGACACTAGAAACATTTAGCGAATTAGCGAGCTTAATGTTTCTTGTGTCCTGCATCGAGCTTGCTCTGGTGCAGGACATACAATAAATTTTCAATATTCAATATTCAATTTTCAATTTTCAATAATCTGTCTATATATCTGCGAACATCTGTTTTTTTAAAACCGTAAACGCCTAGCTATATTATCTGCTAATGATTCTTCTTGTTTTTTTTCTGGCAGATATTCAAGCAAAATTTTTCTTACTTTATTAGGATCGATATTGCTTAAGGGTACAAAAATATGAGGGAAGATTGCTTTTTTGGTTTTAAAGCAGATTTCTTTAATTTCCGGAGGGTCATAGAAAATCCAGAATGATTCGATATCAGGAAACTGATGAAGCGATTTTTCTATCTCAATGCCCAAGGCAGTGATTGAGAAATTAATGATTCGTGGCTCTTTGAGCGAATAAATGATAACAAGAAATATCGCTAAGAATAAAAAAATAATTGTCGTGAAAGTCTTAAACCAAAAAGCTAAAAACAAGAGTCCTGCAGCGATTAAAACAAAAACAACATACCAGGTTTTTGTTTTTTTATATTTAGTAAATTCTGGCGCTTGCCAGGAAAGAAGAGAATGGGGCATAAGAATTGTAAAGCGAAAATTTGTATGATTCAGGCGTCCATAAACCACATTGGGTTTATGGTGTGCCATAAATCACATTGGGTTTATGGCTCGCCATGCACCCTACGTGGTGCATGGCGGAAGGGGAGGGATTCGAACCCTCGAACCACCTTATAAAGACGGTTAACGGTTTAGCAAACCGCTGCTTTCAGCCTCTCAGCCACCCTTCCAAGTTTATAGATTGTATTTTTTCTTTAATTCCTCTCTTTTATATCCTTTTTTAAATTCAATTTCTTTTTCTACTGATTCTTTCTCGGTCTTATATGTTTCGTAATTTAAAAGAATAAATGGCTTTCTCGATTTCGTAGAAGGTACTCTGCCTGCATTATGTTCATAAAGACGCCTTTGGATATTATTTGTTCGGCCTATATATAAATTGTTATCTTTGCTGCTTTTAAGGAAATAAACATAAAACATATTGTATTTACTGCTTTCAGCCCCTGCCTGCCGCCTGCCTGCCGGTAGGCAGGGCGAGGCAGGTCTCAGCCACCCTTCCAAAAATTTATCTGTGTAAATCTGTCTAAATATCTGCGTAGATCTGTTTTTTACTTTGCAATAACGCATCCCCAGACTTCTTTTACATATGGTTTTAGGATTTTAGCGCATTCAGAGAGTGTTGCGCCTGTGGTTGCGACATCATCGATTAATATTACTCTTTTATTTTTAATTAGTCCAGCATTAGCTTCTTTTTTAAGAGAAAAACTATTTTGGATATTTTTAATCCGTTCCTTGATATTTTTGATTTCCATTTGAGGAGTGCGGAAGCGGACCCTTTCAATTATAGCAGAAGAAACAGAAATGTTAAGCCATTTTGATAAATTTTGCGCTAGAAGTTCAGTTTGGTTAAAACCTCTGTCATGAAGGCGCCTTTTTGCCAAAGGTACTGGTATAAGCAACCAGTCTTTTTTATTTTCAAAAGGAAATTCATTTAATTTTTTTAATAAAATCCATGATAGAGGCAAAGCGAGAGTTCTGACATACCGATATTTAAAATAGTGAATTGTTTCTTTGAGAATAAGATTGTCATAATCAGAAGCCACAATTATGCCCTTAAGCGGAGTTTTTCTTTGGCACGAGGAACATGTTTTTCCATTGCGAGTGAAAATATGACATAAAAAACATTGATCATCTTCATTAATCTTTATTCTTCCAAGACATCTTTGGCAAAGGTATTTATAAAAATCATGCGAATTCCCAGTTAATTTTTGACAAGAAAGACAAGATGGTGGAAACAGAAAGTCAAGAATATTCATAATAGACGATGATTTTTACAAGTTTTTATTTAATATTAAACTATAAATTATCAATTTTCAATTATTAATTAATTTCTAATTTAATTAAAAATTAAATCATTAAAGAATTCATTATAAATTAGAAATTAAAAATTAGGCATTAAGGTAGCTGTGGATAACCAGTTTTTTTAAATATTGTATTTATGTTATCATTTTTATAGCAAATTTTTAATTTGGTAAACTTTAATTTTATGAAAAAAAACTTAAGTTATCCACGGCTAATCATTTTCGGTTTAGCCTTTTTTGTTGTCAGTTTGGCAATTGGACTGGGTCTTCAAATAGTCATTGCGGCATGGACAGGGCCAACCGGAACCCCGCCCAATAACAATGTCGCTGCGCCGATTAATATTGGTGTGACTGCGCAGACTAAAACAGGACGATTAGAGTTGCAAAATGGACTTATGATCCATGGTCCTGGTACGGCAAGTAGTTTGATTACAAGCACAAGTAGCGGCATAAGCATTGATGCTAATAATAGCGGTACTGGAGATGTATTTGTTTACGAAACCGGTCTTTATATGGGATCTGGGAAAAATATTTATCTTAATAATAGCGATGTATATGTTAACGGATCCAGAGGAGTCAATGGTCAGGTATTAACTGAAACCGCCAGCGGAGCTCAGTGGCAAGATGTAACAGGTGGAACTATCGGTGGTTCAGGCACGGCGAGCTATATTCCTAAATGGACAGCTAGCTCCACTTTAGGCAATTCACAAATTTTCGATAATGCCACCAATGTCGGTATTGGCATAGCAAGTCCTGCGCAAAAATTAACTGTTGCAGGTATTGTTGCTCCTTCAGCAGATAATACATATGATTTAGGAGGCGGCGCTACTAGCGCTTGGCGTAATTTATATCTTGATACAAATATCTATGCAGGAGGCGCCATTGGTACTAATGGCCAGATACTTACCCAGACAGCGAGCGGCGCCAGATGGCAAAATGCAACAGGTGGAACTATTGGTGGTTCGGGAGTTGCAGGTCAAACAGCTTTTTTTACAGCCAGCAGTACTCTTGCCTCAGATGCAAATTTTGTTTGGGACAATACAAATAAAAGATTGGGTATTGGCACAGCAAGTCCTGCGCAAAAGTTAACCGTTGCCGGGGTAGTTGCTCCTTCAGCGAATAATACTTACGATCTAGGAGCAAGCGCTATTGCTTGGCGCGATCTATATTTCGGCAGAGATATTTATGCTAATGGTTCAAGCGGTACCACTGGACAAGTTTTAACCAAAACCGCTAGCGGAGCTCAGTGGCAAAATGTGACCGGAATTACGGGTTCAGGATCAGGCAATTATCTTTCTAAATGGATAACGAGCTCTGCTTTAACCAGCTCTCAGATTTATGATAACGGCACATATGTCGGTATTGGCACAGCAAGTCCTGCGCAAAAGTTAACCGTTGCAGGAGTAGTTGCTCCTTCAGCAGATAATACATATGATTTAGGAGGCGGCGCTACTAGCGCTTGGCGTAATTTATATCTTGATACAAATATCTATGCGGGAGGCGCCATTGGTACTAATGGCCAGATACTTACCCAGACAGCGAGCGGCGCCAGATGGCAGAATGCTGCCACTGGCCAGAATTTATCACAAGTGTTAGCTGTAGGAAATTCCGCCGGCTCTTATTCTATTAATATGAATAGCCAGAATATTACCAATGTCAATAAAATAACCGTGAATGTTGTTGATCCTCTGTATAACATCAATGGCGAGAAATTCGCAACTTACGGTCTTTCTTCAACAGGCATCAAAGAAGAGACGACGGGCAATTTAACATTGAAATGCGATACTAAGAATTGCAGCGCAATCATTGATTTTGCTAAGACAGAAAAGGGTAGCGATTTATGGCTTTTTTATCAAATTACTGATTTTGGCAAGGATTGGGGAAATTTAGTGGTGCTTTTAACTCCTCAAGGAAAACAAGATGCTTGGTACGAAGTTAATCCTATTAAACACCAATTATCTATTTATGGAGAAAAAGCTAGTCAAGTTTCTTATCGATTAACCGCGCCAAGATTTGATGCTGAAAAATGGACCAATGCTAGTTCTGACAAAAGCGCTGAAGGGATTAAAGTTGAACCGAAATAACACTTGCAAACAATGAGTTAAATTTTCGAAGCTGAATATATGGTTACGAAAAAAATAAAAAAACCTAACCAGAAACATTTTTTGATATTCTTGGGTTTTATTATTATGTTTCTGCTGGTTGTTTTCGGCGGTTTATTTGTTTTATTGCAATTAGATAAACAAGGAGATCAATTAGGGCAAGATTTTTCTTTATCTTCGCGCGCGCATATTTTTAAGGGAACGACCGATAGGGAATACCTAATTTTTTATCAAGCGAGCATTGACCCTTTCGTTGTTAATAAAACAGGAGAAAATCAAAATTTTTTCTTATCAATTAAAGATTCTTCAGGAATTAAAACGATTGAGGCACAGATTGAGAATGATTCGGGAAAGGATATTGAGCCAATGAGATTGATTAAAGGAACCGATCAAGACGGCGAGTGGTTTGTTTCTTGGAAAACCCATGATTTAAGCCAAAAAGAATATCAGGTTATTTTTAGCGCAACAAATAAACAAGGCAAGGTTGAGCAGACAAGCATTTTTTGGCAATATGAAAAACCAAGCGCTTTAAATCAATCAGGATTTTTTAGAACATTAAAAGCCGTGTTTTCTAATTTTATGCCGAAAGCCCTAGCAGCTGAGTGCAGTTTTACGCCAAACGCACTTAATAATTTAACTACGGCATGCAGCATTGCTGGCAATAATGGTGTTGATAATGGCAATTTGACAGTTTCGGGAACAGTTCAGATTAATGCCAGCGCCCGCCTCGTTTTTAATCCTGGCAATCAAATCAATGCCAATAATACAATTTGGGTTGATCAAGCAGGAGCAGAGATCAGAAAAGGATATCTATGCGTTACTGATGCTGATAATGACGGATGTTGGGTTGGATCTCCTAATTACAATGCTTCTGCAACTTGTCCGTCTGGCCAAAGACGACTAAAAGACGCAACTTTTTATCCGGATTGTAATGACAATAATGCTAGTTTTTGTCAGAGTTGCGCCACCGGCACCATTACCTGCGGCACGGTTACCCAAACCTCTATCACTCTTAATTATTCTTATGCCAACGGCACCAGTGTTTCCATCTTTAATGGCTCAAGCTTAGTCACTACCCTTGGCAGCGGCACTAATTCAGGTTCTTACAATGTTACGGGCTTAGCTGCAGGCACTTCTTACACTTTCTACTTAAGAAATGGCAATACCAGTTCTTCAACTCAATTGGCAACTTCTAATTGCAGTACCCAAGCAGCTACTCCTTCCG
>Ga0315276_10006498_pt1 | contig 10777 bp, 7 predicted proteins | sample YL17G05_0_MG_FD_204542 | JGI IMG/M metagenome (GOLD analysis project Ga0315276, IMG submission 204542) | Sediment microbial communities from Yellowstone Lake, YNP, Wyoming, USA - YL17G05_0 | ecosystem: Environmental > Aquatic > Freshwater > Lake > Sediment | place: USA: Wyoming | collected... | reverse complement strand
GAAGACGTACATCGTCACGCTGGACGGTCGTGAACGGGCTGTGCAACTGGATGACCAGGGGGGCATCCGGGTCGAGGGGAGCGCGGAGGTCATCGACGTCTGCAGGATGTCGTCCGCGGAATACTCCGTGATGGTCGGCACGAAAACCGTCAAGGTAGTCGCCCTGATCAATGGAGAGGCAATCCATCTCCTTGCGGGGTCACGGGAGATCGTGGCGCGGGTCGAATCGGAACGGTCCCGCCTCCTGAGGCAGTATGCACGCAGCACGGGTTCCTCAGGCTCCAAAATGGAGGTACGGGCCCCGATGCCGGCACTTGTCGTACGGGTGGAAGTCGAAACCGGTCAGGAGATCGCCGCCGGCCAGGGACTCGTTGTCCTGGAAGCGATGAAGATGGAAAATGAAATCCGGGCTCATCAGGGGGGACGCGTGAAAGAGGTCTATGTGAAGCCCGGTAAAGCAGTGGAGAAAGGAGAGTTACTTCTCATCCTTGAGTAGATCTACGAGCATGATACCAGCAGATCCGACCGGAGGTCTCCGCAGGCCGATGAGCAGACCACTCGGCCGGGACCTGCTCTTGCTTTGCCTGATCCTGGCAATCGTTCCGGGGGGACGAGCCCATGCGGGGGGCTTCACGAACTTCGGGCCTTCAGCCAGGGGAACCGGAATGGGGGGCGCTCTCATGGGATCGATCGGAGATCCAACCTCCTTCCTGTTGAATCCGGCCTCGCTTGCATACCTTTCCGGGACGAATTTTTCATTCGGTGCAACGGTCATGATTCCTGAGCAAACGTTCGCCGGAGTCGCCCCCGCCACCGCCGAGACCAAGATGCAAGCGCTGGTGATTTTTCCACCGAACATCTACGTCACCCACGCTTTCTCCGGCGGTTGGGGATTGGGTCTGGCGGTTGATATCCCGTATGTGGCGAAGACCGAATGGAATCCAGATTGGACCGGGGGACGGCTCGCCACAAAATCTGACATGAGAGTGGTGATCATCACCCCGAGTTTTGGCATCAAAGTCTCAGACCGGCTCTCTGTTGGGATAGGGATTAACCTCATCCTCCCGAAAGTGTTGTATGAGCAACGAATACCCGTGACAATGCCCGGCAGTCAGACTCCGCTTTCTGTTCCGGACGCCTATTCGACATACGAGGCGGGGGGAGGCATCAACCTGGGAGTGCAGGCCGGGGTACTCTTCAAACCGTTCTCGAATCTCTCCCTCGGTGCATCGTACAGATCCCATGTAGGGGTGGATCTCGAGAGCGGGCAGTTGACCTATCGTGGTGTTCCCGACTCGATGACCTCGCAGTACCCCGCCGGGAACTTCTCGACCACGTTTGCGATCCCCGCCCAGCTCATGGCAGGGGCTTCATGGCAACCCCTCAGCTGGTTCACGGCGGCAGCTGATATTGAATACAGCACATGGTCTCAGTTCAAGTCTCTCGATATAAGTTACTCAAATCCAAGCCGTCCAGCGGTTACAGTTCAACAACTTTGGAAGAACACGGTGAACACGAAATTCGGCGTGGAGTTCGACTTCGGTGAGATTATCGTCAGGGGCGGGATCCGACGTCAGAAGACCCCCATTCCCACCCAGACTCTAACTCCCGGCATGCCGGACGCAGATGCCACCGGATACAGCGTCGGATTCGGTTACAGGGTGGCGGATGGCCTGCTCCTCGACTTCGCGTACCTTCTGATCCATTACGCCGATCGGGTGGTGACCGATTCGTCCATTCCGTACAATAACGGGGGGGACGGCTTCAACGGGACATATACCGCTCAAACGAACGCCATTGCACTGAACGTGCGCTATTCATGGAACTGACTATGAACGCCGTACCGCATCACACCTCTGAACCCGTTGTCGATGCCGATCTTGCTCTTAAACACGGGCTGACCCTGGAAGAGTACGGCAAAATAGCCGGGTACCTCGGGCGGGTGCCGACTTATACCGAGCTGGGGATCTACAGCGTGATGTGGAGCGAGCATTGCAGTTACAAGAATTCAATCGCACTCCTGAAGACCCTGCCCCGTTCCGGAGGGAGGCTTCTTGTCAGCGCGGGGGAGGAAAACGCAGGCCTTGTCGATATTGGAGATAATCTCGCGGTCGCCTTCAAGATCGAGAGTCACAATCACCCCTCGGCCGTCGAACCCTATCAGGGGGCAGCCACCGGCGTCGGTGGCATCATGCGCGATATATTCACGATGGGGGCGCGGCCGATCGCATCACTCAACTCGCTCCGCTTTGGAGACCTCGGCAATCCACGCACACGCGCCCTCTTCAAGGGAGTAGTCAAAGGGATCGGAGACTACGGGAATAGTTTCGGCGTTCCGACGGTTGCGGGAGAGGTGTATTTCGACCCCTGTTACCAGGACAATCCGCTCGTGAACGCCATGGCGGTGGGGATCGTTAAACAGGGTGATTGGGCGAGCGCAGTCGCGCGGGGCGCGGGGAATCCGGTGATGATCGTGGGATCGGCCACGGGGAGGGATGGGATCCATGGCGCGACATTCGCTTCAGAGGAGATTTCAGAGGCGTCGGAGGCAAAACGTCCATCGGTCCAGGTAGGCGACCCGTTCACCGAAAAGTTGTTGCTGGAAGCTTCCCTTGAGGCCATACACTCCGGGTTCGTCGTCGGAATACAGGATATGGGTGCTGCCGGCATAACCTGCTCGACGTCGGAGATGAGCGCCAAGGGGAAAAGCGGCATGAGAATCGATCTGGACAAAGTGCCGGCCCGGGAGACAGCGATGACGGCGTATGAACTGATGCTGTCGGAGTCGCAGGAAAGAATGCTCGTCGTCGTGGCAAAGGGGCACGAAGAGGACGTTCAACAGATATTCCGCAAATGGGATCTGCACGCCGAGATCATCGGCGAGGTGATCGAAGGCGATCGTCTTGTGATATCCTACCGCGGAGACGTCGTGGCGGACCTCCCCCCGGAATCGCTGGTTCTCGGCGGAGGTGCTCCCGTGTACGTCCGGGAGGCCCGCGAGCCGGAATATCTGTCGCGGACGAGGGGATTCGACCCGGCATCCGTTCCTGTTCCAGAGAACCTGTCGGAGGTGCTTCTGACGCTTCTGGGTGCTTCGAACATTGCGAGCAAACGTTGGGTGTACGAGCAATATGACAGCATGGTCAGGACGAACAACATCGTTTTATCCGAATCCGATGCTGCTGTTATCCTTGTGAAGGGAACGAAAAAGGCTCTGTCGCTTAAAACTGATTGTAATAGTCGGTATGTCTACTTGAACCCCCGGCTCGGAGGGATGATCGCTGTCGCGGAGTCGGCTCGGAACGTGGTCTGCACCGGGGGACGGCCGCTCGCCATCACAAATTGTCTCAATTTCGGAAACCCCTACAAGCCCGAAGTCTACTGGCAGTTCAAGGAAGCGGTTGCGGGGATCGGCGAGGCATGCAGACACTTCAATACGCCTGTCACCGGAGGCAATGTAAGTTTCTATAATGAAAGCCCTTACGCATCGGTGTATCCGACGCCGGTTATAGGTATGCTCGGGCTCATCGACGACGCATCCAAGGCGGTTACCTCATCATTCAAGACCGAGGGTGACGTCATCATGCTCCTCGGCAAGACGGGCGGCCACGTCGGTGGAACCGAATACCTCGCGAAGATACACGGGAAGGTCCTGGGTGACGCCCCGGCCCTGGACCTTGAGTACGAGTCCCGGCTCTACGATCTTGTCATCGAATCGGCCGCCTCAGGCCTGCTCGCAAGCGCCCACGACTGTTCTGAAGGGGGCTTGGCGGTAGCCCTGGCAGAGAGCTGCCTTGCGGGACCCGAGCGCTACAGGGGGGCCGCCGTAGAGACCGGCACGCCACAGATCAGGCCCGACTTCTCACTGTTCGGGGAGGACCAATCTCGTATCATCGTCTCGGCCTCTGGCAGCAACGGGCACAGGATTCTTGAGCTGGCGCGGAAACACCGGATTGACGCCCATGTGATCGGGCGGGTCGGTGGAAAGGATCTGCTGATTGACGGGCACCTGCGGCTTGATCTTGAACTGGCAGGGAGGAGTTATTTCGGGGCGATTGCATCGGTGATGGAAGGCTGAAAGAAAGCTAGGTTTACATAATATACATTATTTGGTATTTGGGTATCCAGGATATTGCGGCCTTGCGACGAATCTCTACCCCTCCGGGATTCCCCCTAAAGTCACCATCCCGGGCCTCGCCTGGACCGGTTGTCCTGGTCACTTCAGCTCTTTCCGCAAGCTGAACAGAGATCACGACCACTATCCAGCTACGATCGCCAGGCTCCGGAGCTCAAGCCCGATCTGCACACGGTTGACGTTCTCACCTACGATCTCACCGTCGGCATGAACGTAGAAACCATCTTTCGCAGAGATAGCTAGTTCGTTGCTCCTGTAAAAGTTAACGCCGGGCACCCCATGGTGTCTCCCGCGCATCACCTTCGGCATCAGCGAGAGAATCTGGGCGATGGTTTTCTCCTCGACGGCGCAAATGTCGAGCAGCCCGTCATCAACAACAGCGTCGGGGGTCAAGTAAAAACCGCCCCCCGCACAGCGTCCGTTTCCCACGGCGATGAGTAGATTCCGGGATTCCCGCTGCACCCCTCCGAACGACATCGAGAAAAGCGGCGGCGTATAACGGCCGAGCGTCTGCATGACTGCCATCACGTACAGGAGTGTGCCGCTCAGGTACGGGATCTGTCGCGTTCGGGCCGCCACAGAGGCGTCGAACCCGATCCCCACACCGTTGATAAAGAGCCGCCTCTCCGAATCCACGCCGGAGGTCCCGTTCTTCGCACAGGTGACATGTCCCACATCGATGACACGGCGTTTGTCCGCAAAGAGCGTATCCAGTGCCCCGTCCAACCCCGCGGGAATGTCCACGGACTTGATGAAATCGTTTCCGGAACCGGCCGGAAGAATTCCGAGCGCCCTCTGTGAGCCGGCCAACCCGTTCACTACCTCGTTGATGGTCCCGTCGCCCCCCATGGCGACCACGACGTCCGACATGCTTGACCGCGCGGCCGTCGTTGCATCGCCCGGACCTGTCGTGTACAGTATGTCGTGCGGGACCCCCCGTTTTCGGAGGTCCGAACGGAGCCGCTCGGCCAGCTTACCCCCGGCTCCCTTGCCGGCGACAGGATTGACTATGAACGCGTAAGAGGTCACGAGGGGAGCTGCAGCGAAGGCGGGTCGGTCTGGAAGACCAGGTTTCCGGAAAAGAGAAGATGTGCGCTCCCTTCAAGAGAGACATCCGACCAGTCTCCCTTCGTTCCGCGGAAGTGCACGATGAGTTCTTCCCCGCTCTTCACCAAAACTCTGACCGGAGATTTCATCCCGCATCGATCCGATGCCACGAGGGCCGAGGCGACCGACCCGGTGCCGCACGCCAGGGTCTCGGCCTCGACTCCCCGTTCGTATGTGCGCAGTTGAACGGAAGAGTCACCCCTCTTCCTGATGAAGTTGACGTTCGTGCCGTCGGGGCGGAAATGCGGATGCTCCCGGAGAGCCCTCCCGAGAGCTGTCACATCGATGCTCTCGAGGACCGCTTCCCCGACGACAACGGCATGGGGAGCGCCGGTGTCGACGAAGGAGACCAGGAGGGAGCTTCCCGAAACATCGAGCGGTATCACGTCGCGGTAAGCGACCGGGTCCTTCATGTGAAGACGCACGGTAGCGCTTCCGACCTCCGCTTCATAGATATGGCCGAGCGCCTCGAATCGCTGGCGTGCGCCGGCAATCCCCCCGACATGGGCATAGCGCGCGATGCACCTCCCGCCGTTCCCGCACATCCCTCCCCAGCTCCCGTCCGCGTTGAAGTAGCGCATGGCGAAGTCTGCGATGGTGCTCTTCTCGACCACGAGCAACCCGTCGCCGCCTATGCCGAAGTGCCGGTCGCATGCAACCCGGGCGAAAGCGGGATAATCGACGGCGATGTCCCCCCGGATGTTGTTGAGGATGACGAAGTCGTTGCCTGCGCCGGAGGCTTTAGTAAAGGTGATCGGGATTCTCATCGAGTGCGTCTGACGTATCGTCGGATGCGGTGCATGGGTTGACCGATATAGAAAACGCCCTCCCGCACTGCGGGAGAGCGTTCCACGTGGAGATGGCGGGAGTCGAACCCGCGTCCGAAGAGAGGACCATCAAGATTACTACATACATAGTCTGTCTTTTACGCCTCGCGCCGCCGCAACCGACAGACAGGTCGTTGGCAACGCAACCCCGTGTTCCCGGACTTTCATCCGGGTTCGCCGTGCAACGTCGGGGACGATGAACGGCTATCCCGCCTTAAGTCGGCGCCTCTTCGGAGCCCGGCAGGCGAAGCTCCTGGAGACGGGCCACCTAACCTACAAGTAGATCAGGCAGCCAGTGCGTAGTTGTAGTCAGCACTTAATGGTTTTCCGCTTTATTAACGTGCAACTCGGAGAGCACGGTATGCAATCCAGACCATCCCCTTCCCCGTCGAATCCATGTCATCCCCTCAGACCCAATGTAAGGAACGGAGAATTCATCCGCAAGTCCGGAATCTCCACGCCGGGGGCCGTTTTGAGGCTTATCCCAGCGTGGTGGGGGGTCTCCCGTTCCCGTGAAGGTAGGTGGTCGTCAGGAAGTTCTTGAGGTAGCGAAACGCCTCCTGCGGAGTGTCCATGAACCTGAACAGCTGGAGGTCGTCGCGGCTCACCATCCCGTGGTTCACAAGCTCATTGAAGTCGATGACCTTGTTCCAGTACTCGGCCCCGTAGAGAATGACCGCGACTTTCTTTTTGATCTTGTTGGTCTGCAGGAGGGTCAGCACTTCCATGAACTCGTCCATGGTTCCGAATCCCCCCGGGAAGACCACCAGCGCCTTCGACAGATACACGAACCAGAGCTTCCTCATGAAGAAATAGTGGAACTCGAAGTTCAGATTCTCCGTGATATAGCCGTTGGCGAACTGCTCGAACGGAAGGCTGATGTTCAGACCGATGGATTTTCCCTTCGCGAGATACGCTCCCTTGTTGGCCGCCTCCATGATTCCGGGGCCTCCCCCGGAACAGATCACGAACCGGTTGGGAGATGTCAGCTTCTTCGTCCAACCTGTCAGAAGCCGGGAGAGTTCGACGGCATCGTCATAGTAGTGCGACATCTGGACCTGGATCTCTGCGTCACGGAGGGAGCGGAGTTGCAACTTCGTCGGACGGGTGGATGTCCTCCGTATGGACGCTTCAACCTTCCTGAGATCCGCAAGCGTTTCCTTCCGCGGTCTTATCCTCGCGGAGCCGAACATCACGATCGTGTCTTTGATGTCGGCCCGCTTGAAGCGCCTCTGGGGCTCGAGAAATTCGGAAATCATCCGGACCAGGCGGGCATCGGGACTGTTCAGAAAATCCATGTCCTTGTACGCCTTGGGTGGTTTACGCTGTCGACGAATCATTTTCCCCCTTCGGTGAGACAATAATACCTGTGGTCTTTTCCTTCGACCTTGATGCCGGTCGTGATGATTCCTTCCCGCACGAGCCCCCCGAGGGTATGGAAAATGGTCTGACGCTCCCACCGGAAAAGCCGGGCGATCGCGGGGACCGACGAGACGAGCTGGTTGCGGAAATATCGTTCGAGTATGCGGGCCCGGGCGGCTTCCGGGGTGATGCGCCTCGCCAGCCGGACCTGGGTGGGGAACGCGCTGCGCAGCGGAGCCCAGACAAAGGTGAACGGATCGTCCAGCTCGGCCACCTTCACGATGAACATTTTTTCCTGCAGCTCTGCGATCGCCCGGTCGAATTGAACCCGCGCGCTCTTGCCGTGGTGGCCGGTCGCAAGCTTCAGCCCCTTGGTGGTCTGCGGCGATGAATCCGCCAGGGCGTCCATGATCGCGCGTGCCGTGGCGGTCAATCTCCCTTTGATGAACTCCTTTTCATATTCCCCTTTGAGCCCCGTCCGGTGCGAGAGGGCATAAAAAGACGGAAGGTAGTCGAGCGACACCATCATCGGTCTCTTCTTCAGCAGCTTTCCGTAATAGATCTTCCCCTCCGCCGGGAGGACGTTCTTCATCTCCCAGACGAAGGAGATGGCCGGATCGTGATGGGTATGTTCGGGCATCACCGGATCCCTCGCCCCGCAGGCCGCGTGCCAGAGACAGGGAAGTTCGGAGTTCTCGGATTTGAACGCGAAACAGAATCCGACGTCGTTCACGAACGCCAGCGCGTTTCTCTTGGTCCTCACCGCGCGCGAGGGGTCGCGACGGTGGACCCGGTCACGCCATTCTTCGATCTGTTCCCACGTGTAGCTTTGTTTCATCCGCCGGTCACCTCAATCGGAAAATTTGTCACCCTCGCCCCCTGACCGGAGGAACCTGCGGTCAGCGTGTCACCGGGGGAGATTCCGGCATCCGTCACCACCCCCAGAGCGAGATAGCGATGATTCACCGGCATCGGGGCGACACTCGTCAGTATCCCCTCCCTCCTGTCCCCCCGCATCAGAGGCTGCCCCGGGGGCACGGGAGGTCCGCCATCGAACAGGAGCCCGGTCAGCCTGCGCCTGGTCTTCTGATAGGTATCAAGACGGGCGACGACCTCCTGCCCAATATAGCAGCCCTTGGTGAAGCTGATCTCCCCCCTGAGCCCGGCATCGTAGGGGTTAAACTCTTCGGTCAGTTCTCCCCCCCGTGCGGGAATCCCCAGAGCTATCCGGTACGCCTCATAGGCCGCAGAGCCGATTCGGAGGCCTCCCCCCCCGCTCTCTGTCAGCCGGGTCAGCCGTCGCCAGACGGAGGGGACATCCCCCTTCTCCACGATCAGGAATGCGATCATTCCGCAGTTTTCCTGTCTGATCGCGACCACGACAGGGACCCCGCCGACCAATTGCTCCTCCCAGGAATTGATCGCAGGCAGGTGGCCAGTCAGCGTAACTATCAGGGAATTCATTTCAGGTCCCATGAGACAAATCATTGTCGTCTGCTCGGTTACCATCGACAACGTAATATCCTCGGTGATGGTGTATTTTTCGATCCAGCTGATCAGGGAGGCTTCAGCACCCGGGGATGTCACAAGGATCAGAGAGCCCTCCCTGACGATGACCACCACTCGATCGATGATCCTCCCCCTGTCGGTCACAAACAGGGTCGAGGTGACGCCACCGGGTGCCGCGTGGCTCAGGTCGTTGGTCGAAAGCCGGTGAAGGAGATCGAGCCGGTCATTCCCGGTCACTTCGATTCGTCCGAATGCTGAAAGATCGGTGAAGGCGGTTCTGTGCATCGCGGCTTCAAATTCAGCGTCAACATCCCCGTACGACCGGGGGACTCCCCATCCGTGAGCTTCGACGAGCGTGGCGCCTTCAGCCACGTGGAGATCATACAGAGCACTCTGTTTCATGTCCTCTCACATCCCGGGGCATCCATCCGCCTGAGCAGGCGTCCCGGGGGCACGCCGGGGGCGGAAAGCCCATCTTCAAAAGATAGAGATGCCGCCTCATAAAGTCAAACGGCCCCAGAAGCGGGGTCATACTTGCATGGACGCAAAATTGTGGGCATATTACATCTATTGGCACATTACCAACTGACGGAGTCTCGCTGATGCGATCAACACTTTTTCTCCCGGCCGCCCTGCTCCTGCTGGCAGGCTGCGCTACCTTCAAGGAACTCGAACCGAAACCCGAGCTGTCGCCCCGCGAGCAGGGATACATTGAGCTGAAGAATGACAGTGAGAATTTCCGGCTCGATCAGGGGAAGCACTACTTCATCAAGTTCCCGCGACCGGTCCGCACAAACTTCGTGCTGGTGCTCCAGGTGAGCACAAAACGTTCGCTCCGCACATACCTCACCCGCGCATTCGACGACGGGAAGGAACCGATCATCCGCATGCCCGACGAGACGGCCGGGCATGATTCGTTGAGTGTGTACGCGATCGACACCTCCGCATCCGTCTTCACATGGGTTGTCGAAGAAGTCGCGCAGGATGTCGGGCTGACGATGAAATACCGATATGTCCCCCGGTGGCGATACACATTCGAGAACAAATACGCCGGCTACAAAGAGACGCTCGCCGGCAATCTCGTCGACCGATCGACCTTTCAATCGGCCCCCGGCGCACCCTCCATCGATGCCGTTGATTTCCCGAAGGAGCTCAAGAATCTCACTGATCGGACCCGGGCGCTCTCCGTCGTGAACGATGAGCTCAAAACTGTTGCAGGCCTCTTCCCCCCGGACATTGCGGCAAGCCACGATACGGCCTATATCAACTACACATCGCTCCGGTCCGCCGTCGAAGAGGAACTCAGATTCCAGGAGAACTATGCCGAGGCACTGGGCGTGTTCCAGAAGGAACGGGTCACGTGGGGGAATACGGGAGCCTTTCTTGCCGGGGCGGGATCGTTCGCGGGCTTCCTCGGGGGGCGCGACCGTTTTCCCGAACCGATGCTGGCAAAGGCGCGGAAGGAATATCAGGCGCGTCTGATCGACGCCGTCCCCTACTATGAGAAACAACTTCAGAAGAAACGGGACGCCAAGCCGTTCGTGGGCACACCTCCCCTGGAACCCGTCGAGAAACTGTACAGGAGTCTCGGCGCGGGCATCCCCGCGGACTTCGCGGCCCTGTACGCGTTCGTGGGCCGATTCAACCTGGAAGCGGCGGGTCTGCAGGTAGCCGGCGAGAGGTTGAAGGAACTGACGGTCCGTATCGACAAGATGACGGCCATGCAGGATACGTCGTTCTTCGCGGGGATGGCCGTTGCGGCACGCGACATCAGATCGAATCTTCCCAAGGCGCAGGCGGTGACCGCCGAACGTTATCGCACATCGGAGGCCGCACG
>Ga0315276_10006495_pt1 | contig 10778 bp, 6 predicted proteins | sample YL17G05_0_MG_FD_204542 | JGI IMG/M metagenome (GOLD analysis project Ga0315276, IMG submission 204542) | Sediment microbial communities from Yellowstone Lake, YNP, Wyoming, USA - YL17G05_0 | ecosystem: Environmental > Aquatic > Freshwater > Lake > Sediment | place: USA: Wyoming | collected... | reverse complement strand
AACGCTGGGTCACGGCCTGAGGCGCCGTTTTTCAGCACCCTGTTAAACACCCACACCGATCAACGTGGAGGAAGTCGTGAACTCGAAGAACATGACAGGGGGAGGTTCCGGCCGGCTGGTGATTCGCGACGGCATCAGGCAAAACTACCCGGACGTGCTGACAGCGGCGGCGCTCGATGCGCTGGAGGCCCTCTCAGGGTTCAACCGCGAGCGCCAGCGGATCATGCGCGAGTGCATCGAGCGGCGGGCCGCGCGCTTCCGCGAGGGTCGGCGGATCGGCTTCCTCGATCCTGGCGCCGTCATCCCGCGCACCGCGCTCACCGTGCAGCAGGCGCGCGCGGGCAAGTTCGACGGCTCGGAGATTCCCCACGACCTGCAGCGGCAGTGGGTCCAGGGCACCGGCCCCGCCACCCGGCCGCGTTCGACGGTGGAAGCAGGCATCCGCAACGTCGCCTACGCCCTGCTTTCCGGAGCCGACGGCTGGATGTTCGACGGCGAGGACGCGCTCGGCCAAGTCGACACCATGTCGCTCGACAACCAGCGCAACCTCGCGATCGCCTTCGCGCGCGAAGAGCCGTTCCTGCGCATCGCCGAGAACGTCGCGGCAGAGATGAACGCCTGGGCCAAGGGCTTTTTTGGACGCGAGATCATCGCGGACTGGAAGCAGCAGCTCGACTTCACCACCCGCATCTTTCGCCCCCGCGGCCTGCACCTCGACGACCGGCACGTGCGCGATTGCGACGGCTCCGGCTTCTCCGCCTCGATTGTCGACGCCGCACTTTACGTGCTCAACAACCACCAGACGCTGCGTGGCGAGGGCCGCTCGATCGTGCTCTACCTGCCCAAGATCCAGACCGCCGAGGAGGCAGCACTCTGGAACGAGATCCTCTCCGCGCTGGAGCAGCACGTCGGCCTGTCGGAGGCAGCGGTGAAGGTCTATGTGCTGGTCGAGCAGCTCGAAGCCTGCTACCAGCTGATGGAGATCCGGGCTGCGCTTGGGCGGCGCTTCGTCGGCTTCAACACCGGGCGTTGGGACTACATCAACAGTGTCGCGGACGCGCTCTCCTGGGACCAGGGCTTCCACAACCCCAACATCGACGCCGTTACCATGAAATACGGTTACATGCGGGTTTACGAGGACCGCGTGCGGCGCGCGGTCAACACGGCCGACCGGAACGGCAACTTCTCGCTCTGGCAGGGCGGCATGCAGCCCAACATACCGGTCGGCTCGGCGAAAGGTATCGCCGTCGGAATGAAGCGCGCGGTCGCCGGCGGCGAGAACGAGCAGAAGGCGGGCGCCAGCGGCAAGTGGGTGGCGCACTGGAAGATGGTCCACATCGTCCGGCCCATCTGGGAAAAAGTCGGCGCCGCTAACCAACTGGGCCGCGCTTTCGCACCGCTCACCTACGGCCAGCAGGACGCGGACGACCTGGTGCTGCTCGAGCCTGCGCCGCGCACGGTGCGCGGGGCCCGCGACCTGCTTTCGATAGCGTTGCAGTACGGCAACGCCTTCGGCCGTGGCTTCCAGGCGGCCGCACTCAAGCCGGCCGACTACTTCGGCAACGACGACGAGCTCTATCTGATGGAGGACATGGCCACCGGCGAGATCCGCCTCAGCATCCTCTGGGAGTGGCTGCACAAGCAGGCCCGCTTCACCGCGGACGATGCGGTGAGCGGCGTGAAGGCCGGCGACCCATTCACGCCAGCCTTTTTCGAAAGGCTCATGGGAGAGGAATACGAGAAACTGCGCAAGGCGGGAAACAGGGACGTCCACGACGACTCGAAGCACACTACGCTGCCGATCGCCCGCGCAATCGTCGAGCGCTACGTTAAGAACCCGCTCAAGGCGCCCTGGTGCATCGACCTGCTCAACCTCAACCTGAACAACCACGACCTCGGGCGCGCACGGGAGCGCATTGAGGCTTACTTCACCGCCTTCGAGCGCGACGGCAGCCGCCTGACCGACAACCCGGACTTCGCTGTCCCATAAAAGGTTTAGTTTTTCTCTAAACCCTCCACCTCTGGTGGAGGACCCGGAGAGGTTTTACCGATCCAGGGTAAATGCGGCCAGTCGAAATTCGAATATCGAATATCGAAATTCCAAACAAATACGAAATCCGAATTCTCAAATGTTCGAAACCAAGAAGGGGCGGATGAATGCTACCCGTCGCAAGCAGAAGCTGAATATTTATGTGTTTGGGTTATTCGCATTTTGATCATTTGAAATTGTTTCGGATTTCGAGCTTCGGATTTAGAATTCAGTTGCCACAGTTCGGTTCCACCTCCTTTGAGGGGGTAACCTGAGGCCACCCGCTCTGCGCGTGGCGATTCTCTAATTGCTGGAGTAATGATCGACGATCCTCTGGCTCCACCCGACGCGCTCGTCGCACCAGAGGGCAACCGAGAGAACCCGCTTGTCGGAGAATCTCGGGCGCACGAGTTGCAGGCCGAAGGGCAGGCCGGCCGGACTGCGTCCCGCGGGGATGGTGACGGCGGGCACACCGCACAGCGACCAGATGGTGCAGAAGGCGGGGTCCCCGGTCTGCGTCAGATCCGCGGGCGCCTCCCCGAGGGCGGGAGGGGTGATGACTCCATCAAAGGCACTCAGAAATGTATCCAGCTCCTTCGCGAGTTGATCCCTGCGCTTCAAGTCCCGGGCCAGGTCGGAGTCCGGAATAGCTATCCCTTCGTCAATGAGCGCGTTGAGACGCGGGCTGAGCCTTTCGCGGTCGCGGCCCTGCAGCTCTGCGAAAACCCGCGCCCCCTCGCCGTACATGATGGTCCGGTGCACGGCGTGGGCGCCTGCGAACGATGGAGGCAGCTCTCGTTCTTGAACCTCCGCTCCGGCGGAGCGCAGCCGTGCCACCATCTGCAGAAAATGCTCCTGAGCGCGCGGCTCAGCCAGGCGCCAGACCGGAGAGCGCACGGCTGCCAGCCGTGGGGGGCGAACCATGGGGGCCACCTCGCTGGGGATTATCTTCTTTTCCGTACCCGTCACCGGATCATCTTCTTCCTGTCCCACGAGAGCCGCTGCCAGGAAGGCAGCGTCGGGTACACTGCGGGCGAACACCCCTGCCTGATCGAGGCTGGGGCTGAAGGGGTGGACGCCGGCGAGGGAGATGAGGCCCGCTGTCGGCTTGTACCCGACAACCCCGCAGAAGGCCGCGGGTCGGATCACCGAACCGTTGGTCTGGGTGCCGACCGCCCCCGGCAGAAACCCCATGGCCACCGCCGCCGCAGAGCCGCTGGACGATCCGCCGGGTGTGTGGGCCGGGTTCCACGGATTGCGGGTTTTCCCGGGGCTGAAGAAGGCAAACTCTGTGGTGACGGTCTTGCCCAGCACGAAGGCGCCGGCGGCCTCTGCACGGTGAACCAGCGCCGCCGAGCGGGCGGGCACGTGGCCATCGAAGATGGGCGAGCCCATGGTGGTGGGGATGCCCTGGGTTTCAATGATATCCTTGATTCCGATTGGAATGCCGTGCAGGGGTCCCAAGGTCTCTTTCGACCGCAACCGCCGATCGGCCTGGCGCGCAAGATCCAGGGCTCTCGCAGGGTCGATCCACTGGAAGGCCTGAACCGTGTTCTCGTGCCTCGCGATGCGCTCGAGCAGCGCGCGGGTCAGGTCTTCGCTGCTGAGATCGCCCTGGCGGATGGCCTGCGCGGCTTCCCGCAGCCCCATGCGGTAGAGCGGTGTTGGGCTCATGGCATCACTCCTATCAGTTATTGCGGGCCAGGGAGATGAGGAGTCCGGCTCGTCCCCTTCGGGAGGAGCAGAATAAACCAGATTATGGCGCTTGTGCCATCCTATGGGATACGAAGCGCTTTCCTGTGGGAGTGGCTTCCAGCCACGACGATCGCGGCAGGATGCCGCTCCCACCAAAAGAAAACCACAAAGGCGCTCACCTTCCTCGGAAGCCCTGACTTTACCGGCAGCCGGGTGTTGAAAAAACAAGCATCAGACCGTCAGCCAAGGCGCGCGGCGTTTTGGAAAGCGCAGCATATCGTAAGATATGTGAGCATTTGCAAAACGTCGTGCAACACAGGATCACGGCCTGATGCGCCGTTTTTCTAAGGGTTGAGGAGATTGGGCGGTTTGCCCGTGGTTAGCGCCGCCACCAGGTTCTGCGCTGCCAGCATCGCCATGGCGTGGCGCGTGGCTGCCGATGAGCTGGCGATGTGCGGCGTGAGGACCACGTTCTTCATGGCGAGAAAGGCCGGGTTCAGGGCCGGCTCGTTCTCGAAGACGTCCAGCCCGGCGCCAGCCAGCCGGCCGCTGCGCAATGCTTCCAACAGGGCCGCGTCGTCAACCACACCCCCGCGCGCGGCGTGTATGAGGATGGCCCCCGGCTTCATCTTGCTCAACACCCGGCCGCTCACCAAATGGTGGGTCGCCGGGGCGTAGGGCACATGGATGGTCAGGATGTCGGCGCGGGAAAGCAGTCCATCCATGCTCACGAAGGCGGCGTTGCAGGTGCGTTCGGTCGCCGCGTCCGCCGGCTGGGAGTCGTGGTACAGGACCGTCATATCGAAACCCAGCGCCCGACGGGCCACCCGCCGGCCGATGCGGCCGAAGCCCAGGATGCCCAGGGTGGCGTGATGCACGTCTGCACCCAGGAACTGCTTGAGGTACCAGCCCTTCCACTCGCCGGCCCGCACGTGTGCGTCGGATTCCACCACCCTGCGGGCTGTGGCGAGGATCAGGGCCCAGGTGAAGTCCGCGGTGCTGTCGTCCAGGACCCCGGGCGTGTTGGTGGCCATGACCCCGGCCGAGGAGCAGGCCCCCAGGTCGATGTTGTTGAAGCCCACGGCCATGTTGCACACGGCCTTGAGCTTGGGGCAACGGGCGAGGAGTTTCGCGTCGACCCGGTCCACCAGGGTCGTCATGGCCCCGGTCTTGTCGGCGAGGTTTTTTGCCAGTGTTTCGGCATCCATGGGTGTATCCGCCTGGTTGTCGGTCACATCGAAGTGCTGGCGCAGATAATCCAGGACATCGTCGAAGATCTCGCGGGTGACGATTACTTTGGGTTTCATGGCTTGGTCCGTCTCGTCATGTTCGATTTCAGCACAGCGGTTTTCTGTTCATTCGATCTCCATCCCCCTCCCGACCTCTCCTTGAAAGGGAGGAAGTTGCTATTGGCCCCTTTCCCCTGTTCTTCAAGGCTGGCAGGGTGGGGATGGAGTTGTGCGCGGCCGTAGTCCTCAATGGCCGTACACCAAACTCGGCAGCCACAAACCGATCTGCGGGAACATGTACAGCAGGAATATTGCGAGCACCTGGATCGCCATGAACGGCATCATCCCCAGGAAGATTTGGTTGAGCGTCACGTGTGGCGGCGCCACGCCTTTCAGGTAGAACGCGGCCATGGCCACCGGCGGGGACAGGAACGCTGTCTGCAGGTTGAGCGCCACCAGCAGGCCGAAGAAGAGCGGATCGATGTTGAATTGCGCCAGCAGCGGGAGGAAGATCGGCAGGAAGATGATGATGATCTCGGTCCACTCCAGCGGCCAGCCGAGCAGGAAGATGATGATCTGCGCCAGGAGCATGAATTGCACGGGCGACATGTCGAGCGACTGGACCCACACGTTGATGATCTCCTGGCCGCCAAGGAGCGCGAACGCCGCGGCGAAGATGCCCGACCCGACGAACAGCCAGCACACCATGGCGCTGGTCTTGGCGCAGAGGAAGACCGCCTCCTTGAGCATCGTCATGTTGAAGCGTCCATAGGCGATCGCCAGCATGAACCCCCCGAAAGATCCCATCGCCGCCGCCTCGCTCGGCGTCGCGAGCCCCATGAGGATGGAGCCGAGGACCCCGATGATCAGCAGCGCCAGCGGGAAGAACGACGACAGCAGCATCTTGAAGATCTCGAGCCGGACGAAGGTGAAGATCGCATAGAAGATCGCGAGCCCCCCCGCGAAGACGCCAAGAGTGATCCACAACCACGTGGGGATGGGTTTGCTCTCACCCGGCGCGTCCGACTTCCTCTCGGCAGGTGCCTTGGGGCTTTCGGCCGCAGCCCCAGTGGCGGCCGGCGCCTTCTGTCCGTCTTCGGCCGGGGGTTCCTGCAGCCCGCCGGCTTCCTCAGACTCCTCTAAGTCCCCGGTTTCGGCATTGCCTTCCTCGTCCTCCGCCGCAAAGCCCATTTCCTGCAACTCCGAGGGCACCACGTAGTCCGGAGCGGTCACGGCAAGATAGATCGAGCCCATGAGCAGCGCGACCGCCAGGGCCGGCAGCAATGCAATGCCCAGGTGGTTGATCAGGGTACGCATCGGGACGTCGGCGTTGCGCTTGCCCTTGATCGCGCCGATGAGCCCCGCCATGACATTGGTCCTGGTCTTGGCGATGATTTCCGCGAATTTGGGCAGCGGCACGTACTGGTCCTCCGCCGAGAGCGGCGGCGCGATGCTGGGCTTGATTTTTGCGTAAATGATGACATAGACGACGTACAATCCCGCCAGCATGATGCCGGGAAAGAAGGCGCCGGCGTAGAGCTGCATCACCGAGACGCCGGCGGTGGCGCCGTAGAGGATCAGCAGGACCGAGGGCGGGATCAGGATGCCCAGGGTGCCGCCCGCGGTCACGGAGCCCGCCGCAACCCGGACGTTGTATCCGGCTTTTAGCATCGCCGGAAAGGCGAGCAGGCCCATCAGCGTCACCACCGCGCCGATGATCCCGGAAGCGGTGGCGAAGATCGCACAGGTCACGATGGTCGCGACGGCGAGCGACCCGGGAATGCGCGAGGTCGCCAGGTGCAGGCCCTTAAACAGAGCCTGGATAAGATTGGCGCGCTCGACCAGATAGCCCATGAAGACGAACAGGGGAACCGAGATCAAAACGTCGTTGGTCATGACCCAATAGGCCCGCTGGACCATCAAATCGAGCGTCTGCTGCACCGCCAGCGACGGGTCCACGCTGGAGTAGGCAAACCAGGTGAACATCGTGCCCAGGCCCATAAGTGTGAACGCCGTGGGAAAGCCGAGCATGATCGCCACGACGATCAGCGCCAGCATCAGGAGCCCCAGGTGGCCGTTGGTTATCTGCGATGCCGGCGGCATCAGGACGAAGAGGGCAATCACCACCGCGGCCATGATCGAGAGTCCGAACCAGGCTTCTTTTCTCATTGGTCGCTCCTTTTCTTGGCCGTCACGAACTCATCGAGCTTGGCGATATCCTCGTCCTTGACATGCATCTGTGCCTTCAGCTTTTCGACGTCGACCTCCTCGACGTCCGGCACACGCGAGGGCCACTGGCCCTGCTTCAGGCAGAGCACGCAACGGATGATTTCGACGATGCCCTGCACCAGTAGAAACGCCCCTGCCACCGGGATGACGGTCTTGAACGGATAGATGGGCGGACCCTCCGTGGTGATGCTCGAGTGCTCCCAGATCGCCCAGGAGTCGGCGGCATAGGTGTAGCCGGCCCAGCAGAGCGCGGTCACCCCGGGCAGGAAGAACACGATGTAGAGCGTCAGGTCGAGGCCGGCCTGCAGCCGCGGCGGGAAGAAGCCGTAAAGGACATCGCCGCGAACGTGGCCGTTTTTGGACAGCGTGTAGGCGCCCGACATCATGAACAGGGTCCCGTACATCATGAGCATGGCATCGAAGGCATAGGCGTGCGGAGCGTCGAGCGCGTAGCGCGAGAACACTTCATAGGTGATGAGAAAGGTAAGCGACACGATGAGCCAGGAAAACGTCTTACCCACAAATGTGCTGATCCTGTCGATGGTGAGCAGTATTTTCTGCATGTTCGCACCTGACTATAGATAATGATGTTACTACTCAGCTATTTGAAATCACTTTTAACTACGAAATGCGCGAAATACGCTAACGTGCATAATTACTCAGGTGTTACAAAGTCATCAGAAATCAGCCACCCGGGCGCGGACAGCGCCCGGATGATTGATCGATGATGCCGCTAAACTTATCAGCCTTTCTTCTCTGGGGCTTTCTTCTCTGGGGCCTTCTTGCCGAAGTAATGGTTATACGCCATGCGCCGGCTGACATTGGTGTCCATGTCCCAGCTCACCGTGCGCGCGGCAAAGGCTTTCTGCGATTCGACGATCTCCTTCCACAGGGGGTTCTCGGCCGCCTTCTTGGCCGACACCTGGTCGAAGACATCCATCTGCTTTTGCAGGATCGCGTCGGGGGTCTTGTAGAACTTGACCTTGTCCTTGGTCTGCAGCTCGATGTAGTCCTTCGAGTAGCGATCGATCGCCTTCCACGACAAGTCGGCCGAAGCCGCTTCCACGGCGTTCGAAATGATGGCCTTCATCTTGTCCGGCAGCGCATCGTACTTGGTCTTGTTGAACAGGATCTCGAAACTCTCGGCGTTCTGGTGGTAGCTCTGCAGCATGCAGACCTTCGACACGTCGGGGAAGCCGAGCAGGCGGTCGGAGGTGGCGTTGTTGAACTCCGCCCCGTCCAGCAGGCCGCGATCCAGCGCCGGCACGATCTCGCCGCCGGGCAGCGCGTTCACCGCGGCACCCAGGCCGTTGAACAGGTCGATGGAGATTCCCACGGTGCGGAACTTCATGCCCTTGAAGTCATCCACCTTGGTGATCGGCTTCTTGAACCAGCCGAGCGGTTGGGTCGTCATCGGCCCGTAGGCGAAGGACACCACGTTGGCGCCGATGGACGCATAGATCTTGGCCAGCAGCTCCTTGCCGCCGCCGTACTTATGCCAGGACAGCAGCATGTTGGCATCCATGCCGAAAGCGGGGCTCGACCCCCACAACGCCAGGGCGTTTTGCTTGCCGTAGTGGTAGACGAGAACGCCGTGGCCGCCGTCGAGCGTGCCCTTGGAGACCGCGTCCAGCAGGCCGAAGGCCGGCACCACGGCGCCGGCCGGCAGCACCTCGATCTTGAGGTCGCCGCCGGTCATGTCGTTCACCTTCTTGGCGTAGTCGAGGGCGTACTCGTGAAAAATGTCCTTGGTCGGCCAGGTGCTCTGCCAGCGCATGGTTATCGGCCCCTGGGCCTTGACGATCATCGGGAAGCCCAGCGTCGCAGCGCCGGCCGCAGCGGCCGTGAGAAATTTTCGGCGGCTGAGACCCTTCTTAGAACCGGCATTGCCATCTTTCTTTTTCGCATCGACTTTTTTTTCGTCCATAAATTTCCTCCTGGGTTGTTTGCGCGGGTAAGGACACCACGGGTGCCCGCGTCTAAGATATGCTGCAGCACGATGAGGGGACTCCACTTCATCTCCCAAAGTGCTGTGCGAGAAGCCGTCAGAAACCACCACGCCTCCGAGAACAAGAGTGAGGCGAGCGAGATAAAGGCAAGGTGCTGATGAGGCGCCAACTTACACGGTGATTTCGTGAAAATCAATAGAAACAATCATGGTGGCTGAAGACGCTTTCAATTGATGAATGTCTGAAATGAGTTGATCATTGCAACCCTCATCCTATATAAGCATATGGGTCGGTTCGTCTGCCCCACGGGGCGGCGAATCACCGTCACCCATTCGGCCAGGAGGAAGACCATGAATCTGTGCCGGTTGCTTCAAGTCAGGGCGGACGAGGGCAGACCCGTTCGCGTGGGTGTCATCGGCGCGGGCAAGTTCAGCAGCATGTTCCTGTCCCAGGTTCGCCTGACTCCGGGCATGCAGCTTGTAGGAATCGCGGAACTGGATCTCGAGAAGGCCAAACAGGCCTGCCTTAAGACCGGGTGGCCCCAGGAGGCCCTGGCGTTCGGGACCTCCACGGCATCCATCGAGGATGGTGCCAAACAGGGGAAAACCGTGATTACAGGCGACGCCCGTCAACTCATCGAGGCCCGCCTGGACGTGATCGTGGAGATTACCGGAGTGCCGGAGGCCGGCGCGGAACACGCGTGGCGGGCTTTGGAGGCCGGCAAACACGTGGTCATGGTGAACGTGGAGGCCGACGCACTGCTGGGGCCGATCCTCCGGAAAAAGGCCGAACAGTTGGGGCTCGTGTATTCCATGGCCTATGGCGACCAGCCCGCGCTCATCGCCGAGCAGATCGACTGGGCGCGCGCCGTGGGCTTGGAGGTGGTCTGCGCCGGGAAGGGAACGCGCTACCAGCCCGAGTACCATTACGCCACGCCGGAGACGGTCTGGGGGCATTACGGTTTCTCAGAGGAGCGCGTGGTCTCGGGTGACTACAACGCCAAGATGTTCAACTCCTTCCTCGACGGGACGAAGTCGGCCATCGAGATGTGCGCCGTGTCCAACGGCAATGGGCTGGTTCCCCAGCGCTGCGGCCTGCAGTTCCCCCCCGTGGGCGTGGACGATCTGCCTCAGATCCTCAAACCCCATGACGCGGGGGGTATTCTCGAACACGCCGGCACGGTCGAGGTGGTGGCCAGCGAGAATCGCGACCGGTCGCCGGTGCAGCGCGATCTGCGCTGGGGGGTGTATGTGGTGTTCCGTGCGCCCACGGAATACGTGAAGCGCTGTTTCTCCGAGTACGGCCTGCGGACCGACTCCTCGGGTGAGTTCGCCGCACTGTATCGGCCGTACCACCTCATCGGCCTGGAGCTGGGAATCAGTGTGGCCTCGGCGGCACTGCGGGGCGAACCGACAGGGTCGAGCCGGTCCTTTATCGCGGATGTCGGGGCGACGGCCAAGAAGGATTTGAAGCCCGGCGATGTGCTGGACGGGGAGGGCGGATACACCGTTTACGGTCGGCTCGTGCGCGCGCAGGACAGCCTTGAGCATGGCTGCCTTCCCATGGGATTAGCGAGCCATGTCAAGCTCGTGCGCCCGGTGCCGAAAGATGCCGTTGTGACCTACGAAGACATCGAGGTGGACGCTA
>Ga0315276_10006494_pt1 | contig 10779 bp, 9 predicted proteins | sample YL17G05_0_MG_FD_204542 | JGI IMG/M metagenome (GOLD analysis project Ga0315276, IMG submission 204542) | Sediment microbial communities from Yellowstone Lake, YNP, Wyoming, USA - YL17G05_0 | ecosystem: Environmental > Aquatic > Freshwater > Lake > Sediment | place: USA: Wyoming | collected... | reverse complement strand
CATGGATTTATTCAATTTTATATGATGGGAAATATTATTTTTGTAATTTCATTTCCATACAATGCAACGAATCCCGGGTAATTGAAATAATGAAACGAGTAATTATCCCCATCTTCCTGTTGACACTGGTAATGACGGCGTACTGGATCTACCAGAACAAACCCACCTGGTCAGATTTTTTTAACCGCGATCCGGTTAAAAAAAAATTAAATACCTATATGAAGATGACCGATCAATTTATCCGGGAAGGCCGGTTGGATTCGGCCGGTAAGTACCTGGATCAGATGGTTGCACGAGAAAACGATTCTATGGCCAAGTCCAGGTTGATTGATTCTGCACGGGCATTACAGTGGCAAATTAAACAGATCGGTTTACTCGATACCGGAAATATTTATATCGGGGTGCTGATGCAATTGAATGACCAGGAATATGATGATTTTTTGAATAGCAGGCTCACTAAAAAATATTTAGGACATCCTGGTCTTAACCGTTTATTTTTGCAGAAACTGCATTACCGGAGTCAACCCTGGGATCAAACTATCCATGAAACGGATAATTTATCCTCCCGGACAATTCAATCAAATTCAAAAAGTCCGGCACAGGTACGCCGTTTATTTGCAGAAAGTATAAAATCTTCATTTATTAATTTAGGTTTTGATATTTCGGTCGAAATTACAGGAAGGGATAGTACTACGTTAGTCCTGACCGCCCCGGAATTCGATGATGTTTGGTTTGAAAAATTTGAAAGTGACAGCGATATGACAGAATGGCATCATTCAGGTTTTACCCAGGTCGAGATCAGAAATGATTCCGGTTATGTGAAAGTTAAAACCTGGTAATAGGCGAAATCATTTTATGCTATTCGATATTTAAACGCAAGGAAGAAACATCGAGTCATCCTTTCAACTGGATTTAATATACGGGATCAATCACCTATCATTAAATTAAAAGACAAAAGAACTATGGAAAATTATGAAGAAAAAAGAAAATTCAGGCGTGCTTTTTTTACCATCGAGGATGATATCATCGGACTATTCAGTCTGGCCAGCAAACCGGACAAGACGGTTATCGCCTATATACTCAACCTGAGCATGGGTGGAATATATTTTACACTCGATACGGCCAAAAGCATTATTCCCAAAGCCGGGGACCGTATTGTACTCATGCAGATAAAAGCGCAGAAATCACTAAGTTTTCTGGTGAACATCGATGCCGAAGTCAAGTGGGTTCTTAACCCACCCATGTTAAAACATATCGGTATCGGATGTGAATTTATCAACATACCCGAGTCGAGCATGAAGCAGCTGGACGAATTTGTAGATAGCTGGCAGGAAAAATAGACAGCAGGTATTTATCTCTCACTCTGTTCTTCTGCCAGAAACTTTATCTACCTTTCCCACCCCGATTTTGCCATTTTTTGATTTTTTCAGAATTTAGAACGAACAATAATAAATTTATCTTTTCGTGCCAATGTTTTAATACCTGATATAACTCCATCCCCGGCGTGAGTATTAAAAGTAAATGAATTACCTAATTTTATTGATGTTACCGGTCGATAATACCAGCATCTGCAGCCAGGTGTATTAATAAGTATTTAATGTAATCATTTTGGCTGCAGACAAATAAATTGAAAAAGAAAATGATAGTATTTAAATTCACAAGTAATTTCCATTACAATTTTTCAGTTAGGTAATGGGAATAACCGGTTTTTCCAAAGTTCAGGAAATTGCAGAATTATTATCCTTAACCGAAAATATTTTAATATATACGATATCCACTGCATCTATTCAGTAGAGCAATCAGGAGGGTTGAATGGATTGGTTAACCATTTTAATTATCGCCGGTATTACCCTGGTGGTCATATTTCTGTTCATTTTACTGGTCCGTCTGCAATATATGCGGGTGGGACCTAATGAAATCCTGATCATTTCCGGGGGAAGAAAAAATTATATTACTCTATCCGATGGTTCCCAGAAAGAAATCGGCTTTCGCTTTAAAATTGGCGGGGGGGCTTTCGTCAATCCACTTACTCAACGGGCAGAAAAACTGGTGATTGAAGTGATACCGGTACAACTTAAAAGTCCTGTCTTAATGACCAAAAACGGCATTCCGATCGTAGCCGAGTATGCAGCGCAGGTGAGTATCAATACCTCGGAATATGCTTTATATCTGGCCATCACTCATTTTCTGAATACGGGCCGGGAAGGTATCCAGAATGTAGTGCAGACTATCCTGGAAGGACGGGTGCGCGAAATGATCGGCACGATGACGGTGGAACAAATCCTCACTGAACGTAAGGATTTTACTGAAAAGGTTTACCTCGGTGTACAACCAGAATTAGATAGCGTTGGTTTGACCATGAAATCTTTTGCCCTGCAGGATGTAAATGATATGCAGGGGTATATCGATGCCTTAAGCAAACCCCAGATAGCTGCAGCTAAATATGAAGCGGTCCTGGATCAATCGGAAAAGGATAAGGAGATAACCATACGTACGGCCCGAGCTAAAAAAGAAGGGGAGATTGCCCGTCTGCAGGCTGAAGCTGAGATCGCCGCCAAGTCCTGGGAAAATGAAATAAAAAAAGCAGAATCCCAGGTGCATGTGAACCAGAAGCGTGCCCATGCCGACATGGCTTATGAACTGGCGCGATATAAAATTCAGCAGGATCTGACCAAAGAACAATATGCGGTGAAGAAGGTGGAAATGCAGGAGGCGACCAAACTGGAAGAAATGAATATCGACAAAAAGCAGAAAGAACTGGAAGCCAATGTGATTCAGCCATCCGAAGCCCGGAAAAAACAGGTTATGACCGAGGCCGAAGCGGAAAGTTACCGGATTATCACAGAATCCAAAGGTAAACTTGAAGTTAAAAAAGCCGAGGATATGGCCGAAGCTGACCGGATCAGGATGATCGGACAGGCTGAAGCGGAGACCATCGCTAATCGGGCCAAATCATACGAGAAGTATAATCAGGCGGCCCTCTATGAAATGATAGTGGAAAAATTACCGGAACTGGCCAGGCATATCGCGGAACCACTGTCTAAAGTAGAAAAAATCGTTATGATCGAAAGTGATGGTAAACTGGGTACCAGCAAGATAACCGGGCAGGTTGCAGAAGTACTGGCCCAGTTACCTGAAGTTGTCCAAGCCCTGACCGGTGTCGATTTGAAGAAATTCCTGAAGGATAAACTGAATAAAGATGATAAATGAGGCAATTGCTGACAGCCAGTTGATATAAATTTAGTTTTACAATCATCCTGGAATATTCCGGGACCAAACCATTCACGGAGTTCACCTTGAGTTCGGAAAGAATAAAAAATATTTCTGTCTCGCCCACCATGAAGATTGCGGCAAAGGCCATGATGATGAAGCGTGAAAAAATAGATGTGGTCGATTTAAGTGTGGGAGAACCGGATTTTCCAACACCGCAGAATATCAAGGATGCCGCCAAACGCGCCATCGATAGCAACTTTACCAGGTACACCCTGAATAACGGGATCATAGAGTTACGCCAGGCTATTGCCAGGAAATTCAAAGAGGATAATCAACTGGATTATGATATTGACCAGATCATTGTCTCCAATGGGGCCAAACAGTGCATCTTGAATGTTATGCTCACTCTGGTTGATCAGGGGGATGAGGTTATTATCCCCGCTCCTTACTGGGTGTCGTATCCGGAAATGGTGAACCTGGCGGAGGGAAAACCGGTTATCCTTCAGACCCGTGAGGAAAATGGTTTTAAGTTAACGCCGGATCTATTACAGTCCAGCATCTCCGCCAGCACCAAAGCGCTGATCCTGTGTTCTCCTTCCAATCCTACCGGTGCAGTTTATAGCCGCTCCGATCTGGAAGCACTCGCCGAGGTGATAATAGCAGAAGATATCTGGGTCATCGCCGACGAAATTTATGAAAAACTGGTTTACGACAATTTCAGATTTACCAGCATCGCAACCATTAATCCAAAACTTAAAGAAAAGACTATTGTGGTCAATGGTGTATCAAAGGCTTATTCCATGACGGGGTGGCGCATTGGTTATGCAGCCGGTGATCGCGATATCATTGAAGGATCAAACAAGATCCAGAGTCACAGTACCTCCAATCCCTCCTCCATATCCCAATATGCCAGTCTGGAAGCGCTGAATGGACCGCAATATGAGGTTTCCAGAATGCGTACCGAATTTGAAAAAAGACGGAATTATATGCTGTATAAACTGAGCACCATCCCCGGAGTATCCTGTACCAAACCAGATGGTGCCTTCTATGTCTTTCCGAATATCTCCTCGTTTTTTGGCAAAGAACGCAACGGCACCATGATTCGAAATTCGTATGGGCTCGCCTACTATCTATTAAAGGAAGCCAGGGTCACCGTGGTGCCGGGTGCAGCCTTCGGATCGGATAACCATATCCGCATTTCCTATGCCACTTCCATGTCCAATCTGGAGAAGGGAATGGACCGGATCGTCAAGGCACTGGCCGATTTGAAAGTACCGGTAAAAGTAAAGGCAATTCATCTGGCCAACACGCAAACCAGGATACGGAAAAAAGTACCGGTTGAAGCAGCTCTGAATATTGAAAAGCGTGATGCCCTGGTGGCGGAAGCAGAAGCCCAGTTGAAATACGATCACTATTTTGAATGGAATGCAAATATTAACGGTCTGATCATTCAGTTGCGAACCAACAACCGGCATCTGTACGATTTCTGGGTGGAGAACTGGTATCCGGCTCAACTGGAAGCCGACCTGGAACCTCATGGAATTATTTATGCGGTTGATGGGGCCGTGGGACGCGAAGCGTACGGATTTTACAATTCGGAAACCAGGACCGGAATCCTGTTTAACACTGATTATTATGGCTCTCTGCGTTCACTGGCTCTGGCCATGGTGACGGACATCGGTGAACGGTTGTTCGATTTGCACGCTGTGCGCGGCATGACCGGGGATTTTCAAGGTCTTGGATTTGCGCTGATCGGACCGAAAGGTACCAAAAAAAATGAAGTATTTTTTACCCTGCTTCAATCAGATCAGGTTGCTTTACATGGCACCGACCTGGCCTTTGTACGCTATGGAGGGGGAATCGCCGCGGCCGATTTGCCGGAGCGTAAACTGTATTTGATGACGCATACCTCGACGCTGTATGAAAGACTAATCCCCTTGCTGGAGCGCTGCAAATGTGAAAATGTTGTCACCAGCCGGGAAGAGTGCGAAAATCATTCCTGTCAGTACGGAGAAGAATGTATTCTGGACAAGGGGTATCCTTTCTGTTTCCATGCCTCAAAGGATTCCGCTGCCCTGATCGATCCATACTGGCTGGGTGGGATGCAAAAACATGTCAAACGCATCGACCTGCGGTTTGTCTTTATTCTTCGAAACGAGCCGGTTGGTGAAATCATTAGATCCTTAGGTGCTCAGGAAGCCTTGCAGATTCTTGAAAACGGAGTATCACGGGATAGCGGAAGTGAACCTTTTTATAATCCACATTTGATCATCCGGACACCGGAGCGGCTAACGGTTCAACGCAGACTATTTGAACGCTTGTTCCAATCGGTAAAATGCTATCTCCTGAACACGGGCAAAGCAACACCGGAAGAAATCAGAAACCAAATCATACATGTGATGCAAAAAGGTTAAAAATCTCCTTATGGCAAAAGCAAATTACGACATTGAATATTATAATAAGTTTTATCAGGATTTAATCCCTTTACTTCATGGATCAAATATCCGGACGGTAGATATGAACTGGCTGGAATCACATGCCCGTGCCTTCGGAAATAAAACCAGGTACGGTTCATATGTCTGGTCATCCAAAGTATCCAGTCGTCTGGCTGAAAAAACGGTCTATCTGGGTAATGAAAAAGTACGCCTGCCCAAACCAAGCGATGACCAGGTGAATCTGGTCAACAACGCTCCCAGACAATTAGAGAAGGTATTGCATTGGATCAAAACCCTGCCGTTTGTTCACATACGCCGCCAGATGGGTTATAATAACCGCTTCAATCCGGTGTGTGATTTCTATGTGAGTACCAGCGATCCCAAGAATGTACGACTTGCTTATATGTGGGCGAATACTATGTTTGATCCCGCTAACCGGCCAGGACCCCATTTGATCATGCTGCATATTCCGGAAGAGCATACCATGCGCATGCAGATATTATCCCTGCCGGAACAGCACCTGAATATCGCCATGGGAACCGATTACCTGGGGGAGGATAAAAAGGGATTTCTCCGTCAGTCCATGTGGAGTGCGGACGAGGAAGGAATGCTGGGATTGCATGCCGGTACAAAAATTGTGACGGTACGTGATGCGCTGGATAATAAATTGAAACGATATGGTGTATTCATGTTTGGCATGACCGCTACCGGTAAATCAACATGGTCCTGCCACCAACTGGGATTGGATCATAACCGCGGTGAAAAAACCGAGGTATATCAGGATGACATCGTATTTCTATGCCAGGACGGTTCAGCCCTGGGCAGTGAAAATAATTTCTATGTTAAAACCGATGTGATACCCGATCAACAGGAAGCGATGTACCATGCGCTGACCGATAAGACCGCCCTATTGGAAAATGTCATGCTGGCAGCGAGCGGGGAAATTGATTTTCTGGATGAAAGTCTGTGCGGGAACGGCCGGGCGGTGGTATTCCGGGATAAATTGAAGGTAAAACGGGATGGTAAATTGATCGGTATCAGTACGAATTCAATCGACCTGCCTACCCTGGACGAGATGGATGGATTAATTTTTGCCTTCATCACCCGAAGAAACACGATCATGTCTTTTGCCCAGGAATTGACTCCGGAGCAAGGTGTAATGGCTTATTTATGGGGAGAGACCACGCACAGTTACGCCTCTTCACCGGAAAAAGCCGGGGAATCGGTGCGGGTGGTGGGTACCGATCCATTTATCATAGGTAATCGCGGTCACAAGGTAAATAAATTTTATGAGATCGTAAATTCGTTGCTGGAGAAATATCCGGACAAGATCCGTTTTCTGATGTACAACACCGGTGGGATCGGGGAGATCATCGATACTCAGGAAGAAACAGGTGTAAAGAAAAAGAAACTGGTGCGTAAAACCGACCGGGTACCGATAAAGTTGATGGCGGCCATTCAGCGTGGTGATCTGAGAAGAACCAACACCTATGAAACCGGTTTGCTTGGAACACGATCGATTGTAAAGGTGGAAGGAAAAGATCTGTCCGACTATGATCTGAAAAAGTTTTACTCGCAGGAGCAGATCGATCATTATGTAAAGGATTTGGTGGAGGGCAGGAAGAAGCATACGGAGACTGTTGCTGCCGAGGGATTAAGACCCGAAATTATTCGTACCGCTGAACGCTCCTATCAAATCGACCGCACCTTAAAAAAAATCTATCAAATCCCATTTACCGGTAAGACAGAAAAAGAAACGGTAATCATGGTCAAATCCGATGAACCGGTCACACGCCCCCGGCGTCCGGGTGTCTGGCGCTGGCGATAGAGCGATTGGGAGAACTGAAAAAGAATGGAACAAACCCTGGCCATCATTAAGCCGGATGGCCTGTCTGCCGCATTGATGGGTGAGATCATGCGACGCATTGAGAATGAGCACATTAAAATTGCTGCCTTGCGTATGGAAAAACTGGATCAACGCCGTGCCGAGGGTTTTTATTATGTTCATCGTTCCAAACCTTTTTTCCCGTCCCTGATAAAATATATGACTTCCGGGCCGGTTCTGATCATGGTATTGGAAGGTAACGCGATTATTAAAAAATGGCGGGAATTAATGGGACCGACCAATCCGGCTCAGGCCGGCAAGGGGACTCTTCGCGGTGACTTTGGGACCGATATTGAACAGAATGTGGTTCATGGTTCGGATTCGAAAGATTCGGCCGTGTTTGAGATCAATTATTTTTTTAAAGGTACTGAGATATACTAGTCAAATTGCCTGCCCCCTAAAACTTGCTCCTGATCTTCCTCCACAATCCCGATCCGATCGTCCTGTCTGCGGTCAGTAAAACATTTTTTATCACGGTGAGAATGTCCTGATTTCCCGCCCAGTGCTCACGTACAACCCCTGCATCTACTTCATTAATATATTTATTCAGAATAAAAGCACTCAGCGCGATATCATCTAAATATCCGATTGCACCAAGAATGAGTTCAGGAAGGAAATCAAGAGGTAGAATAAAATAGGTAATAACTGCCAGGAATTTCACTTTTTTTTCTGCCGGTACCCGTTTATCGATACTTAATTTCACCAGCAGGTGAAAGAGATCGGGAGCGAGCAACAGGATATCCGTGTACCTGGAATTATTCTTTTGTAAATACGTATGGATCCGGGTACGCAGTTGGATATAAAAATCTTTCTGTTCCGTATTCATATTTTCGCAGGCGAACAAAAAAAAGTTAAGTCAATATAGTTAATTAAAGAATATTTTTCATAAAATATTTTGCTTAATTGTTTTCTATTAATTTAATTGAAGAATAATAACTGTAAATTCATTGTGCAATAGAATTATGCATGGGGGATAAGGAAAAATTAAGTTCAATATTGACATCGATTTAAGTGAACGATTTTTACTGGAAATACAAAAACAATGATATCATGGTGAGATTGTAATTTGCCATAAAGAGTTAAACAAAGTACTTGCTTGTTTTTGTTCAAGATATTAAATTCAATGCTCGTTTTTTATTATTCTGGAGGTTGGTTTTGAAAACATATATTGCCAAGGCAGAAGAGATCCAGGCGGCACAGAAATGGTACGTTGTAGATGCTAATAATCTGATCCTGGGACGCATGGCCAGCCGGGTGGCGGCGGTACTGAAAGGCAAACATAAATCCTTCTATTCTCCGCATCAGGATACCGGGGATTTCGTGGTGGTGATCAATGCCGAAAAAGTAAAAGTTACCGGAAACAAATTGAAAACTAAGATTTATTTCAGATATACCGGGTTTCCGGGCGGTCAGCGTGCGACGGTATTAGGTGACATGATTCAAAAAAATCCGTGTAAAGTAGTGGAACTGGCGGTGAAAAGAATGCTGCCCAAGAATGCTCTGGGTCGTCGCCTGTTCAGAAAGCTAAAAGTGTATACAGGTTCCGCTCATCCGCATGCAGCCCAGAAGCCTGAAGCACTTACCTTAACTTTGTAGGGAGATGGTAATGGAGAGATATGTAGCAACCGGCCGTAGAAAAAATGCGGTAGCACGTGTAAACATGATACCGGGTGACGGTAAAATCCGGGTCAATGGAAAAAATCTGATCGAGTACTTCCGCCGTGAAACTCTCAAAATGGATATCGAACAGCCTCTGGTGACAACCGATACCCTGGGCAAATTCGATTTTATCATTTCGGTCGATGGCGGGGGAATGAGCGGACAGGCTGGTGCTGTCCGGCTCGGCATTGCCCGGGCTTTATTGTTATACAGTGAAGATTACCGCGGCATTTTAAGAAAAGGTGGATTCCTGACCCGCGACCCGCGTGAAAAAGAACGCCGTAAATACGGTCTGGCCAAAGCCCGTAAACGCTACCAGTTCAGCAAGAGATAAAATTGAAAATACTCCGACTTAAGTCGGAGTTTAAATTAATCCCCGATCTGAATCGGGATAAAATCACACACCGGTTGATTCGGTCAGTGGTCTCACCACAAAATGGGTCTGAACGAAAATGATACCGGTGGAGGAATAACCAAACAAAGGAGTTTTTATGCCTCGGGTATCTTTAGAAACACTTCTCGCCGCAGGTTCCCACTTCGGACACCTTACCCGCCGTTGGAATCCCAAGATGAAAGAATACATCTTTATGGAGAAAAACGGTATTCATATCCTGGATCTTAAAAAAACCCAGGAAAAAATCGACAAAGCCTGTGAAGCAATAAAGAAAATCGTGGAAGAAGGGGAGGATGTTCTGTTTGTCGGCACCAAGAAACAATCCAAAGAGATCATCAAGGGCGAAGCGCTGCGCTGCAACATGTTTTATATCACCGACCGGTGGTTGGGCGGAACGCTGACCAATTTTGGTACCATCCGTAAATCCGTGAAACACATGAAAAACCTGGAAAAGATGGGGATGGATGGGACCTATGAGAAAATAACCAAAAAAGAAGTTCTGCAAATTGAGCGTGAAAAAGAGAAGATGAAAAAAGTACTGGATGGTGTGGAAGAAATGAAAAAACTGCCCGGTGCGGTTTTTATCGTCGATACCAAGAAGGAACAGATTGCCGTCAAGGAGGCACGCAAACTGGGTATCCCCATCATCGCGATCGTCGACACCAATTCCGATCCTACAATTATTGAATATCCGATTCCGGCAAACGATGACGCTGCCAGAAGCATCAGCATCATCAGCCGTACCCTGGCCGATGCGATTATCGAAGGTCGGCAAAGAGTGGTGGATAAACAGCCGTTGAAAGAAATGGAAGAGGAGAAAACAGAGACAGTCGCAGTAATTCCTGAAGAGGAAGAGAAATAAGATCGATAGGGTAAAGGAGTAACTGATGTCAGAGGTTAGTGCAGCAGCAGTAAAAGATTTACGTGAAAAAACCGGTGCCGGTATGATGGACTGTAAAAAGGCGTTACAGGAAGCAAACGGCGATTTGGAGAAAGCAATTGAAATCCTGAGAAAAAAAGGTATTGCCAGTGCCGCCAAGCGTGCCGGTCGGGCGGTCAAAGAAGGAAGAATTGAAGCCTACATTCACCCTGGTAGCAAACTGGGTGTACTGCTGGAAGTGAACTGTGAAACAGATTTCGTTGCCAATACTCCGGATTTCAAGACGTTTACCAGGGATGTGGCCATGCAAATC
>Ga0315276_10006493_pt1 | contig 10780 bp, 9 predicted proteins | sample YL17G05_0_MG_FD_204542 | JGI IMG/M metagenome (GOLD analysis project Ga0315276, IMG submission 204542) | Sediment microbial communities from Yellowstone Lake, YNP, Wyoming, USA - YL17G05_0 | ecosystem: Environmental > Aquatic > Freshwater > Lake > Sediment | place: USA: Wyoming | collected... | reverse complement strand
TGATCTCAATTCCTGCTCCCATCAATAAAGAAATTCTCTTCAAGACAGTTTCCGATATTGCCGAAAAGAAAAATATCCTTATAATTACGGTAAAAACCGATAGAGAAACAGTCTACAAGATCCTGTCCGTTGAAAAGGTCCTGCAGGTATTAAAACAACTCATCCTCGGGTCCTGCAATGCATACCGTCTTATGGCCTACTTTATGTCACCGGCGATCCGTGGCGGAGTGATGATCAAGGATGCCCAGTGGGATAAAGGGAGTGTTGTTGTCGTCAGTTCTGGGATCTGGTTTGTCTCTGCATTAAAACAAATCTGCGTCCCGGTCAATGACGTGGCAGCCATTGAACTCACCAAACGGGACATCCAGGGCAAGCCCACCGATGTTATAAAAATCGATCACCTTGACTCGGGAGAAGTGTCCTCCAGTCTTGTGCTCTGCCCGCTTTCCACCCTTCAGGTACTCTACAATTACCTCAGGGATACGACAAAAAGCATGGATATGAAAGGTACCGAGCTGGATGGCATCGACCAGCAGGTTGCCATGCTCGTCTATTCAGGAATGGACTCGCATGCAATCGAAAATATGCTCAATATCCCTCAAAAACAGCTTAATGGAATCTATGATAAGATCCTGAAACTCGGTCTTGGCGAAGTGGTCACGACACGAAGAGAGATCCAGCTCACTACAAAAGGAGTCCGCTATATTTCTGATGCTACAAAATCCCAGACAAACTAGCTATTCTCCTCACATTAATTTCAATACTTCTTTAAGGAATAATCTACCAATTATTTTATTGATCGTCTATGGGAAAAATTCTGATTGTGGATGACACGCTCTTCATGAGAACCCTGTTAAAAAATATTCTGTTCTCCGGCGGACATGCAATTGTCGGGGAGGCAGGGGACGGCGAGGATGGTGTAGCAAAATACAAGGAGCTGAAACCCGATCTCGTCACCATGGACATCGTGATGCCCAAGCTCAACGGGATCGATGCATTAAAAGCAATAAAAGAGTTTGATCCGGCAGCAAAGATTGTCATGTGTACCGCAGTCGGTCAGGAACAGATGGTGAAACTCGCCATCAAGAGCGGTGCGAAAGGCTATATTATCAAGCCGTTCCAGGCTCCGAAAGTGTTAGAAGAAGTCAAAAACGTCCTGGCTTCCTGACCGTTATGGTGAAAATTCTCATTGTTGATGATTCTGTGTTCATGCGCACAGTCATCCGGGATATGCTGGGCAAAGATGCCTCCATTGAAATAGTGGGAACTGCATCGAACGGTCTTGATGCACTCGAAAAGATCCAGGCGCTCAGTCCGGACCTCGTCACGCTTGATATCGAGATGCCGAAGATGAACGGTCTTGAGGTCTTAAAAGAACTCCAGAAGATAAAGACGCATCCCAAAATCCTGATGCTGAGCTCTCTTACCACTAAAGATGCAGAGATGACTCATGAAGCGATTCGTCTTGGTGCAGACGACTTCATGCTAAAACCAAAAGATCTGCCTCACATGCGTGAGATTAGCGAAGAGTTAATTTCCAAGGTCAAACATCTTGCCACACTTTCTTCATCGGGACTTCCCCACAAACTCCCCGCCTCACCTGCCTCCTTCGCTGACCGGGTTGTGCTCATCGGGTCATCAGCCGGGGGACCACAGCAGGTCGATACGTTGCTTTCCATGTTGTCTCCCAATCTTCCTGCAGGTGTTATCATCACCCAGCATATGCCTGTCGGTTTCACTGCACCTCTTGCCGAGCGTTTCAACAGGATTGCCACCATGCCAGTCAAAGAGACCCAGAACGGGGATATGCTTGAAACAGGAAAAATTCTGCTCTCGAAAGCAGGTGTCCACACGGTCGTTTCGGGAGTGATGGGAGAAAATGGCAAAACGACAGGGCGCATAGTTCATACCACTTCACCCCCCGTTCATGGGGTCAGACCAGCGGTGGATAAGACCTTTGAATCCGCTGCTCATGTATATGGAAAAAACGCACTCTCGGTCATTTTAAGCGGCATGGGAAATGATGCAGGTGAGGGAGCACATGCAATAAAAGAAGCTGGCGGAGTGAGCCTTATCTGTGATGAGAAGGATTGTCTTGTGTACGGGATGGCACGATCTGCAATCAGGAATAACGCGGTCGATCAGATCCTTCCCTTAAAAAAGCTCTCACAAGAGATAGAGCGGGTAGTGCACATGATGGAGGAAACCTGTGTCTGAATTTGAGGCATATCGCGGGCTGTTTGTTGCAGAATCCCGGGAAAACCATGAGAATCTGGTCAAGAATCTTTTACTCCTTGAACTGGGCTCATACCTGGGAGCCATAGATGAAATCTTCCGCTCTATCCATACCCTAAAAGGGGCATCTGCATCCATGGGTTTTTCCCCTATGGAGCATCTCTGTCATACAATGGAAGATGTCTTCTCGCTCATTCGCAGCGGGGCTGCGGATATCTCACCGGATCTGGTCAACCTACTCCTTGCATGTTCCGATCTCATTGAGCAGATGCTTGATGATATAGAATCGGGAGGAGATTCTTCGTCCAAAAACCCGGATACCGAGGTTAATACCCTAAGGCAATGGATTGAACAGCACGGCGTCACGCCAAAAGAGATGAGAGAGATTACGGAAATCCCGACACAGGCAGAACAACCTCCTGAACCTCCACAGATTGTAGAAGGGGAGAATCGTCAGGAATACGAGATGCACATCATTGTCGCAGGCGAATGCACGATGAAGGATGTGCGTGCCATGCTTGCCCTGGGGAACTTAAACGCCCTTGGAACAATCCTTTCTGTTAATCCACCTCTGGAAGCGATTGATGAGGGGATGTTTAATGGTACGCTTCAACTCCTTATCGCAAGTGATGCCGGGGAGGAGGCGTTAATAACTGCTGCCTCAGGAACCGATATTGCTGAAGTTGAGATACGACCTGTTGAGAAGCAGGAGATCCTTTTTCCTGATGAGGTCTCCGATAACTTAAAAACAGCCGATGCTGATAAAAAACAATCCTCCTCCTCTGATAAAAGCCGTGAGATCAAAAATCTCCGGGTCAATATCCAACAGCTCGACCACATCATGAACCGGGTCGAAGATCTCGTCATCAACCGGGGCAGACTTAAACAGATTGCAGAACAGCACAAAATAAAGGAGTTGGACGAAGCTATCGCCATGGTTGACCGGTCAGTCTCCGAACTCCAGAACCTGATGATGATCATCAGGATGATCCCCTTAAACCATATCTTCAACCGCCTGCCACGGGTTGTCCGCGATGTCGCCCAGTATGACGGTAAAGAAGTCAATTTCGTCATAGAAGGGGGAGAAACAGAACTTGACCGGAGTGTGATGGACGGGCTCAATGATCCGCTTCTTCACCTGATAAGGAATGCAGTAAATCATGGGATTGAATCTCCAGATGTCCGCGAAAAGGCCAGAAAGCCACGGAAAGGGAATGTCAAGCTCTCTGCGCATCGTGACCGGGACAATGTAATCATAGAACTCATCGATGACGGCGCAGGAATCAATGTCGACAAGGTCAAGGCAAAGGCCATCGAAAAGGGACTGATTACCCAGGAAGTTGATGATACATTCACCACGGAACAGGCAATTGACCTGTTATTCCAGCCCGGCTTCTCCACTGCCGATAAAATATCCGACATCAGCGGCAGGGGAGTCGGGCTGGATGTGGTCCGGAGATCCATCGAGGCGCTGAAAGGTACAATTCGGGTGGAAACAACCCCGGGTAAAGGAAGCCGTTTTGAGCTTTTACTCCCGCCAACCATGGCGATTGTCGACGTGATGATCGTCAGGATCAATGGAAAACGGCTCGGTATCCCTATCAGCAGTATTGTCGAGGTTGCAAATTTCAAGCGGGATACAACCCATCACATAGGAAAAGGCGAAGCAATCCTGCTGCGTAACGAGGTACTTCAGATCCTCTGGCTGAATGAGATGGTTGGAGTATCCAACTCTTGTGAAATACTCATTGTTGTGCAATACCAGAAACGGAAGTGCTGTATTCCGGTGGACGTAGTTGAAGGCAAGCAGGAAGTAGTTGTGAAGCCATTGAGCAGTTTTATCGGCAAAACCCGGGGCGTGAGCGGTGTTGCCATCCTGGGGGATGGAGGCGTCTTGCCGGTGCTTGATGTCAACACCATTGTGTAGGAGAAGATCATGAAATTATCAGCAGTTCAGGCAGATGCACTTCAGGAACTTGGCAATATCGGGGCTGCACATGCAGCGACTACGCTTTCCCAGATGTTGGGAAGTACTATTGAGATGAGTGTCCCCGCCATCAAAGTGGTGGATCTTTCTCAGCTTGGACAGTACATGGGTGAAGAATCGGCGGCAATGGTGGCTTTTGAGCTCCAGGGGGATATTCCCCATGGAGGATATATCCTGTTTTACATCACCCGGGAGTCAGCAGTCCGCATGACAAACACGATGCTCGGACAGACGGAGATCAACCGCCCGCTCAGCGAGATGGACGAGAGCGCACTGCTCGAAGTAGGTAATATCATGGTCTCCGCCTTTCTTGATGCCACCGCAGAACTGCTCGGCTTTGTGATGCTTCCTTCCCCTCCGTCACTCACTATCGACATGGCACACGCGGCCATGCAGTCTCTCATTGCTCAGATGCAGGAAGAGACGAATGAGGTATTACTTTTCTCTACTGAACTTGTCTGCGAAGAGTATAAAGTAGATAGCGATATCATCATGATGCCCGAACGAAGCACTCTTATAAGAATGATTGAACTGCTCGAAAACATGATGAAAACCAGTTAACTAACGTAGTACCTGAAAATGCCCGACCACCAATCCCAGAACGAACAAGTGGCGATGATCGGTATTGGAGAATACCGCGTCGGTTCTTTCCCGATGATGACCATTGGCCTGGGTTCCTGTATCGGGCTTATCATGTATGATCCAAATCTCAAGCTGGGTGCGATGGTGCACATCATGCTGCCCGAAAGTGGCGGCAGAATGGATCGGCCGGGGAAATACGTGGATACAGCCGTTCCACTCCTTGTAAATGAGCTTGTTGCTCTTGGTTGTAAGAACCGGTCCATTGTTGCAAAGATAGCAGGTGGGGCATGCATGTTTGAGTACTTTGGCACCAATCTCAATATTGGTGAAAGGAATGCCGGAAAAGTCAGGATTCTTTTAAAAGAGCACAATATTCAGCTGGCTGCAGAGGATGTTGGTGGCAAGGTTGGCCGATCGGTCACGTTCCTGCCGGCCAATGACGGCAAGGTTTCGATCCGCAGGGCAGATGGGACATCAAACAATCTCTGATACCGGCTCTGGACATTGGTAATGAGATCCACGTTATTATCTGGCCGAATTCAACCGGCGAAAAAACTCTAGAAATCGGCTCTCCCGGCAGAAGGTTGGTTGTCCCGGTTAATTCGTAACAGGGTTTGGTATACTCGACCACATTACTCACAGACATTCAGTCAGATATACCGACATCAGAGTGCGTCGTCCGGGAACGTTCAGTAAACAGCCACCGCCATATCGAATAGAGACATCAGGCCTGCTCTCTTATCGAGAATTCAGGATTATGGAGCATTCCTGCTCCAATCTCCATCCCTTGATACCCTTGAACAATAACCCCCAGATCCTATCAATATCCATACTCTCCCCGCGATAAAATAACCCCGTATCGGGCTCCGATTGCCAGTTTCCCCATCAAGAAAACCCCGCAAAACGCTCCGATTTAGCTCTGCTCCAAAAATCAGATATTTGAGGGTTATTTGATAAAATATCCCCATATTGCACCCCAATTCCGACCCCCAAAAGCTGCGTAAGTTTTGATCGTGAGCCTGCTTTAGCCTTTCATGGTCGGGATCGGCCACGCAACGACCATGGGCGACCTGCTAAATAGGGATCGAAAATGGATAAATATTTCAGGTTATTTTCGCTAAATAAACATGATTTCGGGTTATTTTGGAACGACGGAGAGGGAATTTCCAGGAAGAACGGGATTTTGTCATGATGAGGGGCTGTTAGGAATTTCAATCCCTGGATTTTGTTCTTGTTGATTTTTTTAAAATCACTTCGATGAAGAGCCCTTCTTTTTGAGTTCTTCGAAGCAATACTGGTCAACAGAGTCCAGAAGTGCTTTTCTTGCCTTTTTTTTCTGCATCTCATCATTCGAGAAGAAATCATTGGCTATGTACCTGAGGGTAGTCGTATAGTATTGCAAATGCGGAAATTCTTTTTCGAATTCCGCAATCCGGTTAAGCGCATCCGTTTTATCGCCGTTGAGAAGATCGGAGGCAACATCAAAAAGGTAGATTGTATGGATTGGCATGCCCTTTTGGTTCGCCAGCTTCCTGAAACTGTGATAGGTGATCTTTTTTTTCGTCAGAAGAGAGAATCTAAGCCCGAGATAGATGGGTTCGAGATCATCGGGGTACTGCCTGATGAGATGGTTGAGTACACCAGCAGCACCACTGGCGTCGCGGTTGTCAAGATAATAATAATACATCCCGCGCAGGAAATGAAAATCATTGTAAAACCGCTCTGAGCTTATATCCAGCAACCGCTTCCTCATTTCGGTGTCATGGGCAAGAGCTGCGTTCTCTAACCCGATTTCTAAGAACCATCTCTCACTGGGGAACCATTCGAGTCCCAGGAAAATCATCTGCCAGAAAAATTTCTCAAGAAACGACGGGTCTTCCAGTTCCAGCTGTTTCAGCTTGTTGATCGGTGTCGATGTGTGTGCGAGATTCAGCAGGGTTTCCCGGGCGAGAAGTTCCATCTCACCGGGACGCTGGTTTTTTGCAGATTCATCATCACTCCTGAACTCGCGCAGGGAAAGAGCATAATAGCAATATGCTACCGCAGTACCAACCTTGGCATCCAGATTGCGATAGTTTTTCAGATAATCGATGGCATGGGGATAGTCCCCGACTTTTAATAATTTCAGGCCAACGACGATATTGATTCCGGTTTCTGCGTCTTTTTTCTTTTTAAAGCGAAGGGCGTTATGAATAACCTTTCTGACATATTCAAAATCGCCGCTGTTCTTACTTGCATCCAGCACTTCAAACGTGATATAATCAATAAATTCGTCATACGATTCATCGGGAATATCAGGAAAAGAATTCTCAAGTGCAGAGACCACATGTCCATAAAAAACCGGGAGGTTTGCGTCAACTTTTTCCGTGTTGCTCTCAATATAGCCAAAGAAATCCTTCTTCAACAGGTTCAGCTTTTCATAGACAATGGCGTCTGAAAGCTTCTCTCCCCGCATACAGGAAAAATGGCATGTTTAAATATTAAAAGGTATGACAGGTGAACATTGTTTTTTTACGGTCTGTCCAACCATCCTTACCCATTTTGTAGAGAAAAACAAAAACAGAATCCCTCCATATCTGCCCGCAGCTGGTCATTGAAGAGAATACAACAACGCGCGTCCGTTCATACAAGGTCCAGGAACGCGTGACCTCGCAAATTCTCTATCGTATACAAAAATAACCTCTGCTTTTTTTTCATTACTGGTCCAAAGGGGGAAATATCCGGACTATTCAGTATACCCTTTAACAATTACCGGACCCGGGAACAATGTCTGGTGGCCATAGTACGCCAGAGTGAGGGAAAAAAACTCCTCCCGTGAAGAACTACCGGGGTTATTGAAGGATTCAATCAACAACGGTTCAGGAGAATTGCATTTTATCGGGTGATGAGAAAATTGCACCACTATGATGAAGGAGGAGCCCGTTCCTGGCCCCCCCATTTTTTGCACCTGTGCTTTGAGCGATGATGACGCAGTACCTGTTTTAAGAGTTATCGCATGGGCGGAGGAACACACAGCGGTTGGGGTTAAACCCCTGGTGGGTTTTCAGGTTTTTTTAAAACATCTCTCCATTGCCTATTAAAACTGTACTATTTTTTATGAAAAATCAGTCCGGACGATAGGCGTCGTAATATTCTCTCGGGGTCTCGAGACGTATGTGATACAAATCGATATTCCTGACGCTGATAATCATGTACATACTGGTATTTGCTGTCCGGACTATTCTGTACGATGTGCCCGGTTTCACGATCTCTTCTCCCTTAATGATACCCCCGGTATCTGCATAACAGAGGGCCATGCGAAAGTTTGCGTACTGAGGCTGGTTTTCTGCAATGACCGTAGTATTAATAACCCAGACAGGGTAGGGTACAGAAAAAATCTGGGTCAGACCCCCACCTGTATTTTCAATAAAGGCAAACGGCACCAGCTCCAGGGTCTGCCGGGGTGTTTCGGAGGCTCCGGTCGTTACCATGTTTTCGGGGAGTTTATACACCGGGTAGGTAAAGGGTTTGTCAGTGTAGACAATGCGGTAAGGGAGGACATCGGATTTCGGCATTACCGGCGTTAAAACAGGAATCTGTTCAAGGTATTCAGGTAGTATCGTGACGGGAATGGCTGTTTGTACGACCGTTTCTGCAGGCTTTTGCGGCCGTTCAGGAGAATTCTGCAGGTCCGTCAAGGAATGGGGGTTTGCCATTATTGCCACGATGATCACGATCGCAATGCCCGCGAGGAGGGCAAGCACATCACCAGAGTCCACATACAATACTGGACATGGTGCTATAAAAAAAACCTACATGAGGCAATGGTACCCCACATCCAACCAAGGAATATTTCAGGTTTATTCAACCCAATCAAAAGTTTTGTGCCGGATTCCCCATAGGTCTCACAATTTTCTTGGAAAATGATAGAGCCATTCTATACAATAAACGATAGTTATTATAGGATTGCACATAAATAAAAAAATTGTATAAGGTGGTATAATTACAATCATTACCTTTTCTCATCATAAAGGAGGTACTGGTAAGACAACATCCTGCCTGAATATTGCCGGCTTTTGTCATAAGGCCGGGAGAAAGGTGCTGGTTGTTGATTGCGATCCTCAGGCGAATGCGACCGCCGGGCTCGGTGTCGACCCCAGTGCTTCCGGCAAAAATATGTATCAGGTGTTTATGAGTGGGATTGATGATTTTCCCAAAGTTTTGATGCAGGATATCATTATAAAAACTGCTTCCGGAATCGATCTTGCACCTGCGCACCTTGATCTCGTCGGTGCGGAACCGTATCTCTATCACGCGAAATCCCCCACCGGGGTGCTTAAAGAAGCGCTCGCAAATGTCAAAAACCAGTATTCCTATGTCTTCATCGACACTCCACCGAGCTTGGGTCAGTTTGTGATCAACGGACTCTTTGCAGCGGATCATGTCATAGTTACTCTCGATTCGGGATCGTTTGCGCTCAATGGAGTTACAACGCTCTCGACAATATTCTCCGATATTAAAGAGGGTCTGGGTAAAGAGATTCGACCTGACATGGCAATTGTCAGCCGCTGGGGCGAGGGGTTAATCCAATTATGTTCACAACCAGAAGCAAAAGAGGGGGGGGGTCTTTTTTCCAGGATTCGGAACATTTTTTACAAACCACCTGAACTTTCTCCTGAGGACCTGAAGGCTGCAGAAGAGCAAAAACAGGAACATACGCGTCTGCTTTCGATGCTCAACCAGATAAAACGCAGATTTCCCAGCGTGTACACCGTACCGTACTCTACTGCGGTGTACGAAGCCCAGAAACGCGGTTTGCCGATTTCTCATGTTGCACCTGACAGCAGTGCCGGAATTGCGTATAAGACCATTGCAGAAGAGGTTATGAGATGGAACTAAAAGAGCTAGAAAATACATTAAAGAAAACGAGTGAAGGGAATTTCTCTGCTCGAGCCGATGAAAGTAACGTTGACCCCGAGTTAAAAGCAGTCGCACAGATGCTGAACCAGACGCTTGAAAAGGCTGCGGTGGCAAAGGAGTTAAAGCATCGTGCTGACCTGATGATTCAGTACAATCCCATGGCGATTGCCATATTGAGAAAGGACAAGACCAGGATACATATAAACAAAGCCTATGAAACGGTCTGGCGCGGTACCCGTGAAGAACTGTTAAAAAAGAAACTCAATGATTTTGATATTGCTATTCTTTCCGGAGAGCACTTCTACTCCTGCTTTGAAACCAAGAAACTTGCAATCACCGAATGTCTTGTTACCTTCCCTGACGGGGCTAAGAAATACCTGACGCTCAATGCTATCCCGATTCTCGATAAAAACGGGGAAGTGGACGGGGCATTCTATATCTGGATAGACTACACCGAACTTCACCTGAAGATGGATGCGGTAAAAAAAGTGGAGCAGCGGGTGGACCGGATCATCCAGGAAAACCCGTTTCCCCTGTTCACGATCGATGCCGGACTGAATGTGAAAATCTCTAACCAGGCGTTTTTGGAATTCACGGGCTATTCCAAAGAAAAAGCCTCATCCCTTTCGATGAAGGACTTCAAGTACCTCAAGAACAAGGGAGATACCGTTGAGGGAACAATAAAATCCAGGAAACGCAGCCAGGGTGAATCAACGATAGAATTCCCCCGCGGTACCTTCATGCTTGAATGGTACTATATCCCCCTGCTCGATACTGACGGTAATGTCGAAAGCTTGTTGATCGTGTTTAACGATATCACGGAACGGCGTAAGAAAGAGAAAGAATTCAAGCAGTTGATGGAGGAAACGCAGAAGAAAGCCGAAGCGCTCTCAGCAAGTGCTGCAGTCCTGGAAAGCGGACTTGAACGGATTTCAAAAGGGGATCTTACCTTCAATATCCCTCTCGTTGAGGGAGATCCGTTAATCAAACTGAAAAAAGATTACAATGTATCCGTCGATTCAATCAAGAAGGTTATCGGGGAACTGGAAAAATCAATAAAACAGATTGAAGTGACCA
>Ga0315276_10006492_pt1 | contig 10784 bp, 11 predicted proteins | sample YL17G05_0_MG_FD_204542 | JGI IMG/M metagenome (GOLD analysis project Ga0315276, IMG submission 204542) | Sediment microbial communities from Yellowstone Lake, YNP, Wyoming, USA - YL17G05_0 | ecosystem: Environmental > Aquatic > Freshwater > Lake > Sediment | place: USA: Wyoming | collected... | reverse complement strand
TCTTGAATTACGAAACTATAAGATCCTCGACCCGGAAAAATCTGATGAGGTGTTTCGTGTTGGATATGAAACAACAAAAGAGAAGCTGAAAGATATTGATATTAAAGAATTATTAAGTCTATAAACAGGTATTACAGCCTGATAATCATTTATCTGATTATTCTTTGTCAAATGAAAATTCTTTTCATTTCAGATAATTCTTCTAAACCAAGGCTATATTTTTTCCTCCGGGTCGCTCGGGACATTCTCCGTGCAACTTTTTGTAACAATTCTTTATTTTACTATATAAGAATAAAGAGTCTTTATCTCTTCTTCCCATAAAGTCTCATCAGGAGTCTCAAGGATCAGCGGCATATTATCGAAACGGCTATCGTTCATCAGCATCCTGAAAACATCCTCTCCCAGAAAGCCTCTTCCAATATTTTCATGCCTGTCGACCCTTGTGGCATGTTCTTTTTTTGAATCGTTTAAATGCATTCCCTTCAGATAACCTAATCCGATAATCCTCCCGAAAAGATCAAATGTTTCTTTAAAACCTTCGGGTGATTTAATATTATATCCTGATGTATAGGCGTGACAGGTATCGATGCATACACCAACCCTTGCTTTATCCTCAACATGGTCAATAATATACCTGATCTGTTCAAAAGCATGGCCAAGATTAGAGCCCTGTCCTGCTGTATTTTCTATTACAGTTGTAACACCTTTTGTTTTATCGAGAGTTATATTTATTGATTCGGCAATTATTTCAAGACATTTTTCAATGGCAGTTAATTTCAGGTGGCTCCCAGGGTGAAAATTAAGCCTGTCGAGACCCAGCTGTTCACATCGTTGCATTTCATCAAGAAATGAGATCCTTGATTTTTCCAGGGGCTCTTTTTCAGGATGTCCGAGGTTGATCAGGTAACTATCGTGCGGAAGGATCTGAAATGGTTTGTAATCAAATTTTTCGCAATTCTCCCTGAACCTCCGGATGCCGGTTTTTGATAATGGCGCCGAAAACCACTGACGCTGGCTTTTTGTAAAAAGAGCAAACGCCTTTGCTCCTATCTGATGTGCATTCACCGGGGCATTCTCGACCCCGCCTGAAGCACTTACATGTGCCCCTATATATTTCATATTAAAAAATTTTACACCGTTTGGTTCAAATCAAGTATTCTCATTACCAGCCACCTATGGCTCATTGGCAACCGCCCTTTGCCAACTAACCTTTGCCAACGGCCTCCTGTCAATTGTCCCCGCCTGAGTTCAAAAATAGCTTGTTCCGTCCCAGCAATGTGTACAGAGCTTCTCCTTGGGAAGCCCGATGGCCTTAACAAGATCATCAAGCCGCTGATACATTAGTGAATCGAGATCAAGGTTCCTGGCGACCTGTTCAACCATATTCCTGTGTTTTTCAGAATCGGGGTCAGCATATTCTTTCAGGTCTTTCTCCTCTCCCTCCAGCTGGTTTATTGCTTTCCTGCCTGCCAGTTCAAGGGTAGAGCGTGATTGTGAAAAATTGAGGAAATCACATGGAAACAGAAGGGGCGGACAGGCTATTCTCATATGCACTTCAGCCGCACCTGATTTCCTGAGGTCAATAGTATTGTCTTTAAGCTGGGTGCCTCTTACAATGCTGTCATCAAGGAAGACCATCTTTTTCCCTTTTATAACAGCCTTGTTCGGAATAAGCTTCATTTTTGCTACCAGGTCTCTCTGCTCCTGGTCCTGCGGCATGAAGCTGCGCGGCCATGTGGGAGTATATTTTGCATATGCTCTTTTGTAAGGGATTCCCTTTTCATTTCCATATCCTAAAGCATGGCCTACGCCCGAGTCAGGAACGCCACACACAAAATCTGCTTTCACGGTGTCCCTTTTTGCCAGGGCAGCACCACATTTATACCGGCATTCATCTACATTAATTCCTTCATAATAAGAAGGAGGATATCCGTAATATACCCATAAAAATGAACATATCTGCATTTTGTCCCCTGGTTTCCTGAGCTGTTCAAATCCATTTGAATTAATCAAAACAATCTCCGAGGGACCTAAGAAATAATCAAGTTCATAGTTCATATTTGGAAAGGCGCACGATTCTGTTGCAACTGCGAAGGCCCCTTCTTTTTTACCTATTACCACTGGCGTTCGCCCTAGCTTATCCCTGGCAGCTATAATACCATTCTCTGTCAGAATCAGGATTGAACAGGACCCTTTAATCTTTTCAAATACATTCTCTATTCCGGATACAAAACTATCCTTCTCGCAAATCAGGTTTGCCACAACTTCTGTGGGATTAATATTTCCTTCAAAGTTTTCTGTGAAATGATTTTTTTTATGTAAAAAATCCTGCTCTATATCTGACAGGTTAACTATCCTGCTTACTGTCACTATGGCGAACCGGCCGAGATGCGAATTGAAAAGTATGGGCTGAGGATCAGTGTCACTTATGACCCCAAGTCCCGAAGTGCCTGAAAATTCTTTCAGCTCCCCTTCAAATTTGCTTCTGAAATAGGCATTTTCAAGGCTGTGTATCGATCTTCGGAATCCTTTTCCGGGAACAATAAAAACCATACCGGCACGTTTTGTTCCAAGATGAGAATGATAATCAGTTCCATAAAAGACATCTTCCACGCAATTGCTCTTTGAAATTGCTCCGAAAAAACCACTCATACAATTGAATATTAATTAGTTAACAATAAACTGTTGTTTTGTAAATTTAAACATTGAAACGGATAATATAAAAATAATAGGATATTATTATTTTTACTCGACGAAAATAAATCTTAATCAACCGGAAATGACAGAATCAAATATTGCTTCGCCACAGGAACAGGAAAATAAAAAAAGCTCTCCTGTCATGCTTATAGCTATAGCCGTTTTTCTGACTCTTGCTCTTGCTTTTCTTATAATAAGTTATTTCGGGCAAAAGAAAAGAATGGTAGAAATGGAAACAGTTCTGAAACACGAAAAAGATTCCCTTGCCAATGAGCTGCTTCTGATGATTCACGGATATGATACTCTTAAGACAAACAATGACACACTTAATGCCAAGCTTGAGAAAGAAAAGACAAGAATAAGGCAGCTGCTGGCTTTTAATGCTTCAAATATTCAGCTTATCAAAAAATATAAGGGTGAGATCACAACAATGCGTGAGATAATGAAAAGCTATATTGTCCAGATCGATTCCCTGAATACCAGAAACAAAGTTCTGGTGGCCGAAAACCAGGACATTAAGCAGCAGATTAATAAAGTACAGAAAACCAACGTTGAGCTTTCAAAAGCCAGGGAAGAGTTAAGTTCCAAGGTTGAAATAGCCTCGGTAATACAGGCGAAGGATGTTGTAGCTGTTGCCCTGAACAAGAACAGGAAGGAGACAACCCGGCTGGACAGGATGACTAAACTTAAAGTCTGTTTTACCCTGAGGGAAAACCCTATCGCAGCAGCCGGACAAAAAACCGTATATCTCAGGATTATCAGACCCGACTCCCTGGTCATTACCTCAAGTCCTGATAACCTGTTTGAGTTTAATAAAACCAAAATGATCTATACCGCATTCAGGCAGGGCGATTACCTTAATCAGGATATTGAAATGTGCATTTTTGTTGATAATACGGGAGATTTTATCCTTGGCAATTATAAAGCAGAATTGTACCTTGATAATAATTTGATCGGCGGGTGTTTTTTTATCCTGACTAAAAGATGATCAGTCTTTTTCAACCATCATAAACTCTGATATAATATTGTCGGAAATCATTTTGCCCTGATTCGTCAGAATCAGGTTTTTTTTCTCCTGTTTCATCAGCCCGTAATCTTTAAATTTCCCTGAAAGATTCATAATATAGTCATATCCTTCCTTTTCAAAAGCTTTTTCAACAAAATCAAGATCAATACCCCACATTGTTCTTAATGCGGTCATTATATACTCATTAAACCGGGTTTTGACATCAAGCTCTTCTTTCTCGAAAAATGATCTGTTTCCGTTTACGGCTTTTATGTATTTATTTATATCCCGGATATTCCACTGTCTGGAAAATTTATTAAAAGAATGTGCCGAAGGACCTATTCCCAGATAATTAATCTGTCTCCAGTAGTTTGTATTATGCCGCGAGAAATAACCCTCTTTTCCTAAATTTGAAATCTCATAATGAATGAATCCCGCAGATTCTGCTTTTTCTATCAAAATTCCAAACTGGCTGGCGCTCTCTTCCTCTTCAATTTCTGTAAGATGCCCGGCTTTTTTCATTTTATCAAACATGGTACCGGGTTCAATAGTAAGATGATATGCCGAAATATGTTTAATATCAAAAGTGAAAGATTTGTCAAGATTTGCTGCCCAGTCAGCTGATGACATTCCCGGAATACCATAAATAAGATCTATTGTGACATTATCAAAGCCGGCTTTAAATGCTTCATTTAACGCCTTTTCAGCCTGTGCGGAATCATGTCTCCGGTTAAGCATCCTGAGATCCCCATCTCTCCAAGACTGCACTCCAAGACTGATCCTGTTAATATTTAGTTGTTTGATCTCTTTAAAATAATCCCCGCTGACATCATCCGGATTCAGCTCAATTGTTGTTTCGCAATCATCTTCAATTATAAAATTTTTACGGAGATCTTCGAGTACGACCTGCAGCTCTTTACCCGTAAGAACAGACGGTGTCCCTCCCCCAAAATATATTGTAGATATTTTTTCTCCTGCCAGATAATCTTTTCTTAATTCAGATTCTTTCAGCAGGGCGTCAATAAAAGCAGATCTGTTATCGGGTGATAATACCCGGTAAAAATCACAATAATAACATAGTTTTTTGCAAAATGGGATATGAATGTAAATTCCTGCCATTGTATACAAGCTAACACTAAAATTATAAATAAATTGCCATACTAATTATTAATTCTGCAACAAAGAAATAAAATGGTAAAAAAGAATATTCTCTCAATAGCCATAGCCCTTGTAATCATATTCTTAAGCTTTGCCGGGCCTGGGACATTCAATAAACTGAATCTTACGGATATACCTCACCTTGATAAAATAGTGCATTCAGGAATGTATTTTGTATTAATGCTCGCCCTGATTTTCGAAAACAGAATCCTGCTTACCAGCGCAAAAAAATATATTATTCTGTCTACCATTCCTTTTCTCTTCGGAACGGCTATAGAGCTCCTTCAATCTCTGCTCACCACATACAGGACCGGTGATTTTTTTGATATTTGTTTTAATATCGTCGGAATCTTCCTGGCTATTATTGTCTGGATCATATTCAAGAAGCTACGCAACCCTGAATTCAAATAGCTATTTCTTCAAACTTATTTACCGATCTGACCAGGCTGTAAATCGTTTTTTTACTGAAAAAATTTATAAGATTTGTCCTTATACGCACATAATCTTCATGTATCGGACACAATAATTTATCCTCATCAACACTTTTACAGCTCCGGTTATGAATAATACAGTTATCGAAAGTATCGCTTCCGTCAATAGTAATGACGATGTCAAAAAGAGTTATATGCCTGGGATCTTTTATTAAAGAGAATCCTCCGTGAGGACCTTTGGATGAACTTAAAATCTTTTGCTTGGCCAGCTGCTGAAGTATCTTTGCAAGAAAAGGAGTTGGTAATTTAAGATCTTCTGATATTTGTTTGATCCCGATTTTTCCGTTATTCTTCGATTTGCTTGCAATATATGTTACGGCCCTTATTCCATATTTACATGAACTTGACAGCATATTAATAAATTTTTAGTGGTATTTTATCTATTCGCCTTTTATGTCTTCCTCCGTCGAAGGCCGTTGTTATAAATGTCTTTACTATTAAAATTGCTTCCGATTCCGATATAAATCTTCCCGGCAGAGCACATATATTTGCATCATTATGAGCTCTGGCCAGCCTGCTTATTTCTTCATTCCAGCATAATGCCCCTCTTATACCCTGATATTTATTTGTTGTCATATTTGCTCCATTTCCTGTTCCGCAAACTGAAATCCCAAAATCGAAATCTCCATTTGAAACCGCCTTTGCAAGAGGATGAACAAAATCAGGATAATCGACACTCTCTTCTGAAAAACATCCAAAATCCTTTATTTCATATTTTTCACTAATTAAAAACCTCGTGATTTTCTCTTTCAGATAATATCCTGCATGATCTGCAGCAATTGCTATCTTCATATTTTTCAACTGTTTATAAACTATTCTTATATTTAGACATAAAGTGCAAATTAATGAAATTGATCTTATAAGAGAAAAAAATATGCCTTTATCCTTTATTGAGCTTATTTTCAATATATATATAACAGACAACTTTTATATTTGTTTACCAGATATTTCCATGGAAGCAACCGCCGGAATAAAGATTGTTAATAACCTGTAAAAAACAATTATTTTAATTGTTCATAATGTCCTGGCTTTTGTCAGCATTTTTAATTCATATTGATTTTGCCGGTTAATCAGATAGTTTTCCAAAAATAATCTTTTTCTGTAAACCTGATATGAACTGTAAAACATTTACTTTTGATCTTTATTGAGTACTTAAAAACTCATCTTAACAGTTGTTAATTACTTAACTAATTCATTGATATTCAAAAGCGGTATACTTTTTGAGCTGTTAATAAGATGTTTTTTTATTATTCAAACCGGAAAATGCAAGATAAATGTTATAAATATTTCAACAGTATTAACAGACTATTATAACCATCATATATAAAACTATCTAAATTTAATAGAGATATATGATTGTTTATAAATTGATATAAACAGAATTATTTTGAAAATATGAAAGAAGAAATATCCTATATATCAGAAATAGAAAGGTTAAAAAAAGAAAAGAATGCTATAATCCTCGCTCATTTTTACCAGACTGGTGATATTCAGGATATTGCAGATTTTGTTGGTGACAGCCTGGCTTTATCGCAAAAGGCAGCGTCAACCAGTGCAGATATGATATTGTTTGCAGGAGTAAAATTTATGGCAGAAACGGCAAAGATACTTGCTCCTGAAAAAAAAGTACTTTTACCAGATATGGCAGCAGGATGCTCTCTGGCAGATTCATGTAAAGGGGAAGATTTTAAAAAGTTCATCCGGGAGAATCCGGGAAGAACAGTTATTTCATATATAAATACAACAGCTGAGATAAAAGCTCTGTCTGATATTGTTTGCACATCATCAAATGCAATTCAGATAATTGAATCCCTTCCAAGGAATGAGAAGATATTATTTGCACCCGACAGAAATCTTGGTAATTATGTACTTAACAGAACAGGCAGGGATATGATTATCTGGAATGGAACCTGTCATGTACATGAAGAGTTTTCACTGGAAGAAATAATAAAATTAAAGGATAATTATCCTGACTCAAAAGTTATTGTCCATCCTGAATGTGAGCTTCCAATAAGATTAATTGCGGATTTTATTGGCTCCACTTCATCACTTCTGTCTTTTACAAAAAAGGATAAAAGCAATGTATATATAGTTGCTACAGAAGCCGGTATTATTCACCAGATGAAAAAAGCAAATCCTGATAAAGTATATATTCCTGTACCACCAAGAGATTCAACGTGCGCCTGCAGCGAGTGTAATTTCATGAAATTAATTACAATGAAAAAGATATATTTTTGTATAAAAGATGAAACTCCTGAAATTCAACTCGAAAAAAATATAATTGAAAATGCCGGAAAACCAATAAGGAGAATGATGGAAATATCTGCAAAACTAAACCTTTGAAAATGAGGAGACTGGGTTTAATATCACTTTTTTTTATTATTGGCACTGTTGCTCTTTCACAGACAGATGAAAACCTTTCTGATGGTTATCATATTTTCAAATATCCAAACGGAGCAATATCCGGCGAAGGAATGATCAGGAATGGAAAACCTGATGGCTTCTGGAAAAGCTATTATGTCACCGGAATTAAAAAATCTGAAGGAAAAAGAACAAATTTTCTTCTCGACAGTATTTGGGTATTCTTCGATCAGACGGGAGATACAATAGAAAAAATAAATTATCTGTTCGGGAAGAAGAACGGATATTATTATAAATATAAAAAAGATCCTGCCGAAGGATTATATATATGGTCAGAAGAATTATTTGCGGGAGATAAAAAAGAAGGAACTGCCTGGCTCTATTATCCCGATCATAAAATAAGACAAACCATCGCCTATAGCGGAGGTAAAAAAGAGGGTCTTTCAAAGGAATTTGATAATGAGGGAAATGTAATTACACTCCTTGAATACAACAACGATTTTCTTGTAAGCAGGGAAAAGATCAACCGTACAGATAATAACGGGATGAAACAGGGAGAATGGAAAGAGTTCTATTCAAACGGGGGGATCCGGGTTGAGAAATCCTTTAAAGATGATCAGCTGCATGGTTATTACAAAGAATATGACAATAAAGGAAAACTAACGCTGACAATGCTTTATGAGAATGGCGCTATTGTCAAATCAAACGTTGAAGATGAACCGGATATTGAGATAATTAATAAATATGATCAGGCAGGCAAACTGATCTACAGCGGCCCTTACAGAAATAAAATCCCGGTAGGAATTCATCGCGATTATGGAACAGATGGAAAGGTAATAAACTCAAAAATATATAATGATAATGGTCTTCTGCTTTCTGAAGGCATTGTTGATGAAGCAGGAAACAGGAATGGCAAATGGAAAGATCTCCATCCATCAGGAAAAATTCAGGCAGAAGGGCTGTTTTCGGATAACCGCCGTACAGGATTGTGGAAATTTTATGACGAGAATGAAAAGGTTGAACAGACAGGATATTATAACAACGGCCGGCCTGACGGAATGTGGAAATGGTATTACGAAAACGGATCAGTACTGAGGGAAGAAGAATATTTCCAGGGCCAGAGAGATGGTTCATATACGGAATATTCAAAAACCGGGGAAATAATTGCCCAGGGACCATATTCTGACGGAGAGAAAAACGGTGAATGGAAATATAAATCAGGAAATAATATAGAAGAGGGTAAATATATTATTGGACTGAGAGACGGACTCTGGAAATCGTATTATCCCGATAACCGTTTAAAGTTCAAAGGAAGCTATGTACAGGGGAATGCAAATGGGACCCATATCTATTATTATGAAGAAGGGAAGGTAAAGGAAGAAAGATACTATCAGATGGGAATCAGGGAAAAGACATGGAAAAAATATGATGAAAACGGCACATTGCTGATTTCAATAGCATATAAAAACGATATTGAAATCAGTATAAACGGTGTTAAAATTAAGCTTCCGGAAAGTGATGTGAAGCTAATAAAATAGTTACTTTGCTGCATGGATGAAAATTTCAACATCAGGAAAGAAAATTTACTGGTTACTGATAAAGAATTTGAAAAACAACTCAGGCCATTAAGTTTTTCCGACTTCAAAGGACAGAAACAAATTATTGATAATTTAATCGTATTTGTCACCGCAGCCAGACAGCGGGGCGAGGCGCTTGACCATGTACTTCTTCATGGACCTCCAGGACTGGGAAAAACCACACTGGCAACAATAATCTCAAACGAGTTAAAAGTAGGCATTAAAGTAACTTCCGGACCGGTTCTGGATAAACCCGGCGATCTGGCCGGATTGCTTACAAATTTGCAGGAGGGGGATGTACTGTTTATTGATGAGATACATCGCCTGAGTCCTGTTGTTGAAGAATATCTGTATGCCGCCATGGAAGACTTCCAGATTGACATAATGATTGATAAAGGCCCAAGCGCCAGATCTGTGCAGCTGACACTGAATAATTTTACTCTTATCGGCGCGACAACACGTTCAGGACTGTTAACAAGTCCCTTGCGTGCAAGGTTTGGAATAAAATTTCACCTTGAATATTACGACAATGAGGTACTGACAGGTATTGTTAAAAGATCCGCAGGAATTCTGAATGTAAGAATCGAAAACAATGCAGCTGTTGAAATTGCATCAAGAAGCAGGGGAACACCCAGGATTGCAAATGCACTTCTCAGACGAATAAGGGACTTTGCACAGGTGAAAGGAACAGGCAATATAGATTTGGAAATCACACGCTTCGGATTAAAAGCACTGAATATTGACGACCACGGGCTTGACGAGATGGATAATAGGATTTTAATGATCATCATAGATAAATTTAGCGGTGGACCTGTCGGGCTAAATACAATTGCCACAGCAATTGGAGAGGAAAGCGGAACAATTGAAGAGGTATATGAACCTTTTTTGATTAAAGAGGGATATCTGAAACGGACACCGAGAGGAAGGGAGGCCACCGAACACGCGTACCGGCATCTTGGCAGGCTGCAAAAGTTTAACCGGGAAAGCACGCTGTTCTGATAGTAGAAAATTCAGGAAAACAGGGATATATTTCTAATTGAAGACATTACTTATCTTCTCCAGACCTTTTTTATTCATGATCCTGATCTTTCTGCCATTCAGCTCCACCAGGTTATCTGACTTGAATTCTGACAGCAGACGAATAACCGATTCTGTTGCTGTTCCGACAATATTTGCCAGCTCTTCCCTTGTCAATGATATCTGAAGAAATTTCTGCTCATCAAGGCCAAAGTCGTCAACCAGCTGCACCAGCACCTCTGCAAGTCGTTCTCTAACAGTCTTTTGGGCAATATCTGTTATATATGAATTAGCCTCACCAAGCTCATGACATGCGAGCTTTATCAGTTCAAGCGCAAAATTGGGATTGGTTTTAATGAAAGAAATAAGTATCTCGGAAGGAATGAAGCACACCTGGCAATCTTCTATCACTTTAGCTGTTGTACACGCAGATTCATTGCTCAGAACGCTCCTGTAAGCTATAATATCCCCGGGCTT
>Ga0315276_10006490_pt1 | contig 10785 bp, 9 predicted proteins | sample YL17G05_0_MG_FD_204542 | JGI IMG/M metagenome (GOLD analysis project Ga0315276, IMG submission 204542) | Sediment microbial communities from Yellowstone Lake, YNP, Wyoming, USA - YL17G05_0 | ecosystem: Environmental > Aquatic > Freshwater > Lake > Sediment | place: USA: Wyoming | collected... | reverse complement strand
TGGTTACGATGATTTGCGAATTGCCGCCGTGGATGCCTGGCAAAAAGCCGCACTCAATCCTGAAATCATCAAGTCAGTCTGCCGTGCAAAGTACGCTGAGCGCAAAGATTAATAACAATTGGTATAAAGCGTCGGATATATAAAATGTTCGGCATTTTCTTGATTTTTTGTAACTCCTTAGTATAAAAAGACTTACAAAATGACCATTTTTATGAAATTAGTGGATAACAAGCCATTTGGTTGTAGTGAGGTTGTATGGATTTTTCCACTCTTTTATAATCGCAAGGTCATTAAAATTTCAGCGATTGCGACTAAATGAAGATTTTGATATTATTGTGGAATTGGAAGGTTTGGTTGCGTAGCCAAACATTTAATACCTGTCGCGACGGTGCGCCTGCACGACGGGTGGGAAACATCAGGTTATTGTGCATTAATACTGTTAGTTATAATGTAAATACACTACCCAACTATGGACTATTTGTATGGGGCGTACGAAGAATAAAAACTAAATAGGAGAAAAAAATGCTAAAAGGTGGCAATTACGTTGACCGTCGTTCGTTCCTTAAAGGTGCGATAGCATTAGCTGCGACTGCTTCCGTCCATAAAGCCTTTGCGGCAGAAAAGCAGGTGGAGGAGAAAAAACCAAATGCAAGTTCAGTTAACTTGCGTGAAAAGTTTTTTGGTTGTATTGCAGGCTGCCATATTGGGTCGGCCATGGGTGCGCCCGTTGAAGGATGGTCGTGGGAAAAAATTGAAAAAGAATACGGCATATTAGATAAATTGCTTCCTTATCACCACTATGGAAATAGTAATACTTGGGTACGTGAACCCGGAACCACTGAAGACGGTGTGGAGCGCCAGAAGCTTATGATAACCGCAATAATAGAAAAGCAGGATAGAATCAATGCCGAAGACCTTCGCCGGGCATGGATAAATCATATGAATCCTAAAGCGGCGGGCTTAGTCTCAGAGCCTTTCGAGGAAGCACTATTAGCGATGGCTAAGACACCAGTACCCGCTTCGGACATCGGCAAATACTGCGACTATTCCGGCCTTGTTTCTCTATCACGCTCCTGCCATCCTATCGGCCTGATTAACGCGGGCGATATTCAGGGAGCAATTGACGATGTTCGAGAGATTGGTCAGCTTTATAACACAGCTAACAGCCGAGGAATATTCTGGGGCGAAGTTACAGTCATTGCCATTGCCGCGGCCACGAAGCCCAACGCTACCGTCGATAGCGTTATCGGCGCGATATTCGATAATTATGATAAGGTTGACAAGCGATTCGCAAAGCAGGCTGAAATTCGTTCGGAACTCGACCAAGCGTTGAAACTTACGACAGACTGCGTCGATGTGCACGATATGCGAAAAAAATTCGATACGATGTACAGCGGTGAAGGTGTTCCTTATGCCCAGAGCTACGCTAATGAAATTGTCACAAAAGCTGTCTGTGTGTTCAGAATGACCAAGGCCAATACATGGGAGGCTATAAAGGCCGGCGTCAATATGGGCAGGGACACGGATTGCCTTACTGCTGTTGCCGCTGGTATATCCGGAGCCCTCTCAGGAGCTGATTTTATACCAAAGGTTTTGATCAAGCAGGTTGATTATGCAACCTCAGTTAATCCACACACAAACTCCCAGCGTACACTAAGAGAAACTTCAGACAGTTTGTATAACGCTTTTAAGTCCAGACTCTCGCGTATGAAAGCCTATATTCAAGAAATGGATGTGGTTTGAAAAAAGGGGCTAAGCATTGCCGTTTGGTAAGATATAATTTTTTCGCACATTAATATGTAGCCGCTGTCCCCGACATACAAGCCACCCATCACCGACCCACCTGATATATTTAAGCTGTACCTGAAGATGTTCTCTGTTCATATTTTCATGGATTGGGGGGAAGATGGCGGGAATGGCAGTTTTCATAATGGCTGAGAGTGGCTTAATGGTTAATGCATCCATCGACGACGATTTTATGGCGGATGGGCGCATTGCTGGCTGGTTTTGGATTCAATTGTTCCAGCTTGAAGTATCGTGTGTGACCGTTTCACGGTTAATTCCCAACTCGCATGCTCTCCGTCTTTATCCAGCAATAGGTTATATAATCCTATCAGCGCAAGGACGAACGACCATATCGCCAAAGCACTTGTTTTGGCGCCGGTTTGCGGTGCCTGAGACAGGGCAGACAAGGGCTGACTGCAGGATAAACATACCTTCGCATCTTCGGGATTTTGAGTTCCGCACTTCGGGCAATACATATTTTTCTCCTTTCACCCCGCTCCAAAGCCCTGGTGCGGGGCTCACATAACTTTCAGTTATTGTGCCAATTATGTATTAATTAACTGAAATTGCCAGATTATTTTTTCTAATACTCCGGACGGCGGTAAAAGAGCGCAGCTTAACGGCGGGATTTTCGAATTTGTTTTGAAAAGACAGGGCGCATCTGGTAAAATCTCCATCCCGGTTTTATATGGAAATAAAGGCTTTTAAAGCGTTTCGGTTTAATCCTGATATTGTCGGCGATGCGGGCAAATGTATCGCTCCGCCTTATGATGTCATAAACAGCCAGCAGCAGGTCAGGCTCTATCAGCAGAGCCCGTGTAATATTGTAAGGATTATCAGGGGCAAAACCGAAGCGGGCGATGACGAAATGATAAATCAATACACACGGGCGGCTGAATACCTGAATGAATGGATAAATGAAGGCGTTTTGAGGGAGGACGGCAAAGAGGCGATTTACGCTTATGTTCAGGATTTTGAGATTGCGGGAAAAAAGTACAGCCGCAGCGGATTTATCGCCCTTGGAAAACTGGTTGAGTTCGGCGCAGGCGTTCGGCCGCACGAAAAAACGCTTGACGGCCCAAAAGCGGACCGGCTGAAACTGATGCAGGCAACGGCGGCACAGTTCGGCCAGATTTTTATGCTCTATGACGATGCGAAAAAAACGGCAGATACAATTATTGAAAAAACTATCACCGCTAAAAGAGCTGAGATTGATTTTACCGATGAAGACAAGGTCAGACACAGAATGTTCATAATAGATGACGCAAAAGACATTTCTGCAATTGCAGAGATGATGAAGAATAAAGAAACCGTGATTGCGGACGGTCATCACCGATACGAGACAGCTCTTAATTACCGGCGAATGACAAATAACCGGACAGCAGACTGGCAAATGATGACTTTTATCAATACGCAAAATCCCGGTCTTGTAATCCTGCCGACGCACAGGCTTGTCGGTGATATCGCGGACTTTGATTTCAAAAAGCTGCTGGCCGAACTGGCGAAGAATTTTGAGTGCACTAAATTTGCCTTTTCGGCAAAGCTCAACAAAGCGAATGCAAAAGAGAAAATGTTCGAGAAAATGCGGGCGGAGTTTGATGCCGGGCAGAGCTGTTTCGGACTTTATGCCGGCAACGGGGCTTTTTACGCAATTGTTCTGAAAAGTTATGCGGTGATGGATGAAATTGTGCCGCAGCTCAGCGCTGCTTCACGGAAACTCGATGTTACGGTGCTGCACAAGCTGATTCTGGAGCGGGTTCTCGGTATCGGCGAACAGCAGCTTGCAGGCGAGACGAATATCGAGTATATAAAGGATTTCGGCAGCGCCGTTGATGAGGCGATAACAGCGGTTGACAAGGGTCATAAGCAAACGGTCTTTTTTATGAACCCGACGCGGGCCGAGCAGGTAAAGCAGGTTGCGGCGGCAAATGAAAAAATGCCGCAGAAATCGACGTTCTTTTTCCCGAAGATTTTTTCGGGACTAACGATAAATAAATTGTGAACTGAAACCAGAAACTAAATTTGGAGGTAATAAGATGGTTGACTGGAAAAATCCGCCAAGACTTTTTATACCCGGGCCCGTGCATGTTCTGCCTGAGGTGCTTCAGCAGTTGAGCAGATATACTCTTGGCCACAGGGGCAAAGAGTATTCACAGCTGCACAAAGAGACGACTGACATGCTCAAGAAGATTCTTTTTACCGAACAGAATGTTTTTATCAGCACGTCAAGCGCATCGGGCATTTGGGAAGGAAGCATTCGTAACTGCGTTGACCACAATGAGACGCTGCTTGCCACAAAGTGCGGCGCTTTCAGCGATAAATGGGCTGATGTTGCCAGAAGCTGCGGCAGAAATGTTGAAGAGCTTAAGGTCGAATGGGGCCAGGCGACGACAACAGAGATGATTGACAAGAAACTTGCCGGCGGCAAATACGCTGCGATAACGCTGATGTATAACGAAACCAGCACCGGCCTTACGAATCCGGTTTATGAAATCGCGGATATGATGAAAAGCAAATACCCGGATGTGCTGGTGTTTGTCGATGCGGTAAGCGCGATGGTCGGGCTTCCTATGCATTTCGACCAGCTTGGCTGGGATGTGGCGTTCGCATCGGTTCAAAAGGCATTTGCAATTCCGCCGGGACTGACGGTTTTTGCCGTGAGCAAAAGAGCAATGGAAAAAAGCAAAAAGGTAACCGGCCGAGGCTATTACTTTGATTTTCAGGAGTTCGCAAAGAGCGCTGAAAAAGACCAGACGCCGACCACCCCTGCCATTCCGCATATTATGGCGCTCAATTACCAGTGCCACAAGTTAGTCAAGGAAGGTATGGAAAACGTCTGGAAGAGACATAAGGAAATGGGCGATTTTGTAAGAAGCTGGGCAAAGGAAAAGTTTGAGCTGTTCTGCGAGGGAAAATATGCGTCAAATACACTGACGACAATTAAGAATACAAAGGGTATCGTCGTCGGCGATGCGATAAAGGCTGTGCAGACAAAGCATAACACAATTTTTGGCAACGGCTACGGCAAACTCAAAGACCAGACGTTCAGAATCGCACATATGGGCGATATTACATTGAAGGATTTAAAAGAACTTGTCGGCTGGATTGACGATGAGATAAAGTAGGACGGCTCTACCGTTCTGAAACCTTAAAGGGCCGGCTAAAACCTAGCTCTTGCGTTTGGATTAGGCGGCAAAAAAGCCGCGGCAAGGTATCTGGAAGAATTAAGACAAAAACGTTCCGAGAAAAAAAGTGAACGAAAAGTCGAGATATCTGTGTAATTCAATAAGGATACAAAGTCGAATCAAGAACAGTGTACCAGTATAAATTCAGGAAGACCAATTGAAAATCTTGCTTATAAATCCGGAAATACCAAATACGTTCTGGAGCCTAAAAAGCGCCTTAAAGTTCATTTCCAAGAAGGCACTTCTTCCACCTCTTGGGCTGCTTACTGTTGCCGCAATGCTGCCGGAATCTTTTGAGAAAAAACTGATTGATATGAATATGGCTACATTGCATGACTCTGATATCAAATGGGCCGACTACGCTTTCGTCTCTGCGATGGTTATCCAAAAGAATTCTGCCAAGGCGGTGGTAGAAAGATGCAATAAACTCAAAGTCAAAGTGGTTGCCGGCGGTCCCTTGTTCACATCGTTCCCTGAACTGGTTCCTAATGCTGACCATCTTGTCCTTAATGAAGCAGAAATCACACTGCCGGATTTTCTCAAAGACCTTGCGAATAACTGTGCAAAACCAGTTTATAAAACAGACCAGAAAGCCGATATGCGAAACAGCCCGGCTCCGCTCTGGCAATTGATAGATATGAATAAGTACGGCCTAATGGGGCTTCAATACTCGCGGGGCTGTCCATTCAATTGTGATTTTTGCTATGTTACAAATCTTCTTGGCCGTAAAGTGCGCACAAAGACCACTCGTCAAATAATCGATGAACTTGAAAGCCTTTACGTCCATCAATGGCGGGGCGAAGTATTTTTTGTTGATGACAACTTTATAGGGAAACGCCAACAACTGAAAAATGAATTGCTGCCGGCGATTATAAACTGGATGAATAAAAGAAACCGTCCATTCGTTTTCAATACACAGGCTTCTATCGACCTTGTGGACGACGAGGAACTTATGACCCTGATGGCCAGAGCGGGTTTCGACTGCGTATTCATTGGCATAGAGTCTCCGAATGATTCAAGTCTGACCGAATGCAACAAAACACAAAATGCCGGCCGTGACATCGTTGAAGCCGTCAAAAAGATACAGCGGTTTGGTATGCAGGTACAGGCCGGCTTTATTGTCGGTTTTGACAATGATAAGCCAAATGTGTTTGACAAATTGATAAATCTGATTCAGGACAGCGGTGTGGTCACGGCGATGGTCGGACTGCTCAACGCTCCGCGCGGAACAAAACTCTATCAGAAGCTGATGAGCGAAAACAGATTGTCAGAGCCGTCAACAGGAGACAATATGGACGGCACAATTAATTTCATTCCCAAGATGGATATTCACGAACTTCTGAGCGGATATCATAAAGTGCTGAATACTATCTACTCACAGAAATACCTTTGCAAACGCATCAAAACTTTTCTTGAGAACTACAATTTCAGTAACGAGTCAAGGCTTAAAATGGGCTATCGCGGCATCAAGCCCATTCTCATGTCAATGTGGCGAATAGGTATGATAGAAAAAGGTAAAATATACTATTGGAAGCTTATATTCTGGTCACTCAAAGAACCTCGCAGGTTGCCGTTGGCTATCCGCTTCTCAATATATGGATTTCACTTTCGTAAAATATTAAAAACTGTTCACGCTCAAATGAAAGGGCTTGTCCCCACATCCTCGAATAAATACAACAATGCCGGCGAGCCTGCGAATTTTTTGCAGACAGAGCATAGCGGCCATTTCCAGCGGCTTGAATAGTCCTAAGGGGCAGGTGTGAATAAGGACAAAAACGGGGATTTAAGGTACATATAAAAGTTAATTCCGGCAAATAAAAAGTTTTATTGGACCGACATACATTTGGCACTGGCTGCGGATAATTGTGGATAGGGTTTCTGTATATGGTGATAGTTCAAGGTGGATACTATTTGCAGTCGCCTCCGGCAGGATTGCCCATAGTGGGCAGCGGTGCTGTGACTGCGTTCAATCGGCCGGAATCGACTTTTTTATTCAAAATTATAATGCTTCTTTACTGCTTGGGCCACCTGCCAGGTACACTTAAGGCCGGTGGGAAAAATAACCAAATCGCCCGGGCCGAACGAAACTGTCCCGCTGCCAGGCCGGTCCTTTACCGTTACCCTGCCCTGCAGAATAAGACAAGTCTCGGTCTGCGTGTAATCCCAGTCGAATGTGCTTTTCTCACAGGTCCATATCGGCCAGCTTTTACATTCTTTTGTTTCCTCTGCGGTAGGATTTTTGACGATAACATCTTTAATAGTAGGCATTTGAAACTCCTTGTTTTTGTTTTTAAATTTTCAACTCGACATAGTTTAGGCAAATCGAGCCATAAGTGCAAGATTTTTTAGGTTAATCCACCCGAGGCGGATAAAACTGTGGAGCAAAAAGCTCTTTTGCGGTAAAGTTATTGGCCTTGTTAAAAGGAAAAGAAAGAGTATGACACAACAGCAGCTTGAACAGTTTAAAAAGTGGTATTATGACTACGTAGCAGGTTTTTACGGCAAGGATGAATTGACAGATGACAACATCAGGCTTAAGGAAGACCATACCCGCAGGATGTGCGATGATGTTCTGCTGATAGCCGAGCAGCTTGGTCTTGATGATGAAGAGAGGATGCTCGCTGAAACAGCGGCGCTGTTTCATGACGTCGGCAGATTCGAACAGTTTATGAAATATCGCTCATACAATGATGTCGGGACGGAAAATCACAGTCTGCTCGGCCTGAAGGTCCTTGCCGAGAACAAAGTGCTCGATTGTCTTTCGCAGCGTCAAAGAGAAATTATAGAAGAAGCAATCAGGCTTCACGGCGAAAAAGAGCTGGCCTGTAATCTTGATGAGCAAACGGAGCTTATTGCAAAGCTGGTTCGCGATGCCGACAAGCTCGACATCTATTGTGTGATGATTAACTGGCTTGGCGATTTCCAAAAGAATCCTCAAAAATATGTCGGCACCCTGGGCTTTTCTACGGAAAATAAATATTCAAAACATATTATCAAGGCCGTTCTTGATGACAGGATGATTGATTACAGGGAGCTTAAGACGCTTAACGATATGGTCATTGCGCAGCTCGGCTGGGTGATAGATGTGAATTTTGTGCCTACACTCAAGGAGATAAAGAAGCGGAAGCTTCTTGAACAATTGGCGACGTTTCTGCCTGATATGGAAGACATCAAAAATGTTGTACAGCATGCGAGGCAGAAGCTTGAGATGCGAATAAGTCAAGGTTAAGCGAAGGGGAATTTTTCTTTTTCGGATATTTCGAAAAATTTTCGGGGCGATTCGGGCATTCCGGTTTTTGCGCTTAAATAAGCAGCTTCAATAAAAGCCATCGTTGCGAGGTCGAGACGAGGATTGTTTCGCAGCTTGTACTTGTCCGGTTCGAGTATCGCCCTGCCCATATCAATAAACATCTCAGTTATACATTTTTCGTTCTTGAGCGGATATTTGTGTTCTGTGATTAAAGAATCGTTATTGTCATAAACAGCAAGCCGGTTAGGCGTTGCAACAATATTCTGCTCCGCTCCATAGATTCTCACCGGTGATGTGACAGCAGTGCCGGTATGCTGGGCGGCGAGAAAAGTGCCGATAAGACCGTCGTTGAAGGTTAAAGATACAGTTATGGTATCTTCGCCGAGATATTGTTTTGCTTTTTTGTCGAGACTTTGGTTTGTGGTCAGGGCGTAAATCTGCTGCGGCAGAGAAAAGTTTTCGATAATAAGACTGAGCAGCTCAAAACAATCGTTGAGCAGCACCCCCCCGCCGGATAGTTTTCGGTCGGCCTGCGCGTAAGAGATTACAGGCTGGAAAAAATCGCTGCCGAAGGATGCACAGGCATTGATAAAATAAAAATGCCGGCGGTCAACGGTTTTCAAATAATCACTTAACCTTTCAAAGCCCGGCGCAAATCTTGCCGGACAGGCGGTAAGGTATTTTACATTGTTTTTCCCGGCAAGGTTTATAAGTTCGGCGGCCTGTTCGAAGTTTGCCGCTGTCGGGATGAGTTTGAGAATATGATTTTTTTTATTTATCGCGGCTTTGATGAATTCAGCGCATTTGTAAAGCGGCTCTGCAACTATGAGAATGTCAATATCGTTTTGCAGGATGAATTGTCTGTAATCGTCGAAGGCGGTACAGTTGTATTTCTGTGCGGTTTGTTGTGCATTTGCAAGAAGGCTGTCGGCGACGGAAATGATTTCATAAAGGCCGGTCGAAGACGCCAAATCAAGAAGCTGCGGCGCCCCCCTGCCAAGTCCCAGACAAGCGGTTTTGAGTTTACCGATACTCATTTTGCTGCTTTCGTCAACAAGAGTTTACGAGACATTATTTAAATCAGCGAGAACCTTTTTTCAGGTATTATAAAATGTTCCGGCACAGGGAACTGCGAGCACAAAAGCAGCGATTCTCTGCCGACCTGCGCGATAATTTCTTCGTTGTCGATATTCTCAGCGACTTTGCTTATCAGCGAAGCGATAATTTTCATCTGTTCTTCCTTCATACCTCTTGTTGTAACGGCAGGTGTGCCGATGCGAAGGCCGTTCGGATTGAACGGTTTGGCGGGGTCGCCCGGAACTGTATTGTAATTTGTTTCGATTCTCGCCCTGTCGAGAGCTTTTGCGAGTTTTTTGCCGGGGATATTTTTATTGCGAAGGTCGATAAGAATAAGATGATTGTCCGTGCCGCCGCTGAATAACTTGAAACCTTTTTCCATAAGCGAGTCGGCAAGGACCTTTGCGTTTTTGATAATCTGTTTTGAGTAAGCGACGAACTCCGGCGTATCGGCTTCCTTGAGCGCAACGGCGAGAGCGCTTATCGTATGCATATGCGGGCCGCCCTGCAGGCCGGGGAAGACCGCTTTGTCGATTGCTTCAGCGAGCGAGGCCTTGCACAGTAACATTCCGCCTCGCGGGCCGCGCAGAGTCTTGTGCGTTGTCGTTGAAACAACATCGGCATACGGGACAGGACTCTGATGCAAACCTGCCACGACAAGGCCGCTGATATGTGCGATGTCGCTCAGATGATAAGCGCCGACGCGCTGAGCAATTTCGCCGAACGTTTTGAAATCTATTTTTCGAGGATATGCACTTGCGCCGGTGATGATAATTTTGGGTTTGTGTTTTTTTGCAAGCTCTTCTATTTTGTTAAAGTCAAACAATCCTGTTTCGGGGTCAACTTCGTAACTAACTGAGTTAAAAATTTTGCTGGTGAAGCTTACCTTCCAGCCGTGGCTCAAATGCCCGCCGTGCGGAAGTGACAGGCCCATAATTGTTTCGCCCACTGCGGCAAGTGCACTGTACGCTGCGAGATTGGCAACAGCACCGGAATGAGACTGCACATTTACATGGTCGGCCTTGAAAAGTTTCTTCGCTCTTTCAATGGCAATTGCCTCTACAAGGTCGGTTATCTGCTGGCCCTCATAATAGCGTTTGCCGGGATAGCCTTCTGCATATTTATTGGTCAGGCAGCTTCCGGTTGCAGCCATAACTGCTTTGGAGACATAATTTTCCGATGGGATAAGGCGAATGCAGGCGCTTTGACGAGCGCCTTCCTGCCGTAAAAGTTCAAACATCTGCAGGTCATACTGCTCAAGTGCGGTAATCATAATCTTGCTCCTTTATACAAAAGATTATTTCTGCCGGAAGTTTATCAAAACAATTGCTCGTGGTCTAATAATTTTTGTTCAACCCCCTGCTATAAATATAACCAAGTGTATTTGTTATAAAGATAACAAATACAAAAATCAAGAGACATATAATAGGCTAAATTGGAAAAGCTTAAAAATTAAAACTAAAAAATAAAAGCCAAAACTGAAAATTT
>Ga0315276_10006488_pt1 | contig 10786 bp, 14 predicted proteins | sample YL17G05_0_MG_FD_204542 | JGI IMG/M metagenome (GOLD analysis project Ga0315276, IMG submission 204542) | Sediment microbial communities from Yellowstone Lake, YNP, Wyoming, USA - YL17G05_0 | ecosystem: Environmental > Aquatic > Freshwater > Lake > Sediment | place: USA: Wyoming | collected... | reverse complement strand
ACAAGATGGTGCCGCCGCAGTTCCTCGACGAGGCCGAAGGCGGCAAGCCGCCCATCCCGCCCGAGATGGCCCAGCAAATGGAACAGATGCAAGAGCAGCTGGCGCAGATCTCCCAGGAACTCGACGAGGCCAAGCGCACGATCGAGGCGAAACAGATCGAGCAGCAGGGCGAGACGCTCATCGCCCAGCAGGAAATCGCGTCCAAGGAACGGATCGCCGAACTGCAGGCCGAGACCCAGCGCATGATCGCGGCCGGCAAGATCGAAAGCGACCAGCGGATGCTGGAACTCAAAGCGGAAATTGCCCGGATCGAACAGATCCTCGGCCAAGCCCACGACATGGTCAAGTCCTCCGCCGACCAGGAGTCGCAGCGGTGGCAGACCGGACACGACGACGCCCGGGCCGCGTCCGAACGCGCACAGGGCCCCGCGCCCGCGGCCGCCGCGCCCACGGCCGGCAAGCGCCGGCGCGTCGAGCGCGACGCCAACGGCCTCATCACTGCGATTGTGGAGGAGTAGTCATGCCCTACAAACCGTTCGATGATCGGGAACAAGAGACCACCGCGACGCCGCCCCCACAGGAGGCCGCGAAGGTCACGCACACCATTCGGCCCAACTGGGATGCCCCGACGCCGACGGTGTCCGCGCCCAAGAAGCAGACCGCCCCTCCGTCCGCCGGGAAGCCGACGAACTTCCACGCGGTCCATCTGGACGACGACGAGTACGCGGACTATCTGGAGCACAAGAAGCAGCGGGAGATGAAGAAGTCCCTCGCGTCGGGCTTCGCCGAAGGGGCCCAGGAAGGGGCCCAGCAGTTTGGCTATCGGATGACCAAGCGCTACTTGTTCGCCCCAGGAGCGCCGAAGACCCCGCCGGCGGGGTCGGATGCGGCGATGGCCGCTCGGTATCCCGACGTCGCCACGCCGGGTGAACCCTATACGCCCGTCCGGGGCGGCAAAGACCAAGGGCCAGGATCGGTGGCCGTCGGCCGGGCCCCGCGAGCGCCGAGAGACCTACAGGCTCCGACACGAGCCCGCGGGGCCGGTCCGAGACGGTGAGCCCATCACCACAGCAGCAGAGGTAGCCATGCGGAAACAACAGGTCAGCGTCACGAAACCCGCGCCTGCCACGTCGGCGGCCGCCACGGCGGCGGCCGGCAGTGAACTCTACAAAGGCCTGCGCGACAAGGTGTCTGGCACCCGGGAACCGGAAGCCTACGTGCCGGCGTCGTCCCAGAAGCTCGCCAATGCGGCGGCCGCCAAGACCCGGAAGATGGTCAAGACGTTCAGCCCCTCAACCAAGGGCATATCGTTCGCCCAGGGAGCGCCGAAGAAGTCAGGGTTCACGATCGGGACGATGGCCAAGACGTTCACGAAGAAACGGAAACGGTAATGCCCCTGACGACCCGCTACGCCCAGGCGGCCACGACCGCGAAAGTGGAAGCCCTCAGCCAGCTGCTCAATGGCGGCTCGTTCTGTCTCTACACCGGCGTCCAACCCAAGTCGGCGGACCAGGGTGTGACCGACCACGCCTGTCTGGCCACGATCCCGCTCGGCAATCCGGCCTTTCACCCGAGCCTCAAGGGCACGGCGAAATCCTATCCCTTGCCGAAAGTCTCTGCGGAGGCCGATGGGGACGCGAGTTGGTTCCGCGCCAGTGACGCCTACGGCCAACCGGTCTTCGATGGGTCAGTGGGCACGGGTGGCGCGAATTTGAACCTCAGCAGTGTTAGGCTCTCGGTCGGCGTCATCGTCGAGATTCTGGAGTTCGAGCTACAGGAATTGACCGGGAGCTAAGGCGTCATCTCGGTCGCCGTCTGGAGACATGGTATGAGCGTGTCAGTCTTGGTTCCGAGCCGCAATGAACGCTTCTTGATCCCGACCGTTCAGGACGTCCTCACCAAAGCCACCGGCGACCTCGAAGTCATCGTCACACTCGATGACTGCTCGGACGCCGCCTTCGCGGCCTTGACCGCCGAGGCCCCCTTCCTGCTCGCCGACAGCCGCGTGGTGCTCCTCCAGCAGCCCAAGGCCATCGGGATGCGCGAGGCCATCAACGTCGCCGCCGCCGCCGCCAAGGGCGACTACCTGATGAAGATCGACGGCCACGTGCTGATGGCTCCCGGCTTCGACCTGGCGCTGCAAGCCGAGATCGAACCCAACTGGGTGGTCGTCCCGCGCCGGTATGCCCTCGACCCGATCCACTGGTGCATCGCCGCGGACCGGCCGTTCATCGACTACCACTACCTGAGCTGGCCCTACGTCGATCCGGCCAACCCTGGGATGCACGGCCGCTGGTGGCGCGAACGGCAAGCGGCGCGCCAGGCCGTCGACGTCGATGACGAGATGAGCAGCCAGGGCTCCTGCTGGTTCATGTCGCGCCACCACTGGACCCATAACCTGCACGGCTTGTCGACCGTGGGGTACGGTGAGTTCATTCAAGAATTCCAGGAAGTCGGCGGCAAGACCTGGCTGGGCGGCGGAGCCGTCAAGGTCAACAAGCGCACCTGGTATGCCCATCTCCACAAGGGGAAGACCTTCGGCCGCGGCTACAAGGTCAGCAAGTCCGGCTGGGCGCATGGGGTCAAGTACAGCGCCGATATGTGGATGAATAACCGCTGGCCGGGTCGCGTGCATGACATGGCGTGGCTGGTGGAGAAGTTCTGGCCGGTGCCGACCTGGCCGGAGAACTGGCGGGAGATCACACACGAGGCGCTGGCGCTATGACACGACGCACCTTCCTTCGCACGCTTCTGGCAGCGCCGGCCGCGGCGGTAGCCGTGCTCGCGATCGCGCCAACGATGGCGACGGCCCCTCTCGAGGTGATCACTCCGATCGTCGAACCGGGCATCTCGATGCGACTGGTCAAGCAGTACGAGATGCAGGTGGACCAGATGGTCACACGTTATGACGTGCTCTACGGCTACGCAAACGTGCGACCCGAACAGATGTGCCGTATCACGGAGGGCGCATGACCCTCTCCGTCCTGCTCTACGCGACCGCCGACTGGCTTCTGCCCTTGGCGCAGATCAAGGTCATGCAGACGGCCGCGGCGCCGCCGGCCCAGATCGTGCTCGTCCTCGATGGCTTCTGGCCGGCGGTGCCGCTCCCGTCCGATGCGCGCGTGGTCATCCTGCACTTCGGTTCCGTGATCGGCCGCCCCGCGGCCTTGCGTCTGGCGGCGCGGGCGGCTACGGGCGACACCCTGCTCCGTTTTGAGGATTGGCAACAGTATGGCTCCGACCTGGGATCTCTTCCATCAAACCCTCAACCCCGCGAACAAACCGTCACCGGTGATCCTCGACAAATTTGGACGGACTGACCTGATCCGCCTCCTCAACAAGGCGAACCTGACGAAGGGCGTTGAAGTCGGCGTCGCCGATGGCCGGCACGCGCTCCTGCTCTGCCACGGCATTGCCAGCCTGGAACTGCTCTGCGTCGACCCGTGGATCCGCTACAAGGGCAACCCGCGCGGCGGTGGGCAGGAGCAGCAGTCAGGCAATCTCGAGAAAGCCCGGGCCCGGCTGGCCGGCTTCGGTTGCAAATTCCTGCAGGCGAAGAGCATGGACGCGGTCAAGGACGTTGAGATGGAGAGTCTCGACTTCTGTTACATCGACGGGAACCATACGTTCGACTACGTCATGATGGACATTCTTGAATGGACCAAGCGCGTCCGCCAGGATGGCGTCATCGCGGGTCACGACTTCTACGAATTCGGCCATGAGGCGCACAACTGGGCCGGGGTTCAGGAAGCGGTCGTCGCCTATACCACGGCGCATCATGTGACCGAGTGGTGGGTCACTGAAGAGCGCGAGCCCACGTGGTTCTTCGTGAAGGAAGCCGAGAAGTTCCCGCATCGAGGCTGGTAGGAGGCGCATGAAGGTCTATGTCCGACCCCAAGAGCATCAGTCTCGTGGTTTGGCCCGCATCGGCGACGCCGTGGTCCGCTACGCGCCTGCCGGCGTCGATGTCGTCACTGACTATGCCCAAGCCGAGCTCGTCGTCCTCCACGTCATCGGCCGGATCGGCCACGTCACCCGACAAATTGCCCAGTTGACGGCCGATGGCCGACGCTACGCCCTCATCCAGTACGCCTTGCGGTCGACCAAGGCCCGGCACACGCGCGAGTGGGCGCCGATCTGGCGCGGCGCCACGGCGGTGTGGTGCTCCTACGATCTGGTGGCGGCGATGGACGAGGACGGGTTTGGCGCGGCGGACATCATGGGGATGCCGTTCTACCACGCGCCGTACGGGGCGGACGACACCATCTTCACCCCGCAGGCGTCGAAGCATCCGCGGCCCTTCCAGGTCTGCACCACGGGGTTCTCCTGGATGACCGAGAGTGTGCGCGAGGTGGCGCTGGCGTCCCAGGTGTGGGGCGGGACGGTCTTCCATCTCGGCCCGGACATGGGACGGGCCTGGGTGACTTGCGCCATGAACATCGACGACCAGACGCTCGCCACCTACTACCGCCAGTGCGAGTGGGTGTCGGGGCTGCGGCGGACAGAAGGCTTCGAGATGCCGGCCGTCGAGGGGCTCCTGTGTGGCGCCCGGCCGGTCCTGTTCGACGCGCCGCACTACACGCATTGGTACGGGTCGCTGGCGCGGTACGTGCCCGAGCGGGCGCTCCGGGCCGACATCGTGACCGATCTAGTGCGGGTGTTCGGGTCGCCGGCCCCGAAGGTCACCAAAGCCGAGCGGGCCAAAGCGGTCAAGCGGTTCCATTGGCCAACGCTCGTGGATCAGTTCTGGAGGCGCATTCTCGATGCCTAACCCCTACTCGCCGATGAAGTTCTACGCGCACCCGGATCGGCTCGCGATGCTGCGGGTGGGCCAGCACGTCGCGCCGCTGCATGTGCAGCTGGTGGTATCCGATCTCTGCCAGCAAGCGTGTGACGGCTGCGCCTATCGCATGGAGGGCTACACGAGCAATACCCTCTTTGGCGTCGAGGAAGCGGGCCATCGTAACAACAACCCGAACCGGCAGATCCCGACCGATAAGGTGATCGAGATCCTGAGTGACTGTGCGCGGCTGGGCGTGAAGGCCATCCAGTTCACCGGCGGCGGCGAGCCGTGTCTGCACCGCGACCTGGACCGGTTCCTGCGGTTCGGCGACGCCTGCGGGTTCGATCTGGCCCTGGTGACCAATGGGGTCGCCGTCACGCACGCCATCCTGGAGCCACTCCTGACGGGCGGGGACAACTGGCTGCGGTTCTCGATCGATGCGGGAACGGAAGCGACCTACTGCGCCACCCGGCGCGCGCCGCGCCAACACTGGAACCAACTTCTGAACCATATCGGCATGGCTGTCACCCTGCGGAACGCCACGCCGAGTGCGCGGCTCGTCATTGGCGTCGGGTTCGTCGTGACGAAGGACAACTACCACGAGATCGAAGAGGGCGTCCTGCTCGCGCGCGAATTGGGCGTCGACAACGTCCGGATCTCGGCCCTGTTCCAACCCGCCAATGCGGCGTACTTCGCGCCGTTCTACACGGCGGCGGCCCAGGCGTGCTCGGCCGCCGCGTCGCTCGCGACCGACACGTTCCAGGTCATCAACATGTTCGGCGATCGGTTGAGCGATCTTGAGCTGGCGCATCCCGACTACCCCACCTGCGGTGTTCAGCGGTTGACCACCTACATCGGCGGCGACCAGACCGTCTATCGCTGCTGTAACTTGGCCTACCATCCGCGCGGCATCCTCGGCTCGTTGATCGATCGGACGTTCTATGACCTCTGGCACGATCCGACCACCCCGATCAACATGGCGCACCTGGACGCGCATGACTGCCCGCGCTGTCAGTTCAACGAGAAGAACCGCGTGCTCGCCGAGGCGCTACGTCCGATCCGCAATGTCAACTTCGTATGAAGCCCGTCGTCAGCGTCCTCATGCCCGCTCGCCACGAAGCGTTCCTGACGCGGACGGTTGATGATGTGTTGACGAAGGTGGTCGATCCGCTCGAGATCATCGTCATTCTGGACGGCGACCCGGCCTCGACCAATGGGCTCATCGCGGACCCGCGCGTGCAATATCTCTCGTTCCCCGAGGTGATTGGGATGCGCGCGGCGGTGGCGGCGGCCGTCACGGTCGCCCGCGGCGAGTTCCTGTGGAAACTGGATGCCCACTGCCTAGTCGCGCCCGGGATCGATCGGGTCTTGCGGGCGGCCGTGACCCAGCCGAACCAGATCGTGATCCCGCGCCGGTATCGCCTGGATGACGAGACCTGGCAACCCCGATGGGATGAGGGGCCGGTCGACTACGAGTACTTCATCGACCCGCGCAAGTTCACGCCGCTCGGGTTGCATGGGTTCCACTGGATCGACCGGACGCAGGCCCGGCTCGCGATCGAGGTGGACGACACGTTGACCTTCCAGGGGTCGTCCTGGTTCATGCCCGCCGCGCACTTCCGCGCGCACGCCTTCATGGAAGACCCCGGGTATCAGGGACTGCCCCAGCAGGAAGCGGAAGAACTGGGACTGACCACCTGGCTGTCCGGCGGGCGCGTGACCGTGACTAAAGCCACCTGGTATGCCCATCTGTTCAAGGGCAAAAAGCATGGCCGCGGGTACCACATCGACCGGGCGCGGCGCGATGCGTGCTATCGCTACGCCTTCCAGCGGTGGGTCATCGATCGCCGGCCAGCGTTTGCCGAGTTGCTCCAGCGGTTCTGGCCGCTGCCGGGCTGGACCGAGGATTGGTCCGCGAAGCTCGACCGCGCGATCGCTCGGGAGACCCCATGATCGCGCCCGTCGCGTCGATCCTTATCGCCACCTACAACAAGGCGCCGGCGCTCGCGCGGACCTTGGCGAGTATCCGGCGACAGATCGACCTGCCCGTCGAGGTCATCGTCGTTGACGATGGATCGACCGATGCCACGGCGGATGTGGCGTTTGCCTGGGGGGTGACCTATAGCCCGTTGGCGCCGTCGGGGTATCGCAATCCCGCTCCGGTGCGCAATCTGGCTGTGCAACTGTCGACGGCACCCATCCTCATCCTCCAGTCCGACGAGGTGGAACATGTGGGGGCGGTCATTGCCCCGCTGGTGCGGATTGTGGAGCGGGGGCATCCCGTGTTGGCGACCGTCACGAATGTGAACGCCGACGGGGACGTGCTGGATGTCTATTGCAGTCCGCGCAAGCGCCGCCCGTTGTTCTTCTTAGGGGCGATCCTCCGGGAGGACTTCCTGGCCGTCGGCGGGTTTGACGAGTCGTTCGTCGATCCCGGTTATGAAGATCAGTGGTTTGGGGACTGTCTGGCCCATACGGGCCGCCCGTGTCACTTCACAGACGCGGTTCAGGGGCGTCATTGGGATCATCCGCGGCCGGCGAATTCTAAGAGTGTGCGGTCCAAGCGGATCTATCAGCAGCATGTCGCCTATGCCGAGACGCAACCGGAGGGCTGGCGGGCGTGGCGCAGTCCGTTTGTCCAGACCTATGTCGGCTGACCTCTCCCTCTTGTACTACTCCGCCAATATCATTCCGGACGATTTTGCGTCGCGCGTGCGGCTCCATCTGCTCGCCCTCGCCGATCCGGCCTGGCCGATCGTGTCGGTGACTCATCAGCCGATCGACTTTGGCCAGAACATTTGCGTCGGGACGAGCTTGGGCCGGTCCGTGTGGGCGATCTACAAGCAAATTGCGATCGGCGCGGAGGCCGTGACGACGCCTTACGTGGCCTGCGTCGAAGACGACAGCCTCTACACGCCGCTCCACTTCGCCACCCGGCCGACGCCGGGCCATTTCAACTACAACCTGAGCCGGTTGTGGGTGGAGAAGGACACGTTCCGTTACCGCCGGCGCACCGGGATGTTTACGTGCATCGTCGAGACGGCCCTGTTGCGCGAGGAGCTCGCGCGCCGGCACGCGAAGTACCCCTGGTGCGTCTGGGACAAGAAGGATCGGGACACCATCCCGATGCCGGCCTGGTTCAAGGGTTACGGGGAGCCCGGCCGGTGCAACAAGATCCTCAAATTGCCGCCCGTGCCGTTTGAATACGTCGAGACGCCCGCCGCGCCGCCGGTGACGTTCAACCACTTCACCAGTTTGGGCGGCAAACGGCGCACCGAAGGCGGCGATACGCTCTTCCCGGACCATCCCTACTGGGGATCGGCTGCGGACCTCTGGAGATCCTTTCATGGTTGACCTCTCGGTGCTCATCCCGGCCCGTAGTGAACGCTGGTTGTCTCGCACCATCGAGGATGTGCTCGAACATGCCCGGTTGGACACCGAGATCATCGTCGTCCTGGACGGCGCGTGGCCAGACGAGCCTCTTCCGCAGCATCCCAAGGTGACGGTCGTGTTCCAACCGGTCTCGATCGGTCAGCGGGCGGCGATCAACCTGGCAGCACGGCTCTCGTTGGCCCCGTTCCTCATGAAGTTGGACGCCCACTGCGCGGTCGCGCCCGGATTTGACGCGGAACTGGTGCGATCGGCGGCCGAACTGGGCGAGGACGTCATCCAGGTGCCGGCCCAGTACAACCTGCACTGCTTCGACTGGGTCTGCGACACGTGCGGCGAGCGCACCTACCAGGGGCCGACGCCGCCCACGTGCCCCAAATGCCAAGGCGTGCCCCATCACCGGGACGTGATCTGGCAAATTCGGAAGTCGCGGCTCACGACGTCGTGGCGGTTCGACCGGAAGCTCCATTTCCAGTACTGGGGCGAGTACAAGAACCGGCCGGAAAACCAGGGCGACATCATCGACGTCATGAGTTGCCTCGGCGCGTGCTGGTTTGTCTCCACGACGCGTTACTGGGCCATCGGCGGCCTCGACGAAGGGCACGGGTCATGGGGCCAGATGGGGACCGAGATTGCCTGCAAGTCCTGGCTGTCGGGCGGCCGGCTCGTCTGCAACAAGCGGACGTGGTTCTCGCACATGTTCCGGACGCAAGGGGGGGATTTTGGCTTCCCGTACCCGATCTCGGGCAAACAGGTCGACAAAGCCCGCCAATACTCCAAACAGCTCTGGATCGACGGCGGCTGGCCGCAGGCGATTCGGCCGTTGTCGTGGATCATCGACAAGTTTGCCCCCGTGCCGGACTGGTCCAGTCCCGAGACGGCTGAGAGTCAGGCCCAGCGCGACCGCGAGCGCCGCAATGCGCCCGATCCGGTCGCCGGAGCCCCGCCCGAGGCCGTGGCGCCGGCCGTGCGGCGCACGCGGACCGATGCGGGCATTGTCTACTACACTGACAACCGGCCTGGTCTCGGACTGCTGACGGGCGTCCAGCGCCAGATCGTCAAGGCCTCGGGCGATCTGCCGATTGTGGCGGTCGGGCTGAAGCCGTTCGTCTGGCCGGAAGCCACCGTACTCCAGTTTCCGGGCGAGCGGGGCTATCTGACCATGTTCCGCCAGATTCTAATGGGGTTGGAGGCCCTTCAGACCGAGGTGGTCTTCTTCTGCGAACATGACGTCCTCTACGCCAGTCAGGGTCACTTTACGTTTCGACCGGATCGCCCTGATATTTACTACTACAACCAAGCCGTGTGGCGCGTCCACGCCGGGACGGGTCAAGCGGTGACGTATGTCACGAAGCAGACGAGTGGGTTGTGCGCCAACCGGGCGCTGCTCGTGCAGCATTACCGGGAGCGGATTCGGCGGGTGGAAGCGACGGGGCACTCGTACAAGACGGGGTTCGAGCCCGGGTCGCATGGGCGACCGGAGCGGATTGACGACTACGGCTCGGGCGTGTGGCGGTCGGCGGTGCCGAATGTGGACATCCGGCACGACTTGTCGCTGACGCCCTCGCGGTGGTCGCCGGCGATGTTCCGGAATACCCGGAGTTGCCGGGGCTGGACCGAAGCCGACGCGGTGCCCGGATGGGGCGTGACCAAGGGCCGGTTTGCCGAGTTCTTCGCCGAGCACACCGGCGTGACGATCGACTCAGGAGTCATTGCATGAGCACCGTGAATCGTTGGGCCGAATATGAGGCGGGCACGTTGACGCCGCCGGTCGTCGTGCAACATGACGTGGTGACCGGCGAGCATCTGGTCTGGGTCTGGTGCACGGACCTTCGCATTCGGGGGCCGCTCTCGCCACCTGCGGGCGCGACCGAAGCGGACGTGTTGGCCTATGCCGAACAACTCGTGGTGGAGGACGCCACTCGCGTGCCCATCGTGACGGCCGAGCAAATGGTCGAGTTGATCAAGCCGTTCGTGAAGGACGCCATCGCTGATATTGAACAACTCTATGCCGACGTGCAGGCCTCCTCGATTGGGGCGGGCGCGAAGGACAGCATCCTCGCGGCGCTGACGCACATTCGCGGGACGTTGATTGACATGCGGACGACGATCAAGGCGGAGGTCTAACCATGTCACGCACCGCGACCTTCCAGGAAGTGACCGCCACGGGCGGGAAGTATCTCTGGTCATCGGCCACCAACTGGGACACGGACACCAAGCCCGTGGACGACGATCTCGTGGTCATTCCGGCCAATAAGTCGTGCCTGATGGACGTGGACACGTCCGCCTGGACCGGACTGCGGACGGTGACGATCACGAGCCACACTACGACGCCGGGGAAGCTCTACTTCATGAACGGCTACAGCGGCTATCTGAAGATCCGCACGGGCTACAACCTGGTCGGCACGAATGCCGCGACCAATGGGCGGCTGCTGGTCAACAGCGACGGCGTGTGGCGCGGGATCAAGGGCACGACCGTGACGGGGTCCGCGACCAACAACACGCTCACGGCGGCGAGCCATGGGTTGGTCGATACCACCATCGTGTCGTTCTTCCCGGCGACGACGGCGGACGTGCTGCCCGCGCCGCTCCAGGTCGGCAAGAACTACTACG
>Ga0315276_10006487_pt1 | contig 10786 bp, 5 predicted proteins | sample YL17G05_0_MG_FD_204542 | JGI IMG/M metagenome (GOLD analysis project Ga0315276, IMG submission 204542) | Sediment microbial communities from Yellowstone Lake, YNP, Wyoming, USA - YL17G05_0 | ecosystem: Environmental > Aquatic > Freshwater > Lake > Sediment | place: USA: Wyoming | collected... | reverse complement strand
AGGCACGTACACATACCTCTGCGGCGAACTCAAGAGCGGCATACTCATCGTTCTCCCGAAGAAATCCGCGGTCACATTGCTCGAGCACCTGACCAAGGAGAAAGTCGACCTCGCCTCGCTGACGGAGATACAGAAATCCGCGCTCAAGGAGATCGGCAACATCTGCCTCTGTTGGTATCTCATCGCCGTCTCGAAGATGATAGACATCGACATGATTCCAGCACCGCCGGACGCCACAGTGGACATGCTCGGTGCTGTCCTTGACATCCCACTGGCTAGCTTGGCACAGAAGGTCGACACTGTCCTCGCGGTCCACACATGCTTCAAAGGGATCGACGAAGAGTTCGAGGGATACTTCCTGATGCTCCCCGAGGAGTCGACGCTCAAACTGATCCTCGAGAGGATGGCGGAGCCCTGAAGATGAACCAGCCGCATACCCTCGGGATCGGACAGATGGCCGTGTGCCACGCGCCTGAGCAGATAGTCTGCTTGGGACTAGGCTCATGCGTCGCGATAATCTTGTACGACCCGGTGGTCCGGATAGGCGGAGTCGCTCACGTGCTGCTCCCGAAATCCCCGATCAAGTGCGACAACGAAGGGAAGTACGCTGATACGGGCACGAGGAAGCTCGTCAAAGAGATGCTCAACCACGGCGCCAAGAAGGAGAGGTTGGTTGCCAAGCTGGTCGGTGGGGCGCAGATGTTTCCGAACCTGAACCTATCGATCGCGAACATCGGCAGGGAGAACAGCATGATCATCAGGAGCATACTCAGGGAGCTCATGATCAGAATCGTTGCCGAGGACCTCGGGGGGAATCGTGGCCGATCTGCCTACTTCGATACATCAGACGGTCACATTACTGTCAAGTCGGCCTTCGCGCCGGTGAAGGTACTCTAGGCGATTGCCGGGACGTGCATATTCTTCTCTATGCAGATGCGCCCTCGTCTTCCTTCTCTTCTCACGCATCACTTCTATCATCATGAGTACGGGACAGGCTCTGCAGCCTCAGAAAGGCTTTTGTACAAGCAACCGCGTAGATATCAAACGCCAGGAGAAGGCGGATGGCTGACGGTAGGCCTGCGTTCATCGCAGGCCGGCTGAGGAAAGTCCCCTCTCCGTGAGAAAGTGGGCTGTCAGAACAGCAGGGCGAGAGTCCTGGCAAGGGCGCAGAAACGACACAGCCCCGGGATAACGTGATGATTCCTCTGTGGATGAAGTCTCCCGGGGATTTGGTGAAACGGCGACTCCCCACTGGAGCAAGCTCAAACGGCCGAATCGATCTCTCATCGTCGGCGGGTAGAGTGCAATAGTCGAATGCCATCAACGTCGCAAGACTGGAACAGAAAGGGGCTTATGTCCTTCACCTGGCACGTTCATGTTCCCCACTCGCAAGAGAGCCAAACAGGTCTCGAGTCCGAGCTCGCTCGATGCTCACACGTGAACATCCAGCGCTCATCGCCTAAAACGATAATTCAAATAGCGTAAACATGTTCGCTGAGACCAGTGTCCTTGCGGTTTCTACTGCCGCCAGAAGAACGAAGGGGGGATCATAGAATGCCTAAGGTAACTGCCCAAGTGAGTGTGTCCGTAGGAGAAGATATCCAAAGAGAGCTTGGTGCGAAAAAGCGTGGGAGAAGTGTGATGGCAAAGTGCCTATCCATGGCCTCGTTGGCCGTTCTCATCTCTTCTGCGCTGCTCGTGTTTCCAATGTCCTCAGCCCCTGTTGAGGCAGCGCCTGTTGTGATGACGGTAGGTACCACCCTAGTACCTGACACATTCAATCCGTTCTCAATGATGAGTGGCACGTCTTGGACAGCCACGCATTTCATTTATGAAAGGTTGGTAACTGATGACCCTGTCAATAGGCAGCCAATACCGATGCTCGCTGAGTCTTGGGAGACGAGCCCTGATGGGAAGGTATGGACATTCCATCTCGTGCAGGATTCCATCTGGCATGACGACGTACCAGTGACTGCCGAAGATGTGAACTTCACGTTCAACCTGATCATAAAAAATCCTCGTGAAGGCGGCCTCTACACGAACTACGTCACGAACATCACTGATGTCCGTGCTCTTGACGACTATACAGTCAGATTCACGACCGACGTGCCAAAGGCCACAATGCTCTCAATGTGGGTGCCGATTCTCCCCAAGCACTTGTGGAGTTTGGTGCCAATCAACCGGCTCCAAGGTGTCGACATGTGGAGCAATGTGTATTTCCCGAACGGGCCTATAGGATCTGGGCCCATGGTTCTGGACTCCTATGACAGGACTCTCGGGGAAATCCGGTTCCTAAAGTGGGACAAATACCATATGGGCACCATAAATGTGGACGAGGTTTTGTTCAAGATATTCTCGAGCGAGGACCCCATGATGACTGCGCTCGGCGCAGGCAGTATCGATCTGGCAATGTATGTTCCCAACAATCTGTGGGACACGACTCTTGCGAGCGACAACATAGATGGGCAGGTCGCGGATGCGTTCGTCTTGAATGAATTGGGATTCAACTGTGCGTCCCCAACCATGAAGTTCGCCACAGACACTCATGGCAGACCGCTATTCCCCAAGGCTTCCCAGCAGACCGAAACGTGGAACATGTCCGTCAGACAGGCTGTTGCCATGGCGATAAACAAGACGCAGCTAGTGACCGAAATCATGAAAGATCTTGCGGACAAAGGAGATACTTTGATTCCGCCAATAACACCATTCTGGAAGTACAATGTGACCGGAGCCGAGGAGTGGAAGTTCGACCCCGAAGGAGCGAAAGCCAAATTGGAGACTGCGGGATATCGTGACGTTGATTCTGATGGCATAAGAGAGAATGTCTCGAATCCGACGTCTGAGCTGAGCTTCAACTTCTTCTACATAACTGGCGTGGCTGCAGATGAACTGGCTGCTGGCAAGATTGCGGACTGGCTACTGGCGATCGGCATAAGCGTACAGCCAGACCCGATCGTGGAGATGACCATGTATCAGAAAGTGGTCAACATGGAAGCTGATATGTACTTATGGAACTGGTGGCCGGATGTCGATCCATCTTTCATACTATCTATTCTGACAACCGACGAGATACCTGCAGACAACGGTGATATGTCTGCTTGGCAGGACGCCATGTACAGCAACCCTGTGTACGACCAGATGTTCCTGGAGCAGCTGACCGCAGTGGACCTCACAGAACGACAGACCATCGTTCATGAGATGCAGAAGATGCTCTACCATGACTGCCCATATATCATACTGTGGTACCCATATTCATTGTTCGCATACAGAACGGACAGATTTACGAACTTCCCGGATTTCGAGGCTGAACCTGGAGCAACGCCCGATAATTTCTGGTTCTTTTTCCAGGTGACGCCTGTCGGTGGCAACCAGGTTCCGGTGTTCGAAGCGGGGCTCAACCCGAACTACTCGCCGATAGTCAACACATTGCAGACATTCTCGGTGCAGGTCTCCGATGCGGACAACGACCAGCTCTGGGTCAACTGGACCTTCGGGGACGGCAGTGCGGTGGCGCATGACATCGTACCCGCAGGATCTAGCCTCACCCCGGTCACCTTGACACAGTCACATACCTACATCGTACTAAGCCCGGACACGGGCTATACGATGACCGTCACCCTCACGGACGGAATCTCCGGACATGAGAGGGTGAGCACGTCTACGGTTTTCGTCATCGAAAGACCAGACGATGCACCAAAGTTCACGTCCCAGGTCGAATCCTCACCTACAACACAATCATCGGTGTACAACGACGAAGTTGTCACTTGGTATGTCAACGCGAGCGATCACGAGTCCGGCGGAGCTGCTGGCTTCGGCCTCAAATTCACATGGGACTGGGACGATGGCACGTTCACCGTATCGAACCATCAACCTACAGTGAACGACGTACCTGTGATGGACACGGTCATTCATTCCTGGCCGTATGTCGGTACGTACAATGTCGTGGTCTGGGTCTGGGACGGCAACCCGAACGTTGCTAAGCACAATGTGTCCGGGGGAATCATCCCCATAGAGGTGGTAGCGAATAGTCCTCCGTATGCGCCAAACCTCCCAACGATCTCGGGCACTGAAGGGACATGGATAGAATGCATAGCGTCGAGCGTGGATGCCGATTCCGACGGGCTGAGGTTCACATGGGAATGGGGCGACGGCACTTTTAACGTGACCAACCAGGCACCGAGCGCAGACCAGGTGACCTCAACGGTCTTCCACAAATGGCCAGTCACGGGAGCGCCTGCGACCTACCCCGTCACCGTCTATGTCGACGACAGGACGGGATACACTGGCCACAACCTCTCAACGACGATAGACGCGTCGATAAGCGTTGTTGGAGATAATGTGGCACCCACGGCATTGCTGGTCATACCTCCGCCGCGGCCATGGTACCTCAACACCGACCTGAAGTTCAACACGAGTGCTATTGACACTGACGGTGATGCTCTCGAATTCTTCCTCGAGTTCGGGGACGGAACTTCAAGCGTCGCGACACTTCCAGCAGGAGCGATCACTCGCCGATACGTGGACTTCACCCACACGTACACGACCGTGGGCCCATACACGCCGACCTTGTGGGTCAACGACTCCACAGGTCCTGCGAACCACAACTCGACTACATATACAAGCATCCGTGTGGTCGCAAACCAGGTTCCGTGGGTGCAGCTGCCTTCACCCTTGACCGCTGGCTACAACAGAACCTTCACGGCGACACCAACTGTGTGCAGGGACAATGACAGCGACCCGCTACAGGTGTGGTACGACTGGGGTGACGGGACACCGATGACGCAGGGAGGCTCCATATCTGCCTCGTACGCAGGAACCCACATATACAGCAGTCTTGGCAACAAGACCCTGACTATCTATGCGAACGACGGCACTGGCTTGACTGGCCACAACGCCAGCGCGACTGAGACGGTCAAAGTGTCTGAGGCGAACCTGAAGCCCGAGATCGTCGGCGTGATAGAGAGGACCCCCTCCAGAAGCACATACTCGCTGAGCGAGACGATTACCTTCACCATCGTGGTGAAGGACTTCGAGGGGGACAACATGACCCTGACGGTCGAGTTCGGGGACGGGGCGAGCCAGGTGGTAGCGATCCCGGGTGCAACGGTGGAGGCAGCTAATGCAGCCAACACCAACATCACGAAGACCGTGACGCACGCCTATGCGGCGGCTAGAACAAGTCCATACTCGGTCAATGCGACAATTGAGGACGACATGGACCACTCGGACGAGAACTGGAGCACGGGCACCACATCGGTGCAGGTCACCGCGCCAGCTCCGCCACCATCTGAAGGATTCCCGCTCGCTCTGGCGGCAGGTATCGCGATAGCGGCGGTCATAGCGGCCGCGGCGATTCTCCTGCTGCTTAGGCGCAGGAATAAGGGTGAGGCCAGTACGATGGATGCAGCGCCTCCGGCGGAGCCGAGCTAGCCAGGGAGTGCGGCGACTCGAAACCTCTTCCCATTTATACTTCACGTGGTGTGCTTGCATCGACGAGCAGGATGAAGACCACGAATCGGAGCGGACTCGAACATGAAAGCCATGACAAGAATGCTCATCAGAAAAGCTGTAAACTCTCTCATCACACTGTTCTTGGTCATCATCCTCAATTTCGCTATATTCCGTCTGATGCCGGGCAACCCCGTCAATGTGATGGTCCCAGCGGATCCAAGGATTCCTGCAGAATACAAACTGCATCTGATAGATGAGTATGGTTTAGACCATCCGATGTATGTCCAGTTCTTTACATACATCAAGGATGCCTTGTTCTTCAAGTTCGGAGATTCGTTTGCGGATCCCGGCACGTCTGCAATGAGTATCGTCCTTTCGAACCTCAAATGGACACTGATTCTTGCAGGAACATCATCCATTCTGATGATTCTGATAGGAACTGCGATCGGAATCGCATCTGCATGGAGGCGTGGCAGCCTATTTGACACTGGATCCCTTGCATTTACTCTCTTCTTCTATGCGATGCCGACATTCTGGTTCTCGATGATGCTCATCGCGGTCTTCGCAAGGGGTCTTGGTTGGTTTCCAGATTCCGGGGCATTGACGTTTGGAAAGCGTCCTGAATGGACATGGGCATCGTTTGTTGACCTCTTGAGGCATCTGATACTGCCAGCTGCGAGCTTGACAGTGGGGGCAATCGGAGAGTTCGCGTTGATAATGCGCAGCTCGTTGATCGATGTGATGACTGAGGACTACATAACGACTGCTCGGGCAAAGGGGCTCCGCGAAAGAGACGTGATGAGATATCATGCAGTGCCGAATGCAATGTTGCCGATGGTCGCCCTGATAGCGATTACATTGGCGTTTGTTGTGGGCGGGGTCTTTCAGACAGAGATCGTGTTCAGCTACCCTGGTGTTGGATACTTGACCGTGAAGGCAACGTACGATCTCAACTACCCCATACTCCAGGCCGCGTTCTTCTTGATAGCTGTCATAGTGATAATTGCCAATTTCATTGCGGATTTGCTGTTGATGATGATGGACCCGCGCATCTCGGTAGGGTGAGGAAACACGAGCGACCAAAAGGTCTCCGATATCGGTCCTGAGACATCGCATGGCGACGTCCGGAGGATATTACTGTCGGAGCCCACAATTGAACGACTGAGGCTTCTGAGGAAGAAGGCGTCGGCTACATGGAAGATCTACAGAAGAAACAGGATGGGGATGCTAGGGCTGGGGATGCTTCTCGCTTTCGTCTTCATATCAGTCTTCGCAGGCCAGGTTATGTGGGTACTCGCTCACGTTGCGGGCTGGCCTTCGGCGTATGGCCCATTTGATGAGGTAGCGCCCATTGGTTCAGGTCTTCCCCCATCTAAGGATCACTGGTTAGGGACGGATACACGCGGCAGTGACATTCTTGCAAGAACAATCTACGGAGCGAGGGTTTCGCTGTTGGTGGGTCTCGTGGCTACCCTGGTATCGATGGGGGTGGGAACCGGAGTCGGACTCTTCAGCGGTTTCTGGGGTGGCTGGAGAGACGAGCTGTTGATGAGGGTTACTGACGTATTCCTTGTCTTGCCGTGGCTTGTCCTGATGATTGTGCTTGCAACCCTACTTCCTGGAGGACCGAGCGTAGCGAAAGTCATCTTCGTGATAGGCATAACGGGATGGTCAAGCACGGCGAGGATGGTCCGCGCACAGGTCATGTCAGTAAAGAGTAGGACTTTCGTGGAAAAGGCGCGGTCTGTTGGCGCCGGGGATGGCTATATCGTGAGGAAACACATCTTCCCAAACGTATTCCCCTTGGTCTTCGCCAATTCCATTCTGACGGTCGCGTTGTCCATTCTTTCAGAGAGCACATTGAGCTTCATTCGACTCGGCCCTGATCCGAGCAGGGTTGTCACTTGGGGGAATATGCTTGAAGATGCAATGTCAGGCCACGCATTCCTCAACGGTCTCTATCTATGGATTCTGATTCCTGGTCTATGCATTGTCTTCGTCGTACTCTCATTCACATTGATTGGCTACGCACTTGACGAGATCTTCAACCCGAAGCTGAGAAGAAGATAGTAAGACGGGTCTCAGAGACCGTAGGTCTTTGACTCCTTCTTGACGTACTTCTCTAGCTCAGCTGTGACGCCTTTGTCCATGGGCACAGGCTCGTGCTCCTTCAGTATCTTCTTTGCCTTCTCTCTCGCGACCGCGGTGATGTCCTTCGAACCGGTCTTCAGCCACGTATCCAGCGACCTGCGGTCAAGCAACGTCGTGATGAAGTGCTCCTTCCTGAAGTTCTTCGCCGTGAAGGGCGTGCCGAGGAAGCTGGCGTTCGGCCCAACCTTGCAGATCTCATCGACCGCAAGCGTCTCCTCCGTCACCTCGATGCCGCCTAAGATCCTCGAGACCATGCCGGCGATCTCGTTGTCAATCACGAGCTTCTCATATGATATCGTTATGCTCCCCTCGAGGGAGCCGCAGGCGTCGTAGATGAAGTTCATGCCAGCGAGCCCCGCCATCAGCATGTTCGTCGCTGTCTCCAGCCCCGCCTGGGCGTCAAGTGTTTTAGAGTCGGAATTACCGCCCGTGCCCCTGCGCGGGAGCCCGTAGTACCTGCCCAGCTGGCCTGATGCGATGTTTAGCAAGCCGACTTCTGGCCCCCCCAGGGCTGTCGCCCCTGTCTTCATGTCTAGCGCCGCCGAGACCGTCCCGTAGAGCACAGGGGTTCCCGGGTTCGCAAGCTCAGAGATCATGATTCCGGAGAGGACCTCCGCGTTCTGCTGCACTAGCAATCCTGCGAGGGTCGCTGGTGCGGTGCCGCCAGCCAGCGCTTCGGGAGCGTAGATCATCGGCTGCTTGTACTTCGCGTAGATCAGCGCCCCCTCGATCAGTTCTTTGGACTGCTGCATCGGGCTGACGGGGTTGGTGAAGCCAAGGAGGCATGGCTTCTTCATCAGCTCCTCGGTGCCGCCCCTGAGAATTGTTGCCATGTCGATGGTTTCCTGCGCCTTCTTCCCGGCGTAGTTCCACCCGTCCGTGGTCTTACCTGAGTTCTTCCAGTCCTCCAAGATCACGTACATGTGGTAGAGATCGTCCGGGATGTCGGACGGTGTGACCATCATGATAACCATGTGAATGTTCTCCAGCGCGTCTGCGAGCCTGGCAAGGTCCCCGACATCTTTCAGCTTCCCCGGTCTTATCTTGCCATCGAGGTCATGCACCCTCACGGCCAGGCCAGAAGACCCGAAGTGGACGATGTTCCCGGCCATGTTGAGGACGTAGTTCGGATCTCTTCCATAGAGCTTGAACTCCCGAGGGGCCTTCCGGACGGTCTCTTTGAGGAGGCTCTCCGGGATTCGCACCATCATCGTCTTCTTATCGACTTCAGCTCCTGCATCCTTGAAGAGCTTCAAAGCCGTTGGTTCCCAGATCTTTACGCCCAATCTCTGAAGGACTTCCACTGTGGCGCCGTGGATCTTGTCCAGATCGTCTCTTGAAAGAATCTCCAATTGACCGCCGATTGGCTCTTTTATCTGCAAATTGACGCACCTGGCGACCCCGAATGCATTCCAGTTGAAGTATGTGTCGAATCGATAATGGCTCTTGCGTTGATCGGAAGAACAAGACGCCGGGAAGGGGTTTTATGTGAGGGGAGTCTGGCGCACCTCGACCCGCAATATTGAATGGGTCCTTAGTGCATGTTTGTCGCAATGGTTTTTACCCTTAGAGGAGATTGCGTGGCGTGATTTCGAAATGTCCAAGGTAGTACTAGACAATGACCAGTGGAAACTGATCAATCAACTCTCACTTGAAAAGGCATTGGATGACATAGACAGCCTCTTCAACATCGGAGAGAGAGTCGTCGGAACTCCAGACGAATTCAGAGCGGTCAAGTTGATAGAATCGAGATTTAGGGAGATATGCCTCAAGAACGTTCACCTCGAACCCTTTGAGATTGTTACCAGCAACCAGAAGCTCAGCGAATTGGAGCTGCTAGAGCCAATCCACAAGAAGCTGCCATGTGGGCGGTGTTTCGGAACAAATCGACCAGGCTTCGCCACAGACGCACGGGGCGTTACAGGAGCCATCGTTGACGTGGGCTTTGGCGCAATCCAAGATTTCAAACGGCTCAAGCGCGAAGGAGTCAATTTCAAGAATAAGATAGTGTTGATAGAGAGAAATGAGAACCTCTTCTACTTCGGAGATTGGGCGCCAGTCGCTCATGCCAAGGAGTTCGGAGCCGTGGCGGCGATTCTCACATCAGTAGTTTTCGAACGTGATATCCTTCGAAACTACCATACTGAAGATGCCGCAATTCCAGTCGTCTCGATTCCATACATCGAAGCCCAGGCGATACGTCGTCTTCTCAGAGAAGGAGAAGTCAAGGCCAATTTGAAGAATATTGTTGAACTGAACGTTAAGAGCACCTCTCACAATGTGGTGGGTGAGCTCCCAGGGCGGAAATTCCCCGATCAGGTTATTGTGTTAACTGCACATCACGACAGCTGGTATGGAGCCGCCAACGACAACGCTAGCGGAGTTGCGGCAATCATGGGCGTCGCAGAAGTCCTGGCCAAGAATTACAAGAATGCCAGGACGATAAGGTTCGTGACGTGCAGCGGCGAGGAAACCAGCATTGAACCTGGCGTCCAAGACGTCTTCCGGTGGCTGGCGGGCTCATATGCTTACACAAAGCAACATGCCGACGAATTGGAGAAGATCGTCGCGAACATCAATCTCGACGGCGTCGCCTATGGCTTCAGCAGCAACATAACTCTCACGCAGGAGCTCGAGTCGCTAACGAACGAACTGATCGAGGAGCTCGAGGCTGAGGCACTCTATGAGGTCGAAGGAGCGCCTGACACTGGCTTAGACCAATGGTGGTTTGTTCGACATGGCGTTCCGAGCGTGAGCATCGACCCAAAAATGAACCAATTCATGAAGATCTATCATAGCAATCGCGACACGCCCGAGCTTATTAACGCGGTCCTTGTCAGGAGTGCTCTCAGAATGACTCTGGCACTAGTGCTGAAACTTGACTCTCCGGAGCTGTTGCACTACGACTTCACGTCTACGGCCAAGAACCTTCATGAGGCGCTCTGTGAGAGGTCTGCCAAGGTCGAGGACGCCATCGATCTTAAGAAGCTCATCGACAATGTGGCCCACTTCAAAGTGGTTGCAGAAAGGTTTCAGGAGAAGAAATCTTCCGCGCTGAAGAAGAAGCTCGACAGGGAAACAGTCTCCTTCGTCAACCGCGTTCAGCGGGAAGTCTGCTCCTCTCTCAATCCCAAACTAGTAGACATAAAATGCGGAATGGTTATTGAGGCCGCCTACGTCGTTC
>Ga0315276_10006482_pt1 | contig 10792 bp, 12 predicted proteins | sample YL17G05_0_MG_FD_204542 | JGI IMG/M metagenome (GOLD analysis project Ga0315276, IMG submission 204542) | Sediment microbial communities from Yellowstone Lake, YNP, Wyoming, USA - YL17G05_0 | ecosystem: Environmental > Aquatic > Freshwater > Lake > Sediment | place: USA: Wyoming | collected... | reverse complement strand
GTTGCCCCTGATTTAATCCTAGACCATATTCCTACTTTAGATTTAGATTTTATTTTTGTTTATGGCCAGATATTAAATATTAGTTTAATTTTCCTGTTCGCCCTATTTTTCAGAACAAAACAATTTCACAAAGTTATCAGCCAGTTTAGTTTACTAGTAATCATAAGATCCGCATTTACAACATTTACTCATCTAGAAACGCCAGCAGGCGCTTTAAAATTCCATATTCCCAGCATGATATCAAAAATTAGTTTTCAAAACGACTTATTTTTCTCAGGACATACTGCTGTTCCTTTTTTGGGATTTTTATTGTTCAAAGACAGCAAAATAAGATATTTTTTCCTTGCATCCTCAATAGTTATGGCAGCCACAGTTCTATTCATGCATGTGCACTATACCATTGATGTTCTCTCTGCATTCTTCATTACTTATGGAGTTTATAAAATTGGAAATTGGATATTCAGAAAGATAAATAATTACTAAAAATGAAAATAGCAATATTCACAGATACTTTCTTGCCCAAGATAGATGGAATTGTCACAGCAACCTTAAGTCTAGCAATGGGGCTAGCAAATAATGGGCACAAGGTTTGCATAATTGCTCCGGAATACAACAATTTTAAGGAGTTTAAATATAAAAATATAAAAGTGACAAGAATGAATTCAATTCCGGCATTGTTTTACCCCGAGTTTAAGATTACTAATCCATTCAGCATAAGGGTGTATATGCAGCTAAAAAAAGAAAAGATAGATTTAGTTCATTTTCAGACACCCCTAACAATAGGCATGCAGGGAATAATAATCGCTAAACTTCTTAAAGTCCCATTAATCGGAACATTCCATACTCTCATTGCTGATCCGAAGTATCTAAAGCATGTAAAAATTAATGGAGCCATAGCCCAGGGAATTTCATGGGCATATGCTAGAGCGTACTACAACCAATGTGATTTGATAACCTGCCCTTCAGAAAGTGTAAAAAATGAGCTTTTGGAGCATACTTTTATTAAACCAATTAAGGTAATTTCAAACGGAATTGACTTCAGTCTTTTTGATAATTCTAATTGGAAAAAAGTAAAAGAAAAATATAATCCTAATGGAAAAACACTTCTGTTTATTGGAAGAATTGCCCATGAAAAAAGCATACCTTATCTTTTGGATTGCTTCAAATTAGTTTTAAAAAAGTTACCAAAGACAAAATTAATTCTTGTAGGCGATGGTCCACAATTTAAAGAAATAAAAAATTATATAAGATTCTTAAAAATAGAAAATAGTGCAATTTTAACAGGAAAAATTGAACATGAAAACCTAATCAAATCAGGAATATTTAAAGCAGCAGATTTATTTGTAACAGCTTCAACGACTGAAACTCAGGGAATAACTATGTTGGAAGCTCAGGTAAATGGGCTTGTGTCTATAGGCATGGATGCAGGTGGTACAAAAGAACTGATAAAAAATAATTACAATGGCTATCTAGTAAAAAAAGGCAAGAAAGAGTTTGCTGATAAAATAGTAAAGCTCCTAAAAGATAGTTCGCTAATTCAAAAAATGCAAAGAAATACTTTAAAGGAAATAAAGAAACACAACATGAAGAAGGTTATAGAGATTTGGGAAAAGGAGTATCAAAGCTTAATAAAATAAATTCTTAACCCGCCTGTATGTTCCCACCACCTTGTAAGTATATCTTAATAAAAAATATGTAAAAAATTTGAAATGGATATTTCTGTTTCTTCCATAGCCAAAATTTTTTATTATTCTAAACTTATCATAATTTCCCGCATTATGCACAACATGCATCAAATCACCTTCACCATTGTAAAACTGCCCATTTTTTATTTGACATCCCCTCTTTGCTGTAGCGGGAATATAATTAAAATTCTCTCCCAAGTCTGCAAAACCCTGCTTATACAGAACATAATTAAGTACTATTTGGTCTGGTCCAAATGAATCCATTTTCTCAATCATGCTCATCATACTTTTGCAGAGATAAATAAACTTGCCAGAGGGTGCAGCAATAAATCCTCCATTCACCATTCTTTTTTTAGCTAAAGTCTTAAGAATCTCTTTTTTTGTTTTATCTGAAAAAGTTCCCTTAGCAAAAGAGTATTCTAATGTTGGTGGCTGTATACTCTCCGTAACCGCCCTAAAAGACGTAGAATTTTCATAAAAAACATTCATGATATTTTTTTGAAAGATAATGTCTCCACTGTCACATGCCAAAACTTGATTATAACTGCTCTTTCTTAGAAAATTTAAGATATCCCTGTACCTCAAATTAACAATATACCCATCCCGCACACAATCAACAACTTTTGCTCCACTAAGAGTAATTTTCCTCTTCTGGCTTGCAGTCAACCCATAATTAAGAATCACAATGTCTGTAACTTTTAGGTCTATGCATTTTTTAAGAGATTTTAACCAATGTTCTGCAACAAAATCTCCGAACCTTGAATCCGAAGCCCCAATAACCACAAATTTCTTTTTCATAACTTTACTGCATAACCATATTTTTAAGACTTATAAACATTTATTTTCCAGTATAACCTCCCTTTTAATTAACTTTTTTATCTACAGGATACCCTCTGTTAATTTTTAACAGCTAATTATTTTTTATTTTTAGTTTGTTCGTAAATTTTTTGTAAGAATAATAAAGAAAAACTACTAAAGGAATAACCAAAAGCAAAGCATACTCCCCTATCCTAAGATATCTCATTATGCTATTTGCCGCCATTCCTGAATAAAATCCAATTGCTGTGAAAATCACGGATGCAATTAAATTAAACAGAATAACAGTTTTAAAGAATTTACTGAAAGGTATTCTTGTAAAGCCTGCCAGAACAAGTCCGGGAATAGGAAACCCGGGAGTTAGCTTTACCATCACCAATGTCTTTCTTGCATGCTCTCTTAAATTTTTCTCCAGCCTTTTAATTCTTGCCTTGGTAAATCCTAAAGAGTAAATACATTTCTCAATTCTTCCTCCTCTCAAATTTCTCCCAATAAAATAAAGAAAAGTGTCAGGAACCAAATTCCCAAAAATGGAAAACAAAAGTATAATCCAGATATTAAAAATTCCTAAAGACGCAGCAAAAGCAGCGGCTGCAGTAACTATGGGCCCCTCTAGAATCATCAGTATAAAAACTAGAATATACTCCTGACCCTGTGTAGACTGCATTAGTGAATAAAAATCAGCCATTTTCGCTTCATTTTTACAATAGAAAAGGAGATTTATATATCTTATTACTTGCCCTTCTTAAACCATCATAAAATCACTTAGATTTTTTGAGGTCATCAACAAGCTTATCAGCTTCTTTCTCAATTCTTGCAATCGCATCAGAAACCGCTTTCCTTGCGCTTTTTCCTTTTGTGTTAATTTTCAGAATAGGATTCTTAGTAGGATGCTCTCTTCTCCACGCAACAAAGCTTACAGATTCATCTTCAGACAAACAATCTCGTAATATTTCAGCAATAGTTATGCTGTTTATTTCTATCTCAGCTTCATTCTTTTCGTCCTTAAGATATTTTACTTCCATTAAAAATAGATATAAAGATGGTTTAAAAAGTTAACTGTAAGTTAACTTTTAGAAATTCTCATATCACTTAACACTAATCCACAACCAAACCCTGATAATCTCTATAAAAGTTAATGTTAATCATTAATTTGTTTCTAGAATTGTTAGCGTTTAATTGTTTTCTTTGGCTATTAATCAATATCCTCAAACTCTATATCTCCGACAAAATCGCCAGAAATTTCCCTATTCTCTTTCTTCTCCCCGCTGTCTTTATTTTTCCCCCCTCTCCACGCAATATTGCGGGCAGCATCCTCATCATCAATCTCCGCTTTTTCTCTCGCATCCTTCATCTTCTTCAAATCGCTTATAGTAATGCTTTCCATGCTACTTTTATCAAAATTCAAAATTCTCGCAGGCTGCTTAACTTGCTCAATCCTATCCTGCTCCTTCTCAGCCTCGGACTTTCTAAGATTTATCTTGAAATACTGCTCAAGTTTTGCAATTATTCTATTGCCATCATCAGGAAGATTTCCCTGTTCAATCATCTTCAAAACCATTTCCTGTTCCTTAATTGCATCCGCAACTTGATATAAACTAAGCTTCTTATCTCTCCTAGTCATCTGAATATGCCAATTCCAATTATCAATCAAATCAAGAGGCTTATTTGATTTCTTAGCAAGTTCAGCCCTTTCCTGAATAATCCTGCTATAATCTTTTGGCTTTCTTAAATTGTCAAGAGTAATCTCTCTTCTAACATCACAAACACCTGCCTGAGACTTCATATCCTTGTTTATATCCTCTTTAAGCCTCACTCCTGCCATTCTGGCAAGCCTCTGCCTCACGCTATACGGCTTCTCGCTCGCCTCAAGCTGGAAACTCGAAGGCTTTCTTATAACAGGCAGCTCTTCAATAATTGCGCACTCCTCGCATATCTTCACAATCTCATTGTCATAAACAGCGTCAACAAGTTTCACTTGTCTCTCATCTCTTTTGCAAACAGCGCAGTTATTCATATTCTAACAAGAAAAACGCATTATTTATGCATTTCTATGCTTTAGTATACTAATAATTAGAACAAATTATTGAAGATACTTGAGAATTTCGTCTTTTCCAACTACACCTGTAATCTTAACTTTTTCATCTATAAGGATTACCGGCAAGTCCTGCTCAGAAACCCCATAAAGATTCATAAGCAGAGATACAGAAAATATGCCGTTGTCTCCTGAAAGCGGAATAAGAATAACATTGCCCCCAACATCCGACTTTACTTCCCCAAGCATCTTGGAAAAAACATTTTGTTTAGCTTTAGCTTCCAGAGAAGGGTTATTATAATCGTACAAATAAACCGCATCATGAACAGAAGAGTTGCACTTCTCCCTTAGTTTTATAGAATTAACCCATAACAGCGCCCTCATTAAATCATATTTTTTATGTTGTAAAGAAATACTGTCAGAAACTTTATTCGAAATCTCATACTTGTCTAACAATTTAGCTTCTCCATAAATTCTGTCTGCAAATTTAGTATTCTCTAAAGCAAGAATTCCGCAATCAACATCTGATAAAGAAAAAATATCATTTTGAATTCTGACATCAAGCAAATCAAGATTAGACTGTTCATACATATCGCTAATCTTTAAAGTCCTTGAATTCTCAAGAAGAAATCCCAAAAGAATTCCAAAAGAAAACACGAACACTGCCATTACAAGAGCTTCCCAAAACGCGTTCTTGCTGCTGTTTAACATATTATTTTGTCCCCCATCCAATCCTCTTTCCTTGTATTTTGTATTTAATCATCTTTCCAATAGCAAACAAAAGCAGCATTGGATACAAAGTCAGATAAACAATCATATAAAAAAGAAGATTAAAAATGTTTCTAAAACCCTTAAGTTCAGGCTCTTTTATCATTCTAAGCGCAAAGACAGTAAAAAACAATCCAAGTAAAAACAAAACAATTCCAAATAAGTTCAGAACAGTAGCTGAAAAGTAAAAATCATCTGCGCTAAGCAGCGCAGTTCCAGCAGCAAAGCTGTATTCTGTGTAAAAAAATGTCTGAATTATCCTTCTCACAGCCATAAAAACAAAAAAAGCAGTTCCAAACAAACCCAAGAACATAGATAAAGCAAAGAAAGGAATTATAAAATACCCAAGTTTGCTTGTCCAGTTCCCTCTGTACTTATTCAGGCACTGTATTCCTCCAATATCCCATCTTATTCTCTGCTTAAACCAGTACAAGAATTTCGAAGGGGCAATGCTGTAGACTTTCGCAGGCAGGCACATTTCAACTTTATACCCCTTATTTATTATTTTCCAGACTATCTCAATGTCCTCAGTAAGATTATGCTCATCAAAACCTTTTATTTCTCTAAAAATCTCTATCCTGTACAATGCAAGAGGTCCGGGCATAGCCCATATCCCATCAACATAACCCAATAGTTTTCTTGTCCAGGCGATAATAGAATACTCCATTGCCTGCAATTTTTCAATAAACTTGTTCTGATTCTTAACTAAAACAGAGCAAGTAACTCCTGCAACAGTTTTATCATTAAAGTACCCTAAACATTTCCTAATGGCTGTTTTTTCCAAAAATGAATCAGCATCGCTAAACCCTATTAAATCAGTATCGGCAAATTTTGCTCCATAATTTTTTGCGCTTGCCGCTCTTCCAAGATTCTGCGGAGTTCTTACAACTAAAACTCTTCCTTCTTGTTTGGCAAATTGTTTGACAACATTATATGAATTATCTGCGCTGCAATCATCAACAACTATGACTTTTTTCAGCCCCTCATAATCCGAAGCAAGGATAGACTTAACAGTTTCAAGAATGCTTTTTTCCTCATTATAGCACGGAACAACTATACTTACAGTATACTCCTTTATAGGCTTCGGGACATCGAACATCCTGTTTTTATTCTTCAAATATAAAATTAAGAAAAAGAACAGCATGTACAAGGAAACAAACATATACGAGAGATAAATTATTGGAATTAATTGCATTTTTCTTCTTGTTATTCAATTTTCTACCCCTTTTCTTCCCCACTCTCTTCTCTTCCCAAAACATGAATCGCATCATCCTGACTGCCGACATGAAAATAATCATAGAAATCTTCCGATAATGCCAGCTCATGAGTATGTCCTGCCTTCTTCGCCTTAACTAATCCAAGCGAAACAAAATTCTTGACATGCTCATAAGCCTTATTTCCCCTAATCTTAATAAGAACTGACTGCTTAACAGGCTGTTTGTAGGCAATTACAGCAAGCGTTTCCTGTTCTGATTTTGTAAACTCAGCCGTTCCAGTCGCAAGCTTATTAATCATCCCAACATATTCCGGCTTTACATCCATCTTCCAAGCATTATCCTTATCAATTATCTCAGTTGCAGAACTTTCCCCATAACTCTCCTTAAGTTTTTCAATTAGCTGCCTAAGAAGAATAGGATTCAAATCAGTCAACATCACAAGGTCCTGCATAGAAAGCCATCTTCCTGAAATAAAAAGCGCAGCCTCAATTTTCTTCAAGTTTTCAATCTCTCTTGAATTATCCAAATCGTCAACAGTTTTCCCTGAAATTGCAAAGTTCCCGCTGTTCCCGCTATCTCTAGAAACATTCAAATTATTTTCAGCATTCTCATTCAGATTATCTTTTTCCACTTCTTCCATGATTTTGTATATATTCTTGAGATTTAAAAGCTTTTATCTTCAGTTTGTCAATCTACAAACCCCTAAGTAATTTGATAACCCTATAAAAGTTAACATTAACATTAATTTAATTCATAATCAGAAATTTTTAGCATTGAATAGACGTCCATCTCAAATTAATAAGGTTTCATCCAGATTTAGAATAAACTACCTAAGAAACTTATAACTCTCCTTTAGAAGCAATTATTAACCTTAAATCAATTCTGAAATTATATTGATGTCAAGATAATTTACAGAAAAAGTTAAGCGTTCAATAGATTAATAAATATCGCTTAGATTTGCTATCCAGTCGCAAATCTCAAATAAACTTGCTGAATTCTTCCTCGCTTACCTTTGCCTGTTCTAATATCCCTTTCAACGTTCCTATTTTCAGTTCTTTATGTCAGAAATTCTCACTAATTTTTGAATTTCTGAACATCCTAAAATTCCGAATTTTTATGAGGAATTTTTTGATGCTGGGGGACAACAGTTCCTATCTTACCATGCTCGGTTTCTTTTTTAAGCAGAATATGACTCCCTCTTTGCCTTACAGTTTGAAATCCAAATTTGTTGCACAAAATCTTAACACAATCCTTTCCAGAAACCTTTCTAAGCAACGGCGACATTTTGCACTTCAAATGTAGTCAATAACGGCCGAATTGTAAATTTTAGTGGAAATTCTTCAAGATAGAGAGACGTAGCTTCTTTTAAATTCTCAATTGCTTCCTCAAGGTTAAAGCCCTGGCTAACCGTTCCAACTTCAGGACATTTCGCAATATACATATCTTCTTCTTTAGTTATTACAGCGCTTAATTGTACCATATTTCATCTAGAAATCAATAGTTTTTAAACATTGTGAACTTAGAAAAGTTCTAGCCAGTCGCAAATCTTAGAATAGCCCCAATTCCAGAAATATTCCAAAACTGCTCACCTTCCGGAGTTTCAACAGAAACCATCTCAGTTTCAGCAGAAATAGAATCAGCCATCCCTCTTAACTCAATTATCTGCTCTTTCTTCAGTTTCTTGCTCAAAAGTAAAATCTGAACCGCTCCATATTTCAAAGCCTTTCTTACTTTTTCCTCCCCATAAGCAGCCATATCTGGCCTTTTCCCCAAAGTTTCAAAAAACTTTTCAAGCAGCTTCTTTTCCTTTATAATCTCCTGATTTGCCAGAACATCTCTTGAAATTTCAACCAAATCAGTTAATCCAGATTCATCAGTATTTCCAATATCCTTGACTCCAATAACCATCTCTTTCAGTTTAGTAACAAGCTGTCCCTCCTCTAAAAATTCTTCCTTAGTAGGAACAGGCCCACCAACAATTATTCCCTTTAATTTAGGCATATCAAAAAATATTTCTTTCATTGATTCCGCAACCCTCCTGAAAAATTCTTTAGCTAATCCTTCAGTAATTCTTTCAAAACGAGCCGATGAATTATGCACAAGCAAATTATTGGCAAAGAAATTTTTACATTCTGTTTCTATGTCTATTAGTTTTGTTTCCCTATTTAAAGAATTAACTTTTATTACCTTTTCAAACTTTCTTTCAGTGTTTAATAACAAAGCCCCTTTTAGTATCATGCTGGAAGGTATTTCAATTAATTTAAAATCACCATACAAAAAGAACAAATGATCTTTAGACGAAATAAGCAAATTATTTTTTGTTGTTGTCTCTGTTAATTCATTCTTTATTTTCACCCACTTATTAATTACTTTTGAGAAGATTATTTTATCATTATCTATATCCAATGCCTTAACTTCATCCCCTATTTTAATGTCATTTATGCTAATTTTGCCCTTTTTAGTATCAATCAAAGTATCCGGAGAAAGGCATTGTCCTCCAGCCCTTATCTTTCCAGGAACGCCCGAACTCATTTTTCTTATCATTCTAATTTGTTTTCCCTCCAAAACACCAATAGTTGCCTCTTTCCTATCCATTACAAGTAATCCATAAACTTCCTGAACCTCCCTCATTTCCTGAAGAGGTTGAATAACAAATGTCTGATCGCATCTGTACATTCTTGTTCTAAGCGGAAGAGGTGGTTCTATAATCCATAACCTTAAATCAGCCTGCCCTTCCTTATCAGAAATATTTCCTGCGAATATAGCCATCCCGTTCGGAGGTGTCTGTTTATATTTTTTAAATTCTCTTCCAATCATGTCTAAAGCATCAACAACATTTTTCCTTGTAGTTTTACTCTTAATATTATCAGCCGTTGAGCCCTCAGCAGCAATCTGATCAGCAATCGTGTACATGTTCGCTCCAGAAGGAATCAGCACTGTGACTAGCTCTGTATGTCTTCCTCTTATCTTTCCAAGAGTTTCAATCAATTCATCAAGTTCTTCAAATGATGTTGTCATTTTATCTTTCCAAGATAGATTTTATCTTATTTATTAATAATATGCTCTTTTCTCTTAGTTCATAAACTTTATCTTTATTAAAAATAAGGGAAGTTGAGTAGCTCGCTTTATTTCTTTCTTCTTTTAATCCAGAATAAAACTCTATTTCTTCTCTTTTTATCTGCAACTCATCAATCAGGTTGATTTCCTCAATTGAAAACTCAGAAAAATTCTTAATTATGAAGCAGAGTGTTGCATTATGCTCCTTGGATGAATATCCTTTTTTTGAAACAAGAGAAAGCGCAGCATGATACGCAGAATAATACAAGCCAACAACTGCCCAACCAAAAAAACCCTCTCGTTTGTTCGTTGGGTTTTTAGGGTGCTCAGAAATGCGAAGTATGCAAGCATTTCTGACATCAATAAATTTATTATTATCCAAAAGAAAGCCTGCAAATTCCATGTTACTGTCAGATTTTGAGACATGCGCCTCAGACAAATCGCTCCCTTTCTTAATAATAAGCCTTTTCAGTATAAACTGATTGTATACTGCTTCAAGATATTCTTTGTCTCTCATCAACTCTTCAATTTTCATCTTTAAAATTATACACTCAAATTTTCTCGGTAATAGTATTGCTGGTTATAAATGCAAAATCCTGTTTTTTTTGCTTCATCAAGCAGGTAATCTCTCCTTGTTTTAAACTCTTGCTCATCAATGAATACTAAACTTAGAGGATATAAACTTTTTGAATCTACTTTCTTTTTAATCTGCCCTATTTTATCCTTTGCCTCTTTTTGGTACATTCCATTTAATTTTTCATTGCCAAAATTATAAAGAACAACAAGCATATCAATATCGCTTCCTTTTTTCTCGGCGCCAATTGAAGATGAGCCAAACAAAATGATAAATGCAACTCCTTGAACTTGCTCTAAAAACTCCTTAAGAGGCATTTTAACATTAACATTCAGATTATTCAGCTTATGAATGTCAAACCTCGCAAAATTCAGCCCAATCATCTCTTCATTCTTCAGAGTATAGAAAGTATTTGATTTTTCTTTGCTCTTTTCCATCTCGCCCGTTTTTTCAAGCTTTGAAATTGCATTTTGAAGCGAGCTGATAGACATATTTGCTTTTTCCCTTATTTCATTAAAATACATTCTCTGCTTTTTTGAATTATAAAAAGCAAGATAAACTCTTTCAATTGTGCTCATCTGTTTCTTGATATTTTCCATAATAATCTTGGGCTAAGAGTATTTTTAAATCTTACCATATT
>Ga0315276_10006481_pt1 | contig 10792 bp, 19 predicted proteins | sample YL17G05_0_MG_FD_204542 | JGI IMG/M metagenome (GOLD analysis project Ga0315276, IMG submission 204542) | Sediment microbial communities from Yellowstone Lake, YNP, Wyoming, USA - YL17G05_0 | ecosystem: Environmental > Aquatic > Freshwater > Lake > Sediment | place: USA: Wyoming | collected... | reverse complement strand
TCAATCAACCAACCGGAGAAACGCAATGAAGGTACGAAAAGGTGATCGCGTGGAGTGGAAAAGCCGCACTCAACAGCAGTTCGAAGTCGTGGGATTCGAAAACCGCGACGTTCTGATTGTCGACGATAAGGGCGGCCAGCATACCGTCCCTGCCCGCGAGCTGACGGTCGTCGAGAAGCGGACGGCGAACCCATGACCGCCCTGCGAACCAGGTTCGACGAGCTGTCCGCGTCGATCACCGTCCTGGCCGAGCGAGCTGACGACACGACCGATCTCGCGCGCCTGCTGACGATCGTGCGCGAAGCAGATCGAGTGCGCGCCGACTGTGACCGCGTCATCCTGGCGCTGTCGTCGGCGGGCGAGGCCGATGCGACACGAGCGTGCCTGCGCACCGCGAGACTGAACGCCCTGGCAATACGACACATCGCGGCGCGCTGGCGACTGGCGACGGGCATCGTGCTGGCACGCGGTGGGGCGACGACGGTGAGTTCGTGATCCGCCGTAACGCACGATGGTTCCTGGCTACCCTGCTCGTCGGCGTCGTCTGGGGCGCCTGCATTCTGCCGCTGGCGTATCCGCTCGCGGAACTCGCTGGCGCTGCAGTCATGGCGCTGTGTTACTTCGCCGGATCACTCGTCGGCTATCTGACACGGAACTGGGAATGAGCTACGAATCCGCCCCCGCCACCAAACTCGTCGCCACCGCCTGCTGTTGCTGCGGACGGCCGCTCGTGGACTCTGTCTCCGTCGAGGCTGGCGTCGGGCCAAAGTGTCGCGAAAGGCACGGGTACGGCGAGGCGCAGGGAGAGCCCGATGCGAAAGCATATCAGGCGGCGATGTGTGTACCGCTACAGACGACAGCTACTCAGACCATCGCGAACTACCTCACGCATCGGATCGCCGCAGATCCGTCAGCGCCATCGGTGTCGAGTTCCATCGCCGCAATCGACGCCCTCGGCTTCCACCGGCTCGCGGCCAAGCTCGCCGACCGCGCCATGGGGCCGCTGATCGAAGTCGACGAGGACCGTGACCCGCGAGGATCGCCAATCCTGGTCGTGCGCACGCCATTCAGCGAAGAGCTTCTCGGAGCGCTGTGTCGTGTCCCGGGCCGACACTGGGACGAAGCGCGCCGGGCCACCACGTTTCCGGTATCGAGCGCCGTAGCGCTAGCCGCGACCCTACGCCGCATGTTTCCGCCGACCACGTTGGTGCGTGGGCGGGATGGACGACTGAAACTCTTGGGAGGAAACAGATGAGCATGCTGTGTGATCGCTGTGGTGCTACGGCGACGTGGAAGGTGTCAGACGATGTCGGAAATACGCTGTGGGCGTGTGTTGATCATCGATCAGACGTCGGGCATCGCCAATGGGCTCCTGTAGAGATGAACACCGAACTGCCGACGTCGACCGCATCGCAGCCGCCAAATCGCTGGAATACCAAGGCCGGGAAACAGCTCCCGTCCGACCCTCGCATCGAAGCCTTCCTCGGCGAGATCGAGCAAGTCTGCCGAAAGCACGGCATGACGATCTCGCACGAGGACGGCGGCGGCGGATTCGAGATCGAGGTCTATGACGACATCAACATCGATTGGCTTCGGTCGGCGAGCGATGCCCGCGGCGGCCGGAATCAAGAGCCGCGATGGGGCTGTCCGAATCGATTCGACCAGAACCATCGCAGTTCGTACCAACCTGTCACCGATGGGAAGTGTTCGCGCTGCGGTGCCGATGCCGTGGACGTGAACCAATGACCACTGCCAAAGACGCTTTGGCCACGGCCCGCCTGCAGGCCGAAAACATCACGCTCTCCAACGCGCTTGAGGCGGCCAAGGGAAACCGACAGCAGACGGCGCGCGCGCTGGGAATGACGCTATCAGCCCTACGCGCCGCGCTCGGCCGACACCCGAACCTCGTTGCGCGCTGGCCGGCGCCGAAGGGTCGACGGCTTGGCGCGAGAGACCTGGAGAAGCGGAAGCCGCGGAGTGATCGGGGGAGGACGACATGAAGTTGGCGATGGGAGGAGACTCTTCCTGTGTCCATTGTGCCGGCTCGGGGACCGTCGAGGGGCGCACGATGACGCTGGCCTGCACGCACTGTCGCGCTCACGAACTCGCGTGGCAGCCGTACCACGATGAGCAGCGACGGCTATGGCTCGCAAAACAGGCGCGGGGGCGCGCATGAAGTCCCTGATGCGATTTCTCTGCACGATCGCATGGCGTATCTCGGAAGTAGCGATGACATTCGCGATCCGATTCGACCCGGACATGCCGGCGGCGCCCGCCCCGCCGACAGCCGACCAGGGCGGGCACGGGCTGAACTAACTCACCGCACGAGCGGTGGCCAGGACCAGTGTCCTGGCTTCGGCGTATCGCTGAACGGGACGCTCTCGAAGATAAACAGGCCGGTGTCCGAAGGCGCAACCGTTCCGAAGCGGTTACTCAAGGGTCCTGCTACGACGCCCGGCTCACCACGCAGCGTGCCGATCACCGAGAGCTGAGTCACCGTCTCGCCGTCCGTTTCCAAGATCGTCGCATGGAGCGGCTTGCCCATGTGCAGCGAGTGGTAATGGACGGCACGGCCGACTGATGGCTTCTGCGTCGCCATACTAGAATCGCTCCGGTTCGCCCGAGCTTCCCCCGCCGAAGTCGTCGGTGCTGCTTCCGAAGTCATCGCGCTCCGTGCCGCCCGCGGGCGGCTGTTGCGGCGGTAGCTGATTGCTGCGACCGCCACTGCGACCGCCACCCGCGAGTCCAGCGATCTGCTTCTCGGCTTTCTTCTGCGCGAATTCGGCGTTCGCCACCCTCGCCGCACGGACGGCTGCCGTGTACGCCACCGCCTTCGACTTGAACTCCTCGGGCTTGTACTCCTTGCGCTTGGGCAGGATCTTCTTGACGACCTGGCGCCACTTCCCTTCGTACTCCTCGGACTCGAGAATCACGGTGACGAGAGTGTCGGGGCTGGGAAACCATTCCGAGAAGTCGTCCGAGAGACAGCCGAGCGCGGTTCCATCCCCTGTTGTGATCTCGATGCCGGCCTTCGTGGTGAGGTTGTTGAATTTCGTCCTCGAGTACAGCCGACCGTTGTGGTGCAGCTCGAGATCGATGAAGAGCTGGTCTCCGCCCTTGCCGCCGGCCTCGCCCATTCCGACCTTCACGCCGTGCGCAATGTAGAAGCCGTCGTCGAGCCTGTCGTCGTCATGCTCTGCCGACGTCCTCTGCGTTGCCGTGGCGGTCGTTCCCTGTACCGTCTGTCCGTTCGTCGTCATGTTCGTCTCCGTTGGTTGCTGAAATTCACTAGCCCGCCGTCGTCGACCTACCAGCCGCTCGCGGCCTTACTTCGTCCAGTCCGGCAGCACAGGCGCCAGTCGCCTCCACAGTTCCGCCGTCGATCTACAGTCGTAATTGATGCAGTAGTCCGCGATCTCTCGAATCCTCCCGGCGCGGTAGTACGCGCCCACATCCGCACCGCTCATCAGAATCTTCGGGGACTGAATCCCGAACAGCTCGCACGTGAATTCGAGCGAGTACGCCTTCTGTTTCCCGAACACCGACAGCTCTTCGCGTAAATCCATGTGCACGCGTCGTTCGTACCAGCGCGGGTTAATGCGCTGAGTAGGCCAAACGCCCGTGTACAGCGAGCGCGCGACGAGATACGGCGCGTCGAATGACATGCCGTTGAATGTGATGATCTGTCTCCCCTGCACGAGCTTCCAGAACCGTTGGAGGATCTGCCGCTCGCTGCCCGTCGACCAGGTGATACCACTCTCGTCTGGTGTTCCTTTCTGGCAGACGTCTCCGTCGAAGAGAACTTCGCCGCGATTCTGGACTGGATTCAGCAGGCCGATGACGATGATGCGTCCGGTTGCGGCCTGCAGAGCACATGTGTTCTCGACGTCCTCGGTGATGGACGAATCCTTCGCCATCGCCTTCTCGTGCAGGATTTCGAGCCGACCACGCTGGTAGTCGGACAGCAGATCGAACGCCGAGATGCACTCGAGATCGACTACCAGCGGATCGGACTCGACACCCATCGCTACGCCGACGCCAGCGCCGCAAGTTTATCGCCGTACAGCGAGAGAAGTGTCTCTGCATCCTTGCGCGTGAGTTTCGTCTGAAAGAGATTCCGCTCGATCTTGGACTTGAGATCGAGAATCGTCTGAAGAGTCGCACCATCAATCAAGAGCGCGATGCGCTGGCCGAGGTCGGACTCGATCGGAGCGTGCTGATGCACGTCGGCAGAGCCATTGCCGTTCGTCGCCGCTGGCGTGCCGTTCGTTGGCAGCGTCGGCGCCACGGGAGGCACAGCCGCCGCCGCTACCGCCGCCGTCGAACTCGCCGTCGTCGACCCGCCGCCCGCCGCCGGCCCACTCGCCGCCTCGCGCGCCTCCTTGATCCTCTTCGTCAGCCAGACGCCCCCTGCGGGAATCTTCTCGTCGACCGCCTCGATGCGCTTGCCGGTTCGCAGCCGCGCCTCTTTCTTCACTTCGTCGGGCAACGAGTCCACGAGCGCGCCGTTCGTCTTCCAGCACTCGTAGACGTTCTGGGCCGTCGTGCAAAGCATCAGGTCGTCGCAGTACGTCTTGTAGACCCGATACCCCGCGCAGTAGGTCATGTGCCGCACCATCACACCCAAAGACGCTTTGCTCGCGAACTTCGGAACCACGTGCGCCATGATCTCAGCCTGGGCCGTGACGCCATCCTCGGTAGAGACCTTCGGTTCCTTCGCCCTCGCGGCCATGTGATCGATCACAAGCTGTGCGGCCTGCTCTTGCGTAATCTCGGGGCCGAGGGAGTCGAGTGAACTGCGGAAGGCTGCCATGCCTTCGGCGTGCAACTTCGCCTGGGCTTCGAGTGTGGGGTCCATCGACACAGGAGCTGTCGTCGTCGTCTGCATCGGTGCGGCCGGCACCTGCGATGTCTGCGGCTGCGCGAGTTCTGCCGCAACGAGTCGGTCGACCGCGCTCTTTCCCGCCGCGTTCATCCTCGCTCGGTCAACCTCGGACGCCTTGTCGTACACTGCGTCGAATTGCGGTCGCAGCTCGCGGACAACTGCACGAGTCGGCGCGCGGTCGTAGAGGGAGATGATTGCGTCGACAGGAGTCATGGTCGGCGTGGCGGCCGGCGTCTGCTGCGGACCAGTCAGCCCCCACGCCCCCGCCGCACTCGTTCTCTCAGCCGCTGCGTTTCCAGCAGCTTTCATGCGCACGCGGTCAGTCTCGGATGCGGTTGCAAACACAGCGTCGTACTGCGGGCGGAGGGCCTTCATTTCGTCGCGGGTCTTGGCGCCAACGTATAGCGCGATGACTTCGTCGGCGGATGTGGCCGGACGGACCGAGGCGACGACGGCCGTGAGAGGCGCAGCCTGAACTGCCGCAGGAGGCGCGGATGTCGTTGTCGTTACGGTGGGCGTCGCAGGGGCGGACGACGTCGGCGCTGTCGTCTGCGTCGGCGCCACGGTCGCTATCGGCGTCGGCACCGTTCCAGGCTTTCCCGGTGCCGCCACGAGCTTCGGCGCAACCATCCCGGCCGGGAGCGAAGATCCTGCCGCCCACATCGCCAAGTGCTGCCCGAGATCGGCCGAGAGCTGGCGCGGCTCGGCGAAGAGCGGCCTGAACTGCTCTGGAATCTTGATCATGATTTTCTCGTCCTCGTACGAGGAGTCGAGAACCGGGACGCCGTTCGCCCCGAGCGGCAGCAAGAAGTTCATCGTCTGCTCGTAGATGAACTCCTCGCCGGCCTGCGGCATCAGCCCGCGGATCTCGGGCTTGCCGCCCACGTAGCGCAGCTTCTCTTTGGCGCGAAAGCAGAAGATGAAGTGCACGCCCTTCATCTGCAGGATGCGACCGATCAACTGGCGCCGCTGTGCCTTCGGCCGCGCCCACGCCGTGAAATTCTTCCTATCGTCGCCGCCCATGTCCTCTTCGTGCATCTCCAGCACGCCGCCCTCGCCCTCGTGCTCATGAGACATCGAGTCGACGACGATGACCTTCGCGCCACGCGCAACGGCACCTTCGATCACCGCGAGATAGTCGAGCGGCGAGAACGGCGGCGAGAAAGGAATATGCCGCAGTCCCAGACTCCCGTCTGGCAATTTGAATTGAAACCTCGGTGCGTACAGGTTGGCGCGTCCGGCCTCCGTGTCGATGACGGTGATATGGCCGCCCGACACTCGCTGGATGCCGCGGGCGAGCGCCAGTGCGCTGTACGTCTTTCCGCAACTGCTCGGCCCGACGCAGCCCAGGAGCAGCGATGTTCCCAGGAAGGCAGCGGAGGACTCGACGAAGATTCGTTTCTCTGGATCGCGTTGCTTGGAATTGGGGTTCACATGGACTCCTTGGGTTCGTTTGAGATGCGGACTCGAATAGTCAGCGCCGGGTTCCCAGCGCGGGACTTTACACTGCGGACTGCGGACTGCGGACTGCGGACTGCGGACTGCGGATCGCTCGATGTGATAGCCGTCGTGAATGTGCACGAACGCGCCCGCGGTTTTCGCGCAGAAGCCACAAGCGGTCATGGTTCTCGCGGCGTGGCGACCCTGCGTCGAGTCTCGGCCCGCTTTGTCCGCATCAGCGTGAACTTCTCGTGGTTCTCATCGAACGCAACGAACAGATCCGGGTCGGGGGAGCCAAAGCGATTCTTGTCCTCGCAGCGCAGTTCAAGACGGTTGCGGCGGATGTTGCGAGTCAGAACAAGGACGACATCGGCATCGAGACGAGCCTCCACGTCTGGCTCGGTACGAGTTACGACGCATGGCAGTGCGCGCTCCATGGCCGTCGAGCCATGCTGTGCGCCTTCTACGGTTTCGTATTCGTAGCTGATGCCAAGTCGCTTCAGCATTCGTGTCTTCCCGACGCCTGCCTGGCCCTCGAGTATCACGACGGACGGAATCGCCCAGCCGCCGCCGAGAAGACGGTCGATGGCGGGAACGGTGGTTGAACGGCGAGTGATGGTGAATGTAGTGGTCACAGGGATTCCTTGGTTGGCAATTCGGTGGTGACGTAGGGCTCGGGGGCGTCCTCTGTACTCAACGTCTGATCATCAAAATGCTCTTCACCATCTCCAACGCTGCGGAATCCGCCGATGCGAACACCGCAGAAGGTCTCATCCATGTGTTCTGCGGGAACCAGTGTTCCAAGATCGATGACGAGTGGTCCGCTTACTCGGTTCTCGATTTTGTCGATGCGATTAAGCGTTTCGGCGTCCACCTTCCACTGATCCCACAAACCAAATGCCGGAACTGGCCTTCGGTAATACTTCGGCTTCTCGTCGAACTCATTGAAAAGCGCGAATGTGCCCGGTTGCGCCGGTATGATCTGAATGAGCTTCCATCGAAAGACAGTACGTCGAGGCATGGTTCACCTACTCCAGTTTCTCAATTTTCAGACCGGCTCGATCGCCACGCCTTCTGCAACTTCATTCCGCAGCGCCCACGTCGGCGGCTCAATTTCGATGCAGCTCTCGGTATACGCGGGCCACAGATCGTCGCGGTTGCACTTCGCCCACAACTCAACCGCGCGCCGCCAGCGATTCTCGCCGATCGCGCGAAACGTCCCGTTGAGACGACACGGCGTGATCAGCGCGCGACGGGGCGATCCAGGCGGCATCGTCTCGCAGAACAGGAACGTGAACGACTCGCGGCCCGCACTGCCCGGGACGAGCTTTCGAAGCGCGCTACGATAGGCCGACTCCTGAATGTCGTACCCGTACTCCATGATGTGCGACTGAATCGCGCGCGGATGGGCTGAGTTCGAAGTCTTGAAATCCCACACGGCGCACAGATCAAGACGCAGGTGATCCATCATCGCGCGGCACTTCACGGGGCCGTACTCAGACTGCTCGTACCAGGTCACGACGGCTTCGCTGATTCCGGTCAGCGCGTACCCGAGATCCTCGAGCGATTCGCGGACATCCTTCGCAACGAGCGCCGCGTCCTCGTATTCATGGCGCAACATGGGTGTCTTGCCGGCGTCGACCGCGGCGTCGCGCGCTTCCTGCGCATCCTTTTTCTTGTAATTCGCGAAGCCGTCGATGATCTCGACACCTTCGATGCCCTTGCCCAGTACGAGCGCATGCAGCAGCGTGCCGGCGTTCATCGGCTTCGTCGCCTCGAACCGCAAAGCGCCTTTCTTCGGATGCGTGAGCCAAGCGTGGTAAGCCGACTTGTTCAGAAGTGTCCCGGCCATCGACGCCGACAGCGACGGTCCGTTCGGGTCGCTGTGGTAGAGACTGCTCGAGCAGTCGGTGATGATCTGCGCGCCAGTCGTGACGCTCCATGCGTTTACCCACGAGCCACTGGTCGCAGGAGTAGCCTCGGCCGGATTCTTCTCAGCGTAGTGCTCGTTCAGCTTTGCCACCATCGGCGCGTAGTCCGCCGCAATCTCGGCAGCCGTGGGCATTCCCGCGACCTTCGCCGCGATCTTCGCGTCGGTCCTTGCATCGGCCGCATCCATGATTGCCCGCGAAGCCGCAGCTTCGTCGATCGCACGCTGTCCCTCGCACGGTACACAGGGGCGGCCGTTACTCGCGACGCCAGTGCCGCCACATGCGACGCATGGGGTGCGTGGACGGTCGGGCGGGGCGTCCCAGGGAGCGGTGGGATACGTGTGGCTCATCGTGACACCAGCCGCGCGCATTGCGAATAATCTAAACACTCTTCGCGGTGCTGGTGATACTCATTACACGAGAGGCTCGGAAGCGTCTTTCGTCTCTCGATGAGACAAAGCACATCGACCACGGCTTCGACCGAACAGCACAAGTGATCGGCCATCTTCACCATCAGTTCGGGTTCCTGGCCGTCAACAAGTAGCGCGACAGTGATCTTTCCCGCGCCTGCCGCCCAGCCAAGTTCCATTGCTGCGCTTCGACCGCACGGCTGCAACATCACGAGCACGTCGCACCACTTCATCGCGTCGAAATCGAGCTTGAAGCCGTCGTTTGCAATCGGCGAATTCAGGACTTCGATCGTTGTCGCGGCGGACCATGGCGACGGCCCTGGATTGCACTGGCTCCAACGAAATCCGTCGTTGTCGGGGGCAGGGTTTCTGAAGTCATAGACCTCGTGGCCCGCCTCTCGAAGCGCCGCCAGAACGGTCGGTTGTTGCAGGTTTCGCCACGAGGATGCGAGGTAAATTTTCATCGCGCAGCCAGTTCCTTGGCCACCATCGGCAGCCACTTCGCGGTGTGAGAGGCGTACGTACCCGTGAGTAACTCATCGGGCGTGACCCAGACAGCTTCACCCTCGGAGCTAGAGACGAGTTCATCGTCGGACTCGACCAGAAAGCACGAGCAATCGAACCCTCCGCACTCTTCACGCGTCAAGGTTCGGATGTAGACCGGACGAACGCCGACCTCTTCCGAGCATTCGCGTGCGGCGTTCGTGAACGGCGCTTCGTCGAATTCCGCTTTGCCTCCCGGCAACTCCAGCGCGCCGCCGTGCTTGCGCGATCGAATCGCGGCGATCTTACCGTTGCGAATCAGGACCACGCACGCGCTCGGTTTCAACGCGTTCAGGTCCACGCTCGTCACAGACGCAGCGAACGCGTCTCCCCGGACATCGACGGCGATCTTGATTTTCTCGCCGCCCATCTCTCGCGACTTCGCAGCGAGCCGCACCATGATCCTCCCGAGCGCCGTGAACGCAGCCGCGAAGTCGGGGTCAGTCTTGTGGGCCTCGCGCTCGCCCGTGACCGCACGCGCGGCCCATGCGACCGCTCCCTGTGCGACCAGGATCGCGAACTGTAGGTCGTGCTTTACGGCAATGGCCATCGCGAGTTTGGATGCTTCGGGAATGCGGTCGGTGCGGTTCATCGCGACTCCGTTGTGTCGGGTGGGCATCGGCGTTCGAGCGCATCGACACGCTGGACGAACGAAACGATGGGCTCGGCTACGACTACGACTACGACTAAAACGGAGGCGATGGCGCCCGTCATCAGGGATGAGAACGCAACAAATAGCCAATATGCGATATTGAAACCAAGCCCATTGCTCGGGTGCGACTTCCTCCACGGAAGGACCGTACGAAGAAAAGTTCCGATCGTTCCGAGCACAAACACGACAACGATGGCGACGCTCATCGCGACCCCGCCGTCGTCGACATGCGGCCAGCCCGCTTCCACGCCGCGATTCGCTCCGCACGCGCCTCGCCGATCGCTCGTTCCGGCTCGCGGTCCTCGGTCCGCATGGGCCGATAGACTTCGCAGCCATCGCATCCTTCCGCGTGCCGCTCGAGCGCGGACCCTTCACGCGGCGAAACCGGGCCATGAGCAATCCGCGGTCGCTTGATCTCTCTGGCGCGGAAACGAATCGCTTCGATCATTCCCGCTTCCGACATCGTCAAGTCTCGTCGTTCCATGCTCGCAGTCATATCCCCCCTCGAATCGCACGTCAACTGTTTTCTGAAACAACCCTTTACAAAACCGTCTTGCCATGTAATCTTCGCGTCCATGACCAAGAAAGCTGCTGCTGCATCGCCCCCCGAAACGACTGCTGGCGGACTTACCGTCCGCGAGTACATCAAGCAAGAGCTTCAGGGAAGGACTCTGTCCTCGATCGCAAAAGCAGCGAAGATTCCGCTGTCGTCGTTAACGATGCACCTGAACCATCCGACGGTGGAGCTGTCGCTGAAGAACGCCAAGAAGCTCGAGAAGTGGTCGGGCGGGAAGATCAGCGCGGCGCGGACGGTCGGCCTGTAAAGACGCTTTGGAGCCACGAATGAAGCCCGCTGTGTCCGTCCGCGTCCGCTCGATCACTCTCGCGTTCCGCTACGCCGACAGTGACGGCCGCGTTCGGACGTTCACCC
>Ga0315276_10006480_pt1 | contig 10792 bp, 13 predicted proteins | sample YL17G05_0_MG_FD_204542 | JGI IMG/M metagenome (GOLD analysis project Ga0315276, IMG submission 204542) | Sediment microbial communities from Yellowstone Lake, YNP, Wyoming, USA - YL17G05_0 | ecosystem: Environmental > Aquatic > Freshwater > Lake > Sediment | place: USA: Wyoming | collected... | reverse complement strand
TGCCGGCGATGTGACCCATCGGGGGCATTGCCAGAGGACGACCGTTCGCCAGCGGGTCTGCGACCTTGATCCACGGCCAGTAGACAGCCGCGTAGTCGCTGGAACGCCCGAAGGAGTACCGCAACCAGTCCACAGCCTCTTGAGGGTCGGACCCACGAGGAACCGTGAGGATGATGAAGCGGTCGCCACCCGAAGGCAGGCTGGCTCGGATGTTGGCGTAGTCCAACAGATCTCCCGAGACCGTGACGTCTCCAGCGAAGTCGGGAACGACCACCTGGAGAATCTCATCCACTCGATCGAAGGCGTAGATGCCATGATACGAGGGAATGAGAGTCGGGGAAGTGAACTGGTTGCGACCCCAGTTGGTCGAGTCGAAAGTCCCGTTCGTTCCAGCCTTGTAGAAGTTCACCAGACCGATCGTGAACTGCTTGGTCGTGTCACCGAACTGCTCTTCGTGCCGCGTCTCTTGCGGAGAAGAACGATAGGTCGCCAGAACCAGAGTCCCACCTCGGATGGTCCCGAGGGTCTTCAGGTCGATGGCACCTGAGGTGTAGATGACCGTGTTGTTTCCGGTCGGATCGACATCTCCGATGAGGTTTCCGTTGCCGTCGTCCGTGATGGTCTTGGCCACCCCAGCAGCGTTGGTGAAGGTGATGACCACCGAACGAGCGGCCACCGGGCCAGCAGGAAGCGTAGCGACGATGGTCTGACCACCGGCCAGCTCGTTTCCACCAGCCAGGATCGTGGTACGAGGACGACCACTGAGTTGCGGGATGGGGAGGTCGCTGCCAGGTTCGACGACACTGACGAGATCGGAAAGCTCGTTCAGAACGTCGGGGAAGTACATGTCGCTCGTGGGATCCGTGAGCGAGATCTCCGTGTACTGCTCCGCAACCTCGAAGGCTTGCGTGTCCGTATTCAGCACCATGACGAGGACGTCGAAGCGCGAATAGGTCGCCGTGGCCACATCGAAGAAGTCGATGTTCCCTTGGAAGCGCAGCTTCATGTCGTTCGCCCAAGCGCCGACCGAAACCGGGTTCATGTCCCAAGCAGCCACGGTGTAGCTGACCAGAACCTTCGCCTTGTTGTGAGGGACGACGAGGACCTTGAAGTTGTACCCACCCGTCGTGTACGTGACAGCGTTCGGGCCGATCGATTCCGCTCCGCTGGTGACCGTCGTGGCGTAGCCGCCATCGATGGTTGCACCCGTAAGGGCGCCCAGAGAGTTGTCCACGATGGTGCGTGTCGCCGAAGCCGGCGTGAAGTCCACGGTGATGTTGACGCCGTTGTCTCCGATGACCGGGATGAGGGCACCCGTGGTCTTCAGCGAGAAACGTCCCGTCTCGTGGTCGAACAGAACGGTCGCGGTGTCCGGTCCAACTGTCAGGACGCCCTGGACGACAGAGCCGGTTCCGACAGGGATGACCACGGACTGGATGACCGTGGCTGCGGAGTACTTGACCGTGACGGTTCCACGAACGACCGCATCGAGAGCGTGATCTGCGGTGGGCAGAGCCGCAGGATTGATGCGTCCTTCGTAGTCGGCCTGCGCCGTCACCGTGGTGACGTTCGCACCGTTGTCTCGGTCACGAGCAACGCTGGCGAGCACCGGGGTGCCAAGCTCCCGATACTTGATCGAAAGCGTTCCAGGCTTGATGGGGGCAAGCCCATCCTTCGCGAGGATCGAAGTCGTGTTCGAGAACTTGAAGAACGTGGTGGCAACGCCATCGCCCTCTTCGAGGGACTCGTTCTGGTACTCGGACAGGATTCGGTTGTCGGCTTCGATCGCATCCGCCGGGGCGATGCGAGTCACGTAGGCTCGACGACCTCCGTTCGCGTAGAAAGCGGCGACGCTGAGCCCCAAGAGGGACTCTCGGATCAGACCACCGAACTTCCGAGAAAACTGCTCGTAAGAAGTGACGAGCGTTGCCTTGTTGGTAGGGCCTCGAAAGGCACCCCCGATGATCGCCATCGTTGACGTCGAGACGCCAGTGACAGTGGTGACCGGCGAGGCAACCTCTTCGATGAATACCCCAGGGCTCAAAAGTTCGGGCACGAGTTACCTCCTCCGGGATGAACGTGAACGCGACAGAGATTCTGTACCGGAAGGGTCGTCCATAGCAACGTCTGCGTCGACTTCTTTCTTGATCTCTTCCTCCGCCGGTACCTCGGAATTGGGAGAAGACGCTTCGACGATCTCCTCCGCTGCCACCGGAACTGGAGCTGGAGTCAGAACGACTGGAACCTCGACCACCTCCGGAACGGTCCCATCAGCAGGAGCGACCACGTGGTCCTGCAATGAATCCCGCCGCGTCAGAAACCCTTTGCGAACAAGAGCCTGGATGCTGCCAGAGGACTCTTCGCCCAAGGCCACGTACTGCCAGATACGTGGTGAGAAACAGACTGAGACACCGCTTCGCGTGGTCGCGGAAGTCGGGGTCCGACCCTTGTTGTAGTACTCGCCCATGTCACTTCGCTCCTAGGTACAGACTCATGTTCAACGCCATCGAGGTAGCGGTCACATGCGTGAACTCTGGATTCAGGTCCAGCTCTGCTTCAACCACCATGGGAATCTGCCACCCAATGATGCGCTCTCCGATCTGCACAACATCATCCAGAGGACTGGCTGAGTCAGTTGTCGCGAAGTAGGTGCGGAGATCTCCGATGCTGTCCAGGACCTTCACAGCCGTGTAGGGCTGGTACCAGGCCATGACGTACTCCAAGAGAGCGTTGGCGTTACCCCTCTGAGGGACACCTCGACGGTAAGCTAGGACGGAGATCTGGTACGAGATGTCGTAGGTAACGGCCTGAGGCCGATCTGCCATCTTGTTCCAGCCATTCAGTACCCGCTGACCCCACTGCACCTGAACAGGTTGAGCACCAAGAGCAGGCGCTCGGTACTGAGTCAACCCGGGATGAAAACGGTTGGTGGCTGGGGAGATGTCCTCCCGAGTGATGATGACGGACGGAAAGATGTACTCGTCCGCCGTATCCTCAGGAAAAGCAAAGTTGATCGGGATCCCCGGCATGTTCGGAGGTGCAAGCACCCCCGTCACATTCGTCAGGTAGTAATTTGAGTCGATGACCTTCCCGCCGAACGTCTCGACGACGCCCCTGTCAAAATCACGAAGGTGGACTTCGCCGTTTCGGGCTTTTCCAGCTTCGCGTTCTGCAAGGGCAATCGCCGCAGCGTCGGCCATCAGGGTCACTCCGCAGCGTCAGAAGCTGCTTGAAGAACGAGAGCCTTGAATCCGATCGTACCCGCCTTGCCGAGCCAGTTGAGAAGATCTGCGTCCGGCGCCTCTTCCTCGGGAAGCTCAGGCAGAAGCCCCTCCTCCGAAGCCATGTCCGCGACCGAGAAGACGAAGTCCCAGGCGTCATCCTCCTCGACCTCGTACTCGTCCATCATCGCGTTGACGCAATCGAGCAGGTAGGTGTCCACCTTCTCGTTGGCCTCAGACATGTTCTCGGCTTCCAGCTCGCCTGCGGCACCGCCAGCAGAGCCTTCGATGCTCTCCCACGCGGCCTCACCAGCAAGCTTCTTGCGCATCTTGGTCAGAACTTCGTTGATCTGGGTATTCATTCGATCTCTCCTCCAATTCCGAGCTAGACGCGGAGACGCTTCACGAACTCGTTGTACCCGCTGAGACGACTTTCGGAAAGCTCGATCTCACCTTTGGGTACGCCCCCGAAACCACGAAAGTCTGGTTCCCTGAGCGCCCGTGCCGCCGACCCCGCTAGCATAGACCGAACCACATTCTTCGCCAACGAACGAATGACCGGTCTCCAGATAGGCTTGGCAGCTCGATCCCCACCACCGAACTCCAGACGTAGAGCCTGGAAAGCCACGTCCTCTACGACCTCTGCACGAGGAGGCAACCGGATGGTCTGGTTCTTCGAGATGCGGATGCCCTCCTTCACCAGCAAAGGCTGCCACTTGGGGCGGTCCAGCTCTCGAAGCTCCTTCACCTTCAGGACCTCCTTCTCGGAGACCTTTCGCGTGATCACAGAGCCCTCGCGCTTGGTCGGGAAAAACGGCATGGAATCCAACGTCCACGGACTGAACTGCTGAAGAATCCGGATTTTCTCTGGGACGCGGACCAACTTCCCCTTCTTGGGGCGGATGTAAAACACGCCCGTCTGAGGATCTACCTTCCGGGCCTTCGTCTTCTTCATGCCAGACGAATCCGCGTAGACCCCATACCCGACAGCACCCTTGCTCGCGTTCACCCGACCAAGACGAAGAGCACCTCGCAACCCGGAGTAGGACTTCGGAAGTCCCGTCATCAGGGCAGAGTGCAAACCTTTCGCTGCCTCATGCGTGACCTGCGCCATCGCGAACTGGACTCGATCTTCACCCGACGATAGGTAGTCGAGGAAGCGTTTCGCGTCAGCGTCTAGCTTGGCCGTGATCACTTGTTCGCTTTGTAGGCAGCTTCTTCAGCCCACTCCGCTTCCGTTGCCTGCATGACCTGCAACAGACCCTTCTTTGGCTTCGGAAGGAGTTGAAGAAGAGGAATTCGATCTTGAGGCGTGTGGATCAACAGAACACCCGAAGCGTCTGCCTGCTCCGCGGCTTGAAGCTCATTCAGACGACCTACGTGAGCCTTGCAGACACCAATGAGTCGAGCCTCATCACGAACCTTGACGGCGAAGTCTGAGTTTCCGGCGCACATGAAGCACCAGCCGGTGAAGTCCGTCATCGGGCCTTCGTACTCAGAGAACGTGTCTCCGGCGATGGGCGAGCCGCAAGGCTTCTGGGCGACGCACTTTGGCCTAGGAAGACCGTTTGCACGGCCCTCCCAGTACTTATTGCAGGTCGCGCAGACGGGAGAAACACCCGTAGCTACCTCAGCGGCGATCAGCCTCGGGTTCATGCAGCCGTGGCCATCGCTTTCGCGAACTGGCCCATGGCCTTCTTGAGGATCGCCTTCTGCTTCTCGTCCTTCGTCGCCATCATGAGCTTGTTGACGACGTCGATGAGAGCCCGAAGCTGCTCCTTGTCCAACTCCTCCCAGTCGTAGTCGGTGAGCCCTTCGTCGAGCGACTCGGTCTGCACGACATCCACCCCGAGATTCGAGAGGATGACCGATGCCAAGGCGAGAGTCTTCTGCTGAGCTGAGGTCAGCCCCGCTTCCGTGGCGTTCGCCAGCTTCTTCAGCAGCTTCAGCGCAGCCTGGACCTCGGGATGCCCCGCGTACCCAGCACGGATGACCGTGGCCGCTTCTGCTTGGGGCTTCCTCATGAACCGAAGCTGCGGGTTCTCCAGGTCCCCCTTGAACTTCGGAGGCGCGTAGTAACGAGCCATCACGGCCTTGGCGAGTGTTGAGTTCAGGGTGAGGCTACCGAAAGACGAACCCCCTCCCGAGCCGACCTTGATGAGGCCCTTCTTGATGAGGGACTTGATGATGGGGTTGGTGAGATCGTACTTGCCCAAGCCCGCCCGATCGAAGGCGTCCTTGCGGTACGACGACTTGAGCCCGTCCATGAAGCTCATGGCAGCCAGCTCCTCTTGGGAAAACTCGCTGTAGTCGTCGGGCTTGTTGGTCTCTTCGACCAGCTGAAGCATGAGGTTGTGGTCCATGATCAAGTCTCCGCGAGGGCCTTCTTCGAGACCGCCTTCGCATCCTTGCCGGCGAACTTCTTCAGCTTCGTCATCAGCGCAGCCTTGTCTGAAGTGACGAGAGCCTTGATCTGGTCGAAGAAAGCGTTCACCGCCTCCTTGTCGCCCACATCGATGTTCATCTGCGAAGCCGCAGCAGCAAGATGAAGAAGGAGCTTGTCCGAGACCTCCCCCTCCTCGACCACAGGCGCGGCATTCTCAGCCAACCGTTCCATCAAACTACGATCCATGTCTGCTCCTACGTGTTGGTGAGCCGGCGCTCGGGGGTGAATTCAGTGTTCCTGGCTAGGGTCACCTTGAACCCGACGAAGTCCGCCTCATCGAAGAGGTGACCATCGTCGAATACCTCAGTCATCGTGAAGTAGTAGCCGTGTTTCGCTTTCCCGTGAGGGTACGACACCGACTGCTCATCGAAGAAGGGCGTCTTCCAGAAATGAACGATGTCCCCATAGTAGGGAGCCCGAGCCCCGACACGCTCGATGTCCACACGTGCAACCCAAAGGGTCGAGGGGAAAGTCTTACGGAAACCCTCCGCCTTTGATTCAGGGAAAGGCTGGGGGTACTCAACCCACCCTTTGAGTCTGAAGGGGCCGTCCCAACCCTCGGTGATGTTTTCATCGTAGAGTGGATCTCGAACCGTCTTCTTCTTGTTGAGCTGGTAGATGTCCACCTCAGTGCCGGCAATGTTCACGGCCTCCTGAGCGATCGTATCGAACAGCAGCAGCTCCCCCGATCCCAGAGCAAAAGCGTCCGCACACTCGCACTTCACGACGGGTGGCACTTCCAGGCACTTGATCGGTTTGCAGGTCATCGGCTAACCAAGATGCGCCTTCAGGTAACTCAGCGCCTTCTCGACGAGAAGCACGTCATCTCGGAGACCCCCGATCCCTGTATTACACGGGAAGCATAGGAGACCTCGGATTTTCCCCGAATCGTGGTCATGATCGACAGCGAAGTGCTTCTGCACAGGACCTGGGGAGGAGTCCCCACAGATCGCGCAGACTCCACCTTGAGCCACCAGCATGGCCTCGTAGTCCTCCAGACTCAGACCATAGTTCCGTCGAAGCTGGCAACGCCTCCGGGAGGTCTTGAAGCGAGTGTAGTTGGCCGCGTTCTTCCTCTGCACCTTGTCAGGGTTCCGAGCACGCCAAGCTCGTTCGGCTTCCAGCGCCTTCTCTCGGGCTTCAGGATCGGAGGACCTTCGTCCCTTCGCCCACTCCCGGTTCTGCACACGCAGCTCGTCCTTGTGAGCTGCCTTGTAAGCCTTCTGATAAGCCTTCCGGGCTTCGGGTTCCTTATGGGGCATCATTTCAGCCTAGCAGGAATCCCATGGGGAACCCAGATTCTGAGACTTCCTGCTCTAGTTTCTCTTCTTCTTGGCGAGCTTCTTCGAGGAGAGTAGCTCCATCGAGATCGACATTTCCCTGAGCGGTAGGGAAGCCTCCGGGGTATTTGGAGCGAATACGACCGAGTCGTTTCTTGCTGGCCATGAGGGAGTAGCGTTTGACGAGATCGTGGTCTCGTTCAGACAGCTGCTCGATGGTGAGCATGTTGGCCTTGTACTCGATAAAGATCTGCCCGGTCTTGTACCCGTTCACGGGGAAGAGACGCAGCGTTCGATTGTCCTGTCGCCAGTCCAGCTCCCCACTGAAGACCTTCGCAAACATGTCGAGGTTCTGAAGGGCCAGCGTGTACGACGACAAAGGCCCAAAGCCTCCCGCCGCACCCGAGTAGCCCGTAACCTGCAACCCACCCCCTACCGAGGTGAATCCACCGAAGATGTCCACAGTCCCGAAGCCAGCCCCGAAGCCTCCAGAGGCCAGCTGCTCCGCCGACGTCCCGGTCCCAGAGAACGCCACGTCGATGACAATCTCCACCTCATCAGGTAGTTGGTACTCGGATACGCCAGAAACTACGTCCCAGAACATGATCTTCCGGAAGCCCTTCTTGGCTGTGTACCAGCGCTTGGCCTCCTCGATCGCGTCCTCGATGTGCTCGCATCCCAGCTCCACTTTGACAAAAGGAGCCCCTAGGTACCGTAGGATCCACGGTACCAACGTCTCCTCGTTCAAGAGCGTGCGCTGTGCGGGCACTACCTACTCCTAGCGTTTCGCAGCAGACTTCTTCGCAGTCGGCTTGGGGTCGAGGTCATCACCAGTCTCCTCGGACTTCGAGGTGCTGTCCACTGGACCGTCTGAACCACCCACCGGAGCGGTCTCCCCTGCCGGAGGAGCCGCAGGAGCTGCGGGAGGGGCTGCGACAAGCGCAGGCGCATCACAGCTCTCCAGGAGCCCCAAAGCCACGTACTTCGAGTACTCGGCGCCGGAGAGCACCGTCTCGCCTTGGACCATGCCGACACCAGGGATGGTGACGGCGGCAAACTTGGAAGACTTCTTGAAGTGCATCTCAGTTCCTCTTTCTCAGCTGTTCCATGATGTCGAGGAGGGAGCCTTTCAGAGCTGAGGCTGCCTCGATCAAGTCGTTCAGGTCGCCCACACCCTTGAGGATGCTCTCCTCCAGGGGCAACTTGCCTGACACCTTGGGAGGAGCGACGAACTCTACGTGCTCGTGAAGCTCACGAGGAGGGAGAACCCTCTTCGGCAAGTCGAGCCCCGACTCCAGTCCTGCCAACTCCGCCTCCACGTCCTCCAATCGTCCCATCGTCCGTCTCCTTAGTTGCGACCACGTGGTCTGAAAAGGCAAAGGCCCCCGCCCTTGCGGGGCGAGAGCCTCTGGTCCTCACTCACTCTGGTTGGGGGGAATCAGAGGTTGAGGACACGCATCTGGCCGTAGAACTCGGGACGAAGCAGCGCCTTGCCGTAGCGGGTGCGCATCGCCTTCCGGAACGACAGGTCGTTCGGGTCGAGGAACGTGGCCGTGATCTGAAGCGGGATGTACGGCGCCCAGGCGTAGCCCGAGTCGAGGTACGTCGCGCCCTTGAGACCGATGAGCATCTGGTCGCGTGCGAAGAACGGGTCCTCGTACACCATCCACTTGTTCATCAGGGTGCCGACCTTGTAGATGCCGAACTGCCCATGCTGCGAGAGCGGGCGGGGGGCATCAGCCGGTCCGTACGGGCTGTCCATGCCCGACACGTACGCAGCTCGGAAGTCACCGTGCGTGGTGAGCTGGGTGAGAAGCGCCGAGATCTCGGGGCTGGTCACGATCCAGTTCGCCGGAGCGCGGAGCGTCTTCTTGTGGATGAGGTTCGAGACGGTGCTGATTTGCGTCAGCATCGAACGAAGGTGGTCCAGCTCGGGGATGCCGGCGGGCGGGATGCGGTCGAAGGTCGCCGAGGTCCCCGTGGAAGCCTGGAACAGCTCCCCGATGATCTCACGGTCGATCTCCAGCGCGATCTCGTTGGCAGTCGTCGCGACCATCTCGGTCTCGGCGTCGACACCGTGGAGAGCACGGAGATCCTCCGCAGCTTCCGAAGACCAGAGGGCCTTCAGACGGCGCGGAACGGCCTCGATGAGCTTCTTCTTCACGTCGAGGCTCATCGTGGGGATCTTGGTGTTCATCTCCCCGTCGTAGTAGTAGAACGCCTTGATCTGGCTGCCCAGAACCGGGATGGTCGTGAACTTGAAGTTCGAGATCGACCCGTTCGAGTAGTTGATGACGCCCGTACCGCCGCTTCCGAAGTTGCCAGCGCCGTCGTCGGTTGCCGTCTGAAGAACCGCACCCGTGGTCGGGTTCAGCTCCTTGACGATGACCGAGAAGCCGAGGCTGGTGTTCAGGGGGCGAACCGGCGTGAACGAGAGGTTCACGTTGAGGGCACCACCGACACCGCCGTAGTTGACTCCATCGCCCGTGGCGCAGATCTCGCCGTTGACGAACTCGGACGTGTAGTCCTTGTCGAAGTCACGCGGCATGACGTTGCCAGCAGTCGTCGGACCCTTGGTCGTCGAGTAGATGTAGTCCATGTAGAAGACCGCACCGACAGGTGCAGTCATCGGCTGGACCGACACGATCTCGTTCGAGATCAGGTTCGGGAAGACGCGACGGAGGATCGGGAAGATGAACTTCGTGAAGGAACCCACGTTCAGAGAACGAGTTTCCTCATTCAGGCTTCGCAGATGCTGCGCCTGGTTTTCGAAGAGCATCGCCGAAACCGCACGCACGTGCCGTTCCTGAGCGTTGCGAGCCGGAATCCCCTCCAAGAGGGCCCCCCACTTGCGGTCGAGGGAGTGGACGTAGCTCTCGTCCAGAATCGTCCGGGCTCCGGAGCCTTCCTCCATCATGTGACGAGAAGCATCGTTCATCGGTATTCCTCCTGCACCTTTCTCCTAAAACCCGTTTGACCTAGTCGCTCAGTCAGCCGATCCCGGAGAGCTTTTTGATTTGCTCGACTCCGAGTCCCAACCCGTTGTAGTCGGTCGACTCCTGAAGCTTGACACGCGGCTTCTCCTCCTCGACTGGCGTCGAAGAGATCCCACCACGAGTCAATCGACGAACACGAGCACGAAGAGCTTCTTGGTCATCTCCACCGTTGGCCGGCGCAGAGGCCACGTGGACGGATTCGATGATCTCATCGACTTCGTCCTGCGTCGAGAACCTTGAGTTCTCCAGAATCTTCCGCACCTCAGCGGCCCTCGGATGGCCGGTGATCTTTCGCTCTCCGTAGAGCTGAAGCGCCTGGAGCTTCGACGCAAGCATCGACTTCTCCAACGCCTCGTTCAGCTTCTCGACAGTCTCCTGGAGATCTTTCTCCCGAGTGACCATCGAGTCACGAGCCGACGCCTGCACCTGGAGCTGCTCTTCGAGCTTCGCCCGCTCAGCTGCAACCCGGCTGTCGATCTCTGCCGAACGCTTCTCCTCATCCAGACGGACCTTCTCGCGCTTCTCGCCGATCTCCCTCTGGACAGACTCCAACCGAGCCTTCAACGAGGTGAGGTCCGTGTACCCTGAGACGTCGCCGATGGCAGCACGAACGATGGCCGCATCCGCCGAATCCCCGAGGTTCTTCTCCAGGAAGTACTTGTACCCGGTCGTCTTGGCGAGGAAGGAGAGCTTCTCCATCTCTTCCTCGATGTCCTTCATCTTGAGATCTTTGTCGGCCAGCGTCTTTCGGAGGCGCGAGATCTCTGCGTCCTTCTCCGAAAGCACACCCTCGACATCCTCGGGCAAGATGTACGGCCGCAGGAGCGCCTTGACGCTCTCCAGGGCCAC
>Ga0315276_10006479_pt1 | contig 10794 bp, 8 predicted proteins | sample YL17G05_0_MG_FD_204542 | JGI IMG/M metagenome (GOLD analysis project Ga0315276, IMG submission 204542) | Sediment microbial communities from Yellowstone Lake, YNP, Wyoming, USA - YL17G05_0 | ecosystem: Environmental > Aquatic > Freshwater > Lake > Sediment | place: USA: Wyoming | collected... | reverse complement strand
AACGCACGCTGGAAGGGGCGTGGATATTATCCCCGGTGGGGAAATTGGTCTCGCCCCCGAACTCATAGGTGCCGTAAGCGGCGTACCCCAGGAAGGGATCCTGGTCATAGCCGTACATGCGCTGGGTCATAAACTGAGCTGTATAGCTTTTCTCAGGGTCGGAGTAGACCGTAGCTACAGGGTAGCCTACGTTCAGCGCGCTGAAGCCCAGTGAGAAAGGGAAGAAAGGCACGCGGCCGGTCTCCTTCCCGGCCAGCAGGGCGGCCACGCGTTGTGTGGACGTCATTTCTTCCGCCGGGAATAATCCCCGCTTTTCCGTACCGGAGCCGACATATTCATTTAAAGTCATTTATTCAAACCTGTCCGCCGTATTCAGTTACTATTGCTTCAGCCGGACACACTGCGGGCATAATCCCTGCCGGAAATACAGTCCGCCCCGTAGAAATCCGCGCCTATCTTTTTTGCATAGTCTTCGTTGAGCGGGGCGCCGCCCACCATGATCTTTACACCGGTATGCAATCCCGCTTTATCGATGGCCTCTATAACATCCTTCATCGTGTACATGGTCGTTGACAGCAGCGCCGACATGCCTACCACGGCAGGCTTATGCTCTTTGACAGCCCCGACGAAGCGTTCGGCCGATACGTCTGTCCCGAGGTCTATGACCTCGAAGCCAGCGCCTTCCAAAGACATGATCAGCAGGTTCTTGCCGATATCATGGAGGTCCCCCTTGACGGTGCCGACCACGGCCTTGCCCGCGCCTTTAATGCCCTGCTGTACCAACCTGGGTTTGAGTATCTCCAGCGCGCTCTGCATGGCGCGCGCGGATACCAGCAGTTCTGGTAAAAAATACTCGCCTTTCTGGAACAGGTCTCCCACTTCGTCCATAGCAGGTATCATCACATCATTCAAAATGGAACCCGCGTCGCTGCCCTGGTCCAGCAATTTTGTAACCTCGTCAGCGATGCCTTTATTCGTGCCGTTGATAATCATCTCCCTGAGTTTTTCCATGGCTTTGTTACCTCCTGAGATATCAGTTTGTTTTCTTCAGTACCAGCGCTTCATCTGCGTTTAAAATGAGCGCGTTCTTTTCGGTCGCGATACTCCAGCGCTTGTGGGTAGAAACCAATATCTCCCACTTCGCATCCGCAAGAGCCGCTTCAAGCTGCAATTTTTGCCTTTTGCGGCTGAAGTTAAGCACTACCAGAATCGTCTCGGATCCGTTCCTGCGCAGGTATGCCAGGATATCCCTGGGCTCCTCCGTTACGGGCACGAAGTCACCATCGAGCAGTGCCTGATGCTGCTTGCGGCAGCGCATAAGCAGGCGGTAGAAGTGGAAAAGCGAATCCTGGTCTTTTTCCTGAGCGGCCACGTTGCGGGTAGGGCTGTCATTGTGAACCTTCAACCACGGCTTTGCCTGGCTGAAACCGGCGTTGGCGGAGCTATTCCACTGCATGGGTGAACGGCAGCCATCCCGGCCCGCATTGACAGGCCAGTAATGCTTGCCCATGGGATCAAGCAACTCGCTGCGTTTAAGATGCACATCGCGCATACCTATCTCGTCGCCGTAGTAAACAAAGATAGTTCCGCGCTGCGTGAGCAGCAGGGCAGCCGCCACCTTTAGCCGCCTATCATCTCCGCCGCGCGCATAGCGCTCGGCAATGCGCTTGCGGTCATGATTACTGAGCACATGGTTGGGCCAGTTGTCCCCCAGGGCTTTCTGCCAGTCGGTGATGGCCTGCAGAAAACGCTTCGCGTTCCAGGGACATTCCAGCAATTTAAAATTGAAAGCCGCGTGAAGTTTGTCGGGGCCGCAATAGCTGGCGGCTTTCTCAGCGGTGGGCAGCAGCGTCTCACCCACTGCGTAACTGCCCGGGCGTTCATCAAGGATGGCCCTTATCTCTTTTACCACGGGCATCATCTCCGGTTGGTCACATTCATAGACATGGTCGTAATGCTCAAACGGGCGCAGCCCCTGCAAACCGGGCACGCGGTTCTCTTTGGAAACTGGCGGGTCATTGCGAAATTGCTCGTCTTTGAAGTACAGGTTGAAGACATCCAGCCGGAAACCGTCTACATCGCGCTTGAGCCAGAATTTGAAAATGTCCAGCTGTGCCTTGCGCACCTCGGGGTGGCGCCAGTTGGGATCAGGCTGAGGTTTGTAGAAGAAGTGGAAGTAATACTGGCCAAGCTCGGGCACATACTCCCAGGCCTTGCCGCCGAAAATCGAAAGCCAGTTATTGGGCACTTTGCCGCCGGGCGCAGGGTCCCGCCACAGGTAGTAGTCATGATAGGGATTGTCGCGGGATTTGCGAGATTCCACGAACCAGGGGTGCTGTGCGGAAGTATAGGCCAACACTATATCCATGATGACCTTGATGCCCCGGTGGTGCGCCTCTCTAACCAGCCGGTCAAAATCCTCCATTTTGCCGTAGCGCGGGTCGATGGCACAATGGTCGGTGGTGTCATACCCGTAGTCATCATCCGGTGACGGGTAAATAGGGGTCAGCCAGATGGCGTCAACGCAGAGGTCAGCGAGGTAATCCAACTTGCTGATAATGCCGGCCAGGTCACCGAAGCCGTCGTTGTTGGTATCCAGGAACGAACGGGAGTAGATCTGATAGATAACGGCGGTCTTCCACCATTCATTTGAAGCTGGCTTCATGGTTTTTCACTCCCCCCTCAGAAATACCTGAAATTTCCTCAGTAGCCGTGCTCTTCGTTCCATTTGCGCGTCTCGTCCAGCATGGCATAGTAGTTTTCAATCTTTACGTAATTGGCCACTGAGTTGCCTGTCCCCATGCAATAGCCTCCGCCCGGCGCGCAGTGCTCCAGTATCTGCCGCGTGCGGCGCTTCACCTCCTCCACCGTTCCACGCGCCATCAAGTCCATGTCCACACCACCCAGTATGGCCACACGGTCGTGGAATTTGTCATACCATTGCTCCACCGGCAGGATGGAGTCTTCGAAGCTGTGCCTGGCATCGATACCGGCGCCAATGAGGTCGTCCATAATGGCCATGACCTGACCGCAGCAATGGAAGAGGAATAGCTTACCCTGCTTATGGCAGGCATCGGCAATGCGCTTCAATTTGGGGATATAATACTTCCTCAGGAAACGCGGAGACAGGGTTGTCCCTCCCTTAAAACCCAGGTCATCGGAATAAAAAATGGCCCCGGTACCGGCATGCGCCGCAGACAGGTCAATGGCACATTCAGCTATACGGGTGAGTTGTTCAAGTATATCCTCCACCAGTTCCGGTTCCTCGATGCTTTTAATGGCCATGTGCTGGGTACCCATCAACTCGCTCAAATCTTCATAAATGCCGTTGTACATGACCATGATTTTCATGCCGTCGGGTATGCAGCCGGCTGCGTAATCAAGCGCAAGCATGCTGATCTGGTCGAGCGTAGGCCATTGAAAAGCTTCATATTCTTCGCGCGTGGTGATAATACCCAACCCCTCTTCCTTCCAGGCGCGTTTTTGACGACGCGGGTCATCATCTGCAGCCAACTCCCTGCGGGTTTTGGTCAGGGGAATCACCGGTATCATAGTGACATAATCGTACCCAACAGCTTTGCTGAAGGCTATGTTCAGTTCGATCAGCCTGATCCCCATTTCCAATGCTTCCTGGTCATCGATCAGTTGACCGGCATTGGTGAAAAGCTCGACCGCCCTGGCGGATGGATAATCGATCCCCGTGACCTCCGTCATAATCTCAGCATCAGGAAATAATTCAATGATAGGTACCGGCCCCTGTTTAATTTCACGCCGCAGTACTTTTTCCAGGTATCCCCAGTTGTAGGTAGTTTTAAACGGCCTCTCAATGGTCATGCTGATCTCCTTTCATCATGGGTTACCCGCTAAATTTACCCTTTTCCAGCCTCGTTGTCGTCCGGAATTATAATTCTGTTACCCGGCCGCACAATCAAACTTTTTATTTCAGGTCAGGAAAGCCTGTCAGTAACATCAAACTGCATCTTGCCAACCAATTCAGCGGTAACGCCTATTTCCAGCCTGTGATCACCGGGTGCCAGTGCCTGGCCTTTGATCATAAACACAGCCTCCGCATCAAGCGCCAGAAGGAACGGGTTGGCTGCGCAAACTTCGCTGCACGCCCTGACAGCTTCTCCAGCCCTTACGCTGATAGCTTCGGCTGTGTAGGCTTTACCATCGACCACAATCGAGTCAACGCTGTTGACTACAGCTTCCAAGATGTTGTTTTTAAGCGTAAACTGGAAACCGTCGGCGGTATTTTTCAGGCTGCCCGGCACATACAACCCCCTGAACAACTCGACCGGCACTTCCAGCTTGGCCTCTTCCTGCGCCACTGTTATGGACAATCTGCTCAACAGCGACCGCATGGCCGTAACCATGGCCTGCTGGTATTTCTCCAGGTCCAGTACGTGGAATTTGAACCTTCTGGTGGAGCCGGCATCAATCTTCCAAGTGGTTATGCCGCTATCCTCGCATATAATGGAGACCGGCTCGAACCTGAAAACAGTGTTGCCGCCGGCCGTGGCCTCGGCCACGATGTTGCCCGCCTTATCTACCGTGTAGCCTGCTCCATGAAGGAAGCTGGCGGTGCTCCACATGCTGCGCTCCAGTGCGCCATATTTCTGCAGCAGCGCAGCATCAACCGGCTCCAGCAGGCAGCGCAGCCAGTTCTGGTTGGATGACCGCTCCAGGGCATAAATAAAGTAGTTTTGCATGACCGGTGAAAGCTGCTCCAGAATATCGGACTGCCTGAACCTGTAATGCGTGCCCCATTCCATCACGCGCCGTTCGCCCACCGTGAGAGCCACCTCGTCCCAGCAGGGCATCCAGTAAACCGGGCAGGGCAGGTCGAAGATAGCCGCGTAGGAAGCAGGGTTGCGCTGAACGTTGTATTCAATTTCCGCCGCCTTCTCTTTCAGTGGTGAACCGGTTCCCGCATTGAGATAGATAGCCGCGCATTTCTCCGCAAACAGCCCGGGGGTTCTCAGGCCGGCCAGCGCTATATCCCGGCACGAACCCACAATGTTAATGACCACCGGCTCGGAAGATTTCCGGAGTACGTTCAGGAGAAAGTTGGCTGCCCCGTGCGTGGCCGGGTCAGCGCCGGGCTGGGCGTCGGTGCGCGACGACATTGACTGCGACGTGCCGACGACTACGGGCACAGCGAGGCCGGTAATGAAGTTAAGCTGTGCCACCGCTGCCAGGGCGGGGTCGCCCGCCCACGGGGGATAGTCGATCATAATCCCCTGCAATTCGATATCGCCGCGGCTGGCCAGCGCGTAGTTGCAGGCCAGGTCCCAGTGGTCATCCGGGTCCGCATGCGGGTGGAAGATATCCGTCTGGTGGAATACCGGTCTACTCATATCATTCTCCTGGTAAAATTATTTGCTCGCTAAAGCTCTTTAAATTCCACCGCCGCGCGGCACAGCGCCGGCAACACGCTATCATATGACTTCAAGGGGATATCCTCGCTGATTTGCAGCATGAAGGGGTGCCCCCTGAAATCGGCTATTACACGCTTCAGATACAGGGTGATCTCCTCCTGTGGATTCTCTGCCAGGGAGGCGGGAAAATTGGGGCAGAGCACCTTGCCCGGCCAGGCAGCCAGCGCCTCTGCGGTGGTGATATTCCCTCCCATCTCGCCGAGCGAGAACGATTCGATCACGTCGATGGGCGCGGCGGCCACCAGCGCTTTGAGGGCGGCCAGCCTCCCGTCCATGTGCACGGCGTAGACCTTGCCCGCCTGCCGGCAGGCGTTGCCGAAACACTGGTAAAGCGGCGAAAGGTATTTGTCGAAGTAGCGGGGATTGGTCATGTCCGCCGTCACATTATCCGGCTGCCAGATCACCTCGGCCTCGGATTCAAGGGCCAATGTAAACTGCTCCTGCTGACGCAGGTTCATAACCTCCAGCAGTTCTTCTACCGGTCCGGGATTGTCCGCCAGGTCGATAAAAAGCCTTTCCGGACCGGCCAGCTCGATGAGCAGCTTCTGGAAGGGCAGCCGGTCAACGCGGCCCAATACAATACCGTCCTCGCTCAGGTCGCTGATTTTTTGCCGGATTGCCGAGTCGCGTTTCTGAAAGACGGTGTTCTCAATTACATAGCGCATGACTTCGTAGTCCTGCGGGCCCTTGATATAATGCCGGCTTATCCAGTCGCTGCCATAGGTAGGGTCCTTAACGATGCGCTGCGAGATGTTGCCCGCGGGTGTCTGATAGGTGCGCGTCTCCACCTGCCCGCCTTCCTCCCAGGTGAAATCAATATAAAAAGAAGCTCCTTTGACTTCCGAAAGATAGCCGGGGTGCAGGTGCCAGGGCGGGGCCAGCAGTGAGACAGGCGGCTCAAAATACATAATGCCCAGGCCGTTATTGCGCGCGGCTCGCTCCACCTCGCCGCTGCGCTGATAGCGGCTGTAGATGGCCACCGGCACCTGGTCCGGCTGCGTGTTGCGTAACACGGCCATCATGCGCTGGCGGATGGTCATGCTCATATCACTCTCCTCCTCACCATTTCTTCTTCAACATATCAGCCACCTCTTCCCGTGCAGGTATGGACTCAATGACGCCCAGCCGGGTGGTGGACAATGCAGCGGCGGCATTGGCGAAGCGGATGGCCTCAGCCACCGGTATCCCCTCGGCCAGGGCGGACATGAACGACCCGCTGAAGATATCGCCCGCGCCGGTGCTATCGATAGCCTCCACCCGCGGCGCCGGGAAATGTTTGACCGTATTACCTGTTACCAGTACGGCGCCCAAAGCTCCAAGCGTGATGATGGCGGTGCCGGCGCCGCGTTCCAGCAGCCAGCGGCCGGCTGACTCGGCGCTTTGCACATCCTTCACTCCGATGCCGGTCAGGATGCTGGCTTCGGTTTCATTGGGCTTGATGATATCGATGCAGGGATAAAGGTCGTCGGGCAGCTTAGCCGCCGGCGCCGGGTCGAGGAAGGTCATCGTTCCCAGCTCATGGGCGCTGCGTATGCCGTAAAACACGGTGTCCAGCTTATTCTCAAGCTGAAAGCCTACCAGCAGCGACTTCTCCATTACATCTTTGGCACGGTCAATATCTTCCCGCGACAGCCTGAGGTTCGCCCCCAGCGCCACCGAGATCATGTTTCGCCCGTCTTTATCTATGAGGATGACACTGATGCCCGAGTGCATGCTCTTATCAACAGTGACCAGTTCTCTGGAGATACCGACTTTTTTATACATATTGAGGGCGTTTTTGCCGTAGCTGTCTATGCCGACTCGTCCGATAAATTTCACATCCGCTCCGAACATAGCGGCGGCCATGGCCTGGTTAGAACCCTTCCCCCCGGCGCCCTCCACGAACTGGTCTGCGGTGATGGTCTCCCCTACCTCCGGGAGCCGCTGTCCTTTGAGGAAGAGGCCCACGTTGTAGCTGCCCACGATGGTTATAGCCTTCTTCATATCAATACCGTCCTTTACTAATTAACCGGGGTGCCCGCAGCCGCATGAGCCGCGGATAATAAGCTTTGTATCCAGCACCACGCGGCGCTGTGCCCGCGGCGCCGTGCCACCGATGCGCTCCAGCAGCATCTCCGTGCCGGTGCGGCCCATGTCATCCACGGACGCATTGACCGTGGTAAGCTGTGGAATTACCATTTGTCCAATTAAGGAATCACCGATGCCGGCAACGGCCAGTTCCCGCGGCACATCAATACCCGCCTGCCGCGCGGCATGGATGGCCCCTGCCCCCATCTCATCGTTGCAGGCCAGGATGGCCTCGGGGTGGACTTTCCCCTTCAGAAGGCCGGATGCGGCCTGAAGTCCTCCCCCAAATGTATAGTCACACCACTTTATCAGGTTATCCACAGGTGCCATACCTGCCTGCTTCAACGCCTCTTTATAGCCTTCCACCCTTTGTACGGAGCCTGGCAGTGTTTTCGGCCCGGCCAGGCAGGCGATGCTCCTGCAGCCATGCTGCAAAAGGTGTTCAGCGGACTGTTTTCCGGCCGCGTAATTATCGAAAATGACGGTATCCACAAATGCATTTTCGATCTCCCTGTCCAGCACCACCAGCGGCAGGTCTTCCCCGCAGGCCTTTTGCAACTGCCCGGCATCCAGGCCGCTGGTTACCAGCAGGATGCCGTCAATGCGCTTTTCCGCCAGCAGGTTGAAATAAGTCACCTCACGTCCGCGGTCCTGCCCGGCATTGCACAGCAGGAGGCTGAACCCGGCGCCATAAGCTGCCTCTTCTACTGACTGCGCAAGATGCGCGAAGAAAAGGTCGGAGATATTGGGGATGATCAGCGCGATGGACAGCGTACCCTTGCGCGCCAGTCCCCTGGCCAACCGGTTCGGCTTATAGCCCAGTTCCTCGATGACCCTCTGTACCCTGGAACGCGTTCCCGGCGATACCGGACGCGGACCACCATTGATAACATAGGAAACCACGGGCAAAGAAACGCCGGCCAGCCTGGCCACATCACGCATGGTCACCATATCGACTTAATCCTCAACTCCTGCTGTTGATTAGACTACTCGTTTAGTCTAACAATTTAGTTAATAACTGTCAACAGCTTAGTGCTGAGCAATTATTTCAATTCTTCCCGGAATTCCCGCGGCGTCTTGCCGGTGGCCTCCTTAAAGACTGTATTAAAGGTAGACTTGGAATTAAACCCCACCTCGTAGCAGATGGTTGATACGCTCATGTCGCTGTTATGTTCAAGCAGGCGCCTGGCTTCTTTTACGCGGAACCCGTTGATGTAATTTCGGAAATTGGAGTTCACCTGGTCGTTGAGAAACTGGGATAGCTGGTGCGGCGTTATCGATAGCCTGTCCGCCAAAGTCTGCAGGTTGAGTTCCATGTCCCGGTAGAGTTGCTCATCGTTCATGAGTTCCTCCAGCCTGTTACTGATCACCCGGGTATTCAACCCCAAGAGCAGGGAGCGCTCGTAGCGCTTCCTGCGTATCTCCCGTTTGAGCGCAAAGAAGAACTGCGGATAATAGTCCTGCGTGATGAGGATGGAAACCATGATGCCGGCGTGCACTGTGCCGCCCAGCAGAAGCAATATAGAGTCTGCCAGGAAAATGCCGGCAGCAAACAGCGACAGCGCCAGGAACGAAGCTACAACCCTGATGCTGATGATCCTGACCTCTTTTTTTATTTCAGGGTTGCTCCAGAACACGATAACACCTTTCATGACCAGGCATTCGTAGGCGGCATTAAAAATGATAGCCGCGGCAAATATAGCCGCCAGTGGACTTTGCAGCGGTTGGGTCAGGAATACGCGCAGAACATCCTGCTTGAAGGCTGTATCCTGCGATTGAAAAACAATTTCCCCGATGAAGATCAGCATTGCAGGGAGGAAGTGAAAGATGTCCGTTTTCTTCAGCCTGGTCTTGCTGCCCAGCAGGGTGCTAATCGAGAACAGGTAGCTGGGCCCCAGTAGGAGCCCGCAGGTGAAATACAGGAACAGCGAAAATGGAAACTCCAGCGGTACTTTATTGGCCAGTAAGGCCGTACCGCATAGCATAACGCTGTTGCACAGCAGGTGGAAGAAACGCAGGAAGTTGGCCAGTTCCCGTTTGCGGGCAATTACCTGCTGTACGGCCAGCAACAGCGCAAGAAAGCCACCGAAATAGACGAAATAGCTCAGTATAGACTGAAGCAGGGGCATTACTTGACCGTTATCTCTCTGATTACCTGGTAGAACGGCTTAAGCTTATTGTACATCTTGAGATATACCTCGTTATAGAGCCGCTCATAAATCTGCCTGGTCTCAGTATTCGGCTCGAAGACATCCCCCAGGTGTGTCATCTCGTTCACAGCGGTCTTGAAATCCGGGTGTATCTTGATCCCCACCGCCGCGTCAATGGCCGCACCCAACCCCGAGGCCTCGTATACATGCGGGCGCGCCGCAGGTAAGCCGAAGATATCAGCAGTGAGCTGCATGGCGGCGTTGCTCTGGCTGCCGCCTCCCGCCACACGCAGGTCGGTGACCTTCACCCCGCTGCGCTTCTCTGTGCGGTCGCGTCCCTCGCGCAGGGCATAGGCCAACCCCTCCAGCATGGCCCGGTAAATATGGGCACGCGTATGGACGTCGCCAAACCCGATGATAGCGCCCCTTGCCTCCGGCCCGGGTGAGCGCAGGCCGGGCGACCAGTAAGGCTGCAGCACCAGTCCCTGCGAGCCCGGCGGCACCGATTTCACCAGGTCATCGAAGAGCACTTCCGGCTCAACGCCCTTTTCGGCCGCGATCCGCTCTTCACGCAGGCCGAACTCCTGCTTGAACCAGCTTACCATCCAGTAGCCCCTAAATATCTGTATCTCGAAGTTGTAGAGCATGGGCACAGCCGCCGGATAGGGCGGTATCAATGGTATAACCTCGATGTATTTACCATGCGTGGTGTTAATGGTGGCTGTGGTGCCATAGCTTAGGCAGGCCACATGTGGTTCCAGCGCGCCGGAACCCAGTACCTCGCAGGCCTTATCGGCGGCGGCAGCGATCACGGGCAGCCTGGCCGGTATGCCGGTAAACTCTGCTGCCTTCGGCGAGATTTCACCCAGCACCTTGCCCTGCAGGATCAGGTCGGGCAAAATTTTCGCATCTATGGGAATAGCCTGCCACTTCCAGCCATTTTTACTCTCCCAGTCCTGGCTCTTGTAGTCGAAGGGTATATAACCTACCTGGCACCCCTTCGAGTCAACGAACCTGCCGGTCAACTGGTAGGTCAGGTACCCTGAGAGTAGCAGGTACTTGTGCGTGTTCTTCCATATCTCGGGCTGGTGAGTGCGTATCCAGTTGGGCTCGGCCTCGGCCGGCAGGTAGCCCCC
>Ga0315276_10006478_pt1 | contig 10794 bp, 12 predicted proteins | sample YL17G05_0_MG_FD_204542 | JGI IMG/M metagenome (GOLD analysis project Ga0315276, IMG submission 204542) | Sediment microbial communities from Yellowstone Lake, YNP, Wyoming, USA - YL17G05_0 | ecosystem: Environmental > Aquatic > Freshwater > Lake > Sediment | place: USA: Wyoming | collected... | reverse complement strand
CCCTCGCCGCCCCCGCGCCGCGACGTTCACTGTCGGTCGTGCAGGCGGCCCCCGAGACGTCGTCGGGTGGCTGCCCGGGATCTCGCAGCGTCGATCTCGGGGCGCCAGGCGCGGTCCCGTCGGGCCCGGGTGCGGCCGGCGCGAGCCAGCTCACCCACTGGCCGATCCAGCTCGGCCTGGTCTCGCCGAACGCCCCCTGGCTCGCCGGAGCCGACCTCCTGCTGGCCGCCGACTGTGTGCCCTTTGCCTACGCCGACTTCCATCGCGACCTGCTGGCCGGCCGACGCGTGCTCGTCGGCTGCCCCAAGCTCGACGACGTGCAGGCGTCCGTGGCGAAACTGGTCGAGCTCTTCCGCTCCGCGCGGCCCCGCAGCGTGACCGTGGCGAAGATGGAGGTGCCGTGCTGCGGCGGCATCGCCTGGGCGGCGCACGAGGCGGTGCGCCTCTCCGGCGTGGCCGTGCCGATCTCCGAGGTGACCATCGGGGTGCGCGGGCAGCGGCTGTCCTGACCCGACGGGGCGCACCCGGTGCGCATGCGCTACAATCCTTCCCGAGAGCGCAGCCCAGGAGGCTCGCCGGGAGGTTCACATGAGATGGAAGATCCCCCTCGCCGTCGCGATCGCCGCGTCCCTCTGGGCCGGTGCGTCGGATACCCGAGCCGACGACCCGGGCATCATCCCGCTCGAGATCGTGGTCGGCCAGGTCACGGTGGTCAGCTCCGGACCGGTCCGCAACCTGATCTGCGACGACCCCGGCCTGGTGCAGCCGGTGTTCACCGACGCCGGCCCCGGGCTGAAGGGGTTGCGCGCCGGGACCACCACCTGCTCGATGACCGACACCCTGTCGATGCGTCGCGTCTACCGGGTCCTCGTGGTCGCGCCGCCGTCCGCGCCGCCGGCCGCGCCTCAGGGCGCCAGGTCACCCGGGTACGGCGGGTAGGGCGAGGCATGGCCGACTGGAGGCGGATCGGATGTGCGGTCGACTTCTCCGACGGCTCGGGTGCCGCGCTGGCCGAGGCGGAGGCGCTGGCACGCCGATTCGGGGCCGACCTGGTGCTCCTTCACGTCGTCGAGTGGCCCGCCGGGAGCGACGTCCCGCCGCCGGACAGCGTGGTCGAGGCCACGCGGCAGGCACAGGCGCAGAAGCTCGAGGCGATGAGGGCCGGCGCCGCGCAGGCCGTGGGGCGCCCGGTCGAGGCGGCTCTCCTCGACGGTCCCGCCGCGCCGGAGATCGCGCGCGCCGCCTCGGCTCTGAAGCTCGACCTGCTCGTGACCGGAACCCACGGACGACGCGGATTCCGCCACCTCGTGCTGGGGTCGGTGGCCGAGCGGCTCGTTCACCTGGCGCCCTGTTCGGTCCTGGTGGTCCGGAAGTGATCCCTGTCGCCTGGTGGAAGCGCGCCGCGCCCTGATTAAGGATCGCGGGGAACATGCGCGGCCCCGGTCCAAACGACTCCTGCTGGTGCGGCAGTGGAAGGAAGTACAAGAAGTGCCACCGCGACGTCGACGCGGGGGCGCCGCCGCCGGGGCGCGAGGTCCGTCCCGGCACGGTGACGCCCATGCGAACCGTCCCGCCCTCGATCCCTCTGCCCACCTACGCGAAGACGGGGCGCCCTCGCGCCACGGCGCGCATCGCCGACCCGGCAGATCGGCTCGCCCGCATGCGGCGCGCCGGACGGGCCGCCGCCGAGGTGCTGGCCGAGCTCTCCCGCGCCGCGAAGGCCGGCGTCACCACCGAGGATCTCGACGTTCTGGCGCACGAGGCCTGCATCGCCCGGGGTGCCTACCCCAGCCCGCTCAACTACCATGGCTTCCCGAAATCCATCTGCACCTCGGTGAACGAGGTGATCCTCCACGGCATCCCCGACGATCGACCTCTCGAGGACGGCGACATCGTGAGCCTGGACGTGACCCTCTTCCTCGACGGCGTGCACGGCGACTGCTGCGCCACGGTGCCGGTGGGGAAGGTGGACGACGAGTCGCGCCGCCTGCTGCGCGTGGCCGAGGAATGCATGATGAAGGGGATCGGAGCGGTCCGCCCCGGACGGCCGGTGTCGGACATCGGACGCGCCGTGGAGCAACACGCCACCGCCCACGGCTACGGTGTGGTCCGCTCCTTCTGCGGCCATGGCATCGGCGAGGACTTCCACGTGGAGCCCCAGGTCCTCCACTACTTCGATCCGCGCGCACGCGACGTCATGCTCGAGGGGATGACCTTCACGGTGGAGCCGATGATCACCGTGGGGGAGGAGCGCCACGTGCTCTGGAACGACGGGTGGACCGCGGCGACCGCCGACGGGAAGCGGGCCGCCCAGTTCGAGCACACCGTGCTCGTCACCGCCTCGGGCGCCGACATCCTCACCGCGGCGCCGCGCTGATCAGCCACTGCAAGGTGTACGATGTCCCCGATGGCCGAGAAGCCTCCCTACTGGTACCTCATCTCCGTGCTCGCGAGCACGGTTCCGCTCGAGCCGGCGCTGGCCATGAGCCTGTACGAGGTCGCCTGGTCCCTCCACCACAGCGGGGAAGGGCACGGCGAGGTGGTGCAGGACCGGATGGAGGGGCGCGTCACCAACCTGCATCGCTCCTTCGCGCTGGGCTCCATCGCGGGGCCGGGCTTCGAGGCCGAGCTGGAGATGCCACAGGGGAAGGGCAAGGTCCGGTTCCTCCTCACGCGGCAGGGGCTCGACCGCGGGTCGAAGAGGGCCCGGCTCGACGCGGCGCTTCGCAACTGACCCCCGCCGCCCGGGGGCTCAGAAGTGCTCGGCGACGACCTGCCGGGCCAGCTCCATCGAGCTCGTGAAGGCCGGCGAGATGGGGTTCATCACGTGCAGCGTGTCGCCGGCGCGCTCCACGATGAAATCCATGAGCAGTTGCTTGGTGCGCCAGTCGACGAGTTGCGGCCGGATGCCCACCTTCTCCGCCGACTCCACCTCCGACGGGTCGAAGCCGTGGACCAGCCGGGCCGCGTCGCGATGCAGGTAGGCCGGGATGTACTTCCGCGGCTCGGAGAGGGCCACCGAGCGAAAGCCGGGATTGCGGAAGAAGAGGATGGCGTCCTCGAGCGCGATGCGGGGCGCGTCGCGGTCGATGCCGGCCAGGATGCCGTAGTTCTCCCGGCCGAAGGCGGGGATGGCCGTCGGGCCGAGGTAGACGTCGCCGTGCACGCTGCGGGTGAAGTGGACGCCGAGGAAGGGGTTGCGAGGGTCGGGGACGGGGTAGATGTTCCCGTTCACCACCAGTCGAGCGCCCTTCCGGAGCTTCCGGTAGATGCCCTTGAAGGGGATGAGGCGGTAGTGCTCCCCCACGCCGAAGAGGCGCGCCACCCGGTCGCAGTGGGCCCCGGCGGCATTCACCAGCCGTCCATAGCCGATCTCGCCGGCGGTGGTGCGGATGAGGGACGGCCCGGCCGCCGCGACCACCTCGACCCCGGTCCGGATGCGGACCCGCCCGCCCGCCTCCAGGTCGGCGCGCAGCGAGCTCAGAACCACCAGCGGGTCCACCACCGCCGTCATCCGCGACCAGAGCGCCCTCCCCACCGTCCGTGCGCTCGGCTCCACGGCGGCGAGCCCCTTCTCGTCGAGCATCTCGATCCGGGCCCCGTTGGCGGTGGCCCGGCGGGCCAGCTCGTCGAGCACCGGCAGCTCGCTCTCCTCCCGCGCCACGACGACCTTGCCGCAGTCGAGCAGCGGCAACCCCTTCTCCAGGCAGTAGGCGCGCATGAGCAGGTTTCCGGCCAGGCAGGTCCTCGCCTTGCGGCTGTCGGGGGCGTAGTAGATGCCCGCGTGGAGGACGCCGGAGTTCCGCCCGGAGGCGTGCCGCCCGAGCGAGTCCTCCTTCTCCAGGACGAGCACGTCGCCGACGCCGCGCGCCGCGATCTCACGCGCCAGCGAGAGCCCTACGATCCCACCCCCGACGATGACGACGTCCGCGCGTTCGCCCATGACCGCGGCCATGCTAGCCGAGACGGCCGCGAGCCGTTAGAAGGAAGCCTCCCCCCAGCTGGAGGTGCCACGTGTTCCGAGCGATCCTCGTCGAGAAGACCGACGCCGGTCAGGCCACCCGACTCGCCGACCTCGACGAGTCGTCGCTCCCCGCTGGAGACGTCCTCCTCGCGGTCCAGCGCTCCACCATCAACTACAAGGACGCCCTCGCCCTCACCGGCAAGGCTCCGGTCATCCGGAAGTTCCCGATGGTTCCCGGCATCGACGGCGCCGGGGAGGTTCTGGAATCCACCCACGCCTCCTTCCGCCCGGGCGACCGGGTCCTCGTGAACGGCTTCGGTGTGGGGGAGAGCCACTGGGGGTGCCTGGCCGGGCGCGCCCGGCTCGATGGCGGGTGGATCCTGCCCATCCCCTCGGCCTTCACCGCCACGCAGGCCATGGCCATCGGGACCGCGGGCTACACGGCCATGCTCTGCGTGATGGCGCTGGAGCGCCACGGCGTCACGCCCGAGAAGGGCGAGGTCCTCGTCACCGGGGCCGCGGGCGGAGTGGGCAGCGTGGCCATCGCGCTCCTGTCGAAGCTGGGCTTCCGCGTGGTCGCCTCCACCGGCCGGGCGGCCGAGGCGCCCTACCTCACCGGGCTGGGCGCGGCAGAGGTCATCGACCGGGCCATCCTCTCGACGCCGGGCAAGCCGCTCCAGAAGGAGCGATGGGCCGGAGTGGTCGACTCGGTGGGAAGCCAGACGCTGGCGAGCGCGTGTGCCACCACCCGTTACGGCGGCACGGTGGCGGCCTGCGGTCTGGCCGGGGGCATGGACTTCCCGGCCTCCGTGGCTCCCTTCATCCTGCGCGGCGTGACGCTCGCCGGGGTCGACAGCGTGATGGCCCCCATGGCGCTCCGGAGAGAGGCCTGGCAGAGGCTGGCCCGCGACCTGGACCCGGCGCGCCTCTCGGCCATGACCCGTGAGATCGGGCTCGCCGATGCCATTCCCGCAGCCGCCGACCTGCTCGCCGGAAAGGTGCGCGGCCGCATCGTGGTCGACACCACCCGATAGGCCCGATGTCGCGCCGAGCCATCTCCAGCGCGGTGGTGCTGGCCGCGGCGGCGCTGGCCATGCCCGGGCCGGGTTTCCCCTACGAGGAGCCCGTCCACCAGATCATCGGGGAGCGGGCGCTTCCCGCCACGCTGCCCCGCGATCTGGCGCGCCCCACCATGGCCGACGTGGACGAGCTTCGCGCGGCCACCTGGCGGGCCGGCGCTTCCCATCCCGACCCGGCCGTTCGCGCACGATTCCTCTCCCGCTTCCCCTCCGAGCCGGGGTTCGACGGCTGGGCCTGGAAGGAGTTGCTCGGCCTCACGCCAGAGGCCCGGGTGGTGGGGATCGACGCCTTGCCCGAAATCGGTCAGGACGCGCGCGCGGTGGTAGCCTTCTCGTCGCGACTGCCCGACGACGACAAGCGGAACGTGGAGCGGTTCGCCCACGGCGCCGACCGGAGAGTCCGGCGCGAAGCCGCAGGCCAGCCCATCCCGCTCGACCCGACCCAGCTCGACATGGGCGCCCTCACCGGCCTCTCCAGCCAGGCTCATGCGCACTACGGCCTCCCGGCGCTCCAGTTCTCCGACTCGCCGGACGTCCTGAAGGCCGACCCGCGCCGCTTCGCCTATCCCCCGACCGCGAAGGCCTTCGCGCCCGAGTTCGCGCAGATGCACACCGACGTCGCCATCGCCGCTGCGACCTCGGGGACGCCAGGGGGCCGCGCCCTCTCCTGGGTCTGGCTCGGGGCGGCTCACCACTACATCGAGGACGTGGGCAACCAGGTCCACACCCTGCAGGCCGTCTACCCGTTCTTCGTGGATGCCAAGATGCAGACCTGGAAGGAGAACGTGCTCTCGCTCTGGGGACTCCTGCGCCCGCGCCCAGGGTTCGTCGAGATCGGGATCGGGATCATCAAGAACCACCACCTCTTCCTCGAGGACCTCTGGGGTGCCCGGGTTGCCGACGCCGCCTCTGGGCGGCCTGCCCCGGCCGGCGCCGCTGCCGGCCTCGCCGCGCTCGCTGCCGGGGATGCGCAGATGGAGGCGGCCCTCGACGCGCGCGCCCTCGCGTCGTCCGGTCCGTTCTCGCAGGCGATCGCGGAGGAACTGGTGGAGGCCTCGAGCCGGGAGGGCGGAGACGTCTATCTCGCCGCCCGCGACATCGCGAATCCGCGCCTGTCCCGGTCCCGTTACGTCTACGAGGCGAGGACGGCCGACTCGGAGCTTCGCGCGTCGCCCGACCCGGCCAGGATCGCCCGCTTCTACGAGCTGGAGGCCCGGGGTTTCGCTCGCGCGGCCAGCGCAGTCCGTCGCCACGTGCTTCTCTTCCAGGAGGAGGAGGCCCGGGCAGGGGGCTCGGAGAAGGCGCGGCTGGAGGTCCGGGACGCGGCGCTCCGGAGGCTGGTGGCGTCCTCGCTCGATGCGATGGATGCGCGGGAGAAGCGGCTCTCGGACTGGCTCTCCACCCGGGCCGTCACGCCGAGGTGAACTCCCGGCGAAGCCGGTCGGCCACCTCCTCCGGCCAGGCCATCGAGAAGTGCTCCCCCAGAAGCAAGTGAAGGTAGTTCGCGTCTGGCACGTGAAGCACCGGGTCGAGGTAGAGCCGGGGGAGCAGGCGCGCCGACAAGGAGTGGCGCCCCGACCGCTCGCCCGTCCGGTCGGGGAAGAAGGTCAGGTTGAAGCTCCAGAGCCCGGCAGAGGCGAAGCCGCGCAGCGCCCGCCGGAGCCCGGCCGCGAACGCGGCCACGTCGCGGTCGTCCAGGTCGAGGACGGAGGCCTTCCCCGGCAGGACCGCCCTGCAGTCGCCGAGGACGCCCGAGGGGGCGAAGGGGACGACCCAGGTCCAGTCGCCGGTTCGCCCCACCACGCGCCCTGCCGCCGCCTCGGCCGCGAGGAGGTCTTCGGCGAAGGGGCGCCCGTTTGTCGCCAGCCAGGCGCTCTCGGCGGCCAGTTCCCGGCGGATGGCATTGCCCGGCTCGGTGGTGGCGACCACCTGCATGTGCGGGTGGAGCTGGGTGCCTCCGGCGGGCGGCATGTGGTTCCAGGTCACGAGGCCGTACAGGCCGCCCGCGCCGAGGCGGGGGATGGTCGCGGCCAGAAAGTCCCGGGCCGTGGCGAGGCCCGAGACCACGAGCGACTCGGGCACGTCGCCGGCGTCGACCAGGTGCTCCGGTCCAGGAACGAGGACGGCCGACAGCTCGTCATAGGGGAACAGGTTCGGGAAGACCACCGCCTCGCCCCGCTGGAAGCGGCCGCCAGGCACTAGGGTATCGGGGAAGCGCGGTGTGACCGTGGTCACCCGCTCGGGGCAGAAGGGGCAGCTCACCCGTCGCGCCGCGACGATGACGGCGATGTCCGGCGGGGGCACCGCGGGCAGCGAGAAGTGGCAGATCCGGGACGACTCGCCTGTGAGGGGGTCGTAGCGGATCTCGCTCTCGATGTCGGCCAGGGCGAAATTGCGCCGGGGGTCGTGGAGCCGGGCCACCCGAGGTTCCCTTCGGAAAACGACGGCTCCCGCCTCGATCGACGTCATTCCGAACTCCCGGACCCAAAAGGGTGCTAACGAAGCGTTAGCCAATTTGCGCGCTTCAGCATTAGCTGAGGGACCATCATCTCGACAACCGCGCCGGGGAGTGAACATGGCCCAGAAGATCGACTTCGCGAAGCTTTCCCTCCAGGACGCCCTGGATCTCGCCATCCTCATCGAGGCCGAGGCCAAGGACCGCTATGACGAGTTCGCCCGCCTCGTCGGGGGTCGGTACAAGGGGGACGCCGACGAGGTGTTCCGGAACATGGCGCTCTACGAGGCCAAGCACGGCTCCGAGCTCCAGGCCCGCCGTACCAAGCTCTTCGGGAACGCGCCGGCTTCGGTGAGCCTCGACGCCATCGACGACGTGGAGGCCCCCGACCGCGGCCAGCCCCGCGTGTTCATGTCCCCGCGTCAGGCCATGGAAGTGGCGCTCGAGTCGGAGGAGAAGGCCTGGGACTACTTCGACGGGGCGCTGCGCCACGTGAAGGATCCCGACGTGCGAAGCCTGTTCGAGGAGCTTCGCGCCGAGGAGGCCCAGCACCAGGAGTACATCAAGAAGGCCATGGCCACCCTCCCGTCCGGGCCGGACGTGGAGGACGACGAGGCCGACGCTCCGGGCTCCGACGGGGGCTGAGTGCTCCGAGGAGCACGAGTGCTCCCGGTACGATTCGTCCTGGTGCGGCCGCGGGTCGCCGAGAACGTCGGCGCCGCGGCCCGGGTGCTTCGCAACTTCGGCCACGCCGACTGGGTACTCGTCGACCCGCAGCGGCTCGACCTGGATGTCGCGCGCCGGCTGGCGATGGGGGCCGAGGGCCTGCTCGAGGGCGTGCGCTCCGTGCCCGCGCTCGACGACGCGGTGGCCGACTGTGCCTGGGTGGTGGGCACGGACTCGCGCCGGGTCCGGGGCAGGCCACCCCTCGAGCCGGCCGCCCTGGCGGCGGCCGTGGCCGAGGTGGCGCCGAGGGGTCCCACGGCCCTGGTGTTCGGAGGCGAGCGGGACGGTCTCCGCGCCTCGGAACTGGCGCGCTGCGACGCGCTCTCTCGCATCCCGTCCCGTGGGCCGCAGCCCTCGCTCAACCTGGCCCAGGCCGTCGCCATCTACGCCTTCGCGCTGCGAGGCGCCCCCGACGCGGCTCCCCGGCGTGCGGCAGCGGGACCGGCCGCTGCCGACGACGAGGAGCTGGTCGGCGTGGAGGAGTCGCTCCGGGCGGCGCTGGCAGCGGGCGGTTTCCTGCGCGGCCCCGAGCGCCACGCAGTCGGAGACCTGACGCGGACCCTGCGCCGGTCCCGCCTCACCCGCAAGGAGGCGCGCCTCTGGGTCGCGGCGCTGCGCTGCGTCGCAGGGAAGGGGAAGCCGTGAACCCGGTTCGCCCACGTCGAAGCGCCCTCTACGTTCCCGGCTCGAACGCCCGGGCGCTCGCGAAGGCGGGCACGTTCCCCGCCGACGTGCTCATCGTGGACCTGGAGGACGCCGTCGCACCGGGCGCGAAGGAGGAGGCGCGCCGCGCCGCCGTCGAGGCCATCCGTCGCGGGCTGGGACGGGCCGAGGTAGTACTAAGAGTGAACGCACTCGACACGCCGTGGGGAGCGGCCGATCTGGCGGCGGCGGCCAGTTCCGGCGCCGACGCGGTGTTGCTCCCCAAGGTGGAGGGCGCCGATGCGGTCCGCGAGGCCGGCCGGCGACTCGAGGCCGGAGGAGCCCCGGAGTCGATGTCGCTGTGGGCCATGGTGGAGACGCCCCGGGGGGTCCTGCACGCGGAGGCGGTGGCCTCGTCCTCGCCGCGGCTGGCCTGCCTCGTGGCAGGCACCTCCGATCTGGTGAAGGACCTGCGGGCGCGCCATACCCCGGGACGAACCGAGGTGCTGGCCAGCCTGTCGATCCTCGTGCTTGCCGCGCGGGCCAGCGGCCTCGCCGCGCTCGACGGCGTGCACCTCGACCTCGACGACGAGGCCGGCTTCGCGGCGGCCTGCCGCCAGGGGCGCGACCTGGGATTCGACGGCAAGACCCTGATCCACCCGAGGACCCTCTCCGCCGCCAACCTGGAATTCACCCCGGGTGACAAGGAGCTGGCCCTGGCCCGGCGGATCATCGAGGCCCATGCGGCGGCCGGATCGGCCGGGCAGGGCGTGGTGGTGGTGGACGGCCGGCTGGTGGAGGGGCTCCACGTGGCCGAGGCCCGCCGTCTGCTGGCCCTGGCCGCGGCGATCGAGGCCCGGTCCGGATAGGAGTTCCGGGTGCTCGTGCCCACGCTCGAAGAGGTTCGCCGCGCGCTGGCGCTGCGTCCCGCCGCCCGGCTCCCCGAGCGCCTCCCGCGGCAAGCGGCGGTCTCGGTCGTGCTGCGCGAGCCCGGCTCCGGTCTCGAGGTCCTCTTCATCCGGCGGGCCGAGCGGGAGGGCGATCTCTGGTCGGGTCACGTGGCCTTCCCGGGCGGCCGTGTCGAGCCCGGCGAGGCCATCGAGGAGGCCGCCGTGCGGGAGACGGTGGAGGAGGTGGGGCTCGACCTCCGCGCCGACGCCGAGCGACTCGGAGCCCTCGACGAGATCCCGGCCATCGGCCGGGGGCGGGCCGTGGGCCTCTCCATCCAGCCCTGGGTCTTCGCGCTCCGCTCCGTCCCCGGTCCCCTGCGCTTCTCCGGCGAGGTGGCGAGCGCGCGATGGGTGCGCCTGGCCGACCTGCTCGATCCGGCGCGGCAGGTCCCGTTCCCGTACGTCCACGAGGGGCAGCGGCTGCTCCTGCCCAGCCTGGACGTGGACGGCCTCGTGATCTGGGGGCTCACCTACCGGATGGTGGAGATGCTCGCCGACCTGCTCCGCACCGCCCGGTGACGCTTCACTCCGGGAGAAGCTCGAGCACCCAGGTTCGCATGAACAGCCGGTCCTCGATGGCGGTCGTGGTCGGCACCTCGTGGACGCCCCGATCCACGACACCCTCCCGTGGCGAGTAGAGCCGCCCGGGATCGCCGGCCAGCACCCGCACGCCTCGGGCGGCCAGCCCGCGTCCCCAGGCCTGGAAGCGCTCCGACATCGCCCGCTCGTAGAAGACGTCGCCGGCCAGCACCAGATCCACGTCCGGTGAAGTGCCGAAGGGGGAGCCCGGCACGAACTCGACGGCCACGCCATTCCGGGCCGTGTTGAGCCGGACCGCCGCCTCGCAGTAGGGGTCCACGTCCCAGGCCACCACGTGGGAGGCCCCGGCCAGCGCCGCCGCGATGGCCACCAGGCCGCTCCCGGTTCCGAAGTCGAGGACGCGGCGACCGGCCACCTCGTCCGGGTGGTCGAGGATGT
>Ga0315276_10006477_pt1 | contig 10794 bp, 10 predicted proteins | sample YL17G05_0_MG_FD_204542 | JGI IMG/M metagenome (GOLD analysis project Ga0315276, IMG submission 204542) | Sediment microbial communities from Yellowstone Lake, YNP, Wyoming, USA - YL17G05_0 | ecosystem: Environmental > Aquatic > Freshwater > Lake > Sediment | place: USA: Wyoming | collected... | reverse complement strand
CCATAGGCGTTGAGCAGGCTTAGACTGCTTGTTAGGTCGGAAGAATCTACGGGCTTGCTAAAAAATATTTTTATACCCAGATAACATAAAAAACATCCCCCAAACAAACCCAACCAGGTCTGCTGTTGGATCAGGAAATTAGAAATGAAAGTAAGTCCAAAAGCGGCAATACAACCATATATCGCATCAGCTGTAGCAGCTCCCATCCCAGATACAAGCCCAACCCACCTACCCAAACTTAATGTACGCTTGATACATAAGATCCCTATCGGTCCAACCGGAGCAGCGATAGCGAACCCAATGATCAGACCTTTATACAGGTAAATGATATCCACAGTGTTTTTAATCCGAGTCAATCAATCTTTGATGTATTAATATTCTAACCAATGGGGGTGAATAAGTACAGACCCGATTGGGGATTTTTCATGAAGAAGAGATCATTCTCTCATAAGATAATTCACAACTTCTCGTGGTAAACTTTTCACATGCCGACCATGACAAACCAACAGCTTGCAAAGATCTTTCAAACGATCGCAGACTTATTGGAGATCAAGGAAGAAAATATATATAAAATCCTGGCGTATCGCAAAGCTGCGGATAGCCTGAGTAACCTAAGCCAGGATGTAAATGAGATCTGGAAGGAAGGGAAGCTAACCGAGGTGGATGGCGTGGGCAAGGCCATTGCAGAAAAGATCGATGAGCTTCTCTCCACAGGTCGTCTTGGATTCCTTGAAAAATTGGAATTAGAAGTGCCACCAAGCCTGGCAGAGCTACTGAAGGTGCCTGATCTTGGTCCAAAGAAGATAGCGCTATTTTGGAAGCAATTGGGTATCACGAATATAACTGAACTAGACAACGCAGCTCGCGATCGTATGCTGCGCGGCCTTCCCGGAATGGGGGAGAAATCGGAGGCGAAAATCATCGCAGGTATTGAAGCACTGAGCAGGCGTAGCAAGCGTGTTTCATTGGGGAGGGCATGGCCATTTGCTCAAGAACTATTGGAATACTTACGAAAAATCCCTGATGTGAAAGCAGTGGAATTGGGAGGCAGCCTGCGAAGGATGCGATCAACCATCGGCGATATCGATATCCTCGCGGCAGCTAAAGATTCGGGAGCAGTGATGGATGCATTTATCTCCCGAAAGGATGTGAGTCGGGTATTGGGAAAGGGTGAGACTAAAGCGAGTGTGGAGTTCACCCACGGTTTGCAAGCTCAACTTTGGGTGCACCCAACTGAACATTGGGGCACAGCTCTGGTGTACGCAACTGGCTCAAAAGACCATAATGTGCGTTTGCGGGAATACGCAGTAAAGAAAGGGTTCTCACTCTCTGAACATTCTTTTAAACGGGAAGATGGAAGTGAGGTTTTCTGTGCCGATGAGGAAGGTGTGTATTCCTCTCTAGGCTTACCTTGGATCCCACCGGAGCTACGGGAAGACCGGGGGGAGGTCCAGGCAGCAATCTCTGGCAAGCTGCCAAGATTAGTTGAGATAAAAGATATTATTTCTGAGCTACATTCCCATTCCACCTGGAGCGATGGAAAACTTTCCATTCGGGAGATGGCAGAGGCAGCAGAGAAGCATGGGTACGAATTACTGGCAATCACAGATCACACCAGCAGTCTGGGCATTGTTCAGGGGATGACTCCGGAGGATGTCAGAGAGCAGCGTAAAGAGATCGATGCTTTACTTAAGGATATGGAGGGTCGAATTCACATCCTTCAAGGTGCGGAGGTGGAAATTAAATCAGACGGGAGCCTGGATTACCCAGATGATGTGTTAGCAGAGCTGGATATTGTGGTTGCGTCATTGCACTCGGGTTTACGACAACCTCGTGAAAAAATCACTGACCGGTTGATTAAAGCCATGCATAACCCGCATGTGGATATCATTGGTCATCCAACTGGCAGGTTGTACCCTGACCGTGAGCCATCTGACCTTGATATGGCCGCAGTACTAGCTGCGGCGGTTGAAACCGGGGTGGCCTTGGAAATCAATGCCCACCCATCCCGCCTGGACCTGGATGACGTGCATGCCAGAAGAGCGATCGATATGGGGATAAAGCTGAGCATAAATACCGATGCCCATAGTGATTTAGACATGGATTTAATGAATTTTGGCGTTTCATCAGCACGCCGAGCCTGGGTGGAAGCTGGAAGCGTGATCAATACCTGGAGTGTTCAGAAATTAATGGAATGGCTAAAAAGCAGGGGATGATCCCAACTGGAGTTCACGTAAAGGAGCTCAAAGATTAATGAACCGCTTTCGAGCAGATCTGGTATTGCTGCTTGTTGCATTAATATGGGGAAGCGCTTTTGCGGTTCAGAAGATAGCAACCCAATACTTTGATCAATTCACATTCAATGGACTAAGATTTCTTTTGGGTGGATTGATACTAATGGCTGTTTAGTGATTCAGGTGAATGCGAGCGGATCACACCGATCGGAAATGTAAACTTTTGAAAACCCTACAGGTCAATAATACATAAAAGGAATCACAGGATGACCGAACTTATAAATTGGAAAATGGCAGTAGATGAAACAGTGGCAAACCTGGTTAGCTTGATCCAAGCAGAGACGGTCAACCCACCTGGGAATGAACTACCGGCGATCCTAATCGTGAGAGACATCCTGGAAAAGGCTGGATTTTCCCGGGATGCATTCAAGATTGTTGAATCGGCACCCAATCGAATAAATCTCGTTGCACGAATCAAAGGGGATGGCTCTGAGCGACCGCTTTTATTGAGCGGACACGTGGATGTAGTGCCGGTAGAGCGGGAGCGTTGGGCACGTGACCCATTTGGTGGTGACGTGATAGATGGTGTCGTGTGGGGACGTGGCGCATTGGATATGAAGGGATTTTTGGCGATGTACCTGCAAATATTCCTGGGTTTGTTTCGCCAAAAAATCCCACTCAGGCGAGATGTCATCCTGGCAGCCATTGCTGATGAGGAAGCTGGCTTTACACACGGCTCAAAATTCCTGGTAGAACAACACAGGGAATTAATTGATGCCGAATACGCCTTGACGGAAGCTGGAGCCATTACCTATTATTTTGGTAATACCAAGCTATATACGATCCAGGTTGCGGAGAAGGGGGTTTGTTGGCTACGTGCTCGGGCGTATGGGAAACCCGGTCATGCATCGATCCCTCATTCGGACAATCCGGTATTTACCCTTGCTCAGGCGCTTGAAAAGTTGCGACAGGCTGGTCACTTACCCGTGCATCTGTCACCAACGTTCCTTCAGATGATGGATGCGGCCGGCTCTCAAATTCGATCTCCACTTGGCTCACTCACTAGATTACTTCATTCACCTATGTTAATGAGCTTATTGCTGGATCGCGTAAAAGGAGATAGCCAGAATCTCCTCCGGGCACTAGTTACGAATACCATTTCACCAACCCTCTTACGTGCTGGGAGCAAGGTGAATGTCATCCCTTCAGTAGCTGAGGCAGACATTGATTGCCGGCTTGTGCCCGGGCAGACTCCGGATGATGTAAAAATGGAGATTCACCAAATTGTTGGAGACAGGATCGAGCTGGAGGTGGTCTATACGACCAGTGGTGCTGAATTTTCCACTGAAACACAACTATATAAGGTACTAGACAGAAGGACGCGCCAGATGGACCCGAGTGGGTTGGTCATCCCGATGTTGATGCCCGGAGCGACGGACGCCTGTGAATATCAAAATGCGGGGATACAGGTATATGGATTTACTCCTGGGATCCTGCCTAAGGGAATGCCAATTATGCAACTGGCGCATGGGCATGATGAACGAATACCGGTTTCTTATTTTGAAACTGGTCTGCCAGTTTTATGGGATGTGGTAAACGAATTTTGTGGGAAAGGTAATTGAGGCTGGTGGGCAGGAGGTTATCCGCCACCAATGACTGCCAAAAGCTTCACGATATCCCCGTCCTGTAAAATATAATCCTTGGTTTTCAGCTCTTCATTAACAAAAACGCCGGCCACCAGGTCGGGGTTAATCCCTATCAGATGTAATGTCTCACGAACCGATAGACCGGCTTCAACGGAGATCTCTTTGAGCTCGCCAATATAAGTTTTAAGCATTCCGAGGGGTCGTATGGTGACAGTCATAGCCTTATTTAGATGAGGTTCGAGGCCCAATCAGGACCTCGAACCTCGAATGTGAGCGGAATGTTATGTAACCAGAGTGGTCAGATTAAGGGTTTCCAAAGTCCCCTGAGTGGGGAGTCCATTGGTATCCCAGCCACGTTGATCATAGTACATATCCAACAAGCGTTGGACATCTTCGAATTTGGTAATCTGACCGGCAGTGGCACCTGTTTTGGGCGGATCTGTATAGAATCGTTGAGCAGGAAGGTCCCACTCCCGACCAAAGCTATCATTTTCGCGAACCCAATACATACGCGTGAGATTCCAGATACGATTTCCGACTGCTTCCAGGTCTTGCCAGGAACGCTTGACACCTGTAATGGCTTCCAGTAGAGGGCAATATAAATCCCGGTCGATACCCAGTTCAACCCATTGTAAGCGGCAAGAGCCCATGACGTCGAACATGGGACGGAAGTTTTGCAGCCAGATGACGCGAGCTACTTTTTCTGGGACAACTTTATCACGCCCAACCTGCAGATCATATGTAATTGCCCAAGAGCGGTTGTGGTGGGCACCCACATCACAGGTCATATAAGCCAGCAACATGGCGGTAGCGTTGTGAGTGGCGTAGGCTGATTGCTCCATACCCTTGACCTGGATGGCAAACTTTTCACTGCCTTTACCAACTTGCTGTGCGGCGCGCTTGACCCCCAGTGCCAGGAGATTACCAATTTTGCCCTCGCGATAGGCTATCTTTTTTATCAGCGCAAAAACTGCATCGATATTTCCAAATTTTAACTCGAGACCGTCGGTGTCAGCTTTGGTGAGTATACCTTTCTCGTAACATTCCATTGCCCAACCGATACAGCTGCCAGCACTAATCGTATCAATCCCAAGGTCATCTGCCAGTCGATTGGCTTCTGCCACTGCCTGGATATCCCCAATTCCAAGGTTGGACCCCATCAAGCCAATGGTCTCATATTCGGGACCTTCGACCTGGGTGTTGTAGCGCTTCATGTTAGAATATTTACCACAGGGAGAGGGGCAACCGAAACAGCCTTTATCCGTGATGACAATTTCATTGCGCATAGCTTGCCCATTAATATTGTCAGCTAGCTCAAATGAGCCAGCACTGAAATTGCGGGTAGGCAAGGCTCCCACCTCATTACACCAGGTGGTCACTATCGTAGTACCATAACGGGACCACTCAGCCAAACCTTCAGCATCCTTACAAGCTTTGTAAAGTGCCATGCCAGCTTTGCGATAGCCCTCCAGATCAGCCACAGGTACAGACTTGGTGCCATGCAGGACAATGGCTTTTAATTTCTTGCTGCCCATGACTGCTCCAACACCACCCCGTCCAGCCTGGCGACCGAAGTCGTGGTTGATACAAGCGTACAGGACCTGATTTTCTCCTCCAGGTCCGATGGCAGCAACCTGATATTCCTCCCCATACTTGTGCTTGAGCTCAACTTCTACATCGATGGCACCCTTCCCCCACAGGGAGGATGCGTCTAAAAGCAGAATTTTATCGGTTTCAATGAATAAATAGACCGGGGTGGGGCTTACACCTTCAAGGATGATTGAATCCAACCCCGCATACTTCAGCTCAGCAGTGAAGTGACCACCCATGGATGCATCCGCATAGCCACCTGTGAGAGGAGATTTGGTAGTCCAGTCACATTTACCGCCACCAGGCGCTAACATCCCAGATAATGGACCCGTGGAGATAATAAGCTTATTCTCCTGTCCCAAAGGATCTGCACCTTTGGGGACTTCTTTAAACAAGAAATAAGCACCGAATCCCCGTCCACCTATGAAATCTTTGGCAAGCTGAGCAGGTGTAGGCTCTTTTGTCAGTTTTCCATCTGTGAGATTGACCCTTAGAATTGATCCACCGTAACCATTCATGGCTGCCTCCTAATTTGCAATCCACAAAGCGCTAGTACCACACACGCTGACACAGTCTCCGCACAGGTCACATTTCCAGGCGGTATTGGCTAGCTCGGTGCGCACAAACATAACGTCCTCCGGACATTCAGGCACACAAGCTTCACACAAATCACACTCACCGAATTCGACATAATATGCACCGCGTTCATTTATCTTGATTGCCTCAGTTGGACAAACTGCAGCACAATCTCCACATTGGGTGCAAACCTTCATTTCATATACACCCGGGTTGGGAAAATGTGGGATTAGATTGAGCGAGGCTTTCTTAGGGTTGCTTTCTTGGAAGAGATTGAGTGAACAAGCCACCAGACAAGCTCGACACCCAGAGCATTTGGCACTATCAGCGTACAGCCGCATAGCTGACCTCCTTTATTAATCAATATTTTTTATCGTTGGCTACTCACAATAAAAGGGTTTATCAACTGATTTGGTTGATCAGGTTAATATAGATTATATCAGGATACAAAAGGTGGGTAGAGACAGATGTCCTACGTGACATAGGAAGGGTGTCTTAATTATTTATTACGTGACCAGTTAATAGACAACTCCTGCAGGATTTCTGATAAATATCACTTGCCTCAATCCAGTATATCCGGTATAACAGGATCAGGTGGCTTGACTCTCAACCAAGGAGAAACATATGACCATTGTCATTGATGGGGCAGGTTTATCGGTAGAAAAACTGATGCAGGTTGCGCGACACGGGGAGCAGGTCGAATTGCATCCCCAGGCATTTGAACGGATCAAAACCTGCCGGACAATGTTGGAGGCAAAGATTGCAGCGCATGAGATCATGTATGGAGTGAATACCGGAATTGGAGAGTTCTCAGAGCTGGTATTGAATGATGAACAGGTGCAACAATTTCAGAAGTATCTTATCTACAACCATGCGGCTGGGATTGGGGAGCCTTGTGCGATCGAGTATGTGCGGGGAGCTATGGCTGGGAGAATCAATGTTCACGCCCATGGCAATTCGGGATGTAGACCGGAGATCACCCTGACATACGTTGAGATGCTCAATAAAGGTGTTACTCCGGTAGTGTGCCAGAAAGGCTCAGTGGGGGCATGCGGTGACCTGGCACCTATGTCACAGATTGCCTTATTGTTGATGGGGGAGGGAGAAGCATATTTTCAGGGTGAACGCTTGCCAGGACGTATCGCGATGGAAAGAGCTGGGATAGCGATCCCTGGGTTGCAGGCTCGGGATGGTTTGGCTGCCATCAATGGTTCAAACCTGTTGACAGCTATGAGTGCCCTACACGTATATGATATGGTTCGTTGGCTGAAACAAGCTGAGATCGCGTGTGCTATGAGCCTGGAAGCACTTCTTGCAAATCTAAAACCATATGATGTTCGTTTGCACCAGGTTAGAGGTTTTAATGGGGCGATCCGCAGTGCAGAGGCAATCATGAAGTGCATTGCAGGGAGTGACCTGGCGACAGGAAAGATGAAAACGAAAGTACAGGATGCATATTCGATGCGTTCGTCTCCTCAGGTGATTGGAGCCGCACTCGATGCGATTGATTATGCTAAGAGCCAGGTGGAAATTGAATTAAATGGAGTAGGGGATAACCCGATATTCCTGCCTGAGTATCAGCTGACCCTCACCGGGGCAAACTTCCAAGGTTCACCTGTCAGCCTGCCCATGGATATGGCAGGGGCAGCTATCACCATGGTGTGCGTGCTATCAGAACGCCGTTTGAACCGGTTGACCAACTCAGCCCTCAGCGTGGGTCTGCCTGAATTTCTAACCAAAGGAGCGGGAATGTTCTCGGGAATGATGCTCAGCCAATACACGGCTGATATGCTAATCGTTGAACAGCGTATCCTATCGATGCCAGCAAGCATCCAATCCATACCCGCCGCGGCAGATCAGGAGGATTTTGTCTCGATGGGAATGAATACTGCCATCAAGAATGGTCAGATCTTGGATAATGCTTATGGCATCCTTGGAATTGAGTTAATGGCTGCTGCACAGGCATTAGATTTTCGTGACTTTACGCCTGGGAAAGGTGTTCAAGCAGCTCATAATGTGATCAGGAAATATGTAGCTCATTTAGATGAAGACCGTCCTCTCTATATCGATCACAATGTAATGAAAGCTTTAGTAAAATCAGGTGAGATCCTGGAGGAAGTTGAAAAAGTCACCGGTGTTTTAGATTAAGTACCTTAGACTTTCGAGATATACCAAGACATAAAATATACTATTTAGAGTGTATTTCGTGTCTTTTTGGTTTAAAATTGAGATTAAGAAAATATGGGATTGATGAAAGGAAACCTGATGGATAATCCTGAATATATACCCACTCCAGATAGCTGGCGACTATATTTACAGATGTTTCGGTGTAGGTCATTTGAGAAAGAAGTGATGCGACTTTGGCAGGATGGAGCTATTCCGGGTGAGATGCACCTGAGCATGGGGGAGGAAGCCATTGTGGTTGGAATTGTTGACCAGCTGGTAGATGGGGATGCCTTAGCACTTGATCACCGAGGAACAGCACCCTTGATTGTAAGAGGCGTGGACCCGACCTTGCTGTTGAAGGAGTTCATGGGTAGAACTGATGGATTGTGCAGGGGTATGGGAGGGCACATGCACCTGTTTTCACCTCAGCATTTGGCGGCTTCATCTGGGATCGTGGGTGCGTCTGGGCCTGCAGCAGTTGGATTCGCCTTTGCCAACCAACGCTTGCGACCCGGGAAGATTTCCGTGGCATTCTTTGGTGAGGGGGCGACGAACGAAGGGATGATGTTGGAATCGTTCAATCTGGCAGGGGTGTGGAAACTTCCGGTAATGTTCGTGTGTAAGGATAATGATCAAGCGATCATGACACCCAGCTCAAAGGTGACCAGTGGAAATTTAATGGAGAGGGCGAGAGTGTTTGGATTGCGTGCAATTGAAGTAGATGGAAGTGATGTCGAGGACGTATGGAAACTTGTTAATTTAGAAATCGCACGTTTAAGGAATGGGGAAGGTCCAGTATTTGTATATGCCAGGTGCTCACACCTTGAAGGGCACTTACTTGGCGACCCGTTCCTACGCTTTGCGCATCCATCGATGAGAGAAGCGGGACAGTTTATGTCGTTGATTAAAGCACATACCCAAACAAAAGGTGCACCTTTCCGTGAGCGAACCGATAGCTTAAAGGAAGTTCTCGGAATGGTCTGGGAAAACGTCCGAAAATATCGCTCAAAGGAGGGTGACCCCATACCACCCATTCGGAATAAGTTATCAGGCATGGATGCTGAAAAAGTGCAAGAGATAGAAAATCAGGTTAGACTCGAAATTGAATCAATCATCCAGCAGATATCTGGACCGGTGGAGCAGCTGGGAGGCGAAAAGCCATGAGAACTATGGGTTTTGCAGACGCAATCGAAGATGCTTTAATTCAGGCAATGGCAAAAGATGATAGTATCATCATTTTAGGGGAGGATGTACATGGACTGCGTTTAAACCTGCGGGTTCGTTTCGGGCGCGACCGGGTGATACCCACTCCGATCAGCGAATCGGCATTTGTGGGAGCTGCAGTTGCAGCTGCCATGGCTGGTTTGAGACCGGTTGTCGAAGTGATGCTCGTTGATTTTATTGGTGTCACAATGGATGCTTTGCTCAATCATGCAGCAAAAGTTGAGTTTTTTTCTGGGGGAAATTGGAATGTGCCCCTGGTGGTTCGAGTGGCTTGTGGGGGAGGTTATGGTGATGGTGGGCAGCATGAACAAAGTTTGTGGGGCTGGCTGGCACACATCCCAGGATTAAGCGTGGTTGTACCCTCTACACCAGCGGATGCAGGAGGGTTAATGATGGCAGCCCTTGCTCATAATGGACCAGTCATCTATATGGAGCACAAACTACTTTCTGAATACTGGCTGGATTTTTTGGGTGGAGGCAGCCGAAAGAATGTGAAATTTAATATTCCAGCAGAGGGGTTACGTGGGGCTGTACCAAAAATATGGGAAGCGGTTCCGATTGGGGAGGGAGTAATCAGGCGGGATGGAAAGGACCTCACGATCGTATCTGTGGGTGTGTCAGTACATCGGGCATTAGATGCTGCAAAGATCCTGGAAGGAAAAGGAATATCAGCACAGGTGATCGATTTACGCACCATTGCGCCGCTTGATAAGAAGCTGGTCATTGGGACGGTCTCGGAAACAGGAAGAATGCTGGTGGTGGATGAAGATTACCAGGGATATGGATTATCGGGAGAATTGGCGGCCATCCTTCTGGAATTTGGCATTCCATTGAAGTATGCGAGGGTCTGTACGAATGATACCATTCCGTTTTCTCCTCAGCGGGAATATCAAGCCCTGCCAAATGTCGAGAGGATCATAGAATCTGCAATCAAGCTGGTGAATATTTAAATTCCTTGAGGTGTTATGATGAAAGTAATCGTAGATTTTTGCCTGGTTCCACTCGGGGTAGGCGTATCTGTATCCAAATACATTGTCGAATGCGAGAAGATTTTAACTCAAGCCGGGCTTAAAACCCAGCTGCATGCGAATGGTACAAACATTGAGGGGGAGTGGGACGAGGTATTTGCCGCGATCAAACGTTGCCATGAACATGTACATGAAATGGGTGTGCCGCGCATCTCCACGACGATCAAATTGGGGACGCGCACTGACAGGGTGCAAACCATGGAAGACAAGATAAGGAGTGTCCAGGAAAAATTACTGGGTGGATGAACCAGACTCCAACAAGCAAAACGGGGGAGCTTGGTTGACTATTTGGTGATGGGTAGGAGTAGCCATGTTTTTTTTATTTCCAGC
>Ga0315276_10006476_pt1 | contig 10795 bp, 10 predicted proteins | sample YL17G05_0_MG_FD_204542 | JGI IMG/M metagenome (GOLD analysis project Ga0315276, IMG submission 204542) | Sediment microbial communities from Yellowstone Lake, YNP, Wyoming, USA - YL17G05_0 | ecosystem: Environmental > Aquatic > Freshwater > Lake > Sediment | place: USA: Wyoming | collected... | reverse complement strand
GGAGTGAAAAATGGCCGAAGATGAGAAGAAAGGAAAGGCCGAGGAAGCTGCGGAGAAGACCGGGGACCTGGTCGGAAGGGGGCTTAAGAAGGGCTTCGGGGTCGCGAAGGCCTTCGGCAAGGGCGCGAAAGACGCCGTCACCGACAAGAAGAAAGAAGAGAAGAAGTGACCGTCCCCGACGCATCCACCCACGCAGGGATTACGCCCGACAGGCGGAGCGATGACAGAACCGCATAGTGCCCAGAGTGATTGCCATGCCCAGGAAAGCGAAAGTGGTTGTTGCCCTAGTTGTGATTGTGACCGTCATAATCGTCCTCGCCGCGATCTCCGCCATGCAGCCTCAGGAGCCGGAGGAGACCCCGACGCGAGGCGAGGCCATCCCATCGGATGCGGTGAAGATGACCCCCGAGACCGACCTGATGCCGCCCGTGCTCCATTCGGATGAGTGGCTCGACCCGATCCCGATGACTGGCCCGATCAACACAGCGGGTGCCGAGGACTCCCCGTTCATACTGCCCGACGGGAACACCATGTTCTTCTTCTTCACGCCGGATGTGAGTGTGCCCGTCGAGAAGCAGCTCCTCGACAAGGTCACGGGCATATGGTGGTCGAAGAAGGTCGGGGGCAACTGGACCGAGCCCGAACGGATCATCCTCAATGACGACCTTTCCCTCGACGGCGCGGAGTTCGTCCAGGGAAGCAAGATGTGGTTCGCCTCCGTGAGGGTCGGGAACTACGCGGAGATAGACATCTACACCGCGCGCCTCGTGGACGGCGAATGGACCGATGTCGAGAACGCGGGCACGCAGCTCAACGTTGACTACGACATCGGCGAGTTCACGATCACGCCGGACGGGCAGACGCTGTACTTCCACAGCGGCAACTGGAGCGAGGGCGAGTCCATGGACATCTGGAGGTCCGAGAAGACCACGGAGGGCTGGGGAGAGCCCGTGGCGGTCTCCGCGGTGAACACCGCCACCGGATACGAGGGATGGCCATTCGTGACTCCCGACAGCAGCGAGCTATGGTTCACCGCCGATAGCAAGCTCGGCTACACTGGCCCGGCACTGTGGAAGTCCGAGAAGGAGGGGGACGGCTGGGGGGAGCCCGTCGAGATCGTGTCGGAGTTCGCGGGCGAACCGACCCTGGACGCCGACGGGAACCTGTACTTCGTCCACCACTACTTCGACGAGGATATGAACATGATCGAGGCGGACATCTATGTGTGCATGAAGAGGACCGACACCAGGTCCAGCGTGGAGTCGGTGCCGGCCGAGGGCGATGCCTCAGTCGAATCCAGCCAGCCGTCCTGCGATGGCACGCTCCAATGCTCCGAGACCATGGCGGTGTACGCTGGACGAACAAGGGCCTGAGTGATCCAGTTGATGCCCGACGGAGGAGCCGGACCTGTGAGGAGCTTGAGAGGATGAGGAACTTCGCCGACCGGCTGATGGATGAGATAGATGCGAAACACAACCCTTCGTGTGTGGGACTGGATCCCAGGTTCGACTCCATACCTGAACGCATCAAGGAGGAGTGCAGGCGGAAGCACGGGGAGACCTTCGAAGGTATAGGCGCCTGCATACTGGAATTCAACAAGGCCATCATCGATGCTGTGAAAGACCTTGTCCCGGCGGTCAAGCCGCAGATGGCCTTCTACGAGTCCTACGGCGCGGCCGGGGTCAAGTCGTTCATGGACACCGTCGACCACGCCCGCAAGCGTGGGCTCCTTGTCATCGAGGACGCGAAGAGGAACGACATCGGAAGCACCGCAAAGGCATACTCCGAAGGACACCTCGGGACCGTGAGCTTCTGGGGAGGCAGGAGGGTCTGCTTCGATGTCGACGCCATCACGGTCAGCCCGTACCTTGGCTCTGACGGCATCAAGCCGTTCGTGGAGGACTGCGCGGCACACGGCAAGGGCATCTTCGTGCTGGTCAAGACATCGAACCCGTCTTCGGGAGAGCTCCAGGACATGCTGTCCATCTCTGAGCATCCAGCACTGCGCGACATTCAGCGCGAGGTCGGGGAGGCAGGGAATGCGAGGCTGAGCGATGTCATCGGGCTCATGAGCCAGGCGGACAAAACAGTCGTCGCTCCGAACTACATCAGCATGGCCTCGAGAGTCGCTGAATGGGGAGTCGATGTCGTCGGCGAGCGCGGCTACAGCAGCGTCGGGGCGGTCGTGGGGGCGACGTATCCAGGAGAGGCACGGACGATCAGAAAAGCCCTGCCCTCGGCATACTTCCTTGTCCCCGGCTACGGAGCGCAGGGAGGAGCCGCTGCGGACGCGATGAACTGCTTCAACGCCGACGGATACGGGGCTGTCGTGAGTTCGTCGAGAGGGATCACGCATGCTTACCAAGCCGACCAGTTCAAGAGCAGGTTCGGCGAGGATGAATTCGACGAAGCCGCCGGAGCGGCCGCCGACTCGATGAGGAACGAGATCACAAGCGCGATGAAGGCGGCAGGCAAGTATCCCTGGTGACCTTGATCACGGTCTGCGAGCGCGTGCTCACTGGCCCTCGGTTTCAGGATGAGCCGAGGCGTTGAGCGACCAAAGCCACGAATGCCATCTCATTGGATAGGCTCCCGACCGGCCAGCTCTCGTTAGGTGCGTGAAGGTTCGTGCCCGATGAGTCCGCGCGGCTCCATGCGAAACATGTAGGGGCGTACCTGGCGAAAAGCTCCACGGGCCCCGACCCGAAACCCATCGGCAGGATGCTGCACCGAGCGGGGACCACGACCTCCGCGGAGCACTCGTGGACCAGTCGGATGAACGGGTCGGTGACCGGGGTCTTGGACGGATCGAAGGCCGTGTCGAGCATCGTGACCTCGATGTCGCCGAAGCCTTTCCTAACCAGGTGCGCCTTCAGAAGCTCCTCCGCCTTGTCCGGAGTGAGGTCCGGGACCAGCCTGAAATCGACCTTCGCGCTCGCCGTGCAAGGAACGATAGTCTTAGAGCCTGGCCCCTGGTATCCGCTGCCGAAGCCGCTGATCGTCACTGATGGCCTCATGAACACGGATTCGACGAGTTCCAGACCCTTCCTCCCGAGGAGCGTCTTCCCGAGGCCGTAGTCCGCCTTCAGCGCGGCCTCAAGGTCCTCGCCGTACTCCTTCAGGACCGCTCGGTCCTCTTCCGATATCTCCCGCACGAGGGCGTCCCATCCGTCGATCGTTATCCGGTCGTCCTTGTCCTTGAGCGTGCTCAGGGCCCAAATGAGTCTCCAAGCCGCGTTCGGAATCGCGTTCGCATAGCCCGAGTGGACATCCCTGTTCGGGAATGTCGGGGAGCCACCGACCTTCAGCTCGAAGTACACGTCCCCCTTCACGCCACAATATATCTCCGATGGACTGCCGGGGGTCGACACCAGCATCTCGTTGACCGCGCCGTCCGACTCGAGGAAGGACGCGTTCTCGCGGGTGAAGTCCCCGAGATGCATGGACCCCACCTCCTCCTCGCCTTCTACCAAGAACTTCACGTTCACGGGTAGCTTGCCGAGCGACCTCTCCAGGAGGTCCATGCCGAGAAGATCCGCGACATACGGGCCTTTGTTGTCCACGACGCCACGTCCGAACACGCGACCATCTTTGATCTCCAGCTTCCACGGATCAGACTTCCAGAGGTCCAGCGGGTCCTCCGGCTGGACATCGTAATGGTGGTAGAACAGGAGCGACTTCCCGGCCCCGGCATCCTTCACGGCGTACACCACGGGCGAGCCCTTCGTCGGGAACTGCTTGACCGAGTACCCGAACGCCCTCAGCTGGGCTTCGACATGGTCTGCGCACTCCACGATGGTCTTGTGGTCCCTCGCCGCGCACGACGGGAATCTGACGAGTTCCCCGAGCATCTCCAGAGCCTTCGATTCGGTCTTCCGGGCCGCTGAGATAAGCTCCTTGTAAGGTACCTGTCCCTGAGACATGCTTGTCCTGCCCCGGACGGTTATAACCTGCCAGACTAATGCTCTTTCGGGAGAGTATATTCGGTGGACCCTGACGACATCTCATATCTTCCGTTCGACATCGGATGCTCGAACAGTACCGAATCTCAACAGACCGTGAGGTGACCAGATCATGAAGAGAGAAGATGTGAAGACGGAGAAGGATGTAATCGCGTTCCTGAGTGACCGGTCCGAGTTCGAACGGGATGTCTACGTCGCGACCTACAGGATACCCTATGGCAAGGTGAGCACGTACCAGGGGGTCGCGAAACGCATCGGCAGGCCGAAGGCGACCAGGGCGGTCGCGAACGCACTCCACAACAACCCACTCTACCCTGTCGTGCCCTGCTGGCGAGTTGTCAAGTCTGACGGTGGCTTCGGCGGCGAACCGGAGGCTGCCGCAGGAAGGCGGGAGCATGTCGAGAGCGAGGGCGTTCCGACCGAGAACGGCAAGGTCGTGATGACCCAGAAGGCCCTATTCTGAGACGGTGACCCGATGAATCAGTGACGGGTCAAACCTTCCTCGTATCCTTTGACGAGCGCGGCGCCCTCCTTGAGAACATCCTTGTCCAAGGGCGCGACCACATGCTCCTTCAGTATCCTCGTCGCCTCTTCCCGGGCCTCGGCGGCCATCTTGGTGGACATGGTCGCCTGCCAGTGTCTGTACTTTCTGTCCCGGATCGGGTGCTCCGACCTGAAGTTCCTCATCGTATGAGGCTGTGTGAGGAAGCTGTTCCCGTGCCCGACCGCATCGACGACGTCCATGGCGAATGTCTCCTTGGAGAGAGCATATCCCTTCATGAACTTCCTGATGTCCGCCCACAGGTATGAGTCGAGGACGACCTGCTCCATGGAGGCTCCCTTCGCGTGGTCCAGGCTCCCCGCGCCCGACATCATGTCCGAGCCGCTGAACGTGTTGAGGGTCATCCCGAACGACTCACTGAACGATCCTTCCATCCCAGGTCTCTTCGTCTCCAGGCCCCAGGATGACACGAGCGACGGAAGGCCATACCGCGAGGCCATCTGCCCGGCCGCTGCGCTCACGAGCGGCAGGTGGTAGGATGTGTAGTCCATCACTCCCGTCATCATGTCCATGGGCGCGGATTCGGAGCTGTAGATGAACGGCGCGCCCGGGCCGGCTGTCTGAGTGATGACGAGGCTCGCGAGGTTCTCGGCGTTGATGTTGACCAGCGTTCCCCCCATGGTGACCGGTGATGACAGGCCGGCAATGGACATCGACATCGACACGACCGGGATGCCATGCCTCGCGAACTCCGCCTGGGCCTCGATCTCCGCGCCCGCAAAGGCCAAAGGCGCGATCGAGCAGCTTATGACGGAGAAGATGGGCGCCTTTCTCAGCGCCTTCTCGCCTCCCGCGACGAGAGATGCGAGCTCCACCTGCTTCCGGGCGTCCTCCGCCCCATGGGTGGCCGGGATGACCTGCACGTGCTTCGTGTTGTTCTTCAGGACAGTCCAGAGGGACTCGAGCGCGAGGGCATTCTGAGGGACGTCCGTGGCTGTCACAGTCGTCCAGCATATGTCGATGGGGTCCATCGCATCCGCCATCTTCGAGAAGTCCGCGAGGTCGCGGTTGGTCGTGGGGCGCTCCTCGCCAGTCTCGATGTCCACCGTGTAGACCGCCAGGCCCGTCGTGGCCATGAGAGGGTGGGTTTGCACGGGCACCTCCTTCTGGTGCTTGGGGTCGCGCGCGCCCAGCTTGAAACCCTTCGGAGCCTTCCGGAGCGCCTCCTGAACCATCCCCTCGGGGATCCTGGCCGTGCCCTTCTTCGGGTCGATCGTCGCCCCCGCATCCCCGAGCATGCCAAGGACGCTCGGGCTCTTGACCATCACGCCCAGCCTCTCGAGCCATCTCAGGCTCTCCGCGTGAATCACTTCCTCCTCGCTCTTGTCAAAGAACTTCAGACGTGCCACTGCCATCTACGACAACCCCCTGCTCCGTGCCTAAGCGGAATGGGTAAAGTGCAGGATGTCTAAAAGGGTTCGCGAAGTCGCCACCTTTCACGGCCGGAGAAGGAAAAGCACAAAGCCGATGGGCGCCATCCCGGACAAGGTCCCGAACGGGAAAGTCGGGACCGGTCGCCCCTCGCATCCGAGGGGGGACGGGCAGCGCCTGAGACACATAGGTGGGGATAGACTGAGCGGGCTCTCTGACTGCTACAAGAAGCCCCCGCCCAACTCCCTAGAGGTAGGCGGGGTGAAGGTGGGGATCGTGGGCATGGCCGATATCATGGAGAATGCCCTCGCCCATCTGGACGAACCCGAGGAACAGGTCAAGGACGTCCTTATGGCGGAGCTGAAGGCCAGGAACTACGTCCCGAGCTCCGAGGAGGGGGTCTACCTCAAGGCCCTCTGGAAGGAGTACAGGGATGTGAGTGCGAGGCGCAGGGAGGACGTCGAGGAGACGTACCAAGGGATCCCGAGGGACGAGATATCGTGGTATCCCCGGGTGGAGGAGTCGCGCTGCGAGGGGTGCAGCTCGTGCGTCGAGTTCTGCTCCCAGGGTGTCTTCGCGTTCCACGACGGCAAGTCGAAGGTCGTGAAGCCGTACAACTGCATTGTCGGGAAGTCGAGCTGCAGGGCGTTCTGCCCCGACAAGGCGATCTCGTTCCCGACGAGGACTCAGCTCAAGAGCACACTGACTGAGCTGAGGACGAAGCGCGGACTCGGATAGCACGGCGTGGTCACGTGACCCAATAGACCCGAGGCCAGATGGAAATATTCATCTACATCCTCGGTGATGCTGGCCTCGGTAATGAGACCAGGAGGTTCCCGGATATGATGCACGAGATGGTTTTGGCAGCTGCGCCGGGAACCGTTTGAATTCGGCCTGGTCACCGGCGTTTGGCGATTGTGTAGCTTGCATTTCGAACGCCGTAACATGGAACCAACAGTAACATGCCAAACGATCCGTATCTTGACGCCAGCGTCGTCTGGCGAATCAAATCAGGGACGATCGACCTGCACGAGGCAGGGTACCGCTCGACCCAAGAGGCCATCCTATCTTCAGGCATGGCGACCAAGGTGGAGGGCCTCATCAGCGCAGGCAAGGAAGCCGATGTCTACCTGGCCACGTACAACGGCGCGCCGATAGCCATCAAGGTCTACCGGCTGTACCGGACGTCTCACAGAGGCGGCGGGCCGATCAAGCTGGATTCGACGGGATGGCTCGCGGCCCGCGAATACGAGATGACACGCCAGGCGTGGAAGGGCGGCGCCAGAGTGCCCGCGCCCGCGAGGAGGGTGGAGAACATGCTCTCCATGCGCTACCTCGGGGACGAACGAGGACCCGCGCCCAGGCTGCAGGACGTCGACCTCGAGGAGCCTAAGGAGTTCCTCGAGGACGTGCTCAAAGGGATAGAAGTACTGGCCCGCGCGGGGGTCGTGCACACAGACATGAGCGCTTTCAACATCCTCGTCCATGACGGAGAGCCTTGGATCATAGACCTCTCGGAGGCGCTCCGGGTGGACCGGACCGGGGGCGTTCCGTGGCAACGGCTCGAGGAAGCGTCCGTCGCATTGGAGCGCGGATTGAACGCGCTGCAGGTCTACTTTCGCAAGTACGACGTCGCGATCGACGCGAAGCCGTTCGTCTCCCGAGTGGTGGAATCCCTCGACAGGTTCGGTGTGATGAGATGACCTTAAACGAGTCAATCCATCGAGCACTTGGTAGGAACAATCCCTGATTTGGACAACGACGCTTGGTGAGCAGAAGAAGCGACCCGAGGAGGTGCCCGGCGCAGAACCGCCGGCCCAGGCCATTAGTACTAGCGTGAGCGCGCGCACACGACTATAGTACAGGCGCGAAGGCAAGAGGGCGATGACACGGCCCGACCGCCCGATCAAACCTTGTCGGACAACATCCTCGCCGAGAGCTCCTTGAGCATCTTCGCGCAGACCATGTCGGTCATCCCGGGGAGGTCCCTAGGAGGGTTGAACTCGACGATGTCCGCCCCCACGAGAGAGCCTTTGAGCGACTGTATGATCCCTATGACCTGACGGGTGGTGAACCCTCCTGGCTCCCGATGAGATACCCCGGGAGCGAACGCGGGGTCGAGCGCGTCGATGTCCAGCGAGACATAGACGGGCCCTGAGAAGACGAGCTTGGTGCGGTCGTCCCAGTTCTTCATCTCGATGACCTCGACCTTGAACCGCGCGGCCTGCTCCCTCTGGTGCGGGTTCATCGTGCGTATCCCGACCTGGACGAGCCTGGTGGCCAGCCTCTCCTCCATTATCCGCGCGAACGGGCACGCGTGCGACAGCCTGTTGCCTTCGTAGACGTCGTACAGGTCCGGGTGGGCGTCGATGTGGAGTATCCCGAGGCCATGATACTGTTTCGAGAGCGCCTTGATGATGGGATAGGTCACCGAATGGTCCCCGCCGACGCAGATGGGCCGGAGGCCCTGGTTGAGAATGTCGCGGACCCTGAACTCTATCGACGAGAGCATGTCCGTTCCCGGGACCGGCACGATGTCCCCTGCGTCCCAGACCGCCGATTCGTCGATCAGCATGCCGTTCTCGCTGTACATGTTCGATGAGCGGCTGTGCCATGCGGCCCTCACTAGCGCCGGTGCCATGGACGACCCTCGGGCGAAGGACGACTGCTCGTCGTAGGGTATACCAACAAGCGCGATCCTCGGGGCAGCCAACTTCAGCTCACCTGTCGTATGCAAGAATGATGTCTGCCATATTTCAAGTGCTTCCCCGGCCCGCCTCGCAGACCGGCCCACGCGACGCGCACCGACCTGCTCTCCGAACCGCAGCCAGAGGACGGCTCGGTCGGAACGATCCTACGGCAGCTGCAGGGATGCGACGAAGTCGTGGGTGAACGCCTTCGCCTTCTCGAGCGAACCCGGCTCGAGAGGGCCCTTCAGGTCCATGACCGCGCACCTGAGCGGGGTCGGATGCATCTTGAGCCCAAGCTTGCCCCCGAGGGCGATGATGCCTCCCGCGGCGCCAGGGTTGATCCACTTGTCGGACTTCCTCCGCTCCTCCTCGGTCTTGCCGGGCTGCCCGTGGGTGTCGAAGGCGCAGATCTGCCGCGAGCTCCAGTAGCCCTTGTCCAGACCCTTCATGAACCGCTTGACGTGGCGCGTCATCTTCTTGAACCGGGTGGGCCCGCCCACGAACATGAAGTCCGCGCCCGCCTGCTCCTTCCCTCCGCTCCTGAGGGACACAAGCTCCGCGGAGTGACCGTCCGCCCTTATCTGCTCCGCGACCGCTTCCGCAACCTGCTTGGTGTTGCCGAACACGCTATCGTAGACAACCAGACCTTTTACAGAACCACCTGCTGCTCTCTTCACGAGCTCAGGGAACATCCGCTCACCTTGTCTATGTCGTTTTCGCAGGAGTTCACACGGAGTTCGAATCGGCGATCGACTCGTCACCGACAGCCATGCGAGGCTGTTATTGCCCGGAACGACGGAATGGTCGCCTTCGAAGTCTGGCAATGTCGACTACGGTACAGCAGGCAATAAATAGTACATTAATGCTCTCAGTTGCCCAATGATGAACAGATGTGGTTTGAATGGGTGAAGACGCTAACGGCGGCGTCCGCCGCGACGCCCAGGGTCTCCGCCTGACCACAAGCGTCTCGATAGACAAGGAGTCGAGGCTCGACCCAGTGTCAATATACAGATCACTCAGGGAGCGGTTCGACGGAGAGAGCTACCTGCTCGAATCTGTCGAGGGCACGCAGAAGACGGCAAGGTACTCCTTCATCGGCGTCGACCCAGTCTCCGTGTTCAAGGCCCAAGACAGCATCGCGGATTGCGACGGACAAAGTACCCGGGTGGCAGATCCGTTCGAGTCGCTCCAGACGTTCTTCCGATCGATGAACTGCGGAGCCTCCGAGATCGCGCCGTTCTCGGGAGGGATGGTCGGATACCTCGGATACGGCATGGTGAGGTATTTCGAAGGCATCAAGGAGCCCGAGAACGCCGATGCCGCCCTTCCGGACCTGTACTTCGTCGTTCCCAGGCACCTCGTGTGCATAGACCATCTCAACTCACGCACGCTCCTGATTTCGCACGGGAAGATCTCCGAGCTGAGAGAGGCGCTCTCGAACGCGAAGCCCGCCCAACCGCAGGGCCTCGAGGTCGGCGAGGGCAGGCCGAACACTACGCAGTCCGAGTTCGAGCGCATGGTCTCCAGGGCCAAGGAGGGCATCCTGGACGGCGACATCTTCCAGACCGTTCTGTCGCGCCGGACCGATTTCAGCGTGCGCGGGGACCCTTTGGAGATGTACTCTGTCCTGAGGCGACTGAACCCGTCGCCCTACATGTTCTATCTCGACTTCGGGCAGATGCAGCTCCTGGGCTCGTCGCCCGAGATGCTCGTGCGGCTTGAAGGAGCGAAGCTGACCACGCGTCCTCTGGCCGGCACCCGTCCCAGGGCGGCCGACCCCGAGGAGGACGAGAAGCTGAAGCTCGACATGCTCCTGGACGAGAAGGAGCGCGCGGAGCACCTGATGCTCGTGGACCTGCACAGGAACGACATGGGCAGGGTCTCGAGGTTCGGGAGCGTCAAGGTCACGGAGCTGATGTCCGTCGAGAAGTACTCCCACGTCCAGCACATAGTGAGCAACGTGGAGAGCGAGATCTGCCCCGATAAGAACGCCTTCGACGCGCTCAGGGCGTGCTTCCCCGCGGGCACGGTCACCGGGGCTCCGAAGGTCAGGGCGATGGAGACCATCTCCGAGCTGGAGCGGTCGCCCAGGGGGCCCTACGCAGGCTCGGTGGGATACTTCGATTTCACAGGGAACATGGACTTCGCCATCACCATCCGATCGATAGTCGTCTCGGACGGCAGAGCGAGCATCCAAGCGGGCGCGGGGA
>Ga0315276_10006473_pt1 | contig 10800 bp, 15 predicted proteins | sample YL17G05_0_MG_FD_204542 | JGI IMG/M metagenome (GOLD analysis project Ga0315276, IMG submission 204542) | Sediment microbial communities from Yellowstone Lake, YNP, Wyoming, USA - YL17G05_0 | ecosystem: Environmental > Aquatic > Freshwater > Lake > Sediment | place: USA: Wyoming | collected... | reverse complement strand
CGATTTCAAGGACTTTTACAAGACTGTTAATTGCAAGGGGCATTGGATCAGCAAGAGCCGACCCGATGCGCTGACCAAGATCGGGTTTTGCTTTCTCCCCCCTCCCAAACCCCTGCCTCTTTGCGGCAGCATCCATCGCTTTCTCGTCGGGTGTGCCAGAACCGGGAACAATACCGGCACTTATTTTAATTCTCTCTAACTCTGCCTTTGCCCTTGCATCGAGCCGTATCTGTTCGATGATAAGTTCCGATTTAATTTCAATGGGTGTTGCCAATGTCCTTCCCCCTTTTGATTATTGAGTACGTCAGGAAATAATCTTCAACGTCGTCCAGATTTATTACATCCCTCGGTCTCAGTCCTGTCATCTTGCACTTTTCCAGAAGGAGTTGCCCTTCGTTGGATTCAGCGAAAGTTCTTCACGTCCTCGTTATATCTTCCAATCTCTGCCATTATCAGCATGAAGATTCTCTGTACTCCACCTATACTGTCACCCTTCTCATCAATTATTGACCACGTTTTCCAGTCATTGAAAGGTTCATCAACGCACAACTCTCCAAGTATCGTGTAAAGCAGATGTTCGGTTTTTATCAGGCTATCTTCGGGTTCAACTCCTACAAGTTCCTTTTTGGCTTTCATCATTTTATGACGGAGTTGCCGCCCGACAAAAGGTTTGAACCTGATCTCAACTCCACCATAATGTATTAAAGCGTACTTCTTCTCTTCCTTTCCTGAGAGCAACTGCTGTATCTTTGCATTACCTTCAATGGCTTTCTTCTCCATCTCGGTAATTTCTGCATACGCCTCTTTGACAAAATCTTCTTCCGGGTTCATAGTAATACCTACGGGTTTGTGAATAAGATTGTTTCTCCTTCTCCTGCCATATCGAGTCTTACCCATTGACCTTCAGATGCTTTAAGCGGAAGGTCGGGGAAATAGACGTTGGTAATCTTTGCGTTGAGCGTCTGTCCATCTTCAAACGTAAACAATGCGTTCACATCAAACAAATGGACGGCGTTGGTGTTAGTCCACGCTCCTGTTGCTACCTGTCCCGGCGATGCACCGATTGAGAATATCCAGCCGCCAGTTGCACCAACAAATGGATTGAACTTCACCCACCCGACCTTCACGGAGACTTTGAGAGAGTGCTTTGCTACTCCTTGCCTGAGGATTGAACCCCACCCATATAGAGGCACATGCTCTGCCGAGATAGTAAGTTCCACATCCTTTATAACAGCAAGAGTTTCGACTGTCGGTACAAGGTTACTGGGACCGCCAATAGTGATTGTTCCCCTGTTTGCAAATGCAGTAGATGTTGCCATAGTTCCTCACGTATTTGCGAATAATATACCCGAACCTTCACCCGTAAGGTCAAGCCGAATCCATTGCCCCTCTGATGCCTTGAACGGCATATCCGGGAAGTACACGCCTGTTATGGTACACCTGAGAATCTGTGCATCCTCGAAAGTGAACACTCCTACAACCGTGTATTCCGGTACAGCATTTGAATCTGTAAGTGTCCCGGAAGAACAATAGATATTGTACGGGAATCCCGTTTTTACCGGACTGAACTTGACATACCCAATCTTTACCGATACCTTCAGGGAATGTTTTGCCACGCCCTGACGCAGAATACTACCCCACCCATAGAGGGGCACATGCTCTGCACTTATAGTGATCTCGACATCCTTAATCACTTCCGGGGTTGTTTCCCCGGTTATCGTAATCGTTCCACGATTTGCAAATGCTACTGATGTTGCCATTTCTATACCTCATACCCTTTACACGAAAGAGTTACTACGAACCTGAAAATTATATAATCAACGATCTCAAACACGCCCAGTTCAACTTTGCTCTGGTGGATTACACCCGGTGTAAAAAACGCTCCTGCACCGGCGAACAAATCGGCACAATCATAGGCGATTTTGCGCAATACGGGGTAGTCATCATATACGTTCTCTCCTCTCAGTTCATTATTGGTCGCCCGGTAGTACCCGGCAATCATCACCGAAAAGTTATGCTCCTTGTCGGCACTACCCATTGAGTACCGCACCATGTCGGCTTTATCTCCTAATGGGATTACACATATTGCAGGAAGACCCATGGGGGAGTCTGCTATGATTCTTGGATCTTCGTCCCGGTCAAGTATAACAGGATGAACATCATTCCCCTTTTCATCCGTTATAGCCAGCACCGATGCGGCTGCGAGTCTTGCCCTAATCGCAGAACACATGCCGTCAATGAGCGTGTAACTAACCATCAGTCCTCCGCATCTTCAAGTACTCCTTTCATTCTTTCAGTTCCCCCTCCGCTTTCTATTATGTTCTGTAATGAGTTCTCGATGCCATAAAGTATTGCACCATATATGTACTCCTTGAACTTTGAGTGTAGGGAATCTGTGAACCCGCCTCTCTTACTGGCATTGTAAAAGAACTGTCCTTTGTACCTGTAATAGAAGTTCATTGGTCGTACATTTACTACAATATTTTTCATGTAATTTTCTTTCTTGTTTGCCCCTTTTTCCATCCTCACACTTTGGGTTGGTATCGCGTAAGCACCAAAACCGGGGAATAATAGTTCGTCAAATAGGTTCCATGTCCCTCTTGAACTGTGGACTTCTTTTGTATTCCCAAGATGGATTGCACCCCATCCCCCGGCGGCTACTTCCGGTACTGCAAAGAAATGGTCAACCATGTGATCTCCCCTCGTCTTAGTGGTTTCCTTGATGCCGCCCGGTTCATCGTTGTAAAATGCCTGCTTGTTATTCCATTGGAACTGGTCAAGATAACGGGGATCGGATAACCTTTCTTCGATAAGAGGACATGCCCCCTCCAGTACTTGTGAAGTAAGTCTTACTCCGGTGAGTACTTTCTTATGACCAACATACACCGTTTCAATCTCGTTTGTCAGGTGTTTGTTGTCAATAAAAAGGGGCATTTTCTCCTCCTAATCAAACATAGCTCCGGCGAATGGATAGCGTCTGTACCTGCTAAGAGCCGCCTTCTCGGATTCGGACAGTATTGAACTTTCATCAAATGGTTCAAACATTGTTGAGTAGTCCCGAACCCCATAGTTACGTGCAGTAGTGGCTTCCTGAATCTTCTTCTTCACCATCAAAAGGTTCTTGAAGGCTCTCATAACCTGTAATTTTATGTCGCCAAATTCGTAGGAGGTTTCGTTGTAACCTGTGTAGTATGTGAACCTGACATTTGCAACGCCTTGTACCGGGACGTTGTTGTGGAATCTCACATGGGAAAGTTCTTGGTCGGTCAACAGCCTGTAATCACCGGCGGTGGCTGCGCTGCGGGAAGTACGTACCACCCAGTTTGGGGATGCGCTCACACCGGCGGTATCTTCTTCAACGACAATAGGAGTGCGGGTACTGTCAGTGAAGTACAGGTTCCTCAGATAAAACTCAATATCGGATGTAAGGTAACCCGACGTTGGAGTATCGTCATCGGAAGCCCCCCTGCCATTTTTATACTCTGTTAAAAGAGTTGGTCGGAAGTCAACAACGTTGCAATACCTGTGTACCATCTGTGCAATTTTAGGCTCAAACGAATCTACCAGTTCGGAGAATTGCGTATCGCTCATCTGGACACCATTGGTTTTCATGTCCCTTGCACTAAAACCAATGAGGTCTTTCATCTCCTGAATTGTAAAGTACGGTGTTGCGCTCATATTTTCTCTGCTACCAGTTTGGCAACCTCCTTATGCTGGTTCTGTTTTACCCACTCTAACGCCTCGTTTATCATCTTCTCTTTGGCTTCCAGTGGTAGTTCCATGTTGTCTTTTGTTACATCAACTCCATACCAGGCCAAGTACTCTTCTTCGATGCTCGGTGCATCCGGCGCGTTCTCCATTTTGTACAAGTTGCCATATTCCCCTTCACCAACATTGTTGCGTTTTAGTGGATACCAGTTGTTAGGATCGGCAAACATGGGGATGGTGCAGACAACAAACTTGTCCCGTTTTTTGATGATTTCGTTTATGAACCATGCGCCCCTTTCCCGGAAGAATAGGTCAGAGGCGTACAGACCTATTGCATACTCTATCAGGGGGACGAGAACTTTTGCCCGGCTTGGTCTGTGCTCTACCCTCTTGTACTCTTCAAGAATATCCTTCAACGCCTCCACTGAAGGATCATTACAGGAGTTTTTCAGCCACCGGGGATCAGTCCTGAAGTTCAAACTTGAAAGGGAAGTGAGAAGTCCCTTCCCCTGTTTTACCTTGTTAATGGCATTAATCATCTTCGCTTTACAGGTTACATGAAAGTTGAGATGAGATTCGTCAATTATCTTTCCACTCATCTCCGGGGTTATACAAACGGATTTCATAACTCACCCGCAGAACTTCTCATATATCGGCACCACTTCGATGTTCAGCCTGTTCTCCCTATCCATTTTCATCAGTTGATTCCTGATTAGTTCAAGTTCAACAGAGTCAAATTCAAAGTCAAGCGGTTTAGTGCCTTCAAGATTCCAGCGCACTTGCCCGTCCTGCTCAACAATCTCGTAGTCTGCTATCTCCTGTGATGTGACTCCAAGACGGGACATCAATGAGCGAATTACTTTAAGGGTGACAAAACTGCCCTCCTTTGGTAAGATGCTCATTGTTATCAGCCTGTCTCCGACATTCATTCCAATTTTCATTTTACGCCTCTTAAAAATTAATCAGTCCAAGTCAATTCTTTTTGGCTTGACTGGTTTTCCTTCCTTCTTTGCAGCCTTTTTCTTTTCAGGGGTTTCCTTTAGTGGTTCAAAAAATCTTGCCACGACAACCACCTTACGCATGTTGTGAGGTGTACACAGGTATGTAATGTGCCACACCATTGATTAGACACAATATACTTCCCTCAAGCGTCGCCGGGGTCGCACCAGTGTAGAGTCCCTTTCCATCACCATCTGCACCTGCAAAGGAGAAGTACGGAACCGTACCTACATCATCATTCAGGTGAAGCATTGACTGTGCGCCAGTACTCCCCGCCTCATTGACAATGCTTACGCCATGACACATCTGCGAGCACGTACCGGCTCCTTCGATGATGAATAGACCGGCAGTTACCCACCCGTGATGAACAGTACCACTATCGAAAGTTACCTTAGCCGATAGTGCTGTCAGGTGAGCATTTGCATCTGTGGTTTGAACTGTTGCCGAATCAAAGGTAAGGTGAGTCTGAAGTCCATACGCATCAAAGACGTTGTGGAACACACTTGTCCTGACCATTAGCGTTGCGATCTGCCCGGTTAATGCACCGCCAGTCTGTGTCTTGAAGTACGCAGAACCAACAGTAGAACCACCATCACTTGTGATGATGTTATACTGCTGAAGGGGAACAAACGTGCCAGTGGTGGTGACGGTATTTGCGTCACCAAGTCCACCACCACCAAATCTGAACTTTACTTCCGGCTGGACAGTAACGGTTTTACCATCATCCGAACTCTTGAAGAATCTGTACCACTTCATGATAATCACTCCGTAAACAATGCTGCCCTGTACTCGGTTGGGAGTATGATGCACCTGAGGATACCACGACCATCAATGTCAGTCCCGGTGACAATGACGTTGAGTACGTTCAGTACTGCATCGTTGGCACAAAGGGCGGCGGTTGTTCCAAGAGCACCACGATAGACAGTGAGAGTTCCCGTGTCGGCGGTATAACCGGAGTCGTTGAACACCCACATGATTTCCCCAGTAGTTGCGTGCTGGACATAGAACCCGTTTGCGAGTCTTATCGTGCTTGCCGGGCTTGCCTCGTTGTACACAATTGAGGTTGAGGTTGCGGTGTACGCAGTACCGTTGTTGTGGACATTGAGCGTTCCGTAAGTCTGTACCATTACAGCCCCGGTGTCACCAACAAGGAGTGGTGCAATTACGCCCGGTTCTGAAAGGACGACCCAATCTCCACTGTCATCACTGACAAAGGAGAATACTGCCTCTGAATATGCAGTCAGGGGGAATTTGCTGAAAGTTGTTTTTGATGCTGCCATTTTCTTTCCTCCTTATGCGATGCTGAACACGCCACCGTGCAGCGAAGTTGAGGCGTTCACATCGCTCTTGTCCACAAGGGTTTCAGCAGCAGAGATTACGAATTTCTGCGAGAGGTTGATCTTCGCAAGTTCTTCATACATATCCTGCCACAGAGAACGCCTTGCCCATAACCGGGTATCCAGAAGCATGATAGCCCCATATCCTGCACCCATCGGCATGAACGGATGTGGCACAAGCGGAAGCCCGTCTGCATTGGGGAATACAAGGTTAATCTTTGAGATACCCTGCGTGAAGTGCATGGTCGGTTCGGTACGGAAGTACTCCATCAGACCTCTGCGGATGATACCGAAAGTGCGGTAATCACAGATTGCAAGGTTTGGCTGCATGGCGTACTTGACCATCGTGCGGTACGAGGTGTCAAGGTCGGTCATGATCCCGTCATAAGTGTTACCAGTGGAAGTAACCCACGACTGGGAAGCCCCTGTGTTTGCGGTGATTCCCTGATACAGACCATTGTACCAGTTATCGGTTGAACCGGCGGTTGTCCGGAACAGGTTTGTGGTGCTTGATACATCGAGTGTTACACCGAGCAATGCCCTCTCTCTGAGTGATCGTAGTGCATCCTGTGCTGCATCCAGACGGATTGCAAGAACGTCACGGGCAGGTATCTGAGCAAGACCAGCGAGTTGTGCTGCCTTGGTCACACGCCCGACTGCGAACATGTACTTGATGACCTGTGAACGGTTGTAGGTCGTTATGTCGGACTCAATGAAACTCTGATCTTCTGTTCCGAAGGCTGCGGAACCGAAGTCATACGGTCCCACAATGTCAAAGTTCGCGGTCTTACCTTTGTTGGACTCAGTTGGAATGAGTGCCTGAACAGGAAAAGGACGCTTGTACAGGTAGGTCACATCTTTGTCGGCGATTACGTGCATGAGGTTTGATGTGGCTGCGGTGAGTGCTTTGCGGATTTCACTGGTCTCTGGAAGTTCTGCAATGATGGATTTGCAAAGGTCGTCTTTGTACCGTTCCTCATTCTGGAGGATTGCCTTCATTACAGGCTGCATCTTCTGGTTGTACTCATCCTGAGACGTAGCGAGGTTCTGCGGAGTGCTGCCATTCCCTTCAAAGATCGCTTTCTGGATAAACTCATCGGGGATTGGAGGAACCATCGGGAACATCCCGGCACCCGGAGCACCGAGGAAACGATCCCTTGCTTTCATCAGGTCTGCCGTTGTGACAAGCGCACCCTGTGGTTTGCCACTCCACATGATTTCACCGAGAATCTCGGCATCGTTCATGTGGTGCGCCGGGAATCCCCCGAAACGCAGATTTGAAACTATACCTCTGTCGATCATTCTTTACCGTCCTGCCTGCATCTTTGCGAGTGCATCGGCATTTGACATTGAAGATGAACCATCCATACCCATCAGTTGTGGGATGACTACGATTTGACCACCCTTGCGGATGGTTTCATTCTCCATCTTCTCAACCTTTGACGTAAGTTCAAGGAACTTGGCATCATAGGCTTTCTTGATTTCATCAAACTGTGCAATGTAGGCTTTACTGATTTCTTCAGTCCGTGCCTTTACAATGGTGTCAATCTCTTCAATCGGAACCATTGCCTTTGTTATGAACTCTTGTTCTTCGTATTCTTCTTCCATAGTTTCACCTTTCATAAGTTTCAACCCCTCAGCACCAGAGCGTTTATCTGCTGCTGCGGTATGTGGTGTGTCCCTCATGGTTTTTCTACTACTTCTTACTTTTGCCCCCCAATCCTGAGAGTTTTTGGCACTTCCAGATAAGGACTCTTTTGCGTACTGGTGAGAGGACTTTCCAGATGATAGTGGCGTTCTATCAAGTTCGCCTTTCTCAACCTCTTCTTCAGCCTTTTCCACTTTCTTAGGTGGCTTTTCCTCAGACTCGTCTTCCTCTTCTTCCAAGGATTCATCCTCGTCTTCTTCCTCTTCAGGCTCTTCAAACTTCTCCGGCTCTTCCGGTTCAAGTTTGGCTTTCTTGGACTTCTTCACTGGTTCAGTCATAGTATCATCTTCTTCATCTCCTTTTGTAAGGTTTCTCAACCCCCTTGCAGCGTTCTCACTTGGAACTTTTGTTTGTCTATTCTTTTTTGCTTGCCGGTCTGAGGTTAGAACGGGATGCTCCCGCTTTTTTGATGAATGTTCATAGGCATACTCTTCTACCTCTTCATCTTCATCGTCTCCTTTACGCATGTTATCCCCTGTAAGTTTTCTCATTCCGGCTTCAACATCTCGTTTCTCCTGACCAAAATTCCCGTGCTTTGCGTTTTCTTTGTTATACTCACGAACCGCTTGAACGTCCTTTTTGGGTGTGTCTTTTCCCCACTTAGATGTTTTGAAAGCCTTTTCTTCGGTGTCCTCTTCTCCTTTTTTGAAGTACTGTCGCTTTCCTTTTTCACCGCCCCGTTCATGTTGTCGGTAGTCTGCGGCTCTGCCGGGTTCTTCCTCTTCCAGTTTGTCAAAGGCTTCTTTCTGCCAGTTCTCTTCATCTTCCGTGTCTGCTTTGTCAAAGGCAGGCTTCTTAGCCCAAGTTGCTTTCTTGTCGCCCTCTTTAGCACGACGGGTTTTGGTCGGTGTCTTCTCCTCTGCCGGTGGGATACGCTCTTCTCCTTTTTCAACGTCCATGTCCTCAGCCTTCTTTACTCCAATGCTTCTCCCAATAGTTCCCCGTTTCGGTTTAGCAGAATCATCCTGTTTTCTGGCAGATTCGGCAGTTGTGGCCTTTGCTTTGTCTGCTATTCTTTCACGCAGGATTTCCACTCTTGCGTTTCTCTCCGTGAAGTTCTCAACAGGCGGTGCAGTACCTTTATCTCCTGCCGGATGATGTGATGCCGGTGCTGTGTCTCCACCAGTCTTTAGAGGATACCCCTCTTTACTTCTTTTCGGATGCTCTGACCCGGTTTCTCTGTGAGGAAGGTATGCTCCTTTCTCTTTTGTAGTACTCCCGGTTTTTGTACCCCGTTGCTCCATCCGGTCTTCATTATCTATGTCATCCGCTTTCTCAACAGTTATCTTTCTCTTGCACTTAGTACCACACTTCTTTTCCTTTGCATAATCCGTAGAAGCATGTTGGAGTTCACCATCGGTTGTCTCGGCTTTCTTTGCGTTTATATCTGGAAACGCATTGTAAATTTTATCTCTCGTTTTTTTATCAGCAAACATAAGTTTGTTTTTCCACGCCTCTCTTTCACCGTCTGACATGGGGGGTGTTTCTTCGATTTCTGCTTTCTTGGCTTTTGTAAATTTTGGTCTTACATCAGCACGATGTACTTTCTCTTTTGATGTTTCCGGGAGATTATTATATCTTTCTTTACCCCCGGTTTCTCTTTGTTCTTTATGAAATGCTCTGTATGCTCCTTCTCTATTGGTTTGTGTGTGTCCTTTCTCTACATCCGCTTTCTTCAATTCATCAGCATCAAATACCATTCTCATCCCCTTCCTGACTTCAAGTGAGGTCGAGTCATTTCTTGCATTTCCATCGCACACGGAAATTGAGTCAAGTCTAACTCCGGTGGTGATGCACGCACCGCTTCGTAAAGGAGTAGGTAGTGAGCAGTTGTTGTTACCCTGCTCTCTCTTTCCAAAGATTGAAACGTGGTCATAATTTCCCTTCTTTATCTTTTCCCATACATCATCACAATCCTCCGTTGCTTTAATTACACCTTCAAACCCGAAAGAACCATCTGAGTTCTCCCAAACCTTAGTCGCTAACCCTACTGGTCTTTCTTTATGGAAGTCGTGTAAAGCCGGTAAGTGCATGTAGTCCGGGATAGATTCGCGGATGGCATCTGGTGTTATCATTTCCCCGTCTTTGTCAACAACGGCTTTGTGGAATACTCCCGATACTTTGCGTGGACTTTCCAGTAAAGGAGAGGGATTATACGTCCATGTTTCTTTTGGTTTGTCGGTCATTGTCGTTGCAATCAGTACGTACAGTAATCAATCTGCCATGTTGTCGGCGTTGATTCGGCGTTCACTACGGATACCACAACCGCAGCATATTCCTTATCAGTGTCGGTATTTGTTGCAGCGACTCCCTGACCAAGAGTTGTTTCTGCTTTTATGGCTACATACTGCCCCGACATTTCGCCAGTGGTATCTCCGGGGTATCCGTTGATTTTGTAGTTCAAATCCCAAGACGCGCCGGTGTTCTTTATCATTACGATAATCTTTCCCAATGCCCCACAACCTCTTGTATCTACACGGAGAGCCTCAACGTAAGAAGAGGTTGTTGTTCCGGTCAGGACACCGGATTTACTTGACCGTTTTGCATCCATTTACTTCCTCTTAAATGCCTGTGCCAGCCCACCCGTCCAGCCGAAACGTGCGAAGATAGAATCAACAATCGTCTGGAAGAAGTACAGTACACCAAGGTACTCATACCACACCGGATCGAAGAAGTTGAATGAAAGGTTGGTCAGCGTTATCAGTCCGGTCACAACCGCTATGTACCCGATGAAGATCGAGTACGCGATTGTGGCTGCGAGTTTATTCCACTGGAAAACTTCACCAGTCTTAGACAGAGCCGAGAAGAATCCAATAAGTCCATACGCAAGTGCTACCACGATTGCCGTGATAAGCAGTACAACATAGTTTACATCTACCATTTGAATACACCTTTAATCCAATTACTGATCTGTTCAATCAAGGTTTCTAACCAACTTTTTTTTACCGGGATTGGTTCGAGCGTGAAGTTAATCTCAGTTATGCTTTCATCCACCCATCCCGAAGATGAGTAATATCCGTCCTGACCAACGGTTATCTGGTACGTCTT
>Ga0315276_10006472_pt1 | contig 10802 bp, 9 predicted proteins | sample YL17G05_0_MG_FD_204542 | JGI IMG/M metagenome (GOLD analysis project Ga0315276, IMG submission 204542) | Sediment microbial communities from Yellowstone Lake, YNP, Wyoming, USA - YL17G05_0 | ecosystem: Environmental > Aquatic > Freshwater > Lake > Sediment | place: USA: Wyoming | collected... | reverse complement strand
AACAGCGTGCAGTACTACGGCCTGCTGCCGCCGAGCGACTTCGACCCGCAGGGCCAGTACGGCCTGATTCTCAGCCTGCATGGCGCGGGCGTCGAGGCCAGCGGGCAGGTGGGCAGCTACCGGCCCAAGGACTGGGCCTACGTCGCCGCGCCGACGAACCGCCGGCCGTTTGGCTTCGACTGGCAGGACTGGGGCCAGCGCGACATGCTGGAGGTGCTGGCCGAGGTGAAGCGCAGCTGCCACATCGACGAGAATCGAGTGCACCTCACCGGCCACTCGATGGGCGGGCACGGCACCTGGCTCAACGCGCTGACCTTCCCCGATCTGTGGGCCAGCGCCGCGCCGTCCGCCGGCTGGACGCGCTTCGACCTTTACGCGCCGATGTTCCTGCGCAAAAACCTGCTCTACGGCGAGCCAAAGGCCAACTACATCTGGCAGCTGGCGATGCGCGGCGACGACACGCTGGCGCTGGCCGAGAACGCGCTGAACCTGCCGATCTACGCGCTGGAGGGCGGCGCGGACGACAACGTGCCGCCGCAGCAGCCGCGCCTGCTCGTCGAGCGCCTCAAGCAGCTCGGCTACGACATTACGTACAAGGAAGTGCCGGGCATGAGCCACTGGTGGGACGACCCGAAAACGCCCGGCATCGACTGCATCGACAGCGCCGAGCTCAACGCGTTCTGGAAAAGCCACGTGCGCAACCCGTGGCCGGATAAAATCGTGCTGCGCGCCGGCGATGCGCAGCCCGTGCGCGGCGCCTACTGGATCAAAGCCAAGCCTGAGCAACTGCATCAGGAAACCACGATCAGGGCGCACAGAAGCAAGAGTGGCGTAGAAGTCACCACTACGAATGCCGCGCTGCTGCAGATTCAGCTTGAGCGCGGGCTGGAGCACTACCCGGAGTATTCGTTCACCATCGACGGCGATAGCCTCGCGCTGGGCAACCTCGCGCTGGGAGCACTGGCGCCATACGTGCTGTTCGAAAAGCAGGCCGGGCACTGGCAACTGCGCGTGACCGAGGACCTGAGCCTGGACGTGAGTAGCGATTGGCAGCGCACGCCCGGCTACTGGAAGAGCGTGCTGATGCACCCCTGCCGCGTCATTGTCCCGACGGGAGGCACGCCAGAGGAGAACGAGTGGTGCATGCAGCTCGCGCGGCTGTATTCCTACAACTGGTGGTACCGCGGTAACGGCGCGCTGACCGTGATGACGGACGCGGAGGCGCTGGCCGATGAGGAATGGGACGGGACGTATATCATGCTTGGGAAGGTAATGACGAACCGCTTGCGTAACTTTATCGCTGACCACTCACCGCTTTACGGGAACTCGCTGGTGACTGGAACTTATGAACTACTGCATGTTGGAGAACACGTATTGCCATACACCGACCTAAGCTACAAGTTCGTCACACCCTACTGGTACATGGGGCATCAAGGTCTGTGCCTCGTCGAAGGCGGCATGTCGCTCAAGGCGTTGAAGCGGCTGCCGGCGATGATGGGGCTGTACAGCGGCGCGGGATTCCCGGACTGGATGGTGTGGGACGACGAGGTGAAGCTCAAGGGCATGGGCGGCGTGCTGGGCATGGGCTTTTTCGACCTGGACTGGCAGGTCGACCCCGAGCTGAGCTACTTCAACGAGGAGCTGATCGCGCGCCGGGAGTAGCCACTACACCGCGTGGCGGCAGGCGTCACCGCCTGCCGACATGTGGCGCGGCTTCTTCCCTGGGAGCGCCGACTTCCAAGTCGGCAAAAATCTTCATCGTGCGCCGCGAGCGGCGCACGTATTCGAGCGCGCCAAGGGCGCGTCTGGATTAGGATCCCGGCCGGCATGGATGCCAGCGCTCCCAGGGAAGACGCCGGCGTGTCGCCAGCGCTCCAACAAACCGCTGTGACGGCGGCCCTACCGGCATCGGCCACGCCGCTGCTAGCGCTTGGCCTGGCCCTCGGGCAGCGGCTCCTTGATCACCGTCATGTTCACGCCGCCGAGGTTGAACATTTCGCTGACGAAGCCGGTGACCGTCACCTCGTCGCCCTTGTTCGGCAGGCCGCGGTCGGTGACGACCATGATCTCGCCGCTGTCGTCCTTGAGCTGGTACGTCTTGAAACCGAGCAGGTTCACCGTCTCGGTGACGCGGCCGGCGACGGTCACCACCTGCCCGTCGTAGGTGCGCAGGTCGCCCAGCACCGTGCCGATCGGCACCGGCTTGGGCTGGGCGGTGTGCAGCACGAACCACACGCCGACGCACGCCAGCACCACGATGACCAGCAGGCCAATTACGGCGGCCATATTCACGCCTGGCCGCTTGGCTTTGTCTGTCTCACCCATGCGCAAAGTCTACCACCAGTCTGCAACGCGCGGCGCCGCGCCGGCTGCCTGCCGCTCCCGCGCCGCCGGATGCTAGTATGCCGCTTGATGACAAGCAGGCTGATCCTCCTCGCATTGATGATCGCCGCGGCGCTGTGCGCTGCCGCCGCGCAACCGTGCCGCGCCGCGGAGCTCAGGACGCTGGTCAACACGGTGCGCAGCCTGATGGACTCGCCGAGCGGCGGAGGCGCGAGCCTCGCTGACATCCAGGCATTTGAGAAAGCAATCTGCGATGCGTATAAGGTGAGTTCAGTAGATAAACTCAAGGGCCGCGTGTCGATCGCGCTGCTCACCGGCACCAGCCTGAAGGACGACCTGCTGTACTTCGAGTACGGCGCGGACAGGATCAAAGCCGACTCGGCGGCCAGCGCGATCAAGACGGCGTTGCTGGTGTATTACGCGCACATGGTGGAGACGGGCGACGCCTCCCCCAAGGAGGTGGTCGCTGGGCGCAGCCTGGGCGCGCACGCCGAGCGGATGATCAGGTACAGCGATAACGCCAGCGCAAATGCGCTGCTGGATCGCTTCGGCATGGACGCGATCAACGCGTGGTATGAGGAGCTAGGCTTTCCCGCAGGCGAGCTGCAGTTTCGCCGCCATTTCAGCGGCAATCCCAGTGCCGACCCCAATTCGCCGGACAACACCGCCTCAGCGGAGGCGCTGACGCTGCTGTACTTCCTCATCGCGCAGCAGAACGACATACTTGGCTTTCTCAGCGCCCAGGGCTTGCATGCAGTGCGTCTGATGCTGAGCAATCAGAAGGAAAACCAGCAGAATCATCCGAATAACGAACCACAGTTCAACGATCGCCTCGGTAAGAAGTTCCCGTCCGGCGTCGTGTTCATCCACAAGACTGGTTCCAACACCGAGGTGATAGCCGACGCTGGCATCGCCTACAACGGCAAGCAGACCTTTATCATCGTGGCCTTCGACACGCGTCTGGACAAGGCGGCGATGCAGCGCCTGGGCCTGAACCTGCTGAAACTCATGAAAAAGCGGCCGCTGCGCCAAGCGGCGTCGCGCTAAGCCTAGTCGTCCTTGCCAGTCTTCATCAAGTCCTTCATCCAGCCAGGCACGCTGTAGCCCGTGAGTTCGTCGAACAAGTCTTCGTTCATGTACATTACAAGCGAGCGCGCTTCGCCTGCATCGTCCGAATAGCGGTAGACCGTGAGCATGTCATTATCCTTGTCCATCCATGCAATCTGGTCTGCCTCGTCAACAGTGCAATCCAACCCGCCGTAACGCTCCTTGTAGTACCTGCGCAGGAATCCGTACGAACGCTCATCTTTCGGCACGTCGAAAGAGATGCCTGCAATCCGGTCATCCAGGATCAACAGCATGACTGAGACTTTGGTGTCCTCGCCTGAGAACTGAATCGTGCGCGCCAGATCCATGTACAGCTCAGCTGCCGTATCTGAGGATGGTACCTTGGCAAACCCGTCTAAGGTATCGTCATCAACCTTGGCGCCGAGATGCCAGGTGTTATCGGGAGTGGTGTAGCCAACGATGTCCTTGGCGTAAGCCGCTGCAGGAGCTATCGCCCACAATGCTACCATGCCACCTAGCAGCAACTGCCATGCCGCCCGCATACCCATGTCCGCCCTCCAACCTGTCCTGCCGTGATTATACCTTGAGTAGCCATGCAGCGCGCTCAGCTATAATGAGCCATGCGACTGCTGCTGGCGTTAATGCTGCTGACCGCGCTGGGCAGTGTAGTTGCGGCGCAAACTCCGCCGCCGGCTGGACAGACTCCCCTTGAACACCCCGGTGAATCCACGGGCACTGTGCCGCCCGAGCAGTTCATCCCCGCGGCGCCGCCCGCCACCGTCCCCGCGCCGCAGCGCAAGCTGGCCTACTGCGTGGTGATCGACAACCGCACGGACGGCGTGATCCGCATCATCGACCCGCCGGCGCAGTTCCTGCTCAGCCGCCCTGGCGCCGACATCGGCAAGGTGGTGCGGCCGGCGACGCAGCTCAACAGCGAGAGCTTCCACGCCTCGCTGTGGGGCCGCCCGCTGACCGTCGTCGCCAGCGCGGTCAACGCCATCCATATCAAGGCCTACGACGAGGCGACCGAGCAGCGCGCGGCGGTGGTGACGATCCTGCCCCACGAGTTGCTCACTACCAGCCTCGAGGGCCAGCCCAACGCGCCGCGCGACGATGCGATCTACACAGACATCGCCGGCGGCCACGGCATCTTCGGCGGCGCCTACCCGGTGATCACCGGCAACCCCGTCAGCGTTTACCGCGACGGCCAGCATGTGTACTTCGACGACGAGAACAACGCGATCAAGGCCGGCGATATCATCATCATCGAGGTGCGCACGCCGGACAAGTGGCCGCAGGCGCTGATCATCGAGAACCACGAAGCCGGCGCGGTCACGCTGACGGGCGCCGACGGCAAGCACACGGTGTGCGCCACGGTCAGCAAGCCGGTCAGCGGCAGCGGGCGCTTCTCGGGCGGCGTGTTCAGCGCGCCGGGCGGCATCCGCGCCACGCACTCGGGCGTGCTGGACATCGACTTTTCGCCGGTGGGCGAGACCGGCGGGCTGCAGCTGATCCCCTACGCGCACAGCCTGAGCCCTGAGCTGACCTACAGCCAGGACAGCCCGCCCTACGGCATCCTGCTGGGCGTCGATATGAGCGACCTGCGCGGCCAGCCGCCGCTGTTTGGCGGCTACCTCTATCCGCAAAGCGGCCTGGAGTCCTCGGTGAAGCTGCCGCAGCTTTCGGTCAGCGTGCAGTACTTTCCCTCGACGCAGTGGGTGCCCGTGCCGTCAGTCAGCGGGCGCGAGGATTTGAGCTCGCTCAGCGGCATCCGCATCGACTGGGTGGCCGCCAAGCCTGGCGCCGCCGCCCCTGCCACTCCACCTACTCCGCCTCCCGCGCCGCCCGTCTCGGCTGGTCCGGCGGATCAGGATGGCAGCGGCGATCAGGCGCCGCCGGGCTACGTGCCCGTCGAGCCGCCGGGCTTCCGCGGCGGCCGCTAGTTGGCGGGACTTGCCAGCGGCTCAATATCAGCCAGCGCCTCAAGCGGCAGTTCCCAATCGGCGAATCCCTGACGGATCGTCTCGAGATAGGCCCGCGCCGGCGGGTTGGGGATGCTCATATCATTCTTGAGGTAGGCGAAGACCACATCTGACTGCGCCAGCCCGACGCCTTTGATGAACTGCGCGAAGTCCTCACGCTTGGCGTAGAACGACGGGTAGCCCTCGAACTCGTCGAGCCTGGCTTCATCGGCAGCAGTCAGGTCGTACAGTGCGCCATAGCTCAGCGCCGGGGCATCTTCCACCAGGCTGGCCACGCCGCCGAATCCCCAGTTGCCGCTGCGCGCGCCGAAGAAGTCCAGCCGCCAGCCTTGGATCGTCACGGCGACGAATGGCAGCACTTCCGGGCAGCGCGTTTGCATCTGCCTGCTGCTGAGGTTGCTGCCGTAGGCCAGGTAGAGTCGCCGGGCGGGGGTCATCGCTTGGCTCCCATCGGCGAGAATTGTAACCCGCGGCGCCTGATTACGTCTTTATAGGCGCACGGGCGGTATAGAATCGGAAGACGGTCAATACCGCAGGTGCAGTTGAGAGCAGCTCTCAATTAAACGAAGCGAATTTTGCCTTTCGCTGTTTCGCAAAAGTGGCGGAAGGGTAGAAATAGTGGTTTGCTCATGGGAGCAATCCGAGCCTGAAGAAGGCGGGCCTGAAGTGACAGGCCGCTAGGGCTTGCCGAGGAAGGCACATTGACACAGCGAACCAGCCGCAGGTAGGTGGGACTGCTTCACTCTCAAGTCTTGCCCAAAGCTGAATTCCCATCAATTCCCATCATTTACCTCCTGCTTGTGCCCCGGGTGACCCACCTCCCCGGGGCTTTTTTTTAGGCGCTGAACGCTAAGCGTTATACGCGGAACGCTGTACCTCTTAACCACTGTAGCGGCGGCTTTAGCCGCCGTCTTAACTGCTTAATGCTGTCCGGCGTCGTGCTGAAGCGCGATAACCCGATAGCATCGTCCTATGGCGCTGGAAATAATCGAGGAGCATGCCTGCCGGGGCTGGGAAGTCAAGTTATAATTAGCGCGGGGGGTCAAAATCAAGCTCCCCTGAAGGAGCCGCGCTGATGCGGGGGATGTGGAAGGAGGAGACGAAGTAACCATGTACAGAGGCGTTTTGATCGCCATCAGCTGTTTCGTTGTCTACTGTATCCTCGCAGCTCTGCTGGGACGTCTCATTAAGCCACCCGCTGCACCCATACCTGCCCCTGTGAAAGTCATGCCCGATGTTGTGTTTGCCACCACAGGTCAGCCTACTAAGCTGAAGGTCAAACCCTATTACAGCAAGCCGCTCGATTCCATCCAATGGTCAGGGATCCTCTGCTCACCGCCTCCAAGTGACCCGCTGCTGACCAAATCGATGGACCAATCCATGGACTTCACATTCCCCAAGTCGGGTAATTATCAGGTCATCGCCAGGGAGGTTTACAAGACCGGAGAGGTGGTCCAGTTCACTTTCAAGATCAACGCTCAGACCAAAGAAGAATGGGCCAAATTCCAGGCTGATGTGAAGATGCAGCAGGCCGAGGCAGAGGCGAAGAGGATCAAAGCTGAGAAGGCCGCTGCAGCAAAACAGAAAGCTGATGATCTAAAAACCTGGGGCTCCCTATACACCATGCACAAGAAGCATCCTGAGTGGAGCAAAGAGGAGTGCAAGGGGGTCAGTAATCACGCGATCTGGAATGGGATGACTGTTGAGATGATGAAGGCGTCGCTCGGCCCCTACAACGATGTGAACATCTCGGACTATGGGTATGGTAGGCAGTACCAGTACTGCTACGATACCTGCTTCCTCTACGACGACAACGACGATGGTGTCATTGATGCGTACCAGACCTACTAGCAGATCCTAGCTTTGCACTTCACAAAGTGAACTTTGCGCTCCGGACTTCGCACTCCGGACCTCGGACTTCGGACCTCGGACTCTTCTAGGGCTCGGCGAAGTCGCGGCGGATGCGGTCGAAGGTCTTGCTGGCGGCGATGAAGGCGTCATACACGCGCGGGTCGAAGGTCCGCCCGCGCTCTTCCATCATCAGCTCCAGCGCCTTTTCGTGGCTGTAGGCCGGCTTGTAGGGCCGCGCCGTGGTCAGCGCGTCGTAGACGTCGGCCACAGTGAAGATGCGCGCGGCCAGCGGGATCTTCTCGCCAGCCAGCCCCTCGGAGTAGCCGCTGCCGTCCCAGTGCTCGTGGTGGCTGCGCGCGATCTGCTCGGCCATCGTTAGAAAGCCGCTGTTGACCTTCATGCGCTGGCGCGCCAGGCGGATGGTGTTGGCGCCGATCAGCGTGTGGCTCATCATGATCGCCATTTCGCCCTCGTCCAGCGTGTCGGGCTTGAGCAGGATGCCGTCGGGCACGGCCACCTTGCCGATGTCGTGCAGCATGCTGGAGTCGTAGATGTCCTGAATGAACTCCTCGGTGATGTTCGCCGCCCAGCCGTTGCGCGAGCGCAGCGCGCGCGCCAGCACGCTGACGTACTCCCGCACGCGCAGCAGGTGCCCGCCGGTCTCGTTGTCGCGCGCCTCGGCCAGCTTGGCCAGCGCGAACACAGCGGTGCGCTGCGTCAGGCGCAGCTGCTCGTCGCGGCGCTGGATGCCCTCCGCCATTTCGTTGATCGAGATCGCCAGCGCGCCCATCTCGTCTGTCGGCACTACCGGCACGCGCGCCGACAGGTCGCCGGTGCGCAGGCGCTGCGCGACGTCGATCAGCCGGTCGACGCCCGAAAGTACCAGCCGCTTGAGCGTGATCGACAGCACGAGCGCCAGCACTATCGTCAACAGCAGCAGCAGCACCGCCTGCTGCGACAGCTCGCTCATGATGCGCTCTTCGATGTCCGCAGTGCTCATCTCGCTGACGATCACCCAGTTCCAGTCGTCGAAGCGCGCGCCGTAGGCCAGGCGCGGCGTGGGCTTCGTCGAGCCGCCGTGCCAGCTGTAGCGGTAGCTGACGAAGCCTGCCGGCCAGCTCTCGGTCTGCGTCAGCAGCTTGGCGATGAACGTATCGCCGTTGGCGTCAGCAAGGTAGCGCGCGTCGCTGCCGACCAGGCTGGGACGCATCGGGTGCACCAGCATCACTCCGCTGCGGTCGAGCACGTAGAAGTAGCCGGCGTTCTGCGGTCCGTAGCGCATGCCGCCCAGCAGGCTGCGGGCCTGCGCCTGGGCTTCGTCTGGCGTGAATTCCCCTGCTCTGGCGCGCAGCTGCAGCTGCCGGCAGAGCGAGCTCGCCAGGCTGACGTTGTCGGACAGCACTGTCTGCCGTGATTCGTAGAGCGCCTGGCGTTCGGCGTAGAGCAGCCAGAAGAACGTCCAGCCGAGGAAGATCACCAGCAGGATCATGATCACGGCGATGACGCGGGGCGTGAAATGCGTGCGCAGTGCTGCAGCCCCGGGGGGGCTGGCATGCCGCTGTTCCACCTTCTGTGCCATGCGTATCCTGTCCGGTCTTACGCCGCCTGCCGTGCGCCCGGTTGCTTGCGCAACCCCGAATGATACCTAAGGTTGGCCATTCTGCATGTAACTGTCAAGCGTCTGCTCCACCTTGGCCCGTGCCGCTTCGACTGCCGCCGCTTGCTCATCCGTGGGATCAGTGATCACGTCGGCCAGGCTGCTGAGCAGCTCATCTTCGGCGGTAAGCAGGCCCAGCAGCCGCGCGATCTCGGCCAGCGCGATGCTGTCAGCTGCAGGGGTCAGCTCCTGGATCGTCGTCAGCGTGGTGTAGCACACGCTGTGCAGCAGGCTGTTCTGGTCCAGCGCATCCAGCGCCGTGGCGGCGTCGATGTTGCCCTTGGCGAAGTCCGTGGCGATGATGCCGCTGCTGCTGTAGAGCTGGAAGCAGGAGATGGCCACGACCTGCAGGTAGCCGGTCTGGTACGCCTCGGCCAGCGCGATCATGTCCGGCGGCTGTGGCGGCTGCTCGTCACCGGCAGCGCCCGCGGGCTGCACTGCGCCATCTGGCTGCGTTTGGCCCGGCTGCGCCCAGGCGGTATGAGCCGTCAGCGTCAGACACAGCACAACCAGGATGGCTGTGAGAATTGCCTTCATCATCGCTCCTTTGAACCAGCAGCGTTTTAGCCCGCTTTATGTACTGCTAATGATACTCCGGCAGCCAGCCGGCGTGGGCCTCGAGCAAATCATCGCACAGCGCCACGATCTCATCGATCGTCAGTTCGGCGGCGGTGTGCGGATCGAGCATCGCAGCCTGGTAGATGTGCTCGCGCCTGCGGGTCAGCGCCGCCTGGATCGCCAGCTCGATCACGTTGAGATTCATCTGGTTGAGCGCGGCGCACTGCGGCGGCAGCGCTCCGACGTGGCCGGGCGTGATCCCGCTGCGGTCAGCGACGCAATTCACCTCGACGCAGGCGCCGGCCGGCAGGTTCGTGATCAGCCCCGCGTTTAGCACGTTGCCGGCGAAGCTGAAGGCCTCGCCGGTTTCCAGCGCGGCGATGATGTAGCTGGCGTACTCGGTGCTGCGCTTGTGAGCCAGCGGCCGGTCGGCGATCAGCTCGCCGCGCATCTTCTCCCAGCCGGCGATCTGCTCGCGGCAGCGCCGCGGATACTCATCGAGCGGGATGTGGAAGCGCTCGATCAGCTCCGGCGCCCGCGCCTTGATGAACCACGGGCAGTACTCGGCGTTATGCTCGCTGGACTCGGTGACGTAGTAGCCCAGGCGCTTCATGAACTCGAAGCGCACGCTGTCCTTGTGCCAGTACTCCGGCAGCTCGGCGCGGTGCCTGATCTCGGGGTAGAGGTCCACGCCCTCGCGGCTGATCGACAGCAGCCAGGCCTGGTGGTTGATGCCGGCGATGCGCCAGCGCAGGCTATCCTCAGGCAGCTCCAGCATGCGGCACAGCCAGCGCGCGCAGCCCTGCACGCTGTGGCAGAGGCCCACGCAGCGCACGCTGGTTGCGCGCAGGATCGCGCCGGTGAGCATCGCCATCGGGTTAACGTAGTTCAGCAGCAGCGCGCCGGGCGCCAGATGCTCGATGATGCGGCAGTAGTCGAGCATCACCGGAATGGTGCGCAGCGCGCGGAAGATGCCGCCGATGCCCAGCGTGTCGCCGATCGTCTGGCGCAGGCCGTACTTTTTGGGGATCTCGAAGTCGATCACCGTCGAAGGCTCATAGCCGCCGACCTGGATCGCGTTGACCACGTAGTCCGCGCCAGCCAGCGCCGTGCGCACATCGTCCGCCAGGTGCGCCGTGATCTCGGCGCGCGCACCCAGGCCGCGGTTGAGGTTATGCAGCATCAGCTCGCTGTCGCGCAGGCGTTGCGGATCAATGTCGATCAGCGCGATGCGGCTGTCCTTCATGCAGTCGAGGTTGAGGCAGTCGCCCAGCACCTGCTTGGCGAAAATGGTGCTGCCGGCGCCGAGGAAGGCGATCTTGGGCATGCGTGTCTCCGTCTGC
>Ga0315276_10006470_pt1 | contig 10804 bp, 7 predicted proteins | sample YL17G05_0_MG_FD_204542 | JGI IMG/M metagenome (GOLD analysis project Ga0315276, IMG submission 204542) | Sediment microbial communities from Yellowstone Lake, YNP, Wyoming, USA - YL17G05_0 | ecosystem: Environmental > Aquatic > Freshwater > Lake > Sediment | place: USA: Wyoming | collected... | reverse complement strand
GCGCGGCATCATCACGTCGAGCAGGATGAGGTCCGGCCCGAAATCGCCGACCGCCTTGAACGCATCCTCGCCGTTGTTCACGACCTTGACGACGTAGCCCTTCTGCTTCATCAGGAACTCGAGCGACACCACGATGTTGGGCTCGTCGTCGGCGATCAGGATCTTCTTCCCCATTCCATCCTCCTGCGCCCTGCGGGCGCGCTCTTCTGGTCCGTGCGGTACCGCTTCAGGCGCTGCGCACCGCCGCAGCCGCAGCACCGCGCACCACGGCGGATTTCGCCCGCGGGAGCTCGAAGACGAAGGTGGCGCCCTCGCCCGGGACGCTTTCCACCCAGAGCCGCCCGCCGAAATGCTCGATGATCTGCCGGCTGATCGGCAAGCCGAGGCCGGTGCCCTGCGGTTTTTCCGTCATCGTGTCGCCCGCCTGGCGGAACTTTTCAAAGATGATCTCCTGATCCTCCGCGCGGATGCCCGGGCCATTATCCGTCACCGCAACGCGGAGCCGATCAGGCCCGCTCGACAAGCCGACGATGACGCGGCCGGCGTCGTGCGGCACGAACTTGGCGGCGTTCGACAGCAGATTGATGAGCACCTGCACCAGGCGATCGCGATCGGCGTGGATCGGCGGCACGCTGGCCGGAAGGCGCGTCTCGAGCCCGACGTTCCGGGCGCGGAAAAGCTGACCGGTCGCGTTGATCGAGTCCTCGATCACCGCCTTGAGGTCGACCTCCTGGACCTGCCACTCGGCCCGACCGGATTCCAGCTTGGCGAGGTCCAGCACCTGGTTGATGAGCCGCGTCAGACGCTCGCTTTCCTGGATGATGATGTTGAGGAACTTCTCGCGCTCGGTGACATCGAGATCCGGGTTGTCGTGCAGGATTTCGGAGAATGCCCGGATCGACGTCAGCGGCGTGCGGAGCTCGTGGGTGACGGTCGAGATGAAATCGTCCTTCAGGCGGTCGAGTTCCTGCAGCCGCTCGTTGGCGGCACGCAATTCGGTGGTCGCGGCCATGAGTTCCTGCGACTTCTGCTTCAACTCGTGGCTGTAGGCAATGACCTGCGAGGCTTCGTCCAGCATCGACCGCACTTCCTCGATCGAAAGCACGTCCTCCTTGACGGTCGAGGCGACCATGATCCGCGCGGACGCCCCGCCGATGGCGCCGGCAAGCGCGGTTTCGGCGAACTGCACGAGGCCGGCATCCGCCGGCATCGCAGCGGGCGACGCGAATCCCCGCCGCCGCGCGTAGTCGGCGACGGCGGCGTGCGCGCGCTCGGGGCCGAGAAAGCGTGCGAGCAGCGCGAGGAGGTCCGGCAGCGAGGCCGTGCCCTTCCACAGGTGCACGTCGACCTCCTCGCCCTCGCGCCGGAAGACGTCGACGAAGCGCGCCGCCTGCGCCTGCTCGGCCACGCTCTGGCGCGTCAGCACCGACACCGCGACATAGGTGCCGACATTGGCGATCATGCTCCACAGCATCGCGTGCGTGATGTCGTTCAGCCCCGCGAGCCCGAACAGCGCGTACGGCTTCAGGATGGCAATGCCGTACGGCCCCTGCTCGAGGAAGCCGATGGGCAGCCATCCCGACTTGGCAAACGACGGCAGCAGCAGCGTGTAGAGCCACACGAGAAAGCCGGCGCCGAGCCCTGCGAGGGCGCCGGCGCGCGTGGCCCCCTTCCAGTAGATGCCGCCGATTGTCGCGGGCGCGAACTGCGCGACCGCCGCGAACGAAATCAGCCCGATCGCCACCAGCGCATAGGCTTCGCCGGCGAGCCGAAAATAGAAGTATCCCAATAGCACGACCGCGATGATCGCCCCGCGCCGGATCCCGAGGAGCAGCCCGGTGAGGTTCTCCCGCTCCGCGATCCGCATCGCCTTCATCCGCAACAGCACCGGCATCACGAGGTCGTTGCACACCATCGTCGAGAGCGCGATGGTCTCGACGATGACCATGCCCGTGGCGGCGGACAGCCCGCCGATGAACACGAGCAGCGCGAGTGCCTCCTGCCTTTCGGCCATCGGCAGCGTCAGCACGAAGGTGTCGGGGTCGACCGGTGCTGCGGGAAAGTGCATCACGCCGCCGAAGGCAATGGGCACCACGAACAGATTCATCGCCAGCATGTAAAGCGGGAACAGCCAGATCGCCTTGCCCAGATGGTTCTCGTTCACGTTTTCGACCACGGCGATCTGGAACTGGCGCGGCAGGAACATGATGGCCAGCATCGACAACGCCGTGAGCCAGGCCCAGCTCGCGTAGCTTCCGGCGGCTCCCCCGAACGGCGCGAACAGGCTGGCGAGCCGCGCGTGCTCACCGGCCCGGACGAAGATGTCGGCGAGGCCGTCGTAGATGCCGTAGGTGACGAAGATGCCTATCGCAAGGAAGGCAACCAGCTTCACCAGCGATTCGAACGCGATGGCCGCCACCAGGCCTTCGTGGCGCTCGGACGCGTCGAGGTGCCGGGTGCCGAACAGGATCGTGAACGTGGCGAGGAGGAGCGCCATCCAGAACGCCGTATCGGACACGATCGGTATCGGCTCGCGCGGCCCGGACATGACCACTTCCGGATACCGGACCAGGATGGTGAAGCTGTGCGAGACGGCCTTCAATTGCAGCGCGATGTAGGGGACGACGCCGATCACGGCGATGATGGTGACGAGCCCGGCGATCAGCGCGCTCTTGCCGTAGCGCGACGAAATGAAATCGGCGAGCGACGTGATCCGGTTCGTCTTGCTGATGCGGATGATCTTGCGCATCACGAGCCACCACAGCGCCATCATCAGCGTCGGGCCGATGTAGATGGGCAGGAAGCCGACGCCGTCGCCCGCCGCGCGCCCGACGCTGCCGTAGAACGTCCACGCCGTCGCATAGACGCCGAGCGATAGCGCGTAGATGTACGGATTGGCGATGATCGACCGGCCCTGATCCGCCCGGTTGTCGCCGTAGCGGGCGATTGCGAACAGGATGCCGATGTAGGCAAGCGAGACCGGAATGATCACCCAGCTCTGAAGCATGACCGTACCGCGTCGCCCGGGAATCCCGCTAGCGCGAACGCTCGATCACCAGCGCGAGGAGGCCGATGACGAGCGCCCAGGCGCAGAAGATGTAGGCATAGACCATCGGGATGCCGAACGCCTCCGCCGCGCGGTTGAACAAGGCGAGCAGCGGATAGTTGAACAGCAGCACGCCGAGCAGAAACACCGCCACGAGGCGCTGGGTCTTGAGCACTGATCGGAACATCGGTCCCGCCTCCCCGGGGCTCCCGCCTTCGGCCCCATAGTATCAAGATCCCGACGGCCTGCCGGCACGTTACAGCCGGTAGGACAGCCGAAGCCGCTCCTGCAGCTGCCGCGCCTGCCGCAACGCCTCTTTCAGCATCCGCTGGTCGACCTCGTGCAGCGCATAGGGGTCGATGCGATTGGGGTCGCCGCCGCCGGCCCGGTCCTGCTGGCGCAGCCGCAGCAGCTGCAGGAAATGGAACGCCTCGACCGTCGCATCGACGTGCCGTGGCGCGACGTGGAGACGGGCCCCGGCGAGCCGGAGCCGGGCCACGGTCCCGGTGTCGGCGATGCCGTGCGCCAGCGCGAAAACGCGCGCACAGTCGACGAACAGGCGCGTGCCGCGGGTCTTGAGATCGATGGTCCCTTTGACCGCAGCGTCGTCGTCGACGGCGAAAGTGCGGATCAGGCCGAGCGGCGGCTCGACCTCGAGCGCGTTCTGCACCATGAGCCGCAGGAACATGGGGTTCGCCTGCGTGTAGCCGAACAGCCATTTGCGCAGCGCGTCACACAGCGTCGTGTCGCCGTAAAGGGGCCGCAAATCGAAGACGATATTGGCGTTGAGCAGCGCCTGCGGCGTCGGCGCGCGGATCCAGTTGAGGAACTTGGCCTTCCACTCCTCGGTCGACAGGCACAACTCCGGGTTGCTCGCCATCACGTTGCCCGTGCACAGCGGGAATCCCAGCGTGTCGAGCGCCGCATTGACCTCGCGCGCGAAGGTGGTGAGCCGCACTCGCCGCGCGTCGGCCTCCTTGGCGTCGGCGGCGGAGAACAGAAGCGCGTTGTCCTGGTCCGTCGCGAAGGTCTGCTCGCCGCGTCCCTCGCTGCCGAGGGCCAGCCAGCACCAGTCAAAGTCGCGAAGATCGTGGCGTTCCAGGACGAGATCGATGACCCGGCGCGACAGCGCGTCGTTGAGCGCGGCTATGGTCCGCGTGAGCGGCTCGGCGCCCACGCCCTGCGCCAGCAGGTTCTGCGTCAGCAGGCGAATGTCGTCACCGGCGCGTTTCAACTTGTCGAGGGTGTCGGCGCTATGCAGTCCCTCGTTGACCTGCCGCATCGACACCCGCTGCAGCGCGAACAGATCGCGCTCGTTGACCACACCCTTGAGCCGGCCGTTCTCGACCACGGCGATCTGGCGGACGCCGCGCTCCGCCATCACGTGCATTGCTTCGTAGGCCGTGGCCGACGCCGGCAATGTGACGAGCGGCTTCGACATCGCTTCGGACAGGGGCGTGTCGAGCGGGAGCCCGGGCAGCACCACGCGGCGCAGAACGTCGACCAGCGTGAACATGCCGACGGGCGCGCCGCCCGGATCGAGCGCGATGATCGTGCGCACCTTGGCATCGGCCATCTGTCGCGCGGCCTCGCGCAGCGTCGCGGTCGCGGGGCAGGCGACCGGGGGATTGCGAACCAGTTCGGCGAGCGTTCGGATCAGCGACTGCTGCTCCGCCACCCGCTGGGCGTACTGGCTGTGCAGGCTTTCGAGCGATTGCTTGAGCGTTTCGGTGATCGCCTGCGTGCAGTAGCGCTCGAACTCGGGCGATTCCTGCCGCAGCTCGAGAAAGTCCGCGCGCGCGAGCAGATAGCACGAGGTGTCCTGCAGCGCGTAGAAGACCTTGGTCGTCGTGCCGCCGGCCGAAAGCGCACCAACGGGGAAGAGCTCACCGGGGCCCAGCGTCCGGTCGGGGTCGGCCTGCGTGTTGTTCGGCCGGCTGCCGACCAGCCCGCGCTGGATGATGTGCAGGCAGGCGATCGGACCGCTCTGCGTGGACAGGATCGTCGCGTCCTTGGCGAAGTGCACGAGCTTGAGCCGGGGCACGAGCGCCTGCAGCGTCTCCTCGCGCATCCGGTTGAAAGGCGTGTACCGGCGCAGGAAGTCGCAGGTTGCATCGGCGACGAGCGGCGGCGCGGTCGTCGCAGAGGTGGTTTTGGTCTTGGCCATCGGTTGAGCGGGTGGGAGCAAAAACCCCCGCGCGGGGCGGGGGTTCTTGCAGTACGCGAAGCAGAGAACGTCAGTGCGCCACGGGCTTCGCCAGCAGCAGGCCGGTGTTCTGGCGCACGTACAGTTCGTCCCACATGTCCTCGGCGCGCTTGTCGCGGTACAGCAGCGAGCCCAGAATCACGGCGAGGAAGCCGAGCGGGATCGAGATGAGCCCCGGGTTGCGCAGATCGAACGCCGGCTTCTCGAGTCCGACGATCGACGTGCGGTCATTGCCGATCTCCTTGATCTTCGCTTCGGCAGCGGCCTTCGCCTTCTCCGACTTGGCGATGTCCGCCTTGAGCTTGCCCTGCGCCGGGGCTTCGGTCGCCGCGGTCAGGTCGGCCCCGAACTTCGTCAGCTTCGCCGACTCGGCCGCGACGATCTTCTCCTGCGCCGCCTTGATCGCCAGCGGATAGGACAGGTTCGGCGAGATCAGCACCAGCCCGATCGCGGCCAGCGTGCCGACGATCATGCCGAGCACGATGCCGCCGGTGTTGCAGCGCTTCCAGAAGAGCGTCAGCAGTACGCACGGCAGGTTGGCCGACGACGCGACCGCGAACGCCAGCGCCACCAGGTGGGCTACGTTCTGCCCCTTGGCCAGGATGCCGATGGTGATGGCCATCGCGCCGACGATGACCGTCGCGATGCGCGCCGCGCGCACCTGCTCCTGCGGTGTGACGTGGTCCTCGCGGATCACGCCGACGTAGAGGTCGTGCGCCATCGCCGAGGCCGCGGCGAGCACCAGGCCCGCCACCACTGCGACGATCGTCGCGAACGCGACCGCCGCCACGAAGGCGAGGAACAGGTTGCCCAGCATCGACTCGGGGCCGCCGCCGATCCACTGCGCGAGCAGCGGGCCGGCCATGTTGCCGCCCGGGTCGACGCCGCGGATGGTCGCCGCACCGACGTTCATCGCCGCGCCGGTGCCGAGGAACAGCGTCAGTACGTAGAAGCCACCGATGATCGCCATCGCCCAGATCACCGACTTGCGCGCGGCCTGGGCGGTCGGCACCGTGAAGAAGCGCATCAGGATGTGCGGCATCCCCGCGGTGCCCAGCACCAGCGCCATGCCGAGCGAGATCTGGTCGATCGGGTTCTTGAGGTAAAGGCCCGGCTCGAGGAACCGCTGCCCGAGCTGCTCGGGCGTCATGTTCTTGGCCGCGTCGCCCAGAAGCGCCGCCACCTGCGCCTGCACCTTGGCGTCGCCAACGACCGCGGTGAGGTAACCCGGCAGGCTGAACCCGTACGGCGTCCACGTGAATATCACCAGCAGGATCGACGCCGTGACGAGCAGGATGGCCTTGATGATCTGGACCCACGTAGTGGCGACCATGCCGCCGAACAGCACGTAACCGAGCATCAGGATGCCGACCACCATCACCGAGATTTCGTAGTCGATGCCGATCAGCGTCTTCACCAGCACGCCGCCGCCGACCATCTGCGCGGTCAGGTAGAACGTCGACACCGTGATCGTCGACAACGCGCCGACGATCCGCGCCGCCTTCTGGTTGTTGCGGTAGGCGAGGATGTCGGACAGCGTGTACTTGCCGATGTTGCGGCACGGTTCGGCGATCACCAGCAGCACGGTGATGTAGGCGACCAGCCAGCCGACCGAGTACATGAAGCCGTCGTAGCCGTACAGCGAGATCAGGCCGGCAATGCCGAGGAACGACGCCGCCGACAAATAGTCGCCGGCGATTGCCCAGCCGTTCTGCAGGCCGGACACCCCGCCGCCCGCGACGTAGAAGTCGGACGCAGTCTTGACGCGCTTCGCCGCGACGTAGGTGACGTACATCGTTACCGCGATGATCGCGCCGAACACGACGAAGGTAAGCCAGCGGAACCGCTCTGGCACGGCCCCCTGAGCCAGCGCGGGAGTGGAAATGGCCGCCAGCGCGAAGGCGCCGGCGAGTGTCAGGCGACGCGCGCTCATTTCTTGCCTCCCATGCGCTTCTCGGCGTCGGCGACAATCGCCGCCGCCATCGGATCGAACACGGTGCTCGCGCGGGTGGCGTAGAAATACGCGATCCCCCAGGCGACGATGAACTGGGACAGCGCGAACAGGATGCCGACGTTGACCGGGCCCCAGACCTTCACCTTGTACAACTCCGGGAAGTATCCGGCGCCGATCGGCAGCAGGAAGTAATAGACCATCGAAAAGATCATCAGCCCCCACAGGAACCCCATCTTCTTCCGGTGCAACTCCTGAAACTCCGGCCGGCTGTCGATGGCCTTCCAATCCACCTGCGTTGTATCAACCATGTTCCCCCTCCTAGTAAGGCAAGATTTCCCGTTGCCGGGCCCGCCCAGCCGACGGTTGCCCGAAACGCAACGCCCGTATTGCCGCACAGCACTTTGGCGCGCGTGTTGACCCACGTCAAGCAAGAGCGTTGCCACGAGCCACCAGCCGCCAAAACCTAAGTCTTATATAAGATACATCGCTTTCGTCACGGCGACCATCTGGCGACGCCCCTGGCAGCGCCGCCGGTTTGCCGTCACGCGTCAGCCGTTCCAGCGCGGCTTGCGCTTCTCGATGAACGCACCAACGCCCTCCTGCGCGTCCGCGCCCAGCATGTTGCGCGTGATCACGTCGCTGGCCACGGCGTAGGCGTCTGCCAGCGTTCGCTCGAGCTGCTCGTAAAAGAACTTCTTGCCGGCGGCGATCACCGCCGGCGGCTTGTCCATCAGCGACTGCGCCAGCGCGAAAGTGGCCGCCTCGAGCCGATCGGGCGGCACCACGCGATTGATGAGCCCCCAGTCGAGCGCAGTCTTCGCATCGATGAACTCGCCGGTCATCAGCATTTCGAACGCGCGCTTGCGCGACACATTGCGCGAGACCGGAACCCCGGGCGTCGCGCAGAACAACCCGAAGTTGATGCCCGAGGTGGCGAAACGAGCGCCTTCCTCGGCCACCGCGAGGTCGCAGGCCGCGACGATCTGGCAACCCGCCGCCGTCGCGATGCCATGGACCCTGGCGATCACCGGCTGCGGCATGCGCTGGATCGCAAGCATCACGTTGCAGCAGCGCCGGAACAGGTCGCCGATGAACTCTTCGTTCGCATTGGCGAGCATTTCCTTGAGGTCGTGGCCGGGACAGAACGCGCGGCCGGCGCCGGCGATCACCACGACCCGCGCCGACCGGTCACCGGCGATCGCGTCGAGCGCTGCCTGCATCTCGGTCAGCATCGCGCCGTTGATCGCATTGAATTGCGCAGGGCGGTTCAGCGTGACCGTCGCGATGCCACCGGCATCCTCGCGCTGGATCAGGGGCTGGACGGATGTGTCAAGCGGTGCGTTCATGATTGCCCTCATCATTGGTCGATGCGTTGCTCAACCCGGGCTACTCGATCGCGCGTGCCGACTTGACCTTGTCGCGCAGCACGAACTTCTGGATCTTGCCGGTCGAGGTCTTCGGCAGTTCGCCGAAGATCACTTTCCGGGGCGCCTTGAAGCGGGCAAGCGATTGCCGACAATGCTCGATCAGTTCGGCTTCGGTCACCGCTGCACCCGGTTTGAGCTCCACGAACGCGCACGGCGTCTCGCCCCACTTCGGGTCGGGCTGCGCGACCACCGCCGCGGCCATGACCGCCGGATGGCGATACAGGACGTCCTCGACCTCGAGCGAACTGATGTTCTCGCCGCCGGAGATGATGACGTCCTTGGAGCGGTCCTTGATCTTCACGTAGCCGTCCGGCTGCATCACGGCGAGGTCGCCCGAATGGAACCAGCCGCCGGCGAATGACTCGCCGGTTGCCTTCGGGTTCTTGAGATAGCCCTTCATCGTGATGTTGCCGCGAAACATGATCTCGCCCATCGTCTGGCCGTCCCACGACACCGGGGTCATCGTCTCCGGATCCATCACCGTCATCCCCTCCTCGGCCGTATAGCGCACGCCCTGCCGGCCGTTGCGCTCGGTTCGCGCGCCGATGTCAAGCCCGTCCCACTCCGGCTGCTTGGCGCACACCGCGGCCGGACCGTACGTCTCCGTCAATCCGTAGACGTGCGTGATGTCGAAGCCCATCCGCTCCATGCCCTCGATCACCGCGGCCGGCGGCGCCGCGCCGGCAACCAGACAGTGCACGACGTGGCCGATCCCGGTCTTCAGCTCCGCGGGCGCATTGATCAGCGCCAGATGGACGATCGGCGCGCCGCAGTAGTGCGTCACCTTGTGTTTGCGGATCGCGTCGAAGATGAGCCCCGGATCCACCTTGCGCAGGCAGACATTGACGCCGGCGTTTGCGGCCATCGTCCACGGAAAGCACCACCCGTTGCAGTGGAACATCGGCAGCGTCCACAGATACACCGCGTGCCGCGGCATGCCCCAGTCGAGGATGTTCGACAGCGCGTTGAGATAAGCGCCGCGGTGGTGGTAGACGACGCCCTTCGGATTTCCGGTCGTGCCCGAGGTGTAGTTGAGCGAAATCGCGTCCCACTCGTCCCCCGGAAGCTGCCATTCGAAATCCGGGTCGCCGCCGGCGATGAAGGTCTCGTAGTCGACAGTCGAGAGCCGCTTTCCGCCGGGGCCCAGCGGGTCGTCGATGTCGATCACCAGCGGCCGCGTGTCGAGCAGCGCCAGCGCCTTTTCGATGACCGGGGAAAACTCGGTATCGGTGACCAGCACCTTGGCTTCGGCGTGCTCCAGCATGAACGCGATCGCCTCGGCATCGAGGCGCGTGTTCAGCGTATTGAGCACGCCGCCCGTCATCGGCACGCCGAAGTGCGCCTCGACCATTTCCGGCGTATTCGCCGCCATCACGGCCACGGTGTCGCCGACGCCAACGCCGGCGGTCGCCAGCGCCGAGGCAAGCCGGCGCGAGCGCGCGTACGTCTCGGTCCAGCTATAGCGGCGGTCGCCGTGGACGACCGCCAGCTGATCGGGATACGTGTACGCCGTGCGCGCGATCAGCGACAGCGGCGAGAGCGGCGCGTAGTTGGCCGCATTGCGGTCGAGACCGGCTTCGTACGGATTGTGACGGGCCATGGCGGATAGGGGCGTTGGGGACCGGGGAACCACGACAGGGCGAGTGGCCGCGCAGCCGCCATCATACTGCGCCGCGGCGCCGCCTTCATGCAACCGGCGCTTGCCCCGCGGTGCCACATCTCGTATGCTGCGCCGCGACACCGCGTCAGCCATGGGCCATCGACTCTCGAAAATTGTCACCAGGACCGGCGACGCCGGCACCACCGGCCTCGGTGACGGCTCGCGCGTGGCCAAGGACTCGGCCCGGATTGCCGCGATCGGCGAGGTCGACGAACTCAACTCGACGCTGGGCGTCCTGCTCGCCGAGGACCCGCCCACGGCGCTCCGCGATTGTCTGACCAGCGTCCAGCACGACCTCTTCGACCTGGGGGGCGAACTGTCGATCCCGGGCTATTCCGCCGTGACCGACGACCACGTGGCGCGGCTCGAAGCCGAGGTCGAGCGTTTCAATGCCGATCTTGCGCCGCTCAAGGAATTCATCCTGCCCGGGGGTATCCGCGCCGCGGCACTCGCGCACGTCAGTCGCACCGTCTGCCGCCGCGCCGAGCGCGCACTGGTGCATCTTGCCGCC
>Ga0315276_10006467_pt1 | contig 10806 bp, 8 predicted proteins | sample YL17G05_0_MG_FD_204542 | JGI IMG/M metagenome (GOLD analysis project Ga0315276, IMG submission 204542) | Sediment microbial communities from Yellowstone Lake, YNP, Wyoming, USA - YL17G05_0 | ecosystem: Environmental > Aquatic > Freshwater > Lake > Sediment | place: USA: Wyoming | collected... | reverse complement strand
CGAACGCATCCAGGGAGATTCCGGGGACGGTGATTTCGGACTGGTAATTGTCGATCCGCCCGGCAGACCCGGCAGCCTTGCCCATCCCGCCGGAGGCATGCACCAAGAAGCGGACGGGACCCGGAGCTTGCGTGACAGCGCAGGCAACCACCGTCACGCGGGTTTCCATCCCGTTCAGCTCCAGGTTGCGCCGTAACTGTTCCACATTGGATGGGAGCGCCTCGAAGGCAAACACCTTCCCCTCTTCGCCAGCGGCTTTTGCCAGCAAAAGAGAAACATAGCCTATGTTCGCCCCGACATCGAAAATTACCGCTTTCGGGGGAATCAACTCCCGCAGCGCGGCTTGTAGTTCCGGTTCGTAGGTGCCCAACCAGTAATCCTTGTCGATTTGCATGTCCAGCAGGATGGTGGCCCCAGCAAGATCTCCGGCGGCAACTTTTACTTCGACCAGCCCGGTGGGTGCGAGGCGGTTCAGACCGCGCCGGATGAATCGTGCCAAAGGCCCGATCTTGTAGATGGCCTGTTTAGTTGAAGTTGGCAGGATCCTGGCAGCGAAAGCCACTATGGAAAGGATGAATTTCTTCATACTTTGAGTAATCCACCTCTACCCGAGCAGGACATGCAGGTATTTTTCGGTCATTGCATCGAGACCAAAGGCTTCCTCGGCGCGCCGGCGGGCAGCCGTCCGGAAACGGTTATTATCCTGCAGGATTTCCGCGGCAGCGGTTGCCAGCCCCGGAAGATCCGGCGGGTCGAGTCTCCACGGATCGCCACCATAGGGAACGAGCCGTCCGGCATCACCTTTGACCAGTTCGGGCAGTGCCCCGGTGGCAAATGCAGAAACCGGCAAGCCGCATGCCAGCGCTTCGATGACCGCATTCGGGCAAGCCGCGTTGATATCAGCAGAATAGAGCAGGTGCGCCGAGCAGTCGAGGGCCGGGATCTCCTGGCGGGGTACCAGGCCGGCCCATAGAATTTTCACCCGGCTCTTTTCCTGGATTTGGGCTTGCATGTGCGGGGAGAGCCGGCCGGCGACCATCATTTCCAGGGGGAATTTTTCAGCCAGGATTTCAGCCAGCCCCAGTGCGTTGGTCAAACCGGTTTCATAGCCACCTTGCAGGCTGCCTTCCACCAGCAGCAGGCGAAAGACTTCCGCCGGGCGCTGGTGAGAGCCTGCCGGGGTGTATGCGGCAAGGTCCACCCCGTTGTGGATGACCGCTGAAGGCAGGCGTTGTTCGCCGAACTGGCGCGTCCACCACCCTTGGACAAACTCTGATTGGTAAACGATCCGCGTGGCAATTTTTGAGCGCAGCAGGGCAAGCAAGCGGTTACCGTACTCCGCACGCAGGAAGTGGCGCACGCCTGTCCGCAGCCGGCGGTGCAGCCAGTTAATTCCATCAAGGCGTTGGACGATGGGGATGCCTCGGCGGCGGTGTTGCAGCAGGCCTATCAGGTTGCGGCTGGTGCTGGTCAGAAGGATCGCATCGATGGGTGTTTCGTTGAGTTGAAAACAGACCTGAATGCCGCGTGCCTTCAGCCCGGCGGCAAGGTTGGCCTGAAAAGAGGTCACACCGCCGGTGCTAGAAGTTCTCGGAAGGATGCAAATTCGCGGCACGCTGGGATTATACCGTAAGGGCAGGTGTTATAATTTGGATAGGAGTTATCCCATATGGAAGCAATGCATGGTCCCGACCGGCGCAAGGAAGAAAAGCGCTTGCTGGCTGAGAACCGCCTGCCGCCCGGTCAGGCGCTGACCGTGAAATTCCCGGTGCTGCATTACGGGCCGGTGCCGGTATTCGACCCGCAGACCTGGAATTTTCGCCTGTGGGGTGAGGTGGAGGAGGAAGCATCCTGGAGCTGGGACGAGTTCAACCGGCTGCCGCGCACGCAGGTGCTGATGGATCTTCACTGCGTGACGAGGTGGAGCAAGGCAGACACACTCTGGGAGGGTGTTTCGGTGCGGACGCTGGTGGACCAGGGTCTCATCCGGATCAAGCCTGCGGCTCAATTCGTGATGCAGCACGCCGAATATGGTTTCACCGTCAACCTGCCGCTGAGCGTGGTCCTGCAGGAAAATTTCCTGCTGGCCACCCATTTCAACGGTGAGCCGCTCACACCCGAGCATGGCTATCCCCTGCGCGGGGTTGTCGGGGCCATCCTCGGTCGAGACGACCTGGCAAGTCCCTACCTGTGGAAAGGTGCCAAGTGGCTGCGCGGATTGGAGTTCATGCCCGGCGACCGCCCGGGTTTCTGGGAACAGGCGGGTTACAACAACAACGCGGATGTGTGGAAGGAAGAGCGTTACGCCTGACGAAAACGGGATGGGTCTCAAACCCGTCCCGGCTTTTTTTACGGTCGTTTTCCCAGTATGACCGTAATATCCAGTTGCTCGTCACCGCGCAGGATGGTGAGCACCACCGAATCCCCGGGGGATTTATGCAAGGCGAGGTAACGGATCATGTCGTCGAAGGTGACCACCGGCTCGCCGTCGATAGCGATCACCAAGTCACCGCCTTTATTGATGCCCTCGTACCCCGCCAGGTTGAGCGGTTCGGTGCCGGCGCGGATCCCTGCCGTGTCTGACGGTCCGCCTGCGAGCACGCTGGTAACGTATGCGCCGGATGTGCTTTTCAAGCCAAGCGCCTCGATCACCACCAGAGGCAGGTCGTCGCGGGTTGAGATCCCCAGGTAGGCATATTCAAACTTTCCATTCTGTATCAGGCTCGGAACGATGCGCTTGATGGTGTTGATCGAAATGGCAAAGCCGATGCCCGAATTAAGCGGCTCGCCGTTGGTGGTGTAGTTGTTGGTCTCGATGGCGCTGTTCATCCCCATCACCTGCCCATCCAGGTTCAAGAGCGGGCCTCCGGAGTTACCGGGATTCAGGGCTGTATCGGTCTGGATCAGGTCTGCATTGGCGAAATACCCGCCCCCCTGTACCTGGGTGTTGGTGGGCAGCGAGCGTCCCAGGGCTGAGATGATGCCGGTGGTCATGGTACCGCTCAATCCGAATGGATTGCCGATGGCGATCACGATCTGTCCCACCTGCAAGGTCTCGGAATCTCCCAGGGGCAGCGGGTGCAATTCGCCGGCAGCGCCTTCCACCCTGATGACAGCCAGGTCGGCGGGGGCATCCGTGCCGATCACCTCCCCATAAGTCTTGAATCCGGAGGCGAAGTCGATCTCCACGCGGGTTTCACTGCCCACGACATGGTTATTGGTCACGATGATCCCGTCGCTGCTGTAGACCCAGCCGGAACCCTGGGCATCGGGTGTGCGGATGGATACCACGCCCGGGCTGAATTGCTGGTAGAGAGCCATCAGGCGGTCCTGCTGATCTGAAAGGTTTGGATTGGTGGAAGAGACTGGCAGGACGGGAATATTGGTGACAGTGGGGGTGGGCGTGGAGATGGGGAACAGGCTGGTCACCTGGCAGGCAAGCAGGGAGACCGCCAGGAGGATCACGGAAAGGGGTAACAATATTCTCTTCTTCATCCAAACTCCAACGAAATGGATAAATTGCATGCTCCGGGAGGCTTCAATCGGAGCAACGCGTATGGCAAAGGTGCGCCTAGAATAGTTTTGCCACCTCCGCCAGCAAGGACTTTTGGCGGGAGGTCAACTGCCGGGGGATCTGGAATTTGAGGTGAACATACAGGTCGCCCGATTCCTGCGGGTGCTTCAAAACGGGCATGCCGCGACCGGCCACCCGGAACACCTGGTCGGGCTGGGTGCCTGCGGGGATGGTGAGGACGACCTTCCCGGACAGGGTTTTCAGTTCCACTTCGCCGCCCAGGATGGCGATAAAGACATCCAGGTTGACGTGGGTATGCAGATCGTACCCGTCGCGCTCGAAGAGTGGATCCTCTGCCACGTTAACAACTAGATACAGATCCGAAGTGTTGCCGCCTGATCGTAAGGATGAGGAAGCCGGTACACGGATGCGCGTACCGGTGCGAACCCCGGGCGGGATTTTCACGTCCACGCGGCGGCTGCCGATCTGGAGTGTGCGGGCTGCGCCGGCGTAAGCTTCCTTCAGGCTGATGGGGACCGGCTGCTGGATGGATGCTGAGCCGCGCGAACCACGCCCGCGCATGGTCTGCCCGACAGAGGAGGCACCGAAGATGGAGCGAAAGAAGTCTGAGAAGGCGCCATCACCGAACAAGTCTCCAATATCCACCTGCTGGGCACCCGATCCGGAAGCCCAGCGGCCCCAATCATAACTGCCGGGAGTGCCGTTCTGCTGCCACTTGGAATAGTCCTCCCCCAACTGGTCATAGCGGGAGCGTTTCTGAGGGTCGCTTAACACCTGGTAGGCTTCGTTGATCTCTTTAAACCGGTCTTCCGCCTGCTTATCCCCGGGGTTGCGATCCGGGTGATATTGCAGGGCAAGTTTGCGGTACGTTTTCTTGATCTCGTCCGCAGAAGCAGAGCGGGGCAGGCCCAGGATTTGATAATAATCTCGGTATTCCATGGTTAACCTGTGTGGTTTCAACCTATTCTAGACCCCCGCGGGGGCGGGGTCAAGCGCTGCGCAGGGGGATTAATACAACTCTAACCTGGTGTTGGCGGCTGTGCAATGAGGCAGTATACTTGTCAGACACTCACCGGCAGGGAGCATTCATGAAATCCGTCTGTGTCTACTGTGGTTCCGCCAATCAAGCCTCGCAGGAATATTTCCACGCCGCCTGCCAGATGGGCGAGACAATAGCCCGGCGCGGTCTGAGACTCGTTTATGGCGGCGGCAAGACCGGGCTGATGGGTGCACTGGCAAACTGCGTGTTGGATCATGGTGGGCAGGCAACCGGTGTGATCGTGGAAAGCATGAACACGCCCGAACTGGCACACACCCGACTCAGCCGCCTGGAGGTGACAACCACCATCCACCAGCGCAAGGCGCGCATGTACGAGCTGGCAGACGGGTACATCGCCCTGCCGGGGGGTTACGGCACCCTGGATGAACTCTTCGAAACGCTCACCTGGGCGCAGATCGGCGAGCACAACAAGCCGGTGGGATTGCTCAACGTGAACGGATATTACGATTCCTTGCTGGAAATGCTTGACCGCGCCTTGAAGGAAAAATTCCTCTTTTCCGAACATCGTCAGGCGCTGCTGTGCAATTCACAGCCTGATGAGCTTCTGGATGCAATGGAGGCCTACCAGCCAGCGCTGGAGGCGGTAAAACGCTGGATGGCGCAAGATTGAGAATAAAAATTGAAACCAGGGGGAAGACAGCGTGGTTGGATAAGAAAAACGGTACTTATCTGATTGCTATATGAAAGAATAGAAAATGGGGGAAGAAAGGCAGATCCGGCAGGCTTTTTACTGGCTGCCCTTATTTCACCGTAAATTCGATGCTGGTTTCTGATGTATTCCCCACCCGGTCGGCAGCCACCACGCGCAGGGTGTGCTGCCCGGTTTTCGCCCTCCAGATGGCGCCAAAGGGAGCCTGGTCTGATACTCCCGCCAGGTTCCCATCCACGTAGAAACGCACACTGGCCAGGAACGGGTCATTCACCTGGGCCTGCAGGGCCACCTGCGGCTCCTGGGCAATGCTGAGCACCTGCCCTGCCTGCGGGTAAGAGACCGCCACCTGGGGCGCGGTATTATCCAGCGTGACCTGGATGACAGCCTGGTCCAGGCGCTGGTCAGCGCGCACCACCATCAGACGCAAGGCGTACAGACCGTTGAGACCGGTTGTGTCCCATTCACCCAGCAGGCTCTCGGTGCGGGTGTTGAGGCTGTCCGTACCGATCTGCACCCAGGATTGGGGATAAAGACCCTGACCATATTCAAGCCGGTAGGAGAGGAAGTCGGCGCCCGAGGCGGTGCCCAGGATCTTGATGATGCCGTGACCGTCAGCAAGCATGGCGGGCGAACTGATGTGCGCATCAGGCAGGATCGCAGGCATTTGCAGCGTGTCATAGGCGGTGGGAGGTGCAGGGATGCCTGCGCTCTCGGCCCACTGGCGTGCCTCGCCGGAAGAAATGATACTGGAAGGTATTACCATATAAGTCCGCCTGACCACCAGTTCCGGGGGTGTGAACACGGTGGCGAGCAAGCCGGTTTCACGGTTGATCTGAAATACCTGGAAGAGTGTATCCGCCTGTACAGGCTGGCGCCCGTCAAGGAACACTTCACTGACAACATTCGGACACAAGACAGTGGGCAGCAGTCCCGACGGATCGCAGACACTGAGGGTAACGATGCCAGGCGGCATGTCCCAGCTTTCTGAAGGCAGCCCGCGCAGCGCGTACTGCATTAGCGCGTGCCAGAGGTCCGCGGAAAGGATGGTTAGATTGGAATGGTTCGCAGTGTTTTCTTTTGGAGCCGGGACTCCCTCGCCAGCAATTTGCACGGATCCCGCTCCACCGAGATAGATGACAGTCACCCGCTGGGGTGTGTAGCCCACCGTCCACGCAGCGGAAGCATCCAGCGTCGGGGAGATCTTTGCCCCTGCGGGGCGGCCGATTTCGAGCGGGTTGGGGTGCCCGAGGGAAGGCCAGCGGGCTGTTTCGTCGCTCAGGACGTGATTCATGAGGTAGGCCAGTTGAGGACTGAGCAGCGACTGGGTTTGTGTCCTGCTCCAGTCAGCCCAGACGGAGTGGTCAACACCCCGCACGAGCAACACGGCGAATGGGTTGATGGAATTGCCGCCAAGATCCTGACCGGCCTGCATGCCGCTGTTGGCAAAAACCGCATAAGCCCCGGCCAGCGTCACGGGGGAGAGGTCAAAATCCTCGCTGAGCAATCCGGACGGAAGATCCAACCCGAAGGGGGCGGCGATGGACTGAACGCTCTCGAAACCCATCTGGTCCAGTACCGTTCGGGCGGGCGCTTGATAATCGTTTGCCAGGGCATTGCGCAAGCGGACAGGACCCGCATACTTGTGGTTCGGATCAAGAATGTCTCCAGGGATATCCCAGACGAGCGAAGCAGGGTTGAGCCCGCGGGAGAAACCGGTCAGGTAGATGAAAGGGGTGATGGTGGTACCGGCAGGGTGGATGGCAAGCGAATCCGTCTGCCTGCCGCCGCTCAGGTCGCCCACGGCTGCCAGCACCTGTCCGCTCTGCGGGTCGAGGATGATTGCACTGGCAGTGGCTCCCTCCAATGACTCCCCCGGCTGGAGGGCAGGCAGGAGACGGGCGGCTTCGCAGGATGCGCCGTCTTCCGCCGGGTTATCCAGAGAGGCTCCCTCCAGGCGAGCAGTGAGGGTCTGAACCGCGCAGAGAGCCTGTTGCTGGAGGTCAAAATCCAGGCTGGTCAGGATAACGAGCCCGCCACGTTCCACCCGTCCGGTGCCAAAGGTGGAATCGAGCTGCGACAGGGCCAGGTTGATGAAAGCCGGGGCAATCTCCTCCTCTCTGCCGGATTCTTGCACCTGGATTGCAGGCGCTGAGGCGATGGCCCGCGCAGCCTGTTCACCAGTAACCATTCCCAAACCCTGCATGACCATCAGGGTTTGTACCCGGCGCTGCCCGGTTGTAGAAGGTGCATCGATGGGGTTGAGCGCAGGCGCCTGGCTGACTGCAGCCAGCAACGCCGCTTCGCCCAGGTCCAGCTGGCTGACCGGCTTGCCGAAATAGAGCCGCGAGGCGGCTTCCGCCCCGTACGCATAATGACCGTAGTCGGCACTATTCAGATACCATTCCAAAACCTGCCGGGGTCCATACCGACTGATCGCCTGCGCAGCCAGCAGCCGCTCATGAATGGCGCGCGTAACAGTGGTAGGCCGGTCCCACAGGAGCAGGTCGAAGACCAGACGCTGGGCCAGGGTGGGGTGCGCCTGCGGGTCGTTCCAGCCTTTGGTGGAGTAACCGGGTGAGGTCCAGAAATCCGGCTGGGCGAGAGCCAGGGTGGCATCCAGCAAGGATTTCGGGAACTGGTCATAAGGTATGTACGTCCGGTCAGACGCGGTGGGAGAGAGGGTGCTGATGAGATGCTCCCCGGTGCGGTCGTAGAACCGGGTCGGCTGGAGCAGCTGACCGTTTTGCGGATCCAGGAGCGCGCTCATTTGTTCAAGCGGGGGCAGGCTGTCAGTCAAAGAGGCATAGACCAGGGCAGCGGAAAAAACGAGCACCACGACCGCCGCACTGACCACGAAACCGAATCCGAAAAGCATACGCTGGGTGCGCTGCTGCGCGCTGGTGCGGGAATTTTCACGGCGACGGCGCCGTTGGCGGATGAAGGTGAGGCTGGAGGACATAAGGACAGGCAATCAGACTGGTGCAGGAAACGATCAAGGAATTTCTTTGCCGGACAGACCTGTGAGAAAGTTTACACTGGCGCGCCCGGTTTTTTCGGCGATGACCGTACCGATCTGACCGTTGATAACCAGGCGGACAGCCGTTCCTCCAGAGGTGGTGCCGGTCACCCAGACCGGTAGCAGGATGAGCCGGTAGGACGTAACCGAGATGGTGGATGCCGAGTAAAGCAGATCCTTGAGTTCCCCGTGCAAGGAGCGGATATCGCCAAGGATCCGGTTTACGCAAATGCTGCGGGCTTCCAGCGCAGCATCTGACATGGCCCTCTCGCTAATCTGTGCAGGCCAGCCGGCAAGGAAACCGGGTTCATAAGCAGGTGTTGCAGCAAGGTTGAAACCGGGCAGGAGTTCCTGAAACAAATGGCCCAGCCTCGAAGAGGCAGGGATGCAGACATTGTTATATATGGCAGGGTTTTCCCCAGAGACGGGCACCAGGCGCTTATTTTGGAAGCTTCGACCGCTCCAGGGGATGCTGCCGATGATGTTGAAAGCCCAGACCGGCAGGTATAAACCCTGCAAGGGGCTCATCCGGCCGCTCAGGCTTCGATTTTTCTTCTTCACCCATTGTACCAGTTGGGAGTTTGCATGCTCCTGGTCCACAGCCATGGGAATGATGGCATCGGGAATAACCACCTCCCGGGCTGCGTCGCCAATAAGCACATGTGGCGAGCCGCAGTAGGCACAGGTTGCTGATAATTCGGATGGGGCCAATAGGAAGTTGGCACCGCATCCCTGGCATTGGAATGTCCTGGTCGAGATCGTCTTTTGGAATCCCTTGCCATTGGCCATGGCGACGAAAAAATCCTGTTCCGGGCCAGGCAAGGCGGTATCGATCTTCTGCCTGCTGCTGCAATTTTCGCAGGACAGCGAAGCACCGTCGGGGGTGTAGACCATTCGCCCGCCGCAATGGGGGCAGGTAAAACGTTCTGCCTGGGCCGTTTGAGTCCCTGTTCCGGTAACGGGGAGGTCGTTAGGATTGATCACCTCGGCAGGTTTCAATCTGCCGTCCAATATGGCCAGCGAGCGGCGGGCAGCAGCGTGACCCATATCAATGGCCAGGGTCTCTTCGAGGAATTTGCGCTTCTGGGCGGGGTCTTCCTCCACCTGGCTCAGGTAGAAATTCGCCTGTGCTTGCGTCTGCAGGTCATCGGCAACAGCCAGGGCGCGCTCGAAGTAGCGGCGTGCCATGGCATAATCCTTCGATTTGAAGTGGAGTACGCCTTCCCGCAGGAGGTCGTTGTCGTATTCGTCAGGCATGTCCCTCGGCCCCTTATGTTGGTCCTGGAGTGGGACTCGTTCTTGAGGAATCCGCCTGCCGCGCGCGCACCAGCGCATCTGTCATGCGCACAACCCGCACCATCTGCTCGACATCATGGAGGCGCACGACATCCGCGCCGCGGGTGATGCCCACAGCCACAGCGGCAGCCGTACCTTCCAGGCGCTGGTCCGGAGGCAGGTCAAGGGTATGGCCGATGAAGGACTTGCGCGAGGGACCGAGGACGACCGGGAAGCCGAGCAGGCGAATCTCTGCGAGGTGGTTGATCAATTCCAGGTTCTGCTGGACTGTTTTTCCGAAACCGATCCCGGGATCCAGCAGGATGTGATCATCGGGGATGCCTGCCTGTCGGGCAATCTGGACTGATTCCATCAATTCGCGTTTCACATCCTCCATTAAATCCTGGTATTCCGCCCCAACATAAGCCTTCCCAATCCGCTCGTTCATCTCAATATGCGCCGGTTTTGAACGGTTGTGCATCAATACCACAGCAGCCTTGTAACGCGCAGCAAGGGCTGCCAGCTGCAGGTCGGCGCGCAAGGCCCAGACATCGTTGAGCATGTGCGCCCCGGCTCGAAAGGCTTCGTCGGCAACCTCGGCTTTGCTCGTGTCAATGGAGATCACTGCCGCGGGGAATTCGGCAGCAATTGCCCGGATGGCAGGAAGCACCCGGCTGATCTCTTCCCCGGCTGGCACCGGCTGGGAGCCGGGGCGGGTGGATTCACCACCAATATCGAGGATATCGGCTCCTGCGGTGAGGAATTTCCTGGCTTGAGCGAGTGCCAGCTCGCCAACCGCGGCCGGATCCCACTCCCGGATGGCACTCTCATTTACAAAAGAGGTTTCTGAAGCGGAGAGTAGACCATCCCCTGAAAAACTGTCAGGGGTAAGGTTTAAAATCCCCATCACGTAAGTGCGTTCGCCCCAGGCAAGTGTGCAGGTGCCAATGGTGAGAGAATTCATCATCAATGTTCATTCTTACTGCAGCGAAAGGGATGCAGCTCCAGGATCCGTTAAACCATCTGATCCAACGGGCGGCTCAGCCAGGTTTCAGCAGTCTCCATGTCGGTGAAGATCTTGATCGCTGCAGAAGTCTCGGCGACGACTGCGTAGTAGATCTCGCGCACGGAATTGGCAACTTTGTCGCTTGCCACCACCACCGCCACGCGGATGTTGCGTGCAGCGGGATCGCTATTCGCTTCGAGGGCGATATGGATGGCTTTCTCCGGGATTTCCTTCACCAGGCGCAGATCGTACAGGTTGCGGG
>Ga0315276_10006465_pt1 | contig 10807 bp, 8 predicted proteins | sample YL17G05_0_MG_FD_204542 | JGI IMG/M metagenome (GOLD analysis project Ga0315276, IMG submission 204542) | Sediment microbial communities from Yellowstone Lake, YNP, Wyoming, USA - YL17G05_0 | ecosystem: Environmental > Aquatic > Freshwater > Lake > Sediment | place: USA: Wyoming | collected... | reverse complement strand
CCCGAAATCCGCGGCCGATTCTTCTACAACGAGGATCTGTCCGGATTCAACTACCGCGCAGCGATGGTGAAACTCCACGCCGTGTTCGACGAGCTGGGGCGTTGTCAGCACGACCCTGAACCGCCGGCGGTTTATGTGGGCTCCACCACCGTCGACACCTGCCTGCCCGGCTTTCGCGCCCAGAACGATGTGGGCGCTGTGCCGGCCGACGCACTGGCGAGCATCTGGATTGGCAACCGCACGCGCGTCGCGGCGCATTACGACATGCCCGATAACCTGGCCTGTGTGGCGGTCGGGCGGCGCCGCTTCACCTTGTTCCCTCCCGCGCAGCTGCCGAACCTGTACGTCGGGCCACTCGAGTTCACGCCGGCCGGCCAGCAGATCAGCATGGTCGATTTCGCGAATCCCGATTTCGGTCGCTTCCCGCGCTTTGCGCAGGCGCTTGACAGTGCGTCCGTGGTGGAGCTGGAGGCGGGCGACGCGCTGTTCATTCCGGGCATGTGGTGGCATCACGTCGAGGCCCTGGATGCCTTCAATGTGCTGATCAATTACTGGTGGAGCCGCTCGCCCGCGTACCTCGGCGTCCCCCAGGGAGCGCTCATGCACGCCCTGCTGAGCCTGCGCGGGCTGCCGCCGCGGCAGCGCGCGGCCTGGCGCGGCATACTTGAGCATTATGTGTTCGGCTCCGGCGACGAGACTGTGGCCCACATCCCCGCGCAGCGCCAGGGCGTTCTCGGGCCGATCGATGATACGCGGGCGCGCTTGCTGCGTGCGCTGCTGCTCAAGCAGCTGAACCGCTGAGAGCGCCGCATCTGGAACAGGAGAGAGAGCTTGGAGCCTAAACAGATCAGGAGAGTCGTCATCGCCGGCGGCGGCACGGCCGGCTGGATGATGGCTGCGGCCCTGTCGAAAACCCTCGGAAAGGTACTCGACATCTGTCTGATCGAATCCGACGAGATCGGTACGGTTGGCGTGGGCGAGGCGACCATTCCGCCGATCATAATTTTTCACCGACTGCTGGACATCAACGAACAGAAATTCATGGCCGCGATGCAGGCCACGTTCAAGCTGGGCATCGCCTTTGAGAACTGGCGCAAGCTGGGTGAAACCTATATTCATTCATTTGGCACGTCGGGGACCGATCACTGGAGTGCAGGTTTCCAGCATTTCTGGATCAGGGCCAGGGAGCGTGGCCTGGCGAGCGACTACGGCGACTACTGCCTGGAGCTGAAGGCGGCGTTGGCAGGCAAGTTCGCGCACCTGCCGAAAGACAGCATGAACTACGCCTTCCACCTCGATGCCGGGCTGTACGCCAAGTTTCTCCGCCAGTTCAGTGAGCCTTTCGGCGTGCGCCGCATCGAGGGCAAGATCGCCGACGTGCACATGAATGCGGAAACTGGCGCCATCGAGTCACTGCGCCTGGCATCGGGGCTCGAGGTTCCCGGCGACCTGTTCATCGACTGCAGCGGATTTCGCGGTCTGCTGATCGAGCAGGCCCTGCATGCGGGTTTCGAGGACTGGACCCACTGGCTGCCGTGCGACAGCGCCATCGCCGTGCAGACTCGCTCGACCGGCGATCCGCTCCCCTACACGCGCTCGATCGCACGCGAGGCCGGCTGGCAATGGCGGATCCCGTTGCAGCACCGCGTCGGTAACGGCCTCGTGTACTGCAGCCGTTACCTGAGCGACGAAGAGGCGCGCAAGACGCTGCTTGCCAACATCGAGGGCGAGCTGTTGACGGAGCCGCGGGTGCTGAAATTCCGCGGCGGCCGGCGGCGCCAGCATTGGGTCAAGAACTGTGTTGCCATCGGACTGTCGAGCGGCTTCATCGAGCCGCTGGAGTCGACCAGCATCCACCTCATCCAGCGCGGCATCATCCGTCTGGTGCAGATGTTTCCATTGACGGGCATTGCGCAGTCGGACATTGATGAATTCAATCGCCAGACGCAGATTGAATTCGAGCACATCCGCGATTTCATCGTGTTGCACTACCACCTGACTGAACGCCAGGACACGCCGTTCTGGCGCTATTGCCACGGCATGGAAATCCCTGCCACGCTGGCGCACCGCATCCGGCTGTTTGGCGAGACTGGTCGGGTATTCCGCGAGCCGAATGAACTGTTTGCCGAAAACTCCTGGATCCAGGTGATGCTCGGTCAGGGAATCGTCCCCGCGCAACATCACCCGGTCGTCAATGTAATGAGCGACGAGGAATTGAAGCAGTTTCTGCAGGGGATCAAGTCTGCGGTTGACAGGACGGTGGCGCAACTGCCGATGCATCAGGTCTATCTTGACCAGTACTGCAAGGCAACTGCCTAGGTCACACCATGCCTGCAATGACTGCCCAGGCATCTGCCGGAATCAAAATGGACCAGCGGGTCAGCTGATCCTGCGATAATCGCCAGCGCCACCAGGAGGATATCCAGCGATGAAGAAGCCCACCAAGTCAGCCGCGAAAAAGCCCACCCCGGCAGTCGGGCTCAGCCACGCCGACGTGCTGGACCTCGTTACTGGCGGCGCTGCGGCTTGGGCAGACCGGCGCCACGCGCCGCGGGCGAAAACTGCACAGCGGGTGCCCAAGAGCGACGTGCGCCTGTCAGTCAGTGTCCGTGGGGACGTACACAAATGGCTGAAGGCCGAAGCGACCAGGCGCGACACGACGGTTGCCGAGGTTCTGGAAAAGCTCGTACAGCGCCATCTCAAGCGCTGAGGGCCGGAAGCTCGCTGGCGCGCCGCGCGCCCAGGTCGGCCGTCATCTTTTTCACCATCGGCTCGTCGAGTTCATAGAACCACAGCGCGGCGACCGCGACCACCGCGCCGATGCTGGGGATGAAGCTCATCATCAGCATGATGCCGTTGATGGTCCGTGGGCTCTGGACGACATTCGGGACATAGCCGAAGTAGGCGAGCAGCCAGCCGGTGCCGGCGCCACCAATAGCCCAGCCAAATTTCTGGGCGAACGAGGCCGCGGAGAAGATCAGGCCGGTAGCGCGGCGTTGCCATTTCCATTCGGAGTAATCGGCAGTGTCGGCATACATGGACCAGATCAGCGGCGCGGTCGGCGCAGCGCACAGACTGATGAGCATGTTCAGCCCGGCGAGTAAAAGAATATTGGCGGGCGGGACGTAGTAGAACGCCATGGTCAGCAGAGCCGTCAACGACATTGAAGTCATGTAGAACCTGCGCTTGCCGAATATCTTCGACAGCGGCGAGGTCAGCATCACACCGAAAATGAAGGCAGCGGCGCCCGTGGTCATGATCATGCCGAAGTAGTTGTGGCCGTTGGGCACGACGTAGTCGCAGTAATACACAAACACGGTATTGCGGATATTGCCGTAGGTGAGCGCCGCAATGCCGACCACGCACAACACGATCCACGGCTTGTTACGGGCCAGATTGGCCACGTCTTCCGACAGCGAAGTCTTCTGCCTGGGCGGGGGCTGCACGCGCTCGCGCGTCATGGCGAAGGTGGCGAAGAACAACAGCACGGCGACCAGTGAATAGATGATCATGGTCATCTGCCAGCCGGCCGGGGAATTATCACTGCCACCGAAGTGGCGGACCATCGGGATCGCGGTATTGACGATGATGAAGACCGGCAGCAGCGCCATCACGAAGCGGTAGGAGGAGACGCTGGTGCGCTCCTCGGAACTGGGCGTGAGCACGCCGAGCAGCGCGGAGTAGGGGATGTTGATGGCCGAATAGGCGATCATCATCATGCACAGCGTGGCGTAGGCATACACGATTCGCGCCGTGCCACCGAAGCTGGGAGTCGAGAAGGTGAGGATCGCAGCCGCTGCCATTGGAATAGCCATCCACAGCAGGTAGGGCCGGAAATGACCCCAGCGCGTGTGGGTGCGATCGGCAATGGTACCGATCATTGGATCGATGAAGGCATCGCCCACGCGCGTCACCAGCATCATCGTGCCCATGGTTGCTGCACCCATCAGGAACACGTCGGTGTAGAACTTGGCGATGTAGATCGAGAACATCTGCCAGAACAGGTTTGAGGCGAGATCGCCGAACCCATAGCCAATCTTCTCGATGACGCGGAGTTTCGGGCCTTCATCTTTCATATGATCTCCGCGATTATAAAGGGCACCGGCGTGCTGTGATGGTGCTGGTAGTATGCCAGTATCGTCTGCCTTGACTACTGCGCTCATGACTCAGAAAGCTCAGGTCCGAAATGTCCTCACCGCGCGCGACAGCGGTGCGCGTCTGGCTGAACAAGCGCCACTTCGGGCTGACGACGCTGATTCCGGGCTGCCCGCGGTGTCGGTGGACCCGGAGCGCCGCTTCCAGAGCATCGAAGGATTCGGTGGCGCTTTCACCGAGGCCGCCGCCGTGACCTGGCTGGCGCTCGACGCGGCGCGGCGCGAGGAACTGCTGCGCGCCTACTTTGATCGCGACGCCGGCCACGGCTATACCCTGTGCCGTTTGCATATGGGCAGCTGCGACTTCGCGCTTGGAAATTACTCCCATGTCGAGACACCGGGCGATCTGGCACTGGCGAGCTTCAGCATCGAGCGTGACCGTCGTGCACTGTTGCCGTTCATCCAGGCGGCGCAGCGCATGGCTGGCAGACCGCTCAAGCTGCTCGCCTCGCCGTGGAGTCCGCCGGCCTGGATGAAGAGCAACGGCCAGATGAATGGCGGCGGCACGCTGCGCCCCGAGTGCTGCGAGGCCTGGGCCCGCTGCTTCGTGCGTTTCATTGAAGCCTACGCGGCCGAGGGCGTGCCGATCTGGGGCGTGACGGTGCAAAACGAGCCGCAGGCCACGCAGCGCTGGGATTCGTGCCTTTACACCGCCGAGGCCGAGCGCGACTTCGTGCGCGATTTTCTCGGGCCGACACTGGCCGCCGCGGGCCTTGGCGCGGTCAAGATCGTCATCTGGGACCACAACCGCGATCTCATGTTCGAGCGCGCGAACCTTGTTTATGCCGACCCGGAAGCGGCGCGCTTCGCGTGGGGTACGGGTTTTCACTGGTACGGCGAGGACTGCTTCGATCATGTGCAGCAACTGCACGACGCCTGGCCCGACAAGCAGCTGCTGTTCACGGAAGGCTGCCAGGAGGGCGGTCCGCACCACGGCTCGTGGGAACTGGGTGAACGCTACGCGCACTCCATGATCAACGACCTCAATCGCTGGACAGTCGGCTGGATCGACTGGAACCTGGTGCTCGACCAGCACGGGGGCCCCAACCATGTGGGCAATTTCTGCAGCGCGCCGATCCTCACCGACGCCGCAAGCGGTGCGCTTCTGCTGCAGAGCTCGTTTTTCTATATTGGTCACTTCACCCGCTTTGTCCGGCCCGGCGCGCAACGCGTGTCATGCGTCACGGACAGGCAGGATCTCGAGGCCGCCTCATTCCTCAATCCCGACGGCTCGGTCGCCGTGATTGCCATGAACCGCAGCGAGCAGCCGCTGCGCTTTGCGCTTGGCATCGCCGGCGGCCGCACCGTGGCGGAACTGCCGCCGCGTTCGATCGCCACCTACCTCGCCTGAGAGCGCCCAGCGCTGCCCGATGGCGGCCCTGGGGCAGGTATCAATGGAAGCAGAAGTTGCGGTGTTTCCCGATACGGCGTGCGCTGCCATGACCAGAGGAAACGTCGCCACGGCCAAGCAGCCACCGCCATTCCCCCTCATCAGAAAGCGCTAATAATCCCTATAGTAAGCGCTTTCATTTGCGAATCTAGCACAGCCGATGCCGTGGCTGCCAATGGAAAATGTCAGATCCTGTTGCCTTGGGGCATCATTCCTGCTGCGGTCACCTCTAACCCGGTGGCGATCGGGTCATCCGCTCCGGGTACAGCGCCTGCATGACCTTTTTCGGCCGGCGGTCAGTGGTAAACAGGCCCCAGTGCTTCTCTGGCTCCAGCGGATCTGAGGAACCTTTCCACTCTTCATCGAAGGCTTCAAAGACAAAGGTCAGGATGCCCTCTGCTTGAGTCCAGGCCATGAGATCCTCGTAGTAGATCTGCTGCAGATCCTGTGAGGAGTTCTCAGGGTGGATGCCGCGGCCGTTTGAGCTGGTGGCCCAGCCGGCTTCCGTGATCACGACCGGTTTGCCCGGATACAGGTGCGCCACGCTGTGGTAGTTGTCCTTGCTGTAGTGCAGCGCGTCGTGCACGTGCTTGTATTCCCACACCGGGTAGGTATGCAGCGAGATGAAGTCGAGCTCGGTGACCAGCTCCCGCAGTTTGTGCTGCCACGGCACATAATTCTCGCAGAAGGTCACCGGCTGGGCGACGCCGCGCCTGACGCGTTGCACGTGTTCGATCATCCGCTCGACCGACACGAAGTGATCGGTCCAGTCAACGGTCGCCTCATTGCCGACCGCGACCGAGAACACAATGTCTTCATAACGCCGCGCCAGCGCCATCAGCCGCCCGACCTCGGCGTCGTTCTCGGCGAGATTCGCTTCCAGCTGCTCCTCGCTGTAGGTGGCACCCCACGGGCAGCCGAAATTATTCATCTCGGCACCCAGGTACGCGCCGAGCATGACCCTGAAATCGAGCTTCTCAGCGCGGATGACTTCGAGCACGCGCTCGCCGTGCGGACTGCAATCGTAGAGTCGCAGCAGTCGCCAGTGCCTGTGCAGGATCAGCAGGTCCTCGCGAATCTCGGCGAGCGAGGGGTAGATCCTGCGGTCCGGACTTTGTCCGTTGCGGTAGCCGGAATAGCAGATGGCGTTGCCAACCGGGAGCTTCAGCATGCAGTGGCGTAGCTGGCGTTAAACATATTTTGACACGCCATTCTTGTCCCACAGCCCCCAGTACGCGCCGACGTCGCCTTCGGCGCCGACCTTCCAGGCCTCGTCGAAGGCGGCGAAATAGAACAGCTCCACAGCATCCTGTTCGGCCCAGCGGCAGGTGTCGATGAAATAGCGCATCGCCCCTTCGACCGAGGGCACCGCGCCGTGAAAGGCAGTTCCCAGGTGCGGCCAGCCGGTTTCGCTGATGATGATTTTCTTGCCGGCCGCCGCCGCCACCGTGCGGCGGTACATGTTCTGCATGTAGGCAATCGCCTGCTCGCGCGGGCAGCCTTCCCAGAACGGGTAGCAGTTGGTCAGCACCACATCGCAGGCGGCCGTAATGCGCGGGTGCTTCTCGAACAGGTAGTAGGCATCAACGTAACCCACTGGAATGCCCGGGAGCGCACGCTTGACGCGCTCGAGATAGCCGAGCAGTTCGTCCTCGGAGAGGTCTTCGCGCAGCATGACCTCGTTCCCTACCGCGAGTATATCGACATGACCGGCGCGCGCGACTTCGATCGCCGCGTTCACCTCGCGCTCGTTGATCTCGGGATCGGTCCCCAGCCAGGCGCCGACCAGCGTCTTGAGACCTAGCTGATGAGCAATGCGCGGAGTCTGCTCGTGACCCTCGGTGCAGGAGAAGCTGCGGATCCAGCGCGTGTAGGGCTGGATGGTCTCGAGGCGCGCGCGAATCTGCGATTCGCTCACGATCGATCCCGGCGCCTGGCCTTCGAGGTAGGGGCTGAAGCACAGACCGTGGACGCCTGCTTCCAGCACGGCCCTGAACTCTGCTGTCAGCGCCGCGTGCTGGGCGGGCGAGAGTGCCGGTGATAGCGCTGCACTGGCCGCACCCACCGTTACCGGCGCTGCGCCGCTCGAACCTGGGAACGCATGCGCGCTGCCTGAAGGAGACTGTCTATTCTTTGACACGGTGGCTCTAGCGCTTTTTCTGGTAGGGGAGGCGGCCCTGGCCGCGTTTCGAGGGGGCGTCGTAGCCACCGACCCGATCGTAGACGCGTACATAGTCGATGACGAGTTCCGCCGGAAAGTGGGTGGCCGCGTTGGGCGCGCCGGGGAAGTCGCCGCCGACCGCCACATTCATGACGATATAGAACGGCTGGTCGAAGGGCGCCGGCCAGGGGTTCAGATCCTTGCTGCTGCGCGCCGCCTGGCCCTTGCCGTTGCGCAGCTTGCTGCAGCTGAACCAGAACGACTGCGTGGCCCAGACCACGCCATCCACTGACCAGCGGATCTGATCCGGTTCCCACTCGACCGCGTAGACATGGAAATCACTGACTGAGCCGCCCTGCGGGAACTTATGTACGTGCGTGACCAGTTCGCGCTTCGGGTAGGTCGAACCGAAGTGAATGGTGCCCAGGTATTGCTGCGGACGCTCGCCGACAATCTCCAGGACATCAATCTCGCCCGACGCCGCCCAGCCGCCGTAGGTGTCATCCTGCGGCAGCAGCCACAGGGCCGGCCACATGCCCTTGCCGTGCGGCACCCTGGCACGGAATTCGAACTTGCCGTAGCGCTTGTTGAACAGCGGCGTGCCATCGCGCCGTCGCGTCTTGATACGCGCCGAAGTGTAACCACAACCGTGGAGCGGCTCCTTGAGCGCGCGAATTGACAGCAGGCTGTCGCGAACGCTGAGGTTGGCGGGCTCGCAGGTGTAGTACTGAAGTTCCTTGTTGCCCCAGCCGGGCACCCAGGTGTGACTCTTGTAGTCGAAGAAGCCGTTGCCGAGATCGAAGTCCCACTTGCCGGTGTCGAGCGCGTCACCGTCGAACTCGTCGCTCCAGACGAGCGTCCAGCCAGGGTTGTCTGCTGAGCGAGGTGTCCTGGGTTTCATGGTGCGGGTTGCCTTCGGGTAGAGACTACGATCGTTGCTACAAGCGCTGCGCGTGTGCCGCACACAGGTCGCGATACCAGAGCGCGCTGTCCTTGGGGATCCGTTGCTGCGTGGCGTAGTCGACGTACACGATCCCGAATCGCTTCGAGTAGCCGTCGGCCCATTCAAAATTGTCGAGCAGGCTCCAGACGAAATAACCGCGCACATCCACGTTCGTATCGAGCGCATCAGCCACAGCGGCCACATGCGAACGCAGATAGCGGGTGCGATCGATATCGGCGACGCGGCCGTCGATCAGGTGATCCTGGTAGGCCGCGCCGTTTTCCATGATGTATATGGGTGGCAGTCGATAGTCGGCGTTGAGTCGCCCGAGCAGCTCGGTAAGCCCGCCCGGGAAGACCTCCCAGCCCATGGCGGTCACTTCTCGGGCGGGTGGCACCGGATCGAGTGGCACACCGGTGCCAGAGACGTTGCGCGTGTAGTAATTGATGCCGAGGAAGTCGAGCGGCTGGCGGATTCTCTCCAGGTCACCGTCCTGCACCATCGGTGCATCGGCGCCGAGGAAGCTCAGCACGTCTTCTGGATAGCGGCCCAGCAGCAGCGGATCCATGTACCAGCGGATCGACAACCCGTCATCGAGCCGCGCTTTGGCGCGATCTTCGGCCGAGTCGGTGGCCGGATGAATCGGCGCCTGGTTCAGCACGATGCCGAGCGGTGCTGCGCAGCCTTGTGCGCGCAGTGCCTGCAGCGCCACGCCGTGACTCAGCAACAGGTGATGCGCGACCTGCATTGCTGATTTCCGGCTCTTGAGGCCGGGCGCGAAGATACCGGCCTCATGACCGAGGACAGCGACGACCCAGGGCTCATTGTGCGTGGCGATCGAGGCCAGGCGGTCGCCGAAACGGTGCCCCGCCTCTGCGGCGTAAGCGGCGAAGCGGCTGACTGTGTCGCGATCGAGCCAACCGCCCCGTTCCTGCAGGGCCTGCGGCAGGTCCCAGTGATGGAGCGTGAGGTGTGGGGCGATGCCATGCCTGAGCAGCGCATCGATCAGGCGATCGTAGAAATCGAAGCCGCGCTCGTTCCAGGCGCCGTGGCCGAGCGGCTGGACACGTGGCCAGGCCATCGAGAAGCGGTAGGCCGGGACCTTGAGGCTGGCGATCAACGCGACGTCCTCGGCCATCCGGTGGTAGTGGTCGCAGGCGTGCTCGCCACTGCTGCCATCCTTGATCGCGCCGGGTCGGCGGCTGAATTCGTCCCAGATCGACTCGCCGCGGCCGTCTTCGTGCGCTGCCCCTTCGATCTGGTAGGCGCTGGTCGCGACGCCCCAGACGAAATCAGCGGGGAAGCGCTGCTCGAGGCTGTGGGTGTCGGTACCGGGCGCAGGGCCCGGCGGGCGATCGCGAAGGTTCATTGGATGGTAGCTACCCGCACCCGGCTGCTGCGCAGCCGGGCGCGAGCGCGGAACCCTAGCTCGCGAAGCCGATAAGTTCGTCGGCGATCAGGTCATGGTCGCCTGTCACGATGGGCAACAGCCCGCCGCGCAATCTCATCGTTGAGTTCAACGTCGTCAATGCTCGCTCCTCACTGGAAACCGAAGTCTCCCTGGACACTGGCCGCCTGGCGCCGCAGGCAGGCTTGTTGCCGCTGGCACGGGCGATCTGGTGAGCGCATTAAAAAGTAAGCGCTTTCAAGCCGAATTTAGCATAGTCCCGGCAGCTTGTGTCAATTCGACGAAGGGGTCCCTTGCCCGCAGCGGGGTTGTAGCCACGCCCCATGCCACCTCGTGCGGCCGAGCGGTGCCTGGCGCCCGGCCAGCTGCTACGATGAAGGTCTCCAACGGCCTGACTATCGGTGCCCACATTCTCTTCTGAGGCCAAAAGCGCATGTCTGGACGCGACTCGTTAACTGGAGCCCGTTACCGGGCGGTCGCGCGGTTTGCCGCCGCGACACTGGCCATGCTGTGGACGGCCGGTACTGCCTGCGCGGCGGGCGCTGAAAGTGCGGTCACCAACGGCCTAGGCACCTACTACACCAGACCAAAAGGCTCGGCGCCCGCGCCGCCCGTTGCTGAGTACCGCAGCGGCGATGCGCTCGGCAAAGCGGCCCCGACCAACCAGTGGTATTCCGCGGTCATGTTCAACCGCTGGTCATACCCTATTCACGCGCACCCGATGACCTACCGGCCGAGCGAACAGGGCTTT
>Ga0315276_10006458_pt1 | contig 10812 bp, 11 predicted proteins | sample YL17G05_0_MG_FD_204542 | JGI IMG/M metagenome (GOLD analysis project Ga0315276, IMG submission 204542) | Sediment microbial communities from Yellowstone Lake, YNP, Wyoming, USA - YL17G05_0 | ecosystem: Environmental > Aquatic > Freshwater > Lake > Sediment | place: USA: Wyoming | collected... | reverse complement strand
CAAAAGAAAACACACACACCGGGCGCACTGCCCTCAACCGCACCCACCTCCCCCTTTTTGTTTTCTCTCTCTCTCTCCCATTTCCTTAGTACGTGTCCGTCCCGTCGCCCGACGTGATCACGTCCGCGAAGCTGCCCCCCCCTGGGATCATGGGCAGCACGTGTTCCACGTGCGGGACCATGACGTCCAGGACGTACGGCCCGGGCGTGTCCAGCATCAGCCGCACAGCCGCGCGCAGGTCGCGCGGGTGGACGACCCGGGCGGCCGGCACGCCGAAGGCCCGGGCGACGCCCACAAAGTCCGGGTACACGTCCGCCAGCTCGCCCGTCTCGTGGTAGGCACCGTCCGGCGACCCCAGGTACGTGTGCGCCCGGTTGGCCTTGTAGAAGCGGTCCTCCCACTGCACCACCATGCCCAGGTGCTGGTTGTTGAGGATGACGGTCTTGACGTCGAGGCCCTCCACCCGAGCCGTCGCCAGCTCCTGGATGTTCATGACGAACGAGCCGTCGCCGTCAATGTCGATGACCGTGCGCGCGGGGCGGTCCGGGTGGGAGCCGTTCCAGGCGGCGGCGGCGCCCAGGGCGGAGGGCAAGCCAAAGCCCATGGCACCCAGCCCGCCCGACGTCACCCACCGGCGAGGGGCGTCAAACGTGTACCACTGCGCCGCCCACATCTGGTGCTGGCCCACGCCCGTGGAGATGATGGCCTCCCCGGCCGTCTCCTCGTGGATGAGCGCGATGGCGGCCTGGGGCACGATCACGTCCGCCCGGTCCGGGCAGGGCAGCGGGAATTCAATGGCCTTGGCCGTCAGCTCAGCCCGCCAGGCTGCAAACTGGGGCTCCGGGATCGGGTGTTCAGCGAGCAGTTCCGCCAGGCCGGCCAGCGCAGGCGCGGCCGGCGAGGTCAGCGTGACGTGGGATGCCTTGTTCTTGTTGATCTCGGCCGGGTCGATGTCGATGTGGACGATGCGGGCACGGGCGGCAAAGGCCTCCAACTTTCCCGTGACCCGGTCATCAAAGCGCACGCCGACGGCCAGGAGCAGGTCCGACCGGTCGACCGCGAAGTTGGCGGCGACGGTGCCGTGCATGCCCAGCATGCCCAGGGCCAGGGGGTCGGACGCCGGGAAGGCGCCCAGGCCCATCAGGGTGGACGCGACAGGGATGCCGGCCGCCCGGGCGACCGCGCGCAGCTCCGCGGCCGCGTCCATGCACCCGCCGCCGATGTACAGGACCGGCCGGGCCGCGCCCTGGATCGCCTCGAGGACGGGGCGCAGCGCGGCCGTGGGGGGCGGCGGGGGCAGGCGGGCCATGTACCCCGAAATCGCCATGGCGGCGTCCCAGTCGGGCGTCGCCAGCTGTTGCTGGACGTCCTTGGGCACGTCCACCAGGACGGGGCCCGGGCGCCCCGTGCGCGCGAGGTAGAAGGCTTCCTTGATCACGCGTGGCAGGTCCGCCACGTCCATGACCAGGTAGTTGTGCTTGGTGATCTGGCGGGTGACCTCCACGATGGGCGTCTCCTGGAAGGCGTCCGTCCCGATCATGCGGCGCGGGACCTGGCCCGTGATGGCGACCAGGGGCACCGAATCCAGGAGCGCGTCCGCCAGGCCGGTGACCAGGTTGGTCGCGCCCGGCCCGGACGTGGCAATGCAGACGCCCACGGAGCCGGTCGTCTTGGCGTAGCCCTCCGCCGCAAAGATCTCGCCCTGAGGTGTGGCGTGTGTGGTGTGTGTGGTGTGTGAAGTGCGTCGAGAGAGTGTGTCGTCATCTCTCCCCCTGGCTCCCCTCCTTTTTTTTTGTCTCTCTCCTTTTTTTTTTTCTCACCTGTTCGTGGCGGCACAGGATGTTGCGGATGGACTCGGACCGGGTGAGGGCCTGGTGGATCTCAAGGGAGGCGCCGCCCGGGTACCCGAAGGTCGTCGTCACGCCCTCACGCTCCAGGGCCTGGACGAGGATGTCGGCGCCCTTGCGCGGGCGCCCGCCAAACCGGTCGCCCCACTCGGGCGGGGGCGCCGAGGCCAGGGAGGCCGCGGCTGCGGCCCGGGCGGCGGCCAGTTCGGCGGGCGTGGCGGCGGCGGAGTGGGTGGGGGGCTTAGTGGGGGCGGCCTGGCGTGAGGGCGAGGGGCCGCGCTGGGCGGCCGTCGCGCACGGCCGGGTCGGGAGGCGCCTGGGGCGGGGGGGGGGGGGAGAGCGAGCGAGCCGAGCGGCGTGAGTGAGCGGGGGCGTTCAGAGTGGGTGGCGTCTCTCTCTCTCCCGCCTCCGATCCTCTGTCCCCTTCTTTTCTTCTTACCTGGGCCCCGCCGACTGGGTGCTGGCCCGGCGGGCTTCCAGGGCGCGGACGGCGGAGGCGGAGTCCTGTGCGTGTGGGAGAGCGGCATGAGAGAGAGCGCATGCGTGAGGGGTCGGGGCGCGGCGGCCGTCGTGGAGCGGAGAAGGGATCGGCCGCAAGGGGCAGGCCAGCCCGGTTCGTTACCGCTGCATATCATGCCATCGTGTCGGCAACCTTCTGCTCCCCCCTGCACTGGGCGAGTTGGGCGCGTGTCAACAAAACTCACCCGCAGGCGGCCCGTGCGGGCGGCCGAGTGGCCGCTGACGGCGGCGTACGCGGTAGCCATTTTGTTTTGTTATTTGGTGGTGCCCTCTCTGCTGTCTAATGTCAGGGGGAAGGTGGGGCACCCACGCGGTGTGTGAGGGGGCCAGGGGCGTGGAGCGTGGACGTGTGCGTGTGCGACTCTCGCGGTGTTGATGTGAGTGAGTGAGACGCAGCCAGCGTCGCAGCGACACAGCGTCGCTGCGACACTCTTTTTCATTCATTCACACCTTCTCGCCAGAGAGGGCGCACGGCACACGCGCGGGTCGGCACACGCACCGCACCCCTCTCCCCACCACAATGCCCGTCTACGAACTGTTTTGCCTGGCGCGCCCGGCGCTGGCGCCCGCCGCCCGGGCTGATCTCCTGAAAGCCGCGGGCGCGGCCGTCGCGGCGGCCGGCGGGTTCTTGCTCGACTACAAGGCCTTTGGCGACCGGCGCCTGGCCTACCCCGTCAGCGGGGTGGCGGGAGACAAGCACGAAGAGGTAAGCGAGGGTGGACCGGTGTGTGGACGGGGACGCGGGCGGGGGTAGGCGCCGCAAAAGCCCCCGCCCCCGCTCGGCGGCTCGCCCCGCTCCCCCATCAGCCGCCGAAACATTGAAACGAAAAAAAAACTCCACCTCCTTTTCTCATCCCCTCCACAAGGCCTTCATCTGGCAGCTCGCCTTTGCCACGCCCGCCACCGCCCTGCCGGCCTTGGAACGCACCCTATCCCTGGACGACCGCGTCCTGCGGTCGGTCGTCCTCAAGCGGCGGGCGCCGGGCGGGCCCGCCCCGACGCCCGCCGCGGTCGCCCGCCGTGCGCGCGCCGCGCTCGCTGGCCAGGCCGCGGGCGCGGCGCTGGCCGGGCACACGGGCCCGCCCGGGCAGAGGCAGTGACAGGAAAATGGGGGCATGAGCTAGTTTTGGCCTAGGCTAGGATTCAGTAGCTGCTAGAGCGCGACCCCGTGTTTAGACGAGGCGCCCGGAAAAGGATGGGGGGAGAGCTTTTCTCCGTCCATTCCACCAACCATTTTTCTTTTTTTTTTGCGTCTTCCTCCTCCGTCGAAATAAAACAACCAACGGTGCGTTCTTCTTTTTTTCCTATTCGTCCCTATTTCCCGCTTCCCGTCTCCCTTTTCCTGCCCCCCCCTGCAGACGCACGCACGCACGCACAAGCTTTGAATGGGCGGATGACGACAAAAATCTATCCAATTAATTATCCAGTTATCCCTATCCGAGTTGGGCCGTAAGGTTCGTGAGGGAGTTTTGTATATTAGCTCTAGCCGACGCCTTTCTTGCTTGTGTGTGTGTGCGTGTGTGCGGCGGCCGCGGCGGCCTTAACCTCCCCCCCACCCCCCACCCCCCACCTCCTCGACAAAACGACAACCAAACAACCACACGCCTGGATGTATAGAAATTTCTTTAATTAAATCAAGCTCAACAGATCCGAGCTACGGGCAGGGGGTCCTCCGGGACCCTCTAGCCCTGTGAGTGAAACTTTTTTCTCCGCTGTTCTGAGCGTAGTGTTTGGTTGTGTGGGAGGGGACGCTCCTGTGTGGGCCCGGACCGAATCCTTTTTTCCTTTTTTTTGCGCGAGTGAAGACAAGGCAATTTCAAATCTTTAGTCGGATTCCTACCGACCGTGCCCTCTCCCCTGCCCCGGCAGGGGAGAGGGCGCGACTGGGGACAAACGCGCCTGTGTTTATGCATTTAAACTCCTGACGCGCCGGGTTCGTGTGTTCGTTTGTTTTGAGGTGGCGTTGGTCGGGAGCAACCCCCCCACCTCGACTCTCTCACAACCTCCTTTCCTCTCTCTCCTTTCACGTAGGCGCGCGTTCCTCTCTCGCCCCGCCGGCCCAGGGCCTATTTCATATCGCACGCGCGCGTGGCGCGTATGTGTGTGTGTGTGTGCACTTTCGAGGAAACGAAAGATGGGAGATTAAAACCGGGGTTCTGAAAAAGTAGTGCCATGTCTCTCTCCGACCCACACCCTCTCTCCATCCCCCCCACACACCCCGTGCTCCCTCACACCCGGTCATCATCATACACAAACACGGTCTGCTTCGGGCTGCGCCCCGCCGTGCGCTTGCAGTACTCGGCGTCCCCCTCCGGCCGCCGCTTTTCGGTGGCGGACGCCAGCATCGACTGCAGCGCCAGGGTCAGTTTGGAGATTGTGAGGGCGGGGGAGTACCCGCCGTCGCGCCCCGTGTACAGGGTGTCCAGACAGCAATGTCCGTTGCTGTAAATGTGCTCGTGGGCGGGCACGGGGGACACGAACACGATCTCCGGGGGCTCCAGGGGGTAGTCCGGGGAGAAGCGGGCGCGCAGGCGGAAGGACTCGCCCGCAAACACCGACCCGGGCGGGCCGTCCATCCGGATGACCCACTCCGTGAGGGAGGGCTCGCCGGACGGTGTGGGCTCCAGGGAGCAGCCGTCGGGCGGGGAGGTCAGCCACTCGCGGAGCTCGGACTGTTGTGTGTGTGTGAAAGGGGGGGTGAGCGTGAATGTGAGGATGGGCGGGGCGGCGTTTGTCCCAGGGCATGTGGGAGGTGTCTGGCCGGGGGGAGCTGGCCCAGCCTTTTGTCCCCCTCTCGGCCCGGCCACAAAAAAAACGGGCCAGCCCATCCGTCCACCCCATCCCGCACGGATGCCCACACTGTGGGCGCACTCCTCTCCTGGGCCACCACACACACCTGGATGCGCCGGCTGGCGATAGAGGTTGGGGTTCGTGTGGCCATGAAGAGTTTGACCGGCTCTGCAATGCTTCTCTCAGTTTTGTCGTCGGGTCGCGGGGTTCTCACGCTGGAGCCGCTCCAGCCACACGCGACGGCGGGGGGGGGGGATGGGGGGGGTGGCTGAGATGCCCAGTAGTTCGACCACACGCCTGGGGCGGCGCAAGGTGGGAAGGAGGGACCGGCGGGCGGGGCTCCGGACAGAGGCCCGAAAAGAGCGTTTGATGACGAGCGCTCTCTCTCTCACCACTTTCGCTTTCTGTGCCCCCACCCTCACGCGAGCAGCACACGCACGCACGCACATACACACACACACACACACACCCGCCAGGAGAGAGAGGGCCTCTTTCTTGACACCCCCACGCACGCGCACAAAATGCTACACATCTCCCAGCCTCCTCGCGCCCCGAAAACGACGAGTGGCGCAGGCCCGGCTAACCACGCGCCGCCACCCCACCCCGCTCCTCAGCCTCCTGCCCTCCCCTCCCGCCGCGCCTCCCTGGTCGCGGGCCTGGCCGTCCTCACCTCCGCCGCGGCCTGGACCCTCACGCCCCGCCCCGCCCGGGCGGACGCGCCGGCCGCCGCGTCGTTCGCCCTGGCTGAAAGCGCAGGGGAGGGCGCTGCCGCCAAGGGCGGCAGCCCTGCTGCTGCTGGGGGTGCCGCCAGCGCTGCTGGTCCCGCCGACGCGGGCGCCCCGTACGCGAGCGTCTACTTTGGGTCCGGCTGCTTCTGGGGGCGGCAAAAGGTGTGTTCCGCGCAATGCGAGAGGCAGGAGCGTGGTCGGAAAACGGCGGGGGATGGAGGACTCCGCGTGCAGACCCATCATCTCTCCATCCCCATCATCGTTTCCACACACACACACACAACCTGTCCTCACCCGCTTTCCCCCCGCACCCCCATCATTACCGACGCCCGGCCCCAGGACTTCGTGGACCTGGAGCGCGACCTCGGCCGCTCCCCTTCCCAGGTCTCCTCCCTGGCCGGCTACGCGGGCGGGGTGGTCAACGACGGGACGCCGGCCTGCTACTACTACGTCCCGCCCACCGACCGGGCCAAGGTGTACGAGCGCCAGGGGCACGCGGAGGTCGTCTCCTTCGACCTGGCGCCCTTTGGCGGGGGGCGAGCGGTCGCGGAGGCCGAGTTTGCCAGGGCGGCCGCCATCTTCTTCGGGCGCCAGTTCAAGGCCGTCCAGGTGCGGGGCGGGAGGGGCAGCATGGCGATGGGCAGGCTTGACCCCCAGGACGCGGGGCCCGGGTACAGGCCGTGCGTCGGCCTGCCGGGCGGCGTGGATTCCCCTCTGTTCCCGCTCCTGACGGCGGCCAATGTACACGGCATGACGCTGACGCCCGGCGCCGGCAACAGCCTCGCGGGCGGCAAGGCGAGCGAGGGCGACGTCCTGGGCACGGTGTGGGTGTATGACAGCACCGCCCTCCCCTTCCACCGCGCCGAAGCCTGGCACCAGATGCACGCGGGCCTGGAGGGCTCTTTTCCGCGGTCCTACCTGGTGGACCAGAAGCGGGCGAGTGTGGCAGCGGGGAAGGCGGTGCCGGTGCCGGGGTGCCCGGAACTGCCGTTTTGATGCCATAAAAAAGTAAACTTCGCATTTTGGATCGCATTTTGGCTAGATTTTCCCCACATTTCTCTTTTGTTGCGCGCCCCCTCCGCCAGCCCTCCATTCAGAGGTCACGCCCTCACGCCATGCGTCCCGGCGTAACCTTCATTGCCCTAGCAGCTAACCGGAGGGCAGGAGTCGCGTGGGCGGAAGCGTGCGGCGTGGCAAGCGGGCGTTTGTTTGCATCGGCGGCCGCGCCGGCGGCCGCAGACGAGACCTCGACCTCGACCTCCGCCTCCGCCGCCCGCGCCCTCCCCTCCCCGACCCGCGCCCTCAACGCCGCCGTCCTGGGCGCGCCCAACGCGGGCAAGTCCTCCCTCACCAACGCCCTCGTCGGCGCGCCCGTCGCGGCCGCCTCCCCCAAAACAAACACGACCAGCACCCCGCTCCTGGGCGCCTTCTCGGCCGGCCGCGCCCAGGTCGCCCTGCTCGACCTGCCCGGCCTGGTCGCGGGCGGCGCCGCGTCCGGCGGCCACACCGCCCGCCGCGTGCGCGGGGCGTGGGCGCACGCGTCGGCGGCGGGGCTGGCCCTGCTGGTCGTGGACGTGGAGCGGCAGGCCCGGCGGCCGGACCCGCGCGTGCTCGCCCTGGCGGGCCGGGTCGGGGCGGCCGCGGCCGCGGCCTGCCCGGCGACCCCCTTCCCGCCCGCCCTCCTCATCCTGACCAAGACCGACCTGATTCCGGGGAGCCAGCGGGCGGCTGTGCTGGCGGGGGTAGCGGGCGACCTGGTGGCCGTCGCGCGGGCGGCGGCGGCGGCGGCTAGGAGGGAGGGGGACGGCGAGGAAGAAAAAGGTGATGGGGAGGTGGGTGGAGGGGCAGAGGCCGCGCCGGCCGCGCCGGCCGCGCCTACCACCGCCGCCGCCGCCGCCGACCCCTGGGCCTGCTTCGACGGCGGCGCCCGCTCCTTGCCCACCCCGCTCCCGCCACCAGGCACGGCCGTGCCCCCCTTTGCGGGCGTGTACGCGGTCTCCTCCCTCAAGGGCGGCCCCGGGCTGGACGCCCTGCGGGCGGCCCTCCTGCGCGCGGCCACGCCCGGCGCCTGGGCCCTCCCGCCCTCGTCCGACGCGGCGCCCACCGACCGGGGCTGGCCAGGGATTGCCGCTGAAGCCGTCTCCGCCGAACTGTTTACCATGCTGCGCGGGGACGTGCCCTACACCCTGGGCGTGCGGCCCGTGTCGTGGACGGCCCTGGCGGATGGGAGCGTCAGGGGCGAGGTGGAGGTGCTTGTGAAGAGCGAGGCCGTGCGCGGCATCGTGGTGGGGACTGGCGGGGGCAGGATCCGGGCGGTCGGCATGGCGGCCCGGGCGGTGGTCAAGGAGGCCATGGCGGCCGCGGCGGCGGGTGCGGCCGCGGAGGCGGACAAGGCAAGGGCCGAAATGGAAATGGAGGAGGAAATGGAAATGGAGAGGGATGGAGGCGGTGGCGGGAGTGCTGCGCCCGCTCCCCGCCCTTCCCGCCCGCTGGACCCGCCGCCCAAGGATTTGCACCTGATCGTGAAGGTACGGGTGGACCCGAAGGGGCGGCGGGGCAGGTGAGGACATTTGAAACAAAAAAGCAGAGCACTGTGTTGTGATGACAGACAAAAAAACACCACCATATTTCACTCTCCCGCTGCGTACACGTGCGTCCACCCGGCCCGCCCGCCGCCCACGCCCCGCGCCCCCGCCGCCCGCTGGCGCCCGGGTGGTGCCGCCCACAGCTCCAGCCGCTTGCCCGCCGCCTGGGGCAGCATTGTCTCGATCGCGGAGTAGGCCTCGGGCGGGACGGCGACGGGGCCGCCGCCGCCGCCCCCGCCACCCACGACGCAGTCGAACACGACGTCCGGGCTGCGCTGGTGCCGCAGCTCCACCTCCTCCGCGCCCTTCCGGTAAATCATGAGCGTGGCGTGCGCCCGGCCCGTCACGGGGGCGGGCAGGGCGAGGACGTCCCCGTCCAGCCCCACCCACACCCAGGCCAGGGATTCGACGTAGTAAAAGCCCCAGGCATAAATTTGGGCGGTGACGGGGGCGATGTGTTCCTTGCGCACCCAGGCAAAGAGGTAGCCCGAGGGGAGGAGGGCGGGGATGGGGAGGGAGGCGAAGGCCGCGAGGGCGGTGGAGGGGGAGGGGACGTCGGGCGGGGCGCCCCCGCGCGCTCCGCACGGGCCGCCCGCTGCGGCCGCGGCCGCGGCGGTGTCTCCCCCGCCCCCCACCCCGGCCTCCCACCCGCAGTTGACGAGCAGGGCCTGCCAGGTGCGTGCTCCCGGGGCGAGCGGGCCGGTGGGCGGGGGCGAGGCGAGGAGGGCCCGCACGTCGCCGGCCGGGGCGGCCACAAACGCGGCGGCCGTGGCCGCGGCCGCCGCCCCTCCCCCACCTCCCTGGCCAGCCGCGACGGCCACCGCGTCCGCCGCCGCCACCGCGTCCCGCCCCACGTACGGCGCCACCGTCCGCCCCCAGGACAGGGGGAGCGGGCGGGGCACGCGCAGGGCGTACAGGGCGTCCGGGTCGGAGGCGCGGGCGGCGCGGCGGCGGATGACCTGGGCGACGCCCGCGCCGGACGAGACGAGGTGGGAGCGGAGGGGCGGGGGGTTGTGGCCGCCGCCGGGCGCGCCGCCGCCGGTTTTGGCTGCCCGGGGCGCCCGGGGGGGCTTGCCCCCTGCCTTGCGGGCCCGCCCGCCGCGCGCCGCGGGGGCGGGGCCCCCGATCCCGCCACTGTCCTCGCCGTCTGACCAGAAGCCGCGCAGGTCGGTGTCGTCGTCCGAGTAGAAGGCGTCCGCGTCGTTTTGCCTGGGAATGAAGGAAAAAAGTGGGAGAGCGGGTGATGACAGTTTTGAGCGCTCTCGCTTTCGAATCGGCGCCCTCCTTCTCTCCGCGCTCTCGCCACCCCCCCCAGCCTTCCCCTTACCAGTCCCACTCCCCCGTCGCCAGAGCGTTGCGCAGGTTGGAGGACGTCGTCTTCTTGAACAGCTCGCGCAGGGCGGCCTCGGATAGGGTGCCATCGGCGGCGGGAGGGGGAGCGGGCGCGGCCGCGCCGTCGCCGGCGGCGTCGGGCGCGGCCTCGTCGTCGGCGTCCCCACCGGCGGAGGCGGCCCGGTCAGCCACCGCTTTTTTCACCTGGGAGTGTATGAACGGGAGTAGGTCACGCTCAGTGTGGTTGTGTGAGTGGGAAGCTTGAGCGGCGTCGTGAGCGCGAGGGAAAGGCGCAGCTGTCGCATCGGGCACCGCGCCGTGTCACGTCTTTTACCTTTTCCATCGTCTCGAACTTCTTCATGATCTGTTCCGGCGTCTCGTTGTCCTCCACGTAGCCGACATAGTGGGCGACGGAGGGCAGGGCGGTCACCGCCCGGGCGGCCCGGGCGCACTGGCGCTTGGGGCGGCGGGCGGGGTCGTCTTCCATTTTTTTTTTTTGGATGAGAAAAAATCTTTGTATGAAGGTGGCGAGTGCATATTTCTCCTGTCACGCTCTTCACTTCTTTCACGCGCCCCTCCGTGTGTGTGTGTGCGCGAGCGCGTGTGCACGACCCTGCAGCTCATGCTGCTGCGCCTGACCACCGCCTCTGCTCACCGCCTCTTATCGAGACATCCGCGCCCCGGCGGCCCCTGGCGCCGCAGCCTGCTCCTCCCATCAAAAGCAATGGGTGACACCAGCAAAATAGACGCTGCCGCCTCATCCCTGGCGTCCGCAAAGGCGGCCTTGCGCAGGGAGGTCAAAGCCAAGCTGATGGCAGTGCCGGACGAGGTGCTGGCCGAGGAATGTGCGTGTTTGGGTGGAGAGGGAGGAAACGGCCGATAGTCAAAAACTCGACCCCGACCTTCCGACCCCTCATTTCTCCATCCCCACCATCTCTCAACCCCTCACACAGCCTCCGCCATCGCCGCCCACATCCTGGCCTCCCCGCTGTGGAGGGGCGCCACCCGCGT
>Ga0315276_10006456_pt1 | contig 10813 bp, 7 predicted proteins | sample YL17G05_0_MG_FD_204542 | JGI IMG/M metagenome (GOLD analysis project Ga0315276, IMG submission 204542) | Sediment microbial communities from Yellowstone Lake, YNP, Wyoming, USA - YL17G05_0 | ecosystem: Environmental > Aquatic > Freshwater > Lake > Sediment | place: USA: Wyoming | collected... | reverse complement strand
TGTCCCCTCCTCGTTTCAGCGCACGGGCTACTGGGATTTCAGGAACGCTAGAATCTGTTTTGCCACGGCGGCGTTCGGGTCGTCGGGCGCGAGCTCGACGAATTTCTCCAGGTTTTGAATGGCTTCGGGCTTCTTGTTCTGGTTGACGTAAATCATCCCCAGCTGATAATAGGCCGGGGCGAGGTCCGGCTTCAGCTCCTTCGCCCGGGCGAAGGCGGCCGCGGCGTTATCGAAGTCCTGGAGGTTGATCAGGCACGCGCCGAGGTTGTAGAAAGCGTCCGGGTCGGCCGTGCTCAGTTCCGAGGCCTTCCGGAAGTACGGAAGGGCCTCCGCATACATCTTCCGCGCGCCGAGGATCTCGCCGATGTTCTTGTTGGCGCTGTAGCTCTCCGGCTGCAGCTCCAGCATTTTCTTGAACGCGTCAAGGGCCTCGTCGCCTCGGCCGAGCTTCAGGTAGCTCGACCCGAGGTTGTTATGATACACGGGCTCTCCCGGCTCCTTATCGATGGCGGCCTTGTAAGTCACAGCCGCCTCTTCATACTTCCCCGCACTGAACAGCTCGTTGGCCAACTTGAAATCCTTGTCGCCGGCGGATTCTCCGGTCAAATACTTGCCTTCTTCGAGCTCCAGGTCGACCTGGACGATCTCCATGATGCCGACGTGCTTCTCCGTGAACGCGGGAAGGAAACCGTCCTTCTCGGCCTTGATCTGGTAGTAATCGGGCTGAAGGCCGATCTGGATGAACTCCCCCTTGACGTTGGTCTTGAGCGTGTACTTCACGACCGAATACTGAATGGACACGACCGTGACCTTGACGCCTTCAAGGACATTCCCCTTCTTGTCCTTGATCACCCCCTTGACCGTGCCTTGGACCGGGCCCGGCAGGCTCCGGACGCACACCAGTACAGCCGCGAAAAGGACCCAGACAGCAAAACGGGTACGATCGTTCCTCACGAGATACACCCTTTCCCGCGCGTATGAATAACCATTTCTTTATCGTATCTCGCTCCACGGGCGATGTCAATCGGGGCTGGCGGGACGCGCCATGCCCGCCGCAAGCCTTTTTTATTTGCGGCCCCGCAAACTGAAACGCAAGAATCCCGCGGAAAGATGCATCGGTCGCTTTGTTGGCGTTGAAAACCAGGATGAGAGATCCCTTGACAGCGAAGGGCTATGTCATCTAAAATTTACATCTGTAACATCCCATTAACAACACGATGGCTCTGGAAACGATCCTCGACGACATCCTCGACGCAAGGTCGAAGGTCCGCGTGGTCCGCCTCTTCGCCCTGCGGACGGACGATTTCCTCGCCTCCGGACGGGAGGTCGCCCGCCTGACCGCCCTGTCCCCGCCCGCCGCCCACGCGGCCCTCCGCTCCCTCCTCGACGCCCGCGTCCTCGGGCGCGAGATCGTGGGACGACAGCACCTCTACCGCTTGAACTCCCGCATCCGCCTCGTCAGGGACCTCCTGCGGCCGCTGTTCGTCCGGGAAAGCGCCCTCCGCGAGGACGTCGCGGCCTTCCTCGAGAAGCGGATCTCCGGCTCGGGCCTGCGCGGCCTCGTCGTTTCCGCCGTGCTCTACGGGAGCCTGGCCGCGGGAAGGACCCGGGAATCCAGCGATTGCGACGTGGCGGTCGTCGCCAGGGACGCGCCGGCCAAAACCCGCCTCGAAAGGGCCTTTTGCGAAACGATCTCCGGGGAGTTCTTCCGCGAATTCGGGTTCCACGTCGATCCCTATATCAAGACGGAGGCCGAGTTCCGGAGAAAGCTCGGGAGAAAGGAGCCCCCGCTCACGACGCTGATGAAGGGTTATCGGATGCTCTTCGGGAAGGACCCCATCGAATTTCTGAGAGGTGCGCCATGAAGGTCAGGACCCGGAAAGAGGACCGGAGCGCGGCCATCGATTATTTCAACAAGGCCGAGGACAACCACAAGGCCATGCTGGCGGCGTTCGCCGCGAAGCACTATAACGCCGCCGGCACCCTGGCCCTTCAGTGCGCCGTCTCTTCGGCCGACGCCCTGTGCGTCTATTTCAAAGGGCTCCGGTCGGTCTCGCAGGACGACCTCGATATCTGCGAGCTGGTCGGCTCCATTCCCCTCCCCGAGGCCGGGGCGCAGGCCGCCCTCCTCCGGCGCGTCATCGGGAAGAAGAACCTCGTCCAGTACGAGCGGCGGAACGTCACCGCGAAAGAGGCCGAAGAGATCGTCAAGGCCGCGTCGGATTTCTACCGTTGGGCCTGTACCCTGGCCCGCCCCGTCGGCCCGGGCTGAGTTTCTCCGGAAGCCCTTTCCCTCGTTCGACCCGGCATGACGGCGGCGACGGTTTCCCGGCTTAACGACGCTCCTTCGCGATCGTCTTGAAATATGTCAGCCAATCCGGTAAATTTGCGGACGTAAGTCGGCATCGAAAGGAACGCCTATGAAAAAGGGCCTCATCGCGTATCCCGCAATCCTATGTCTGGCCCTCGTGACCTCCCGTCCCTGCCTCGCGCGGGCCCAGGCGGGCCAGGCCCCGCTCCTCGAGGACGAGCGCAACACGATCGATGTCGTCAAGAGGACGAAGAACTCCGTCGTCTTCGTGACCAACATCCAGCTCGTCCGCGATTCCTTCTTCTCGAGCGAAGAGGCCGTGCCCCGCGGCAGCGGTTCCGGGTTCGTCTGGGACGACCAGGGCCACATCGTCACGAACTTCCATGTCATCGAGGACGGCGATATCTTCAACGTCGCCCTCCCTGGCGGCGAACAGCGGCGGGCGAGGCTCGTCGGCCGAGAGCCCAACAAGGACATCGCGGTCCTCAAGGTCGAAGGGAGCCCGGCGTGGTTCTTCCCCCTGCCTACAGGCGCCTCCCGGGACCTTCAAGTCGGGCAGAAGGTCATCGCCATCGGCAATCCGTTCGGGTTCGATCATACGGTCACGACGGGCATCGTTAGCGCCCTCGGACGGAGCATGCCCGGGGCGGGCGGGGTCACCATCCGCGACATGATCCAGACGGACGCCTCCATCAACCCCGGGAACTCGGGCGGGCCGCTTCTCAACTCCGCCGGAGAGCTCATCGGGATGAACACGATGATCATCTCGCCCTCCGGGGCGTCCAGCGGGATCGGGTTCGCCGTCCCCGTGGACACCATCCGGAAGATCGTCCCGGAGATCATCAAGAACGGAAAGGTCGTCCACGCCGGCTTGGGAGTTTCCCTGATGAGCGACCAGTACGCCCGAAGGATCGGCATCGAGGGGATCGCCGTCCTCGAGGTGCCGCGCGGGAGCGGCGCCGCCCTGGCGGGGCTCATGGGCCTGGGCCGCGACCGCGGCGGCCGCCTCTTCCTCGGGGACGTCATCGTCGCCGTCGACGAAACGAAGGTGGGGTCGTACGACGATCTCTACGCGGCGCTGGAGGAACATCGCATCGGGGACACCGTGACCCTGACCGTGAAACGCGAAGACAAGGAACGCAAGGTCCGCCTCACCCTCGTCTCCGGCGATTAGGTCCGGACGGGACTCGGGCAGGGCTTGACATCCCTTCCCGGGCGTACTATCGTCGGATCGAGATCGTTCGGGGGAGGGTCATCATGAGATTTCGATCTGCGATCGCGCCGGGTCTGGCGCTCCTTGTCCTCTTTTCCGTGGGGGGAGCCTTCGGCAAAGAGGTCTTTCAAGCCCGTATGTTCACGGGGAGCGGCGGGCCGGCTTCGGAAAGGGTCATGACCGTCAGGTTCGAGGTCGAGAGCTACACCACCCGGGAGGAGGCCTTTCGGCTGGCCCAGACCTACCAGCAGTCCGGGTACCACGCCTTCATTGACCTCTTCCGCCGGTCCGGCAAGGGGGTCATCCGGTTCATGGGAAGCCGGGGTCTGAACATCCCCGTCAAGGTCGCCAACGATTTGGCGATCGACGGGGGGCGGAAGATCCAGCTCTTCGCCGACGCCCAGGGCTGGAATGTCGACTCGCGTAAGACTTCCGAGGGCCAGTTCCTTTTCATGGTCGTCGAGCTCGAGGTCAACGCGAAGGGCAAGGGCGGCGGCCGGATCTACGAGACCGCCAGGGTCGGCTTCTCGCCGGAGGGCGATTTCAAGATGGAAACCTACCTCACGACGCCGATCGTGCTCAGCGCCGTCAAGAAACTGAATTAGGTCGCTTCTTCCGCAGCCGGTCCGCGAGCAGGGACAGGACGAACAGCGGGCCCGCGTAAAGCGCCGCGCCCGCGGCCAGGCCGATGTTCCGTCCCTTCAGCATCTCCATGCCCCAGCCGAACTGGTCCTCGTTGACAAGGTAGGTCCAGGTCGATGACGGACCCTTGAGGCCGTCGGCGTCAAGGTCGAGAGGTCCGTCTTTTTCCGTTCGTGACCCGAAGCCGGCAAGGACGGCGTCCTCGATCCGGCGCGGGACATCCAGAAATTCCGCGGTGGCGGACCGGACGAACTCGTCGAGGGGCGACATCCCGCCGACGCTCACGAGGTGAATGCTCTCCCTGGAGTCCGTCACCCAGGCCAGGTGGTCCGACCAAGCTTTATCGATGGCCAGAAGGGTCAGCTTCCTCTCGAGCTCCCCGGCATGGCCTTTCCCGAAGCGCGCTTCTCCCTCGGTGAAGAGAACGGGGGCCTTCCTTCCGACGATCCCGACGGCCTCCCATTCGCGGGCCCTTTCGGGTCCGGTCGCAACACGCCGCCCCGACAGGAGGACGGCGTCGCGCCAATCCTGCACGATGCGCCGCTGGCGTTCGACGAGCGAAGAGTACTTTCGGAGCGACCGGCGGATGTCGAAGTTCTGCCCTTCGATGACGCGCTGGGCATGGGCGATTTCGTCCCGGACGACGCGGCCCGTGACCGGTTCGTTCCCTTGGCCGGTCCCATGCCTTTTTTTGAGCATCCCTTCGAGGCCGTAGCGAACGAAGATATCATCCTCGAAGCTGACGTAGAAGCGCGATGAGCCCGGGTCCCCCTGCCGCCCCGCCCGCCCCCGAAGCTGGCGGTCGATGCGGAGGCTCTCATGGCGGTTGGTCCCGATGACATATAGGCCGCCGAGCGCGATGACGGCGTCGCGGCCCCCTTCTTCAGCCCCCCCCAGCCTGATGTCGGTCCCCCTGCCGGCCATATTCGTCGATATCGTGACCGCGCCGGGCATTCCGGTCCGGGCGACGATCGCCGCTTCGGCTTCATCGTTCTTCGCGTTGAGAACCTCGCATGGGATGCCTGCCGCCCCCAGGTCGCCGGACAGCCGCTCCGATTCCCGGATGCTCGCCGTGCCGACGAGCACCGGTCGCCCGGCCGCATGGGCCCTCCCGATCTCGCGGACCAGGGCGGCGTGTTTGGCTTCGACGTGCGCGAACACGGCGTCCGGGAGGTCCTCCCGGAGGCTCGGAACGTGGGGCGGGACGATCACGACGTTCAGGCCGTAGAATTCCCTGAACTCGGCCGCCGCGGACCGGGCCGTCGCCGTCATCCCGCAGAGGCGCGGGTAGAGCCCGAAAAACTGCTGGAGGGCGATCGAGCCGAGGACGCGTCCCTCGGAATTCCGGGGGAGCCCTTCTTTGGCCTCGACGGCCGCCTGGAGGCCGTCGGGCCAATGCCGGCCGTCGACGACGCGACCGGTGAACTCGTCGACGATCTCGACGCGACGATCCCGGACGATATAATCCATATCCCGGCGGAGCAGGGCCTCGGCGTGGAGGGCGCAGTGGACGGCCTCGAGCAGGCCCCGGTTCGCATCGTCATAAAGGCTTCCGGATCGGAGAGCGGCTTCGACCCGGTCGATGCCGGCGTCGGTGAGGAAGACATTCCTGTGCTCGGCGTCGGTATCGTAATCCCTGCCGTGCTCGAGCGTCCGGACGAGAGCGGCCAGGCCGCCGGCGTCTTGCGGACTCCGGCCCGCGGTTCCGGAAATGACGAGCGGGACGCGCGCCTCATCGATGAGGATGGAATCGGCCTCGTCGACGAGGGCCATGTGGAAGGGCCGATGAACGAGGTCCGCCGCCGAGTAAGCGATCCGGTCGCGCAGAAAATCGAACCCCGCCTCTCTGGCGGCGGCGTAGGTCACGTCGCTCGCGTAAGCCCGGCGCCTTTCGGCCACCGGCATTCCCTCCTGGACGCATCCGACCGAGAGGCCGAGCAGGGCGAACACCGGACCCATCCAAGCGGCGTCGCGCCGGGCCAGATAATCGTTGAACGTCAGGACGTGGACGCCGCGACCGGAAAGGGCGTGAAGATATGCCGGGAACACCGCCGCGAGGGTCTTCCCCTCCCCCGTCGGGAGCTCCGCGATCCGTCTGCCGGTCATGGCGAGCCCGGCGATGATCTGGACGTCGAACGGCTCGAGCCCGAGGACCCGTCGTGAAGCTTCCCGGACCAGGGCGAAGGCTTCAACGACATTCTTGGGCTCCGGCGGGCCGGACCCCGGGCCTTCGGCCCGAACCTCCCTTGCGAGGCGCTCCGAAGCCGTCCGCAATTCAGGATCGGCAACTCGGCCGGGCGGCCGTCCATGGATCTTCTCAACGACCTTCCGGTACGGTCCGAGGTCGCTTTCGACCGCGCCGCCCGTCGCCCTGGCAAACAACTTTTTGATCTTCATGACAGACCTCCTCTCTCGTTTCTGGTCGGGATTCCCGGAATGAGACGGGGTTCAGGCAAAGAGAGGCGGGCTTCTTCCGGCCGGCGGACAAGAGGAAAAAGACAGGACCGGGATGGGACCGGGCGGAGCCCCGCGCGCGAGGAGAGCGAGCGCGATGAGCGAAAGGGCGGGGATGAACAGAAGAAGCGCGAAGGGAAAGACCAGCGCCGCGACGATTAGAAACAGCGATCTTGTCATTGCTCCTATTATAGCGGCTGGGCGGGCCGGTAGCAAGGGCCATTGAATTTCCGGCCGTTCTGGCGTATTAATTGCTTCTCGAACTCAAGAGTTATTCTCAAGAGTCATTTTTCGCATGGAGGGATCCATGAAGAAGCTCATCACCAGTGTCTGTCTCATCCTTTTGGCCGTGTCGTCCGGCGTTTCGGCCGGGAAGGACCGGCCCGCCGCCAAGCCGGCGAAGCCCGGCCCGCTGACGCCGGAGACTCTCGCCGGGCTGGAGTTCCGCAACATCGGCCCGGGGCTGATGTCCGGCCGGATCAGCGACATCGCCATCCATCCCCGTAACCGGCGGACGTGGTACGTCGCCGCGGGTTCGGGCGGCGTTTGGAAGACCGAGACGGCGGGCTTGAGCTGGAAACCGATCTTCGATGCGCAGGGTTCCTATTCCATCGGATGTGTCACCCTCGACCCCGGCAACCCGGAGACGGTCTGGGTGGGCACGGGAGAGAACGTCAGCGGCCGCCATGTCGGCTATGGCGACGGCGTGTACAAGAGCCTGAACGGGGGCGCGACCTGGACGAACATGGGGCTCAAGACCTCCGAGCATATCGCCCGGATCCTCGTCGACCCGCGCGACGCGGCGACCGTTTACGTCGCTTCTGAAGGCCCCTTGTGGTCACCGGGAGGCGAGCGCGGGCTCTTCAAGAGCGTTGACGGGGGCAAAACCTGGAAGGGCTCCCTCGAGATCTCCAAGGACACGGGGATCGCCAGCGCCGAGTTCGATCCCTCTGACCCGGACACGCTCTACGCGGCGGCCTACCAGAGGCGGAGGTCCGTGGCCGCTTTCATGGGCGGCGGGCCGGAATCCGGCATCTACAAAAGCGAGGACGGAGGCCTGACCTGGCGGAAGCTCACGGTCGGGTTGCCGTCGGGCGACATCGGGAAGATCGGGCTCGCGGTCTCGCCCATGGACCCCCGGATCGTCTATGCGACCGTCGAGGCCGGCCCTGACGAAAAGGGCTTCTATCGTTCCTCGAACAAGGGCGAGAGCTTCGAAAAAAGGAATTCTTACATCAGCGGCGGTACCGGCCCGCATTACTATCAGGAGATCTTCGCCGATCCGAACGTGTTCGACCGGGTCTACCAGATGGATCCGGAACAGAGGGTGACCGACGACGGCGGGAAGACCTGGCGCCCGGTCGGGGAACGGAACAAACACGTCGACAACCACGCCCTGGCCTTCCTCCCGGGAGACCCGGATTACCTTCTCAGCGGGTGCGATGGCGGGTTGTACGAGAGCTTCGACCGGGGCGGGACGTGGCGGTTCTTCGAGAACCTGCCCGTGACCCAGTTCTACAAGCTCGCTCTCGACAACGCCCTCCCCTTTTACAACGTCCACGGGGGCGCCCAGGACAACGGAAGCCAGCTCGGACCCTCGCGAACGCTCCACGCGAACGGCATTGCCAACTCCGATTGGACCATCACCTACGGGGCGGACGGATACGCCAGCGCCGTCGACCCGACCGACCCGAACATCATCTATGTCGAATGGCAGGAAGGCAACCTCCTCCGCTACGACAAAAATAGCCACGAAGCCGTCTATGTCAGCCCGCGGCCCGAACCCGGTGAACCCCCGCTTCGCTTCAACTGGGACTCGCCCGTCCTCGTCAGCCCCCACTCCCCCGCCCGCATCTACTATGCGTCGCAATACGTCTGGAGGAGCGACAACCGCGGCGACGGCTGGAAGCGGATCAGCCCCGACCTGACCCGGGGCATCTTCCGTCTCGAACAGCCCATCATGGGCAGGACCTGGAGCATGGACGCCCTCTGGGACCACGGCGCGATGTCCACGTTCGGGACCGTTACGGCGATCGCGGAATCGCCCCTCGTCGAAGGACTCATCTACGCCGGGACCGACGACGGCCTCATTCAGGTCACCGAGGACGGCGGCGCGAGCTGGCGAAAGGTCGAGAGGATCCCGGGAGTCCCGGAGTCCTTCTTCGTCAACCGGATCAAGACGTCCAAACACGACAAGGATACGGTCTATGCCGCCCTGGATGACCATAAGACCGGGAACTACAAGCCTTATCTCCTCATGAGCGCCGACCGCGGCCGGACCTGGACAAACATCGGCGCGACTCTCCCCGACCGGACTATCGTCTGGTCCGTGGCGCAGGACGGCGTGAAAAAGGACCTCCTCTTCGCTGGAACGGAGTTCGGCATCTATGTCACGACCGACGGCGGCGGCTCTTGGACAAAGCTTTCAGGCGGCGTCCCGACAATAGCGTTCCGGGACATCGAGGTCCAGGAGCGCGAGAGCGACCTTGTCGGCGCCTCTTTCGGTCGGGGGTTCTTCGTCCTTGACGATTACTCGCCCCTTCGCGAAATGGACGCCGGGACCCTGGCCGGGGAGGCGACCCTGTTCTCCCCCCGGAAGGCCCTGATGTACATGCCTCTCCGGCCGATGGATACGGACGGGAAGGGATTCCTCGGCGAGGCGTATTACCTGGCGCCCAATCCGCCTTTCGGGGCCGTCTTCACTTACTATCTCAAAGACTCTCTCAAAACCTCGGCCGAGGCGCGGCGCGAACGGGATAAGGAACTCGCCAAGGCCGGAAAGCCCATCCCCTTCCCCGGCTGGGACGCGCTCCGGAAAGAAGAGGCCGAGGAGAAGCCCGCGGTCATCCTGACGATCAGGGACGAGGCCGGAGAAGTCGTGCGCCGGATCTCAGGGCCGGCCGGCAAAGGCCTCCATCGGGTCGCCTGGGACCTCCGCTACCCGGCCGTCGACCCGGTCGAGCTCGAAGAGAGGGAACGCGACGATTGGGACCGGAGCCCCCGGGGCCCGCTCGTCGTCCCGGGGACGTTCACCGTGTCCTCGGCCAAAACAAAGGACGGGGCCTTGGTCCCCTTGACCGAGCCGAAGGCGTTCGTGGTCGAATCTCTCGGGCTCGCGAGCCTGCCCGAAAAGGACAAGGCCGCCCTCCTCGCGTTCCAGAAGAAGGCCGGTGAGCTCCAGCGGGCCATGATGGGCGCGGGCGCCGCGGCCCGGGAGGCCGGGCAGCGCCTCGAAGCCATGAAGAAGGCCCTCCTCGCGACACCCGGGGCCGATCCGAAGCTCGGCGAGAAGATCGAGGCCTTGCAGTTGCGGTTGCGGGAAGCGACGAGGACGCTTTACGGGGACCGGACGCTCCAGCGCCGGTCCGAGCCGGCGGAGCCGTCGCTCGTGGAAAGGGTCGGCGCCCAGCTCTCGACGACCTGCCCGATCACGGAGACCGCGAAACGCGGCTACGAGATCGCAGCCGCGGCCTACGGGAAACTGCAGGAGGACCTCCGGACCCTCATCGAGCTCGACCTCAAAAAGCTCGGCGACGAGCTCGAGGCCGCCGGCGCCCCTTGGACCCCTGGCCGCGGTGTGCCCGTTTGGAAGAAATGACCGGGCCTATTTCAGCGGCGCCAGCTCTTTCGCGACGACCGCCTCGAGGTCTATCGGCCGGACCTTGCCGAAAGAGGCCAGGGGCTTGTCGAACTTCTTTTCGTCGCCCACGACCAGGACGATCATCTTCTCCGGGTCTATATACTTTTTCGCTGCGGCCTGGACGTCGGCCTTGGTCACCTTGCGGATGGAATCGACGTAGGTGTCCAGATAGTTCGCGGGATACCCCTCGAGCCTGAGGTCGATGTATTCGAGAAGCGCCGCCTGCTTCGTTTCGAACCGGAACGCGAAGCTGTTGACCGCGGAATTCCGGGCTTCGGCGAGCTCCGCGTCTCCGACCGGCCTCTCCTGCAGGTCCCTGATCTGGCCCTTGATGAGCCCGAGCGCCTCGACGAACCGCTCGGCCTTGAGCTGGGAGGAGATCATGAACAGCCCCCGGTCCGGGCCGGCCTCGACGCCGCCGTAGATGCCGTACGTCAGGCCGCGGTTGCTCCGAAGCTCCTTCATCAGCCGGGCGCTGAACGTCCCGCCGCTGAGGATATAGTTCATGATCTCAAGGGCGGGCTCATCGGGGTTGAGCCGGCGTGAGCCGAGA
>Ga0315276_10006453_pt1 | contig 10817 bp, 8 predicted proteins | sample YL17G05_0_MG_FD_204542 | JGI IMG/M metagenome (GOLD analysis project Ga0315276, IMG submission 204542) | Sediment microbial communities from Yellowstone Lake, YNP, Wyoming, USA - YL17G05_0 | ecosystem: Environmental > Aquatic > Freshwater > Lake > Sediment | place: USA: Wyoming | collected... | reverse complement strand
GATCAGTACGGCAACCCGGATATGAGTTGGGGGGCGGCCGGGGATCAGACCGCCCACGGGACGTGGACCGTGAGCGGCACGCGCGAGCAGGGCGTCCTTACCCTGGTTTTCCAGAACGGCAGCCAGAGAGAGATCAACTACCAGGTCCACGTCGAAAACGGTGAGGTCTACTGGAGCGAGTATTACTTCAACGGCGTTCTGTACGGGAAAAAGACGAAGTAGAACCCGGATAGCAGCCGGTGTGGCCCATCTGGGCGGTGTGTTCTCGAATCTCGGCGGCCGCCGCTCATGCGGTCGTCTTCTTCTGGGCCGCCGCCACCGCCTCTTCGATCGTGTCAAACGTATCCATGATGAACACGATCTTCACCTTCACGAACATGCTGCCGATTCGCTCCCCGACGCGCGCGACGGTAAACGTTCCCTCCCGGTTCTTACAGGTTGTCATCATTCCCACCAATGAACCGAGTCCACTGCTGTTCACGTAGGAAATCTTCCCGAGATCGATGACGATCTTGGGGTTGCCCCTCGCCGCCACCTCCTCGACGGCCCCGCGGAGCGCGAGGGTCTCTTCTTGCCCCAACAGGTTCTTTTTGGGCGTCAGCACATGGACGTCGCCGACCATGGCGTGTTCGAAAGTCATTGAAAGCTCCTTTCTCCGGAAAGGCGGCACCCCGAGCGCCTCGGCCCACGAATAGTCCCTTGAGACGCTCTCGGGAGTCGAACCCAACTCGACCGATGGAGAACCCGGGTGGGCTTTCCTCCTCAATTACCCGGGAGTGCCCGGTCGGGCGCATCGAAAACCGTACATGAGGGGTCCATTTTCGAGAGAGGTCCCATATGGACAGGGAACCCGCCAGGGTTTGCCATACCTCCCCGTTGATTTAGGGCTCCGCGTGGTACGGGATTTGCTCGATTGGACGAACGGCCGCCAGGTCCGCTGGCGGCGATCCGCGCCCAGGGTCTGACGACCCAGGAGCACTCTCATGAATAGCAGCGAAGTCAAAAACTCGGCTCTTCCGGCCTACTTGATGAACGCTCCCTTCTCGCTCTCGACCGAGTGCCCAAACAACGCGTTCATGATGCGGCTGACTCCGGAAGAACGCCGGGTGGACGGCGACAAGGCTCTGAACCAATGGTTGAAGCTTTATCGCTTCTTGTCCGCCCGGAGTCTCGTATATCTCTTGCCGAGCAAAGACGGCCTTCAGGACCAGGCGTACGTCGCCAACCTGGGGGTTGTCTTGCCCCACGTGAAAGAAAACGTGGCGGTGATTTCCAATTTTCGCTCCGAGGTGAGGCGGGGGGAGACCCAAGTCGGAGACGAATTCTTCAAAGGCATGGGTTTCGAGACCGTGATCGCACCGGAGTATTTCGAAGGGGAAGCGGATCTCAAGTATCTGCGCGACAATATCTTCTTCGGCGCGCATGGTATGCGCACGTCTCTGTCGGCGTTGGGTTGGTTTCGCGAACGCTACGACATGCAAATTATACCGATCAGAATGCGGGATGAATTCTTTTTCCATCTGGATTGCCTGGTGTTCCCCCTGTCGAAGGAAAAGGTCGTTTTGTGCGCGGAGCTTTGCGGCAGAGACGCCCTTGCCGAGATCGAACGGGTCGCGGAAATCATCGATATCACCTACGACGTCGCGCGCAACGGATTGACGAACAGCGTCAGATGCGGAAACCACGTTTTGTGCGACAGCAGCTTGAGCGAGCTCAAGCCGACCGACGAGATGTACGCTCTCGAGCGAAACAAGGTGGAAGAATTGTCGCGCATATGTGCTCGCAATGGGCTCGAACCCGCCATCTTCAACTTGTCTGAATTCGACAAGTCCGGCGCAGCGCTATCCTGCCTGGTCATGCACTTGAATTACGCCTCGTTGGGCGAACGCGGGAGAAGTTCCGAGATGGACAAAGCACCCGCGAGGCGTTACCATATCTCGCTATCTTGATGAAGATAGCATCCATCGACGGAAAATCACAACAGGAGCGCCCGATGAACGGCACAAAGGCGAACAACACCAAGAGCGGGACGAAAATCGCAATTATCGGTCTTGGCTACGTGGGGCTTCCCCTCGCTGTTGAGTTCGGCAAGAAGTACGACACGGTCGGCTTCGACATCAACCAGCGGCGGATCGAGGAGCTCAAGAAGGGGATCGACCGGACGCTCGAGACGAGCGCCGAGGACATACGGGCCGCGAAGCGGCTCCGCGTGACCACGGACATCGAGGACATACGGTCGTGCACCGTGTTCATCATCACGGTGCCGACGCCGATCGACCGGTACAACCGCCCGGATCTCACCCCCGTAGAGAAGGCAACGGAGACGGTGGGGAAGGTTCTCAAGAAAGACGACATCGTCGTCTACGAATCGACCGTCTACCCCGGCTGCACGGAGGAGTTCTGCGTTCCGATCCTGGAGCGGCTCTCGGGACTCGTCTTTGACAAGGACTTTTTCTGCGGGTATTCACCCGAGCGGATCAATCCGGGCGACAAACAGCACTCGGTGACGAAGATTAAGAAGGTGACGAGCGGGTCGACCCCGGAAGTCGCGGAAAAGGTGGACGCGCTCTACCGTTCGATCATCACGGCGGGCACCCACCGGGCCTCGTCCATCAAGGTCGCCGAGGCGGCGAAAGTGATCGAGAACACGCAGCGCGATATCAACATCGCCTTTGTCAACGAGCTCGCTCTCATCTTCGAGCGGCTGGGGATCGATACTATCGAGGTGCTCGAAGCGGCTGGATCGAAGTGGAACTTCCTGCCCTTCCGTCCGGGACTCGTCGGCGGACACTGCATCGGTGTCGATCCGTACTACCTCACGCACAAGGCGCAGGAGATCGGCTACCACCCCGAGGTGATCCTCGCCGGACGGCGGATCAACGACAACATGGGGAACTTCGTCGCCGGCAAGGTGGTGAAGCTCATGATCCACAAGGGTCACAGGATACAGGGCGCGCGCGTGCTCGTCCTCGGCGTGACGTTCAAGGAGAACTGTCCCGATATCCGGAACTCGCGGGTGGTCGACATCGTCTCCGAGCTCCGCGACTTCGGCTGCAAGGTGCATGTCTACGATCCGTGGGCCGAGAGCGACGAGGTCGTCGAAGAGTACGGGTTCCCGCTCGTCGACCTGAGCGCCTTGAAGCCGGGTTCGTACGACGCGGTGGTTCTCGCCGTCGGTCACGAGAAGTTCCGAGGGCTGGACGTCGCTTCGCTCAAGAACGCGCAGGGTGTCATCTTCGACGTCAAAGCCTTCCTCGATCCCAAGATCATCGACGGGAGGCTCTAACCCGTGAACGTCGTCGACATCGTCCTCCACCTCGACCAGCACCTCGCGAACCTCACCGCGGACTACGGTACGGCGACCTACCTCATTCTGTTCTTGATCGTTTTTTGCGAGACGGGGCTCGTGGTGACGCCGTTTCTCCCAGGGGATTCGCTGTTGTTCGCCGCGGGGGCGGTGTCGGCGTTGGGGTCGCTCCATGTCGTCGGAGTGTGGGGAGTTCTCCTCGCCGCGGCCGTCATCGGCGATAACACCAACTACTGGATCGGCCGCAAGATCGGGACGCGTCTCGCGGCCAACGCCCGGATCGTGAAGCCAAAGCACATCGATCGGACTCACCGCTTCTTCGAAAAGTACGGCCGGTCCGCGATCATCCTCGCTCGGTTTGTTCCGGTCATCCGCACCTTTACGCCGTTCGTCGCCGGTCTCGGCCGGATGACGTACCGCGTCTACCTTCCCTTCGACCTTCTCGGCGGACTCATTTGGGTTTCGTTCTTCGTATTCGGCGGTTACTTCTTCGGGAACATGCCGTGGGTGAAGACGCACTTTCATATCGTGATCCTCGCGATCGTTGTTCTCTCCCTCGTCCCGATGGTGGTGGAATTCGTCAGGTACAAGCGGACCGCCGGCGAGGAGTGAGGGGGGGCGCAGACCTTCCGCGAGTACTTCGATCGAGGCCGCGTTCGAGGCGTGAAGAAAAGGCCCCCGCTCTTACGGGGGCCTTCTCTTTGCGAGCCTGCGCTACGCGTTTCTAGACCGACGCGTGTGCCGGGTGTGCGTTACTTGGCCTCGAGCGTCATCGGATCGCGGAGCGGGAGGATCGTGATCTTCCCGAAGTCCGAGTATTTCTCCGGGTGCTTGTCCGATCCCTTTTCCACTGCGTCCGGATCTCCCACCACGAGAAACACGAGGTTCTCCGGGCGGAGATACTTCTTCGCCACGGCGAGAACGTCATCCGGCGTGACCTTCGCCATGTTCTTCGTGTAGCTCTGCCAGTAGTCGTCCGGGCGGCTCGTGTACTCGTCGTCCGCGAACGTGTTGACGATGTTCCTCTTGCTGCTGAAGGGATTCACCACGTCGCTCATAAAGCTCGACTTCGAGTTCTCGACCGACTCCGCGTCGACCTTCTCGGTCCGGATCCGCTCTATTTCTTTGACGATGAGACCCGTCCCGAACGCCGCGGTCTCGTGCTTGGTCTGGAACCACGCCCGGAACGTGCCGGGGAAGAGCACGGGCCGCTCGAAGGCGCTTCCCGCGTTGTACGCAAGACCCTCGTCCGAACGGACGCGCCGGACGATCCGCGAGGTGAACCCGCCGCCCCCGAGAATGTCGTTCATCACGAGAAGTGCGTACTGGTCGGGAATGTCCCTGCGCACGCCGATGTGGCCGACGCGGATCCGCGACTGGTTGACGTCCTCTTTCTTGATCATGTACACGCCGGGCGCCGGATCGGCGACCTGGTCGGGGATCGCGGCGAGCTCGAGCTTCTGATCGGGCCAGCCGGCGAACAGGTTGTCGATCTTCGCGAGGATCTCCTTGGACTTGAAGTCTCCGGACACCGCGAAAATGAAGTTCTTGGGGAAGAAGTGCATGTTGTGGAAAGCGGCCAGGTCTTCCCGCGTGATCGAGTTGACGGACGCCTCCGTCCGGCGGTAGGGAGTCGTGCACGGGTGGTTACCGTACATGAGGAACTGCCACTCGCGGGTTTCGATGTCGGAAGTCGAAGCGTTACGCTGCTCCATTTCGGAGAGGATGTCGCCACGGTACCGGTCGATCACCTGCTGGTCGAATACCGGTGAGCGGAGGACCTTTTTCAAAAGAGAGAGGCCTTCGTCGATATCCTTCGACAGGCAGAAGAGACTGACGGTGCCCTGCGCGCCGCTGATGTTGACGGAGATCTCGCCGGCAAGGTACGCGAGCCGCTCGTCGAGCGCCTTGGCCGTCATCCCCTCGACGCCGCCGTTTCGCATGACATAGCCGGTCATGTCCGCGAGCCCGGCCTTGGCGACGGGCTCGTACATCGAGCCGGTGCGCACCATGATGGTGAGGTCGAAGGTGGGCACTTCGCGGTTCTCCGCCACGTAGGCGGTCGCCCCGCACTTGAGCTTGTGCCGGTAGTCGCCGGGTTTGGGCGGTTGGTACTTGAGCTCCTTGTAGGTGAGCTTCTCGGGGTGGTCGACGATCTTCTGCGCTGAAGCCGGGACCGCGACAAGAAGCGCCGCGGCGATAATAAACGCGGCGGCGAGGCACAGCGCGCCAGCGAGCGCGATCGCCGTCGAGAGCGCAGGCGAGAACGCCCGTGGGCTTCCGGACTGCTTAATGGGTCTTTTTTTCATGTTAGTCTCCTTGTCCTACTTTTTCTCGGCGGCCTTGAGTTCTTTGAGATGGTCGTTCGCGATCTTGAGCAGTTTCTCCATCTGCGCTTTCTCGTCCGGGTCTTCGATCTGATCGATCCGTCCCGAGAACATTCCGATCATCTGCTCGAGACGCGCCGGGTCCGAGACGGACTTGATCATCTGGACCATCTGAGTGAAGCGGGGATCCTCGGCAGCGCCGCCCTCACCTTCCGGCGCCGATTTCGCGTTGACGATCATCACGTTTCTCTGGTCGCGCGCGAAGTACTCCTTCGCCACCCGCTGGATGTCCTCTGCGGTCACGAGATCGCACTTCTTCGGGTTGTTGTTCGACTCGGTCCAGTCGCCCTTGCCCGCGTTGTCGCTAAGATAGAAGAGGATCCCGATCCCCGACATCATGTCCATCGAGCGGATCTTCTGGACGCGGAGCTGGTTCTTCACCTTCTGGAGCTCCTCGGCGGAAACGGGGTTTTTCTGCAGGTCATCGATCACCTCGTACATCGCCTCTTCGAGCTGTTCCGCCTTGACGCCCGAGACTCCCTCGGCGCTCAACTGAAACGCGCCGGCGTACTTCCGGGAGTCCTGAGAGGCGTCGACGGCGAGATCGTCGCCGCGGAACATCCGCCCGCCGCCCCCGCTCGATCCCTTGGCGATCTTCTTCTCTTCGACGAGTTTCTTGTAGAGCCGCCCCGTCTTGCCGCTCATGATCCCGGCAAGGACTTCGAGCGGGTAGCTGTCGGGGTGTTTCCAGGCCACCGTGTGGTACCAGATCTCGGCTTTGGGGTTTGTCTCGGCCTCGGCGATGAGCATTTTCTCTCCGTGCTGTTTCTCTTCGAGCGTCACGACTTCGGGAGGAGGATTCTTGCCCCGCGGGATCCTCTCGAAGTACTGCTTCACCAGCTTGATCGTCTCGTCGGGGTCGATATCGCCGACGAGCATCATCGTGAGGTTGTTGGGGGCGTAGTAGGTGTTGTAGTAAGCGTCCGCCTGTTCCTTCGTGATGCTCCCCAGGTCGGAGGCCCACCCGATGACGTCCCAGTGGTACCCGGAGGATTTCCAGAACATCGCCGCGAAGTCCTCCTCGATGAGCCCGGTCGGCGTCGAGTCGACGCCGAGACGGCGCTCCTCGCGGACGACGTCGCGTTCCGAATAGAACTCGCGGAACACAGGCTTCGCGAACCGGTCGGATTCGAGCCACATGAAGAGCTCGAGCTTGTTCTTGGGGAGGCGGACGAAGTACACGGTCATGTCCTCGGACGTGAACGCGTTCAAGAAAAACCCGCCGTTCTTGGTGTAGAGCTCGTCGAGCTGGTCCTTGATGATGAGCTCGCGCTGCTCGACGACGAGGCTGTCGAAGACCGCCTCGATCTCGCGGTACCGCGGGGTCTTCGCCTCGGGGTCGAGCATGTCCTCGATTTCTCCGCGGCGGAGCTTCTCGCGCATGACCCGCTCCTCGGCGCGCATGAGCGTCCGGAGCGAGTCGAGCTGCGCCATGACCACGCGGTCGCGCTTGATGTCCTTGGTCCCGATCGTATCGGTCCCCTTGAACATCATATGTTCGAAGAGATGGGATATGCCGGTGATGCCGGTCGTCTCGTTCGCAGATCCGACTCGGGCACAGATCGCGGCCATGACGGTCGGCGCCTCGTGCCGTTCGACCATCAAGACCTGCATGCCGTTGTCGAGCCAGTACTCTTTGGCATCGATGGTTTGCGCGGCCGCGGGGAGCGCTGCAAAAAGAGCGAGCGCGCACGCGACGACCGCGCAGATACTCCGAGCGTTCATCGGAAGCTCCTTGTGAGATGTTGGAAACGGCGAGTGGGTGGTCCCGACCCGCGGCCCCTCCCTGGGGTGTCGTAAGTTTGAGATCCTAGTCCATCGGGGGCGGCGAATCAAGTGGGTCGGAAAAGGGCGTCGGGAAGAACCGTCCTGCGGGGCGCGCGCGGACCGTGAATCGGATCCTGCGCGGCCGGGCGGAGACCTTTGAAGAGGAAAAGGAAAACACTTGGTGACCCCCTGGGAGGGCGTGCCGCGCGTTTCAGGGGACAAGAAAATAATTTCGTCATACTCATTTTGTGGTTGACAGAATTCTGCGTTCGCGTCGTCCGTATGCGGTATTCGTGCCCTTGAAAGCCCCGTGCTCGCGCGTACATGCGATCTCCGCGCGCTGAAAACAACCCCCGGCTGTTTTTCTTCTCTCTCTTTCTTGCGCCTCCCACGGGGGCTCTGCGGAGCACATTTTGGGACATGCTATAATTCCAGCAACAGCGATCCTCCCGCGCTGATTTGAATCGGGTCATTGTATCCGATCACGATTTCACAGCGTGTTGCTTTGGAGGTTCGCCATGTCTCACGTCGGTGTTTCCGGCTCGTCCGGTCTCGTCTCTCCCTCGAATCCTACTCGGCAGATCCGTTCTCTCTCTGGGCTCTCGGACCGGGAGCTTCTTTCCCGGGTCAAGGAGCTGGTCTCCCGGGAGCGTGCTGTCACCCTGGAGATCCTCGTGCATCTCGTAGAGGTCGACCGCAGGAGACTGCACCTCGGTCTCGGGTATGCATCGATGTTCGACTACTGTACCCGGCATCTCGGGTACTCGAGCTCGGCGGCGAGTCGGAGGATACAGACGACCCGCTGCATCCGCGACTACCCGGAGGTCTACGGACTACTGGAAAAGAACGATGTCAGTCTGAGCTCGGTCGCTCTCGTCGCCTCGATCCTCACGCGGGAGAACAAGGATGATCTCCTGGGGCGGATCCGGAACAAGTCCCAGAAAGAAGTCGAGGCGATCGTGGCGGACTACCGGCCGCCCGTGTCGCTGCGGGACCGGGCGAGGCCTGTGTGTGTGGCCGTCTCGCCACCGCGAATGGGCCACGTACCGGGTTCAACGCTTTTCGGAACGGCGTCGGCACCACTTCCCGTTGGACATCGGGATTCGCCAACGCCGGCCGCGGGTTCGGAAGCTGCGCGGGAAGCGGCCCAAACTCAACGGACCTCCGGGTCCGATTACTCCCGCAGCGGGAGTGAAAAAAGACCCAATTCCGCCGGTGGCCCGCCCCGACTGGAACGGAAGTTCCAGGTGCAGTTTCTCGCAAGCGAACGTTTCATGAAGAAGTTCGAGAAGGCCAAAGCCCTTCTCTCGAACAAGAATGGCAAACCATCTTATGAAGCCGTGCTCGAAGCTGCTCTCGATGAGTTTCTGAAGGACCACGACCCCGACCAGCGCAAGCAAAGACGCGAAGAACGAGAGCAGAAGACCGAGGCGAAAACGAAATCGGGAGATCGTGTGGCGAGAAGGAACGTGCGATCCCAGTCGGCGCGCAGGACCTGCGATGCGGGTTGTGGGCAGGTCGACGGCCCTTTGTTCCGACGCAGGGCTGGAGACCTGCCCACAACCCGCGTCTTCGCGGAGGGCGGCGCTTCGCGCCGCATCCCCTCCGCCACGAAAGACGCCGTTTTCACGCGAGACAAGGGCCGCTGCGCGTACGTCGGCTCGACAGGCAAACGTTGCGGCGCCACGCACCACCTCCAGATCGATCACATCATGCCCTACGCCAGGGGCGGCACGAACGCGCTCGATAATCTCCGCCTCCTCTGCGAGAGGCACAATATGCGCGAGGCGGAAAGGGTCCTGGGAGCGAACGCCCTCGGTCGGTTCCGCCGGCGAGAATAGGAATCAACCGGTCCACTGGCGACGACGGGGCCGGGGAAGTCGCCCGTTCCTACTGCGTCTTCTGGGTCGGTCGGAGCGACCGCGGAAAGCAATGGGCGTCCAGACCAGACTTTGCGATTCGCCTAATCCTCGATCGACACGAGCTCGGTCCGGCCGCGTCCGCCGGAGGGCGTGAGTTCGAGAACGAGGCCGACGCCCGGCGCATAGTACTTGAACTCGCGCGCGCCCGGTTCGAGTGGCGTCCACTCCACCGTCATGAGACATCTGTCGAAGGCCCCGTAAGGAACTTCAACCGTCTTCTTCAGGCTCAGGACTTTCGCCATGTCCTCGGCGACGTCCTCGGCGAACTCCTGTTGGTACTTCGTCCCGACCACCGGTTCGGCGAGCATGACGACGCCGGGCATTGCTCCATCGACTCCGGCTTCCCACGAGCCTTCGGTGCTCACGACGACGCCTCCGTCGATCACCTTGGAGTCTTCTCCGAAGTACCAGACGTTGCCGTCGATATCCTGGGCGTACCAGTCGAACGTGTCCTCTACGAGCTCTCCGTCTAGGTAGACCCGGTCGTGGACGACCGTCGTCGCCACGCCGAGGATCATTTTGGTGTCGTGGGTGACCTCGACCATGATGGTCTCGAGTCCTTCATCGGTCTCGCCTTCATACCGGAACGTTTTCCCCCGCTCGAAGCCGAGGTAGGGGCTATCGATCTCGGCGACGAAATCACCGGGGTCAGCCGGGAAATCCGGCACGTTCTTGGCCGTCGAGACGACCGGCGCCGTGAGTGAACTCCCGTCGGGAAGAGCTTGGTCGTCGTTCGCGCAGCCGATCAAGAGCGTGCCCGCGAAGAGGATCAGGACGAGGATGATGCGCCGCATGGTGCGCCTCCTTGTGGTTGCGAGACACGCGGCGGAGCGGGTCCGAGGATGGACCACTCAGACCGCGTTCCCGAACGGTGTACGCCGCGCCCCCCAAGGCGCAAACGTAACCGTACAGGGGACGAGAGAAAGAGGGGTAGCCCAAGTATACGATACGGACGCCGCGGAGTCAAATCCGCCGAGCGAGCGCCCGGAGGAGATCTGCCATTTCCGCGTGAGAATCTACTGTGAGATCCGCGCGGTCGAAATCGAAAGTCTTTGTCTGGGGGGTCCTAATGACGATGACGGGGATCCCCGCCTCGATCGCGGCGAACATCCCTTTTTCGGCGTCCTCGAAGACGAGGCACTCCGCCGCCGCGAGACCGAGGGCGTCCACCGTTTTCAAAAACACATCCGGGGCGGGCTTCACGCGGGGGACGGTGTCGCTCCCGAGAACGACCTCGAACATCCCATCGACACCTGCGTTTCGAAGCACGGAGCGGACATCGCTCGCCGGGGTGCCGCTTGCGATCGCCATGCGTTTACCCAGCCGCGGGAAAAGATCGATCATCTCGCGCGCCTCGTCGAAGAGCCGGATGCTCCCGTCCTCGCAGTACCGCGTAAAGATCGGCATCTTCTCGCGCCGTATGGCGAGCGGATC
>Ga0315276_10006452_pt1 | contig 10820 bp, 6 predicted proteins | sample YL17G05_0_MG_FD_204542 | JGI IMG/M metagenome (GOLD analysis project Ga0315276, IMG submission 204542) | Sediment microbial communities from Yellowstone Lake, YNP, Wyoming, USA - YL17G05_0 | ecosystem: Environmental > Aquatic > Freshwater > Lake > Sediment | place: USA: Wyoming | collected... | reverse complement strand
CCAGAGTCTTTCCCGGCGCTTTGGAAGCCTGCGACCAAAAAGCACGGGAAACGGGCGCCGGTATGGTGGCCCCGGGCATTATTTACCTTTCCTCGGAAGGCAACCCACAGGAAACCATCGACTCCATCGGGGGCTGGTTCGACGCCGGGACCTGCACCCTTAACCACTACCAGGACCGCAACCTGCCCGATATCCTGGACCCTACCAAAGACTATATCCCGGGTACGGCATTGTGGATTCATAAGGACTTTTTTATAGAAATAGGCGGCGCGGATGAATCTTTCCATATGTACTGGGAAGATGTGGACCTGAGTTTCCGCGCCCATTGCAAAAACCTTCCCCTGGCCCGCTGTTACAAAGCTAAAATCGCCCACGGCGTCGGCCAAACGGTAAGGAAAAAACCTCTTTATACGACTTTCTATTTCCATCGCAACCGCATCCGTTTCTGCCGGCGCTACCTGGCTGGCGAAACCCTCCAACAGGCCCTCCAACTGCTGGAAAAAGAGCTGCAGGAAATGGGCCGCCGCTGGCAAGAAAATGACGACCGGAAAAGACTCGACTACCTTGATCAATTGCTAAAAGAACTTAGAGCCCACGAATGACACGAATGAACACGAAAAAAAGATAAGCCACGGACGGACACGGACTAATCACGGACAAAAAAGAAGGGGGAAGGTAAGAAAGCTATTCGTAAGTGAAAAAATTCTGCCTGTCCCGTTCCATGCTCACCTTCCAACTTGCCGGAATCCATAAGGGGGCAGGCGGATTTATTTTTCTCACTGTTTCATGTTGTTTAAGAAATACCTGATACATAGGCAAGGAAGGGGGTGGTTTACCCCCCCTTCCTTTTGAACCTTCATAGACAATTAATCTTTGTGCCGCCAGGGATTTTTTGCATCTTCTTTGGCTCTTCTTTGCCCATATTCTGAGATAGCGTCTTTTACTTTTTCAACAATTGTTCTTTTATTCTCCCAAACTTTTTCACCGACTTTGTACCCTATAGCACCTCCAACTGCTGAACAACCAGCCGATATAGCAGGACCTGCGGGTGCGCAAACAGCGGCGCCAGCAGTGCCACCAACAAATGCTCCGGTTAAACCTGAAACAGTTTTCCCAATTGAAGAGTCACTCTTTTTTTCTTCTGCATGGACAACAAAGCCAATTAAAAGTAACACTAAAACCAAAACCACTTTGAATCTTAAAAGCTTTTTACTCATTTTATCCTCCTTTTTAAGTTTTAATTTTCACATAATATTAAAGCAATAAGCTTGCCAGGTTGCTTCAATAAAAATAAAATCATCGATTATTTTAGATTATCTCATATGTATATGAAACTTTTTTACAATCTACTTTTTCAGCCTCAGTGTCTTGGGTGGGATTCCATGCCGATATTTTTATACTCACCCCAGGATGGTTGGCATTGACCGCTGATCAGACCGCCAACAGACAATCGCTGTCCAAAACTGGTTTTTTAACTACCAACGGTCAACAATAAATTCGAAACACGCCTCATGAAGCACGAAACTCGAAACAAATCCAAATAACCAAAATACAAATGACCGAAACTGTGAAGCAGCGGCCAGGGGCTTACCTTCCTTCTCTTCCCTGGTAGTCGATGTCAATACTTGACGGTTGGTTCAGGCATTAATCCTTTTTCTTGTGATCGTTTTTCGGGCTGTTGCTCTCTTCCCAGTACCTGATAAATGTGCTTCTTGTTAAACCTGAAATCCGGGCAGCTTCAGATTTGTTGTCATCGGCCCGCTTTAACGCTTCGTTGGTGTATACGGCCATCAATTTCTTGTAGTCAGGGAAATCCCCACCGAATAAAATCGAGTGATCGATCGTTTGCCCATTTTGTGAAGCTGGTTTTTGTGAAATATGGTTTGGTTCCTCCCCTTGTTCCCTTATTTTTTCGACAAACACTTCTATAGAGAGCGGTCCCTTTTGATGAAGACTCATGGCGACCTCCACCATCCCTTGCAACTCGCGGATATTGCCCGGGAAACGGTAATTATATAGAAGATTATATATCGGATCCGGTATTTCGGGTTCCGGTTTATTAAAAGCAATGGCATACTTTTCTACAAAGTGGTTAATCAATAGAGGAATATCCTCTTTCCGTTCGCGCAAGGGCGGTAAATGAATATGATATTTTTTTAAGCGGTAGAAAAGGTCTGTCCGAAACTTCTCGTTGTTTTTCAATTCATTGATATCGCGGTTGGTGGCAAAAATAAACCTGGCCGTGGCTTCTTGCTTTTTATCCGAGCCTAATTTGAAATAAGTTCTTTCCTGGAGCAGCCGGAGAAGGCTGGATTGCAGGGATATTTGAAGATCGCCGATTTCATCCAAAAAAAGCGAGCCATTATGGGCTTCTTCCAATCTTCCTTTCCGTTCCGCAAGGGCGCCGGTAAATGCGTTTTTGACATGGCCATATATGGTATCTTCAAATAGTGTATCTGTCCAGCCGGCAATGTTATCCTGGATAAAATCTCCCTGGACCTTTCCCTTAATCTTGCTGATGTTATGGATTGCTTCCGCGATCAATTCTTTCCCGGTTCCATTTTCGCCTGTTATCAAAATTGGCACAGGGACAATGAATTTTGGGTCAGGAAGCGCGCCCCATACTTCTATAAATTTGAAGAGTTTCTTCATGGATGCATTATCGGTAATGATGTTTTTAAAAATCCCCGGTTCTTTTAATTCATCGGAAGCCAGGGATTCTATATAACCGTCTATTTCAGCCTGGTCTTTTCTTTTTTCCAGTGCATGGTGAATAATCGAAGCCAGGCGGTTGTCGTCGACGGGTTTGGTGATGTAATCGTATGCGCCGTTTTTCAAACAAGATACAATCGTGGACGCATCATTTTCGCTGGTCACCATAATCACCGGGATATGGGGGAACTTTTCGGTAACCTGCGGTAAAAGGTCTTCGCCGCTTATATAAGGCATGTTTAAATCCAATAAGATAAGAGAATAATCCTGTTTTTCAAGCATGGGGATTACCTGGCGGCTGTCCTGGCATTGAACGATGTTATTGATGCCTTTGATACTCAACTTGAAACCGATATTTTTTAAAGTACTATACTCGTCATCCACATGTAAGATGGGCAATTCCGGGAATTTTACATCGCTCATTGTGCGGCCTCCCTATTGTTTTTTGGTAATGTAAAGATAAAGGTACTTCCTTTGCCTTCCTGGCTTTCAACTCGAATTTCTCCATCGTTGGCGGTTAAAAAATCTTTACAGAGTATTAGCCCGAGACCGGACCCTTTTTCGCCATCGGTCCCGGGGGTAGTATGACCACCATCGATACGGAAAAGCTTCCCGGTAACTGCTTCAGCGATTCCCACGCCGCTATCCGAAATGGAAATTTCAATAAATTCTCCTTTATCAAGGTCCGTGATCTCGATTTTCCCACCGCTTTCCGTGAATTTCACGGCATTATTGAGAAGGTTGCGGATGACAAAAGCGATCATATACCTATCGCCAAAAACATTGCAAGGAGAGGAAACCGAATTATGAATCGTAATTTTTTTCTTCCTGGCGTTGTCTTCATATAGAGCGATATTTTCCTCAATGATGGGATTGAGATCGGCCATGGTCTTCTGGATCTTTATTTCTCTTAACTGCATTTTGGCCCATTCCAGAAGGTTTTCCAATAATTTAAATACTCTCCGGGAAGCACTGCTGATAATTTCGATTGATTCTATTCTTTGTTTTTCGTTAAGGGTTTTATAGTTGCTGCCGATAAATTCCGATTCCTCCTTGATGGTGATGAATGGATTTTTTAAATCATGGGCAATGATTCTAAAGAATTTATCTTTAGTGGCATTCAGTTCTTTCAACTCTTTAACCTGTTTATCAATAATATCCCTTGATTGCTTGTGTTCAACATGGTTCCTGACCCGCGCCAGCATTTCCTTTTCACTCTTTGCGCTTACCCTTTTTGAAATGTAATCGGCCCCTCCTTCGTCAAAGCCCCGGAGGATATACTCTTCATCTTCATGGGACGACAGGAATATGATGGGGATGTGTCTGGCGATTTCGGATGATTTGAATTGTTTACAGACTTCAAATCCGCCGGTTTCACCATACTGCGGCAGAATAATATCCAATAGGATGAGATCAATACGTTGGATGTGCGGCGTATCCAGGTAGGCCAGGGCTTCATTTTCATCCCGGGCCACTGCGATTTCGTAACCGTTCTCTACCAGGATTTTAGCCAGGTAGTTCAGATAATCCTGGTTATCATCTACAATGAGAATTAAGTGTGAGTTATTGTGATTGTTGTTATTCATTTTTGTCTCCTTGATGCGATTTTATATGTTCGACTATCCTGGGAAATACAGCGATAGCTGATGCGACCTTGTTAATATTTACCAGTTGAATGTCGGTTAAAATCCGGTCTGCCCAATTGATTAGTATTTCGGCTCCGGAGTTTGTTCCCAGTCCTTTGATTTGCAATGCGAAATTTCTGGCGTCTTTAATGATTAAACTCTTTTGAATATCCTGGCATTTTCCCAGGAAGTTTTTTCCAAGGGCTGCGATGAGCGGTTCGATGTTTTCCCTGGGAATGGCAGGAAATTGATCTAGACGTAATACAAATTCTTCCTCTGGTGAAGCACTCACAAGGGGCATCGATTCGGCTAAATCCTTTCTCTTATGGGGTAAGTGTTCTGCCAATTCCTTTACCAATTGTATTCGGCTGGCAGGTTTCCGCAAGAAACCATTGCATCCAAGCGCCCTGATTTCTTCCTCTTCTTCCTTTAATGCGTGCGCTGTTAAGGCGATAATTGGTATTGCTTTCAATTCTTTAACTGCTTTAATTCTTTTAACCGCTTCAAACCCGCTCATCACAGGCATTTTCATATCCATGAGGATGAGAGCGGGGTGGTATTTTTGGGCATACTCTACACCCTGCATTCCATCTTCTGCCTCTATAACCTCGAAAGCATAATCTTGCAGGTATTGCTTTAAAAATTCCCGGCTTTGGATGTCATCTTCAACCACTAAAACCGTCTTCTTTTCAAAAACAATGGATTCAATGTCGGCCAACGTCTGCTTCCCAGTGGATACCGTTTCATTCAATTTAATCTCAATATTTTTAAAATCCATACGGAAGAGGCTTCCTTTGCCTTGCTCGCTTTCAGCCTGGATCGTTCCGCCCATTAACTCTACCAGCCCCTTGCTTATAGAAAGCCCCAGTCCTGAGCCGCCGTAGTTGAACGAAATAGAGCCATTTTCCTGAGCAAAAGGTTCAAAAATTTCTTTGATTTTACCTGGATCAATCCCCCTCCCGGTATCCTCCACAATTATGGTAAAATCGATTGTCGAATCCTCTTCCCGGGTTGAACACAGTTTGACAGCCAGGGTTACATGACCACTTTCGGTAAATTTAACTGCGTTTCCCACCAGGTTCATGAGTACCTGCTTCAATCGCGCACCATCTAAGTATATAATTTGAGGGAATCCAGTATCAATTATTATATTGAAATCCAGCTTTTTTTCTTCCACCCTGATTAAAAATGAACGATTTACGTCCGCTAAAGCGGTCCGGATATCCACCGGTTCATCAATTAAATCCAACTTTCCCGCCCTGATTTTGGAAAGATCGAGAATGTTGTTCAATAATTGTAGAAGCAAGTTTGAATTGCTTTTTATAACCCATATATAGCCTTTCTCTTGCTCTCCCTTCAATTGTTTTTCTAGGAGATCAACATAGCCAAATATGTTATGCATTGGCGTCCTGATGTCATGGCTCATATTGGCGATAAATAAATTCAATGCCTGGTTGGTTTTTTCTGCTGCATCCCTTGCTTTTTCAGCCTCACATTTTGAATTTCTTAGCTCATCCTCTATCTGCTTTTGGATGGTGACGTCTTTATAAGTAAAGAGAATGCTCGTAATATTGTCCTCAGATTTTGTTAACGGAGTGCAGTCAATAGTAAGCCACTTTAATGCCCCTGAATTGTCGATAATTGACGTGGTTATTTCGATTTTCGGTTCAGTCGTTTTGCTGATTTCCGCTGTCATCCGTTCAAATAAATCGGCGACCTCTTTTCTTTTCCACAGATCAGATTCTCTTTTCCCTTTCAATTCTTCCGGGTCGGTTAAACCGACATCTCCTGCAAATACACGATTGCCCCCTATTATAAGACCATCCAAATTTTTCCAATACACACGCCGGGTTATATTATCTAAAATGACCTCAAGTGTTTTATTTGAGTCATCCAGTCGTTGATTCGAGTTTTGCATATCTTCAACCAATTTCTTAACCGCTAGTCGCATACTGTCAAATGATTTCGCAAGTTTTCCAATTTCATCTTCGTTATCGGTATCGATTACGGTTTCAAGGTTTCCCTTGGCAATTAATCCGGCGGAAGCTTCGAGTTTTGACAGCGGCCGGAAGATATAGCGTTTCGTAATGACGATGGAGGTAATGGAAATAGCTATAATGATTGCAATAGTTACCCCGATAATCATGAGGATGCTGGTAAACAACTCACGCTGGAATACCTTTTTATCAATCGCCACTCGAATCGAACCAACTTTGCGATTCTCATAATCAAGATCGGAAATTTTATATAGATAATCATCTAATTTATCCCCTTGATTTTTTTTATCAAGAAAAGAACAATCTCCCGTTTCCAGTTTTCTGGCTATCGTCTGTCCATCCTCATCCCTGATTTCTATGAACGCAATCCCTTTTTCTTTAGAAAGGGCATCCGTCTGTGCTTTTACCACATCATCCTGGACATTCCATAATGAGTACGTTATGCTTGCCTGGGCTATTCGAATTGTATTTACCAGCCTGGTTTTCATATCGGTATCGGATTTCTTAATGCTGTACACAATCGCAACAATGCACATTACCAGGAGAATCGATGTGACCACCATTATTGTGGAAATACTATACCGTCTACTTAAGCTTGAGTTATTTCTTATTTGTTTCATAGTCGTATCTGTAATTTTTTAATATCTGGGCGAAGGTGCCATCCTCTTTGGTTTGTTTTAACCCATAGTTGAAATCTTTCTTTATACGCTCAGCCTCCGTATTTGCTTTCGATATAATAAGAAATAGATCACCTTTTCTATCGGTAAAATCGAGGAAATCCAACTCATTTTTATTGTCCATAAATTTTTTGTCGATCAGGTATTGGGCAACGACTTTATCGATGATAACAAGATCGAGGCGTCCTTTTAGCAAATTTATAATGCTTGCCTCTTCGCTGGCGGATTCGATTTTATTTAAGTATTCGGCATTATCAAATTCCGGGACAGCATATATATATCCCCGGGTTACCCCGATTCGATATGGTTTCATGTCCTCCAGTTTTTTAAAATTAATTTGCAAATATTTTTTTTTGAGAAATGCCACCCTACTGCATATGCCGATGGGGTCAGAAAATATATAATCTTTTGCTCTTTGATCGGAATAATAGGCGGCAAACCCGGCGTCATATCTCCCTATTTTTAGTTTGTCTAAAAGATTAGCCGGTGGTAAAAATTCGAGTTTTATATTATAACCAACCCGCTTAAACGCTTTCGTGATGATCACAGCAATGAGCCCCCTATTCGGCATATCAGGGCCGTAATAAGGAGACCAGTCGTGGTACGCTAATTTAATAGAATTTTCTTTATTGTCAAATTTATAATATTTATCGAGTATTCGCTGAAACGTCCCATTTTTGATAAGTTGTTTGATTGCCTCCGAGAACTTTTTTGCCAATTCTTCGGACTGCTTGCCTTTGGCTTTTGAAAATGCAATGACATGGGAATAGCCGCTTGCAACCAGCGGGCTTAACCATTCGATTTTTTCCAGGACATCCAGTTTCTTTGCATAATACTCAATCACCATCTTATTCCCAATCGCAATGTCAAACCTTTTTTTAATTAATTTTTCCAGGACATTTTGGTCAGCAAGGCATTTTTCTCTTTTTAAGAATGATGCCTGATCAAAATCACCGCTATATTTATAATCCTGGACAACTCCGATTGTGATACCTTTTAATTCATCCAATTTTCCACTGTATTTAATCCCACTGCCTTTCCAGGTAAAAAAAGAATATTCCTCATATATCAAACCCTCATCTGAAAAATCGAAATAGTTTACCCGATCCGGTGTTTTGAATAGCCCCATAACCGCGTCTATTTCCCCAATAACAGCTTTTTTTGTCATTCTTACCCATGGGTATTGCTTATATTCCACCTGTATGCCAGCGATTTTAGCCGCGGCGTCGATTATCTCAGGAAAGATTCCCGTAGGTCTTTCTTTATCTTTAACGAATGTATCTTTAACGAATGTATAGGGCGGATATGATTCATTTAATCCCACACTAATTTTCCTGGGAATATCACCGATCAACAAACTACCTGTATATCCCAGGAAGAAAATAAAGACCAAAAGCTTCTTTTTCATGGCGCCTCCTTATTGATTCTTAATCATAGTACTACTTAAAAAAAAATGCAAGCTCTATAACCTGCATCTGGAAAATATGGGATGCAATAATCGTGCCAATTGTCATCGTCTGTCTGGTAAATTTCAAACATATTTAGAGCTCACGGAATCATTTTGCAGTCTATTTATTCAGGATCACCCTTTCATACCGATGCCATAATTATATGCATTTTGAATTGACTTTAAATGTTGCGATTGCCCACGGGTGGGCAGGTGGTGTCCAAATTCATTTTTTTATCCACAGGCGGTTAATTTGAATTGGTTTTATCGATTCAACCTAGGAGGCGATTATTTATTTTCCTCTGTTTTATGTTTGAGTATTAAAGAAAACCAGGGAGGCCAACCAGGCCTCCCTGGAGGTTTGGGATTCTTGCGTGGTCCCATCACCTTTACTCATGCTTTAATTTCACTTTTTCGGGTCGTCCTTAGTAAGATTAATGTAAACCGTTTCTACGGCAGCAACCGCACCAGTGCCTATAACAGCCCCTATGGGACCAGTTACAGAAGCAACAGCAGCTATCTCAGCCTCTACAGCGGTTTTTGCGATTATCTCACAGACTTTTTTGCTTTTCTCCGCTTCCTTTGCGACCGCCTCGTAATCTTTAACGGATTCCTGAGCTGTCTTCTGCGCTTCCTTTGCCATTTCAACAAACTTCTCTTTTTGTTCGGGTGTCAGCTTGTCAAATTTGTCTTTGTCCACAGTCGTTTTTGTTTGCTGGGCATAGACGCCGACTGAACAAAAAACCACAAAGAGAGCGATCAAAAGAATAACCGCCGTCTTTCTCATTGAACCTTGCTTCATTAAACTTAAAATCTTGTTAAACATTTTACTTCCTCCTTTTTGTTTTTTGTTTTATTTGATACAAAAGGGTTGCAATAACAATGCCAACCGGTTTAAATCCTTTATTTGGAATCAAAATATTTCTATCTGGTCACAGGATCATTTTGTAATCGGCTTTTCCAACCGCTATACTTCCTTTTTGCTCCCGATGCAAACCAAAGTTTGATCTCCATCAAATAGCAATTACTGCCCAGCCATAAACAGGGGGTGTCCAAATATGACTTTTTACCCGCAGATGGATAAAAGGCCCACGGAAAACACAGACGCCACAGACAAAAAATAAATCCGAAGCACGAAACTCGAAGCACGAAACAAATCCAAAATTGCAAAACGTAAATGATCAAAATTCAAAACAAAAACAGCCCACGAATTACACGAATTGACACGAAAAAAACTCCGTCCACTGATTACACTGATTGACACGGTTTTTTTTGCTTAGCGACCCTTCGCGTTCTTAGCGGCTTAAAAGCAGCCCACGAATTATGCGAATGGGCACGAAAAGAGATAAGCCACAGGCAGGCGACTTACACAAGCGTCGCGACAAACACAGACAAAAAAATAAATCCGAAGCACGTTTCATGAAGCACGAAATCCGAAAGCCCGCGCCGCGGGCTGTCCATCATATCTTTTATCTTTTCAAAAGGTTTTAAAATCCTTTAAACTCTGGTATAATAGGAAAGATGAATTTAAAAAACCCGCTTGTGGATATAAAGGAGATTTAGCCATGAAAAATGAACTAATCCTCCAATTAAAAAGTCGATTCGACAATCTCATTCAAAAAGTCCCGGAGTCTGACGTTGAATTCTGGTTTGCCAGAGAATTAATGGACGTGCTGGGATATGATCGTTGGGAAAACTTCAGCAAGGTTATTGAGAAAGCAATCACTGCCTGTAAAAACTCAGGCGCCCAGGTTGAAAACCATTTTCGTGACGCCACGAAAATGGTCAAAATCGGTTCAGGGGCAGAACGCCAGATCGATGATATAATGCTCACCCGTTACGCCTGCTACCTAATTGCTCAGAACGGCGACCCTCGGAAGGAACCCATCGCTTTCGCCCAGACTTACTTTGCCGTGCAGACCAGGAAGCAGGAGATTATAGAAGAACGTATCCGTTTACAAGAACGTATTCAGGCCAGGCAGAAACTCACGGAATCGGAAACAGAGCTTTCAAAAAACATTTATGAACGCGGCGTGGACAATCAGGGCTTTGGCCGTATTCGCTCAAAAGGTGATGCGGCACTTTTTGGCGGCAATACTACCCAGACTATGAAAAACCGTCTTGGCGTCCCTAATAACCGCCCGTTGGCCGATTTTCTTCCTACCGTCACGATTGCCGCTAAGAATCTGGCAACGGAAATCACCAATCATAATGTAAGACAGAATGATCTATTTGGTGAAACTGCCATTACAGATGAACATGTGCAGAACAACAGCAGTGTAAGAAATATGCTGGTCGATCGTGGTATTAAACCTGAAGAGCTGCCTCCCGAAGAAGATTTGAAAATACTGGGACGTCGGAT